>WNFR01014947.1_pt1 | contig 12917 bp, 12 predicted proteins | sample 5400221 | NCBI WGS metagenome assembly WNFR01 (sample SAMN13153357, study PRJNA577476) | soil metagenome | isolation source: 40 cm soil under Madrone tree | place: USA:California | collected 2016-06-14
GCCTTCTCGATGGCGAGGTCCGCGCTTGCTGGGCGGACACCATCCATCCGCTGGAAAGCAAGCAGATCCCCGGCGGGATCAACCACTGCGATTGCCGAGGGCGCATTGCGCTGCTGCGCGCTCTCCTTCGCTGCTTGCAGGATCGTCTGGGCTCCGGATTGATCGAGGGCCATTACGTTGATGGTCTGTGCCCCGACCGGCAAGCAGAAGATCGTTGCCAATATTCCAACGCTAATTCCAAATTTCGTCATGGCGCCTGTCGTGCCGGCTTGCGGATGTTGGCCACTGCTTTCGAGGCGCCGGTTCTCGTGTTCCGTCGGAACGCAAGCCAAGCGCCTGACTTCTTGATGTGGGAAGCAACGAGCACCATGCTCATCACGCTTGAGTGTTCGGCGACGCACGGCAGCTGAACAGATGCCCGGCAAACGTCTGAAAAACGGAGGAATGCACCTTAGCTCCCTCTTTTCGCTGCGCCGGCTTCAATCGTTAGTGATGATGGCTGTTGCTCTGATCACTCGGGCTCTATTTGTTTACTGTGACTTTAGCCGCTCGTCCTTGATCATCGGCGCCTTGGATGGGCCGCAAGATCTTGCCCTCACAGCTTGTTGAAAAGAGTAGTTAGCAGCACCCCGTGGATATCAAGCCCTTCTTTGGCCTCATCGGTGTCCTCATCGCCGCTATGACGTCCGAATTTAACGACCAGGTGACATCCATCGCTCTCATCGACGTCCGCGGCGCACTCGGGATCAGCCACGATTCCGGAACCTGGATCCAGAGCCTGTATGTATCGGCCGAGATCATCGGCATGGCGATTTCGCCCTGGCTGCTGATGACCTTCACATTAAGGCGCTGGACGCTCTTTACGATCGCGCTGTGCGGAGCCTCGAGCGTGCTGATCCCGTTCAGCGCGAACATCGAGGCCATCTACGCCCTGCGGCTGCTCCAGGGACTCGCTGGGGGCCTGATCATTCCTCTCGTGATGACCACCGCTTTTCGCATTCTCACGCCGAACATTCGGCTTTACGGTTTGGCCATCTACGCTTTGACCGCGACCTTCACGCCCGCGCTGGCCTCAACGGTGGCCGCGCTTTGGACGGATATCGTGGGTTGGCGTTTCGTGTTCTTGCAGACGATCCCACTCTGCTCGCTGGCTGGCGTTCTCGTTTGGTACTGTATGGACCAGGACCAGCCGAAATACGAGCGGTTCCGGATCCTGGACTGGCGCGGCGCGCTGCTTCTGGTGATCGGGATCGGCGCCTTGAGCACGATGTTGTATCAGGGAGACCGGCTGGACTGGTTCAACTCAAAGCTGATCTGCGTGCTGGCTCTGCTGAGCGCAATCGCGATCCCCCTGCTGCTGGTCAACGAATGGTTCCACCCTTTGCCGCTTCTAAAGCTGCAGATGCTCGGCCGGCGTAACCTCGCCTATGGCGCGCTTGGTCTGTTCCTCTTTTTGATCATCAGCCAATCCGGTTCCAGCGTGCCCCTACAATACCTGCAGCAGGTCCAAGGTTACCGGCCGCTGCAGTCCAACCTGATCACGCTGGAAATCGCGGCGTTGCAGCTCGTGATGCTGCCCGCCATGGCGCTGCTGTTGGACTACAAACGGGTCGATTCGCGCGTCGTCAGCCTGGTCGGCCTGGGATTGATCCTGGCATCCTGCATCGGTTCGTCTTTTGTCACGGTCTATTGGAACCGGGATCAGTTTTATATTTGGCAATTATTGCAAGCGATCGGTCAGCCCATGGTGGTCATGCCGCTGCTGATGATGGCCACCAACACCGTTACCAGCCCCGCGGATGGCCCTTTCCTGTCTGCGCTAGTGAATACGGCCCGGGCCATCGCCGAGGCAGCGGCGACATGGTTGCTGGAGCTGATCGATCGTTGGCGCGATGCGCTGCATTCGGACCGCATTGTCGATCAGGCTGGCCAGGATCGCTGGCGGGTAATCCAGAGCAACGGCGTGCTGCCGCAATATCCGCCGCCGTTGATGCCCGACGGGCAGCTTCGCGCGCCGAACAGCCTGGAATCCTTCAGCCACGCGGTGGAGCAGCAGGTAACGATTTTATCGACCAGCGACACCTTCCTGATCCTCGGAGCCCTGACGGTGTTCTTGATGGTCGTGGTGATGACGTTGCCGGTCCGCGCGATGCCGCCGCGCATCCACTTTGCAAAGCCCTAGGAAAGCGCATGGCTGAGGATGTAGCCGAACTCGAGACGCGATCCGCCGAGCTGAAGCGGAACGGAAAGCCGGACCCGGCCTCGGCGCGCGACAACGACGATCAATCTCGACAGAAGGATGGAAAGTCGACGGACCGGGATGGGCAGGAAGTCGATAAGCTTCCAGCGCCTCTGCCGCGCTGGCCCTTCGTCCTGGTCGGACTCGTCGTGGCGATCTTCGCCGCGGTGGTCCTGTACATCATTTTCCGGCCACGCCCGGACGTATGGACCGACGATGCTTATGTGACGGTCCATTACGCCACGATCGCACCGCGCATCTCCGGTCAGGTTGCCACGGTGCCGGTTGACGACAACGACGACGTCAAGGCCGGACAAGTGCTCGCGACTCTCGACCCGCGCGACAACGAGACCGCCTTTGCTTCGGCCGAGGCGGCGGTTGCACGCGACAGATCGCGATTTGATGAGATCTCCACGACCGTGTCACGCCAGCCCTCGATCATAGAAGAACAACAAGCCGCCGTTGCTTCGGCGCGCGCCAGGCTCGCTTTCGCGCAGGCCGACGCGCGCCGCTTCGGCAACCTCGCCGCGACGGGAGCCGGCACAATGCAGGAACACCAGCGAGCCGACACCACGCTTCAGCAGGGTCAAGCCTCGCTGGACAGCGCTGAGGCTTCGCTCGATGCGGCACGTCGGCAGTTGGACGTGCTCAAGGCCCAGAGATCTGCGGCGGAAGCGGCGGTCAAGGCCGATGAGGCTCAACTTGAACAGGCCAGGCTTAATCTGTCCTATACACAAATTCGGGCACCGATCGACGGCATGGTGGGCGAGCGGTCCGTACAGGTCGGCAACTACGTCAGCCCCGGTGCGACGTTGATGACCGTGGTACCGCTCGACCAGGTCTATATCGAATCGAACTATCGCGAGGTCGCTCTGCTGCACGTTCGCAGCGGCCAGCCCGTCACCATCCATGTGGACGCCTACGACATCGACCTCAAAGGGACGGTGGATAGCGTGCCGCCGGCCTCCGGCGCCGCCTTTGCACCGATCGCGCCCAACAATGCCACCGGCAATTTTACCAAGATCGTGCAGCGGCTTCCGGTCAAGATCGTGGTGACGCCCGGGCAACCCTTGGCTAAACTCCTGCGCGTGGGGCTGTCGGTCGAGACTACCATCCATACAGGACTGGAGGATGTCGTGGACGAACAGCGCAGATCAAGCGACCGCGTGACCGGGCATTGATTAGTGCGTGCCTTGCCTCTTGTGGCGTGCCTCTCCGGTCCGATGTTGGGCATCGGGCTGACCGGCTGCACCGTCGGGCCCGACTACCAGAAGCCCGAGATTGCCGCGGCCCCAAAGGGGATGCCGCTGGAGACCGTGGACGTGCCCAGCCGAACGGTCGAGGGCAAGATCGATACGACTTGGTGGAAGAGCTTCCGGGACTCTCAGCTTTCTTCGCTCGTCGAACGCCTGGCGGCCCAAAACCTGGACCTCAAGACGGCGGCGGAACGCGTGGTCCAGAGCGCGGCGCAGCGCCAGGTCGCCGTCTCCCAGGGACTGCCGCACATCGAAGGGCAGTCATTAACTACGTATAATCGCCAGAGCCCGAACGGCACGCTCTCGCTGCTCACGCCTGCGCCTGGCGCGCCTTTGGAATACGCCCTGTTTCGCGATGGCTTGACGTCATCATGGCAGCTGGACCTGTTCGGTCGCGTCCGGCGGGCCGTGGAAGCGGCCGATGCCGAGACCTTGGCGGCCGTGGAGAACCGGCACGGCGTCGCGCTGGCGGCGCTCGCCGAGCTGGCGCAAAGCTACATGCTATTGCGCGGAACGCAGGACCGGTTTGAGATCGCGAAACGAAATCTACGTCTCGCCGATGAGAACGTGGAGCTGGTGAACACGCGTTTCGGCGGCGGAGTCGCCACCACGCTCGACCTGGCGCAAGCCCGGGCTCAACGGGCCACCATTGCCGCAACCCTGCCGCCGTTGCGCATCCAGGAGGTGGAGCTCATCAACGCCATCGGACTGCTGTTGGGCGATGTTCCCCGCGCGCTCGAGACCGAGTTGCACCGCTCACGAATGCTGCCGCGCATGCCGCGCAAGGTTCCGGTGGGCCTGCCCGGAACGCTGGTGCGCCGCCGCCCGGACGTCCGCGAGGCCGAGGCGCACCTGCATGAAGCCACAGCGCAGACCGGCGTGGCGGTGGCGGACTTCTACCCCGACGTGACATTGAACGGCGCCCTCAACGTGGAAAGCTTGCACCTGAGCAATCTGTTTACCCCGACCTCGGCTGCATTCGCTGTGGGGCCATCGATTTCCATTCCGATCTTCGAAGGCGGGCGGTTGCGGGGCGTCCTGGCGCTGCGCGAATCGCGACAGCGGGAAGCGGCCATCTTCTTTCAGAAAACGGTCTTGCAGGCCTGGAAGGAGGTCGACGATGCCCTGACGGCCTATCGCGAAGCGCAACGCCGGCGTGCCGATGTCGCCCAGTCCGTCACCGAAAATCAGGCCGCTCTGCAAGCCGCCAGGCAACGTTACTCGGAAGGGGCGATCGACTTCCTGAATGTCATCTCGACGCAAGCCCAGTTGCTGCAGAGCGAAAATGATCTCGCCGACAGCGACACGCAGATCGCGACAAATCTTGTCAATCTTTATCGCGCCTTGGGAGGAGGATGGGAGGTCGCAGATGTCGCCTATGGTGCAGAGCGCGCGCCGCTGCAGAAGATTGGAGTACAATAGTACGGCGCCGCCAAATCGTTTTCGCGCCATTCCAAAGAATTGCACCTAAGGACAAGTGAGCCGCCTGTGGCTAAGCGTCTCGCATCCTATTTTTGCCACAACGTGATCATCTCAAGGTCGACATGCTGAGACAACCACCAGCGGCGTCGAAAACTGGCCCGCCCTCCTCGCGGCGGGCAAGGGCGGCTTGCTCCGGAATCGGTAAACTTAGGTATGACTTTCTCAAACAAATGCCATGCTTAACGCAACCTACGTAGAATGGACCAAATTTGTCGTGGTCACCAATTCTACCGGATGTTGTGCAGCCGAGACGTCTGGAGGAGCGGGTTTTTGACGATGCGAGATTCCAATGTTGGATATTCAGTTCCCGGCAAGGTTTCGAGCACCACCGTTTCAGCCGAACGGCGTCTGCTTGGATGGACGGTAATGTGGAGAACCCTGACAAGCAGGGCAAGTCATTGATCAATTCAGCGGTTAGGTTGGAGTGCTTCGGTATGAGCAATGATGCTGATGTGGTGGGTCTAACAGAGGAGCAGACTCGCCGTTTCCGAGAGATCGATGATGAGATCGCGCAGACACAAGCGGGCATCGCTGTCTGGCACCGTCTGCTTGATCGTCGACGACGGGACCGAAAGCTTGGTCTCCATTCAATCACCGAGTTTGCGGTTGATGTAAGGCCTTCGGATCATCAGCAGGGAACGCTTGTAAAAAAAGTTAGCACCGTGGACGAGACAGCTCCATCTCGTGAGCCGTTCTATGTTCACTCTGAGAATGAGGCGCGGGCGCTGCTGATCCGTTGTCTTGGCTATCTCAGTAATGCTGCAGGTGAGAAATTCGCCTTCGACAAGGGCTATGGAGGCCGCGACAAAATGGCTGAATGGATCATCAAGGAGATCAAAACGCATGGTGCAATCGCGTATATTCGCAGGCACTCACCCTATACTTTCGGCATCCCAATCGCGGTAGCCGACTCGTAGGAGGGGAGCCCAGCCCGATGGCACGACACTTTGCAGTTCTCGCGGTTCAAGCCGAGGGGCAAAAGCTCTCACGCTCAGCGATTGATAGGGCCGACGGAGATGGCCTTCCGGATCCCCCAAAAATTCCCGCGGGCAGCCGGCTCGTAGCGGTCGTGAATAACGGAGAATGGCAATCGGCCTTAGACGTCACCTATCCATCCGTCTATCAGAGGATCTATCGACGGCATCAAGAAGGGACCTGGAAAGCGATGGATCTTTATCTCATCGACGAGCGCCGGGCCAATCAGATCGAGGACGGACGCCGGGTGATGATGAATGGTCAACCAGTTCAGGATCCTGGAAGGGTTTGATATAGCGGGGGTTGCAGTGGCCTGCCTTTTTCAACGCAGCGGCATGTGCTAGCGTTATATTGAGTGATGGGACGCGCGTTCTTTGAACGAGGCGGCGCGTGTCTCGTGCGACGGTCTCAAGCGCATCGCCGGCTCTACGAGAATGACAGGTTCCAGATTTTCTGGAGAAGCGTGCGCAGCAATGTAGGCCGAGATAGCGTTTCCTTTCTCCTTCAGGGCGACCGGAGGGAGATATGCCGGACGTCGATCCGACAATCGGCGAGATCCTTCATCTCGCTCACCACGCTGCGGGTGATCCGAACCTCTGGGACGAGGTCATGGTGCGGCTGCGTGCGCATTTGAATGCGCCGCTGATTGCTTTCATCGATCATAACTTCATCGCGCATCAGGGCGAGATCAGCCACGCCGCAGGTATCGATGAGAGATTCCGAGCGCTCTACCGCGCCCGCTTTTCCGGAAAGAACGTGTGGCTCAATGTTGAACGTCGCTTCATGTCGGGAGAAACATTCACGGGCGCCGAATTGGTGCCCAATTGGGAACTTGTTAGAACGGAATTTTATCGGGACTGGCTACGGCCACTGCACGCCTTTCACTGTTTGATTGGAATCACATTCGGCTGCGCCGAAGAGGTCAGAGGCCTTGTCGCGCTAAGGCCGCTCGATGAGCCAGGATTCGACGCGCAGGATAAGCACGCACTGACCTCCTTGCTGCAGCGGATTCAGTGCGCTTGCGAACTCAGCGCCGAGTTCGCTGCCACTCGTCGCAAAATAGACATCCTTTCGGATGTCTTGCAGACCCTTTCAGAGGCGATACTGATCGTGGACGGCGAGTGCCACCCTGTCTTCCTTAACCGCGCGGCTGAGCGGCTTCTGACCGAAGACGACCACCTTAAGCTGGTGCATGGCATGCTTAAGGCGGCTTCGAGCCATGAAACCAGCCAACTGAGGCGGCTTGTGGCCGAAGCGGCCGGATCCAATTGCGGAGGGACAGTCAGATCGAACGGTGAGATTGCGATCACTTGTCCATCGGGCGGGCGCCCCCTTGTTCTGCAGATCAAGTCTATTCCGCATTCGGCAGTCGACAGAAGTGGCAAACACAAGCATGTCGCCGCGGTATTTATCGGAACAACTGAGATGACAGAGGCAGCCCGCCAACTGTACGAGTTCTATCACCTGACACCTGCTGAAGCGCGACTAGCTGCCCTCATTGTCAGCGGCTATTCGCTGCAGGCGGCGGCAAGCAAACTACATATAAGCAAAAACACAGCGCGAACTCATATGAAGCGGATCTACGATAAGACTGAAATGCACCGGCAAGTCGATCTCGTTCGCCTTGTGGCAAATGGCGCAATGCCGCCGCATTAATCTCGGACTGCGTTTTCGCGCTGCATAAGGAGAAATCGCTCAGTGGACGTGACCAAGCACTGAGCGTCGGTACATGTTGCGGCCGCGCTGCTGCGAGCGCGTTGCGATGTGGCCGTATGCTGCGTCCAGTTCGTCCCGCCGCATCACTCTTGGCTCTTCGACGCTACGCTCATTCCGCTCGTGCGCGACGCGAACGTTTCGGCTAACGCATTGGAGGCGCGGCATCGCGATGGAGCGTTTCGATGGGTTCCCGCAGTTTGGGCACTTGGTGTCTTTATCCCACTCGCTTAGCGGCCGGAATTCCTTGAACGGACCGCAAACACGACATTGATAATCATAGAGCGGCATGAATTTGCTCCCTGAAAAATGGCGCACGCGCCTCGAACCAACATGGCCGTCAAGTCGTCGGCGGCCCGCCCGGCATAGTCCCACTCAAGAGCAGGTATCCCGGAATCCAACCAGTGTAGACGCCCTGCAGAGCGCAAAGCGCGCCCGTCACTCTCGTGAGGTTTGTGCGACCAAGCGCGAGGATGAGAAAAAACAAAAACCAGAGAACGCCCCAGGAGGCCCAAGAAATGCCGAACCAGACATCCCAAACGCTATGGGCGTTGGCAAACGTCTCGAGGAACACGGGAACAGTGGTGATCGCTACGAATAGGCAAAACCAGCCAAGGCCGCGTCCGTCTGCGCCGTTCCACCGGTTCCAGGCGACCCAAAAGTAGGTGAAAGTGAATAGGAGGGTCAGCGCCGCAGCCTTGATCGTGGCAGCGTTCGCGCCTGGGCCGAACGCCAAGTAGAGCGATACGAGCAGCGTGATGAAGCCTACGAAGACGTCGATCACGGCGATCTCACGATCACCAATCTTTCCCAAGAGCCAGATACCGTTCAGGCACAAAACGGCACCAACCCAGAACAGCGCAAAACCGAGAAGCATCGTTCGGTCCTCCGGCTGGGCCCAATCGCGGACGTCGCGGAGCGGGCAATTCGGCGGTTGCGACAAAGGGCGCAGCTCACATGCTGCGCCTTTCGCCGCTGCCGGCGACTTCAGCTGGTAGCCGCGAGATCAACGCCAGCGGAAATGCCCGGCTTCGGCCCGCCGCTATTGGGCCGGATATCAAAATCAAAGATCGCGGTCGGGATCGCCACGGTGCAGCACGCGTTCGGAATATCAACGATGCCGCTCACCCGTCCCTCGACCGGCGCCGTGCCGAGGATCACGTAGGCCTGCTCGCCGGTATAGCCGAACTTCTTGAGGTATTCGATCGCATTGAGACAGGCGCGACGATACGCGACGTGAGCGTCGAGATAGTACTGCTTGCCTGTCTTCTCGTCGACCGAGATGCCTTCAAAGACGAGGTATTCCGAGAATCTCGGCTCGAGCGGGCTCGGCTGGAACAGGGGATTCGTAATTCCGTACTTGGCGATCCCACCCTTGATGAGATCCACGCCAACATCGACATAGCCCGCCATTTCGATAGCGCCGCAGAATGTGATCTCGCCGTCACCCTGCGACCAATGAATATCACCCATCGAAAGGCCAGCTCCCTTGACATAGACCGGGAAGTAGACGCGGGAACCCCGCGAGAGGTTCTTGATGTCGCAATTGCCTCCATGCTCACGCGGCGGCACGGTACGCCAAGCCTCCTTCCCCGCCGCCTGAGACTTCCGCCCCGTCATCTGCCCCATCAACGCTGTTTCGGCGTTGGGTGCCGTTGCGAGCGGAGGAACGCGGTCCGGGTTGGTTGCGATCAGCTCTGCCTCGCGCCTATTGCAGCGATCGAGCAGGTCCTGCGATGGCAAGCAGCCGATGAGGCCGGGATGTACAATTCCGGCCCAACGCACGCCGGGCACATTACGTGAGGTTGTATATATACCGTGGAAGTCCCAGCACGCCTTGCGTGCGTGAGGATAGTGGTCAACCAGGAAGCCGCCACCATTCTCGCGTGCGAAGATACCGGTGAATCCCCAAGGCGAGGCCGGCAAGTATCCGAGATCGAGCAGATCGACGACAAGCAGATCGCCGGGTTCCGCGCCTTCCACTCCAAACGGACCACTCAAGTAATGAACTTTGGTAAGATCGACGTCACGCACATCGTTGGCGCTGTCGTCATTTTCGATCTGGCCGCCGGTCCAGTCGAAACATTCGACCCGGAACTCATCGCCGGGCTTCATCATCTCGACCATAGGAATATCGGGATGCCATCGATTGTGGGTCTTAATCTCGGCTGCCTCCGGCGGGCGGGACAGGTCGACCTTGAATGCTGTTCTTGGCATGGCCGCCTCCGTCAAGTGGACCCCAAAAGCGCGCATTCTGCGCGACAGGTCCGATATGATCATCAACGCTTGCGCATTGCATAAGTCGTCACCCTCGGAGGTGACGCTGCTTGTCGCAGGGCCATGCCCGCGTTGGGGAGAGAGACTGCGGTTTGCTATTTTAATTATTGCCGCTCGATTGTCGGGTAGCTTCCACGGGTGCGTTCGATGCACGCGCGCGTGACAACGCGCACCGGCGGGCCCCTCCATAACGCGCTCATGGGGTTTCCGCAGGCTGTCGTTGCCGGTGACGCGGCGGGGCGATGCTGTTTTGCTACTGATCGGCTGGCAGAGGGAGTTCAAATCCTACTTGTCACAGCGTGATCATCTCATGGCGACGGCGTTCGGAGGCTTTCGCCACGGCTTCGGTTCTTGTGCGCGCGCCCAATTTTCGGAACAAGGATTCAACGTGGAATTTGACGGTATGCAGCGAGATGTCCAATCGGCGCGCAATGGCCTTGTTGGTCAGACCTTCCGCAAGCGTCGCAAGTACTTCGTGCTCGCGCGGAGTTAGAAGTGCGTGACCATCGGTCTCGCGCATGGCGCCAAACCCGGCATCCGTCGCATCGGGCAAGCGGACGATCAAGCCGGCGGAAACTGCACGTATTGCAGCATCGATCTGGCTCGCGCTCGCATGGCGGGACAGTACGCCGGGTAGGTCATAATCAGCGCCTCCGAGTGTGACGACCGGGCGGGTTTCACCCGGCAGGCAGTCGCCGTCCGCGAGCACCACGTCGGCAGCGTCCTGCGCGCCGACGACAATATGCCCGGCCTCGGCGACCACTCTGCTCAAGGCGGTACGGCGCGGCAAATCCACGGCGTAGACGGCTACGCGCAGCCGTCCGGAAGTCGCCAGTTTGCTTGCCGTATCGCTCATGCGGCGCGCCGTTCAGCAATCGTCGTCTGCACCGTGATCACCGTACCGCTCCTGATGAGGCGAAGATCTGCTTTTCGCCCGATGCTGCCGGCACCGAAATGCCTCGCGATATTTCGCAGACGATGCGCCGATGTCCCGTCAACACTCAGGATGATGTCGCCCGCCACAATGCCTGCTTGCGCCGCAGGGCCGTCTTCAACGACCGACATGACCATCAAGCCACTTGATTGCTCGGCGGTCTCGCGGAGCGCATCGGGCACGGCGACGGCTTGCAATGCGACACCGAGCCACCCGCGCGCGATGCGGCCGTCCTTGAGCAGCAGCGGTACGATGCGTTCGATGGTCGCGGTCGGAATAGCAATGACCTGGCCGCGTGGCCCGAAGGTCGACATGCCAAGACAAGCGCCAGCGGCGTCGAAAACGGGCCCGCCCTCCTCGCGGCGGCCAAGGCTGACATCGAGCACGATGCGCCGGTCAATGAGGCCGCCGCGGCTGGAATGCCATTCGGCCCCGGCAAGATTGACGAGCCCCAGCCGCGCGCTCGCGCCACCAGTTCCGTCTGCTCCGATCGCGAGGACAACTGCGGCGGTATGCGCCTCGCCCGCGGCAATCGATGGCGCCGCAACCTGCTCTGCCAGCCGCAGAATCGCGATATTGGTGCTGGGATCGCGTCCGGCAATCCTGGCCGTCAGAACGGAGCCGCCTGCTGCGACAAGTTCAAAATCGTCCTTTCGCGGCAGCGACTGCTCGGAAGCGACGACAATCCCGGGTTGCCACACCATGCCTGTAATATGACGCTCGTGGGCGAGGCGGATCGCGACGACAGCGTTTTTTGCAAGCTCTGCGCGCGTTGCCAGAGCGTTCGAGAATTGGGCCAAGAGGTCTGCTTGATCGGTCATCGGCAACTCCTATCCATTTAAGATAGGGACAAAACTGGGCGATTCCGCAGGTCCAGACTACCGGCCGGATGGCCGGGCTCGCCCGGCCATTTGACCGGGCTGCAAAACCGGGCGTCCGACAATCATTCGGATACCGCGAAGATCGCCGGCCGATGCAAAGGCAGCAAGTATGCCCTGACGCCAAAGTGGAGGTGACGCATCGCGCCCGGGTCACTGACGATGAATTGTAGCTGGCGGATGGAAGGCCTATGTTGGCCCTATAATCACGCAGCCGCCCATCGGACGGCGAGGGTCTGCAGGAAGACTTCACGGTGGATGGTTTGCGTATTGCAACGGAGGGCACGTCATGTCCATTGCACCCACACTCCAAAAATATCTAGCCGCTGAAAACATCCAATACGAGGAGATCCTGCACGAACTCAGCATGTCGTCCAATCGAACGGCTGAGGCATGCCACATCTCGGGCGATCGTCTCGCCAAGGGCATCGTCTTGCGGCGTGACGGCGAATATATGCTGGCCGTCATGCCCGCATCGCATCACCTGCGCCTGTCGGAACTGAGGACAAGGCTCGGTGACAATGTCGACATGGCAAATGAAACCGAGATCAATCAGCTGTTCCGCGACTGCGCACACGGCGCGGTTCCTGCCGTTGGCAAGTGCTACGGATTGGATCTCATCGTCGACGACAGCATCGAGGCAGAGCCGGAGATCTATATGGAAGCCGGCGATCACCAGACGCTGCTTCATCTCAGTCATGCGCAGTTTGCGCGCCTGACGGCCAACGCACTGCATGGGCGCTTTAGTGCGCATGACTGAGGATTATCCGCCTGCATCCCGCTGCCGGGGTGGTGCGCGATACCGACGCAGCATAGCGACGGCGTTTGTCTGGTCAGATCGCGCAGGAATGATGCTTTCTTCTGCGACCTTGAGGCGCTGGTGCCGTCGCACCCGATCGGTCGTATAGTTGAGAAAAGCGGGGGCGATGCTGCATTGCATCAAGTGCACCTGAAACTCCAGTAACGGAGGTCCGCCATGAAAGTCAAAGACATGATGCACAAGGGTGTCGACTGGGTCAGCCCTAACACCCCTGTCACCGAACTTGCGAAATTGATGCGGGAGCATGACATCGGCTGCATTCCGATTGGGGAGGACGACCGACTGATCGGGATGGTGACCGACCGCGACATCGTCTGCAAAGGGCTTGCGAGCAACAACTTCG
>WNFR01005542.1_pt1 | contig 12914 bp, 14 predicted proteins | sample 5400221 | NCBI WGS metagenome assembly WNFR01 (sample SAMN13153357, study PRJNA577476) | soil metagenome | isolation source: 40 cm soil under Madrone tree | place: USA:California | collected 2016-06-14
TTAGCGAGGCGGTCGGTTTCTTTGCCGTCCACATATATGGAAGGCTTCAGGGCAGACCCGGTATAGTGATGCTCCCGGAAGAAGACAATTGTCGAGTCTTTACCCTTGTCAACGTCAGATTGTGCTGAATTGGGGGACGCTTTGGCCACGCCTGCCGGAGCTTGGGCCGCTGGATTGGTCTGTGGTTGCTGCGAACTGACAGGAAGTACAGCTAAGAGTCCAATCACAAGAGTTGTCGCTATGTGGGTTCGCATGGGGTCTCCAATGTATTTCTTGATTGCTTTGACGATCATAATCGAAGCAGCAAGTAGGAGCGGACCTTTTGCGATTAGTAGCGTCCAATTAAACAACAAACACACGAGAACTTTAATCAAGACCGAAAATGGGAGCCAACTCCTTTGTCATTCAATGAGCTGCGAACATTTTCAGGAAATTCGGCCCTTCCACGATGAAATGTCGAGTGCGCGAATCGCGATTGATCTCGATCAATGAAGACGAAGGAAAGTCAACTGGGGCAGGTGTCTCTGCGGTTTAACGGTCAATCGCGCTCAAACCAAGCATTCTGCTCGCAACCGAATGGTTGCCAACTCGCATGCAGGTAGTGGGACGCGCCTGCCTTCCACCTGGAGGTTAGCCAGACCACTCAATACAAGCGCGTTAATCGGAGATCGGTTCCATTTATTGTAGAAGCAGCGATTCAGGGCAGCCATACTGTAGAGCCGACAGTGGAACGGCCTTCCACCCTCGTCTATGCGCACATGGTACAAACATTCAGGGCAGAAGACCTGCTTAAGTCTACTGCAAAATGAAAAACGCTGCGAAATGGAGACTTGAGCAATTCAGAGGTTGGTTCGCGGGTAGTGTCAAGCTGCTATGGCTCTATCCGCTGATGGGATTCGTAGTGGCTGTTTTCTTGTCCTTCGGACGGAATGCTCTCGGACCGGTCGTGAGTGTGCAGGAACAATCCGCGACAAGCCCATACTCGCTCCCTTGTGTCCTCACGCCTGCCTCTACTGTGGCTCTAAGATGCATGCGGTTTGAAGAACATGTGTATGCCGTCGCTGACGTTAATTTGCAAACCGAGGAAATCGTCTTTACCACGTCAAACGACAAGCGGATGGCAACATTCCCGAAGATTGTAAGCAATCTTTCCAGCGCTGGCGTGAAGCCGATTCTGGTCACCAATGCTGGAATCTATGGCACAGACAACCGGCCGCTGGGTTTGCTGATTTCACCCAAGGGAAAACTGCATAACGTGAGCACCACAGCCGGGAGCGGCAATTTTTCTTGGGATAGCGCGGTATTCCAAATCTCGGATGATGGCACAGCATCCATAGTGCCCGCGCGTAGTTGGCAGGACAACCCGCACACGATCGCGGCAACGCAATCCGGTCCGCAGCTCGCTAGTTCCGGCAAGATCAATCAAAGCTTTCAACCGCAATCCACGTGGTCTTTCCGCAGGACCTCCATTGGGATTGACCAGTCGAATCGGCGCCTGGTCCGTCTGGTTGTGAGTCGAGAGCCCGTAACGCTATTCGAACTGGCAACTTTTATGGTTAAGGAGCTTCATTGCTCGGAAGCCCTGCACCTCGACGGCGACCTGTCAGCCTTCTACGTCCCAGCCTCGCCTCCTAAGTTTATCTTCGCCGATCCAGGAGAACGAATTATTACGGTGCTGAGCATCCTCAAGAAGAAGCGCAACTGATTTCAGGAGGGGCAGCCCCGGACTGACTCGAGGAGGAGATACATGCAGACAATGAGACGGAATCGGGCGTGCTCAGTCCGCAGTTGACGACCCAGCAACGGTTGTTGACCGCAACAAGTATAGGGTGTGAGCGCCGACTGCGGTGCCGATGGGGAAGAACAACACAGCGATAAAGAGGGAATAACCCCACAGAAAGCGTCGCGCCGTCTTTCCAAAGGTAGTCAGAGCAATGATAGGTAACAGCGCAATTACGATCGGCACCCCGAAACACACGAGCGAGGCGTACACACAGGGTGACGGGCTCTGCGCGATCGCGGAGCTCGTGCACGACGTAAAGGCCTGAGCGAGGACAAATAGCGTGAATCCAAACGCAAGGAATAGCAGGCCGTTAGCAGCATGAAGAATAAGCGCTATTTTTCTGTGTCTAGTCACAGTCCAAGCTCTAAGCAATCGCGCCTGCTCTCACGGCGAAGTTCCGTCGCAGCGACACTTTTCGAAGCCTAGTACCATTTTCGAGTCGCGATCGACCGAAGCCGCTGACAATATTCTTTTGTTCCTCGCGGGAAGCGATGAAGTAATCCCCGGCCGGATCGTTGATAGTCACCCGTAGACTTTCGATTTGTCTCGCGGTGAGTGGAGAAGTTATCGACAGCGAAGCAGCGGTCCGGGATAACTGCCCGGCGGCGGCCTTCGACGAAGCTTCTTGCCCCGTAGCGGCCAGACTCGCAGCCAGGCACAAAAAGAGAATCGATGCCATGCGATGCATCGCTAACCCTCCCAATGGGTTCACTCAGGGGTGGCGCGCTGTCACCTACCCCTGAAGCACAGTTTCAACTTTGAGGTAGGTGTCCGCCCTGGTCTATAGGCATATGGCACCAACGGTCGAGACACTGCATAACTGACTAGACACGTCTGTGGGGCTGAATAGCCGAGCCCCCAAAACATGTTGCTGGCTTGCCAATCCAGGTGGTGAATGATAAAGGATCATTCATAAGCTTAGTGTTTTGTTTTTACGGTAGGTGAGTGCGCCCATATGGCGACAAAAAAGCCGGTAGCATAAAGGCGTACTTGCGGAAGTTAATGAATCAAACTAATTCATGAGGCGCATCACCCAGATTTCTTCGTATTCGATGCGCTCTAGTACCTGCGGCTCGAAGGCGCGGCTCCGCATTTCTGGGACGAAGTCAATCTGCTTGGACCGTTCGACCGCGAAGCCCTCCTCCTTAAAGAAAGAATCTGCAGCTTCCCAGTCACTGAAGGCGTCATCCGCAATGTTGCGTCCCGTCACTTCAGTCACCCGCTTCAACGTGCTGGTTTGCTTCGTTTCGGGATAGAAGCGCTCAAACGACTCCCGGATCACCACGTCGGACGTAATCCACGCACCGCCAAAGCGTTTTAGCAGACTGCGGACATTTTCCGCGATTTGCTTCCGTTCAGACGGGGTGAGGAATTGAAACAGTCCTTCATGCACGACAGTTATCGGTTCTCGCTCGAACCTGCCTGCAGCATTCCAGACTTCTTGGGTGTGTAGCGCGTTTGCGGAATGCAGATGGTAATTAGTTCTTTCAGAAAGCGGAATGAGTGCCTTGACGATCGACCGTTTCTCCTCAAGCAATTCCGGAAGATCGGTTTCGACGATCATCATGGATGGGTCTTCTGAAAGTATAAGGCCGCGTGGCGCGACTCCCGATGCAAGCTCCAGCACTTGTCGAAAGCCGAGCTGGCGGATAAACGAATTCAGGGATTTGAAACGGAGCTCTATGTATGCGCGGTGATTAGCAATAAAGCCGGCGTCGAACGTGCGAGAAACTTCCTCGGCATCACACATGTCGGCGATTTGACGGCAATAAGGGATGCCGCTCTCCGCGCGAAGAAAGGCGGCGAGCTTGGCGGTGGGACTGATGCGGGCGTGATGAACAGTCATGATCTTCCTAAATTTACCACTGTGAGACGCATCCGGCGATACGCCAAGGTAGCGTGTTGCCTGTCGCTTTGCCCGCTAAATGTCACAGCCGGTCGGTGCCCGGCGAGATCGGCAGCTCTCTTGTGGCATTCTGGCATCGGGTGCGTGTGAAAAGGCGCGCCGCCGTACTCTGCTCGTGCCGGTTCTGATAGCGTGTGATAAAGGACGTTCACATCAACAATCCCAAGCGGTCTCTTCTTAGGGGGTCGAATTCCGATGCCGACTCGGCTCATTCACGCAGAGCTCCGAGATTACGGGGTGTTTTGGAGGTGGTTGCGGCTGGAAAAGTTCGGGAGATTGCGTTCTCGCCGAAGTTGGCGATAGCGTCCTTTATCATTCGCTATCTGGGTTGGCAAGCGGGCAACAAATTCGGGTCGTTTGCCCCAGACAGCGAACCACTTTGCCAATGGCGCATCCACACAACCGGTGTCGACACGCAATTACGTCGCGCTCGCCGCTGAGAGTCTTTCAACTGTGGCTTCGGCGTCGAAGTTTAACAGCCACTTTCCATACATTGAATTCTTACACGAATTCGTTTCTACTCACTTTAAGTGTGTGTAATAGTTTATGTATGAGAATTTGTTTAGACGTTATTCTCATCTGTAGACAGAAAAGACCAACTTATGTATGCTATATCTGTCTCGTATAAGAATGCCAAGAATGCGTCTGCCTTTCACCCAATTCGCCCAATCCGCGCCCCTCTTTACTCTCGAAGAGGCACGTAAGCGCTATAACAAGGATGACCGCAACCGCTCCCTTCTGAACCTCCTCCAACGTCTCAAAAAACAAGGACGTGTACGAAAGATAGCCAACGGAGCCTACGTCGGCGCCTTCTCTGCAGTTCCCTTGAATCGGTATCGCGTCCCCGGGGCGCTCCGAGATGACGCCGTAGTCGCCCTCCACTCTGCGCTCGAATTCCACGGGGTCGCCAATCAAACCTTTCAAACCGTCTACTATTTTTCCGCTCGCCTCCGCAAGAATGTCGTCTTCGATGGCGTCACCTACCAAAGTGTTGTTCCCCCACGTCCATTGGCGCTCCCAGCCCATCGCCTTCTTCAAACGGAACGAGGCGCTGACAATGTCCTGGTTACCGGACGTGAAAGATCCTTCGTCGACTGCTTGCTCTACCTCGACTACAGTGGAGGACTCGAAGAACTCGACAAATCTCTTGCCATGTTTCCTTCTTTTGATTTCGACGCCGCACTCCACTACCTCAAATTGCTCCACAGCCCCTGGCTCTATTCGCGTTTGGGCTTCCTACTTGATCGCCATGTGGACAAACTTTTCTTTCGAGGAACAGTACGGGACCGTTTTCTGCGCAAGCTTCCCCGCGGCGTGGTCTACCTCGCCGACAAGCGTCGGGGCCAACGCTGGGTTCCGCTGTGGAAACTCATGGTGCCTCAGATGTTCTCGCCTTCCCAAGCAGGTTCCCTGCAAACATGAAATTCACACCTGCCCAAATCCGCGAACTGGCCCAGAACACTGGCTTTCCTCCTGAAAATCTTGAAAAGGTTCTCCGGCTGCGGGAACTCTTGATCGAATTTCACAGGCACACTATTCTCAAAGGAAAACTCGTACTCAAGGGCGGAACCGCGCTCAATCTCTTTTACCTCAGCCTCGCACGGCTCTCGGTCGATATCGATCTGAACTACATCGGACATGTTGATCGCGAGGCAACACTCAAGGACCGCCCAGAGATTTGCAAGGCTGTCGAACAAATCACTACCGGCCTCGGGTACAAACTTCAGAATGGCGTGGACGACTATGCGCTCCGGGAGTGGTATCTAACTTTCACAAATTACGCGGCGCACCCCGATCGCATCCAGGTGGAGATCAACTTTTTGATGCGCGCTTGTGCTCTGCCGCCACAGGAACGAAATGCCGCGGCCATCGGAGATGCCGCACCATCTCGGTACCTCGTTCTCTCACTCGAAGAGTTGTTTGCCGGAAAGACGAAAGCCATGATCGACCGTCACCATCCGCGTGACCTCTACGACTTGTATCGCTTTTCCGCCGCAGGACTTACCCACGCCGCCGAACTGCTCCGAAAACTCGCGGTCCTTTTTGCCAGCACGATGGACCGTGACTTGCGCACGTACCAGATGGATCGATTCAAAGCGCTGGACCAGAAAGAACTCGAACGGCTTCTCTATCCGCTTCTCCGGGCCGATGATCGGCCAACTCTCGAGAAAATGCTATCGGCCGTTTCTCCGCTCCTCAAAACAGTGCTCGACCACGAACGGGAATCCTCCTATCTCGCAGCGATAGCCTCCGGCAAATACCAGCCGGAACTCTTGTTCCCCAAACACCCTGAAATCGTCGAGCGCATTCGCCAGCATCCCGCTCTTCTCTGGAAAGCTGCCAACGTCGCTGAGTATCTATCCAAGTCGAAGAAGCGCACCTAAATCTGTCTCATCTCACAGGCGGCAAGAAAACCGTTTGGGACTCACTCTGGCCTTGGGACTGGCTTTTTGGCATAAAGCTACACTCCAACCAATCTTGTTTCAGAAATCGGCGGAAGACGCTCGCACTGCCGTGCAAATGTGCAACAGGTTGCCAATAAGTGTAGTAGAATCAATGTGGAGGAGTGGCAGAGTGGCTGAATGCGACGGTCTTGAAAACCGCTAAACCCGAAAGGGTTTCGTGGGTTCGAATCCCACCTCCTCCGCCACTAAACCCAAAGCCTCCGTGGAGTTAGAGATGCCTTCCATTCTTCTTGCAGGACCTAGCCTTTATCCCAATTCATCCCATTGCACCGGATTGCCTGGCCAGCGGTCCGCGAAACCGTTAGGCTCGACCTCTACAAAGCGGACTGCGAAACCGTGATATCTGCGGTCGGTCACTCGGGCGGAGCACGTAACGCGCGACAGGAGCAGGGAACAAATGTTCAGGCCTGCCCGTATATTCCCCTGGTCCAGGGAAAAACACTCAGAAAGGTGCTTTAATGAAAGCCGGATTTGGCATGATTGCTTCCCTGGCGGTTTTGTTACTGACAATCCCGAGCCAGAGTCAGTCCGTACTTGAACCAGCATCCAGGGACAGGCCAATTGCATTCCAAGATATTTCGATAATTCCGATGGACACGGAACGCATCCTCCAGCACCAAACTGTCCTCGTTCGGAGCGGCAAGATCACTGACGTCGGTCCCACAAGCTCCGTGCATCTGCCGCTTGGGACGGTCATCATTGACGGACGGGAAAGGTTCTTGATGCCGGGCATGGCCGACATGCACACGCACGTGGATCGCAAAGAAATGCTACCGCTGTTCCTGGCTGCCGGAGTCACGACGGTGCTCAACATGGGGCTGGCGTCGCCGGAATTTGTTACCGTCACTCGCGACGAGATACGCAAGGGCTCGGTTGTGGGCCCGCGAGTCTTTGCCGCTTTCATGATTGACGGACCCGGTGATCCTGGGCCGGAGTACGTCGCGCTATGCGAGATTGACGCACGCGCCGCGGTCGCGCGCGCGAAGCTTATTGGATATGACTTCATTAAGGTGTACTCGCGGCTGCAACCGGACGTCTATGCGGCGGTGCTGGAAGAGGCGAAGAAACAAAACATCGCGGCCGTGGGTCACATTCCGTCCGCGGTCGGGTTAGAGAAGAGCCTCGCCCAGGGGCAGATCATGATTGCTCACGCCGAGGAATACTACAAAACGTATTTTCAGAACAAGCCGGACGATGCGCGCATCCCGGGGGCAGTCGAACTCACACGCCGCACTGGTGCCTACGTCACTCCGAACCTGTCGTTCTTTGCCGTTCTGACCAATGCGCTTGCAGATCCGCAAACCGTGGACAGACGAATGGCCGAGCCGGATATCGAGTTCCTGCCACCGGACATCCGGGGAAATTGGCTAGCCGCCCGGCCAGCAAAAGCTTCCGACCGTTTTGTCCCGGAGTTGGCGACTTTGAAGAAACTAACGCGAGCGCTGTCAGAGGCCGGCGTGCCACTCCTGACGGGCACGGATAGTCCGGCTGGCCTGATCCCAGGGACCTCCGTGGATGATGATCTAGATCAGCTAGTGGGCGCGGGTCTCAGCCCTTTCCAGGCGCTCTCGGCCGCCACGCACACGGCTGGACAATTCATCCATCAGTACGTGCCGGAAGCGGAGGAATTCGGAACCATTACACCCGGCAAGTCGGCTGACCTCGTCATGCTTGCGGCCAACCCGCTTGTGGATGTCCGAAACGCGCGGAAACCACTGGGTGTGATGGTGCGCGGCCGCTGGTTCGAACGCCGCGAGCTGCAGACCCTGGTTGAAAAGCCTGTTCCAGGCTACAAACAGATAGTGGCCTTGGAAGCGGTGTTCCAGCACAGTTTAAGCGAACGCGGGGCCGCGGAAGCAATCCGCGGATTCGAGACCAATTCCCAGGCCAGCGAAAAGCTTCCGGAAAGTTTTGCCAATGCGCTTGGATATCAGATGATCAATGCCAAGAAGCTGAAAGACGCCATAGCGTTGTTTATCTTCAACACCGAACAGTATCCAGAGTCGTGGAATGTTTACGACAGCCTTGGCGAAGCATACGTAAATAGCGAACGCTACGATCTGGCGGTCGTCAACTACCGGCGTTCACTTGCGCTCAACCCGAAAAACGCGGGCGCGTTTGAAATGTTGAAAAAGGCTGCAGCAATGTCATCTAGGCCGAACTGATACGCTCCTGCATTTTCCAGCCGATCTGGCAGGCAATCACAAGAAGGCTGCCCGTAAAACTGGGCGCACTCGCCACTTCGATTCGAGCCACCACGCGATAACGCCCAGATGGCAACCCGGAAGCATTAGGCCGCCACGGCGAATTATTTGCAGGGTAATTTCTCGATGTTCTCCGCCGCACCGTCGACCCAGACCTCGTAGCATTCGCTTTGTCGATAAGCCTTCCCATCAAACTTGAACGATATCCTGCTTTCCCTGGTGGTGGAGCTATTGGCACTGACAAGAAAGTTCTTGATGCCCCCGGCAGCCTCTTGCTCGAAGCCAAATCCCAAGACGATGGGGGCTTCCTGTTCAAACAAGTTGAGCCACTTTCCCGAAGAGTGGCGAAATACCCAGGTTTCGCAATTTCCGGTCCCGCCGCAAAGTCGTTGTGTGCCTCGAATGATCAGCCCATCCGCTTCTCCCAGTGAGATTCGGCGGACTCGTAATTCGGACTCCCAGGAATCGGGGGCATCGAAACTCGTGTCCTTTACTTGATCGATGATTTCCTTTTGTTCTGCAGCGCTTAGCCCGGCCGCCGGGAAAGTCTCACGGGCATTCAAATCATTTAGCCACCAGCCGATTCTTTCACCGGAACTCCTGATTGGTGCGGTAGCTACTGCCGAGAGGGATGATAGGCGTTCTGCGAAGTCCGGATATTCTTCCTCGATTGATTTGCGGAATGCAGCCACCACGTCCTTCCTTGTTGCGCCAGGATACTTGCTTGCTTCCGGCCACAGATTCAAATAGTAGAGCGCGTGATCGAATTGCCCGCAAAAAATATGTTGTAGAGCGAGAGAGAGCAAAGCACTGGCGGTATCATCATCAGGCTCCAGGCCGGCAGCTAGTTGCTTGGTCTTTTCTGGTGTAAGCACGCGCTGCTTTTGATCGAAATCGATATTATTGGGTGAAAGGATTCGAGGGCAAAATTCCAGCGTCGTATCCAAGAGCTTGCCTTGGCTCACGCGGAACACCTTTTCCGCTCCCGGTCGATTGGCACTGGTCGTAAGGCCGGAAAGACCAGGAATATTCTCCCTGATGAGCATTTTGCCGAATTTATCCTTCTCGAATCGCGTGCCAAAAGGGGCATCAAAGAGCTCGTGCGGTTTGGGGAAAAGAGAGATGACGGTATAGGCCCAGCAGCAGTGCGCGCCACCGCCAGTGTCCGTGAGGAAAACTACTTCGGGCTTGCCGTCGCCGTCGAAGTCCTGGCCGGTATGGTTCTCGTCGAAAATCACGCCAAACCCAGTCTTGCGGAACACCACGTGGCCGCCGCTGGTGTAGATCGCCGCGGTGCACCCGTCGCCATCTACTCCACCATTGCGCGCAGGGCCCAGCGAAATCTCGTAGCCGTCCCAAAGTTTTTTGGTGTAAGGCTGGTTCTGAGGGTCCTCAACCATAGCGCGATGGCAGGAAACCTTGCCAGCCAAGTCGTCTTGTGCGCAGAGTGCCGGCACAGGGGATAGAATCACAACCATCGCGAAGAGAACTCGTCTCATGCAAAAAGTGTATCGTGGCGTATTGAATTCGGTGTAGGAAAAGAAGGTATGGTTTCTCAACAACAAGTGATGATGACGAAAGAATTGGCGGCAAGGATCGTCGATTTCTGCCCCGTTCTAAGAGTTACGTGTGCTACCTGACTGATGGCACTTGGCGGCTCATGCCATCTCCCCATGTCCTTCCTACTTTGTCGACCTGGCGGAAAAGTTTCCCACGATCGATTGCGGCTGCGGCGAGCCAATCGGCCAGTTCGGTTCTCACCCAATCAAGAACCAGAACCGTTCGGACGTGGCCTCCCTTGCCAATCAGATCAACAATGGCCCAATGCTCTTCGCGCTGCTGGCGATGATCCAATCTCAACGTCACGGCTTCATGCCGCCTCAAGCCGCACGCGAGCAGCAATGCGAGTAATGCTCGATCGCGTTTTCCTTTCAGTCGTTGATGATCGGGTGCTTGCCAAAGTGCTTGGCCCTGCTCCGCAGTCAGCCAATTGCCGAGGTGCACTCCCATCGTAGAAGCGTGCCGAGGGCACGATAGGTGACATTATTCAATATTTGGTTTACATCAGCGACATCGTAAACCCGTCTTCCACGAGCGCTGTGTGGCGACTGACAGAACGGTGAACTTTGAACCGTCGCCTTTCGCTTGACGTTGCTCCGAGTCAGAACCAACGAACCCGACGAGAGTTATAGAGTAGGACATAAGAATGTCTCCTTTTTCTTGCCCCATTTTCTTGGGGCACACAGAAGCGAGTGGCTTCTGCTTCCAAAGCGAGCGGCTGCTTTATGGGAGGGAACCCAATGGCGTAAGGGCGGAACCGGGAAAGCAGAAGACGCGAAGCTGCTGGACGCAGGAATTAGCCCGAAGCAGTGCCCAGGAAAATGAGTGGCAGAAAAAGGGCGGCCTGCTGAACCGGGAAGATCGGTGCGGTATCGGCCGAGACATGTGAGCACGTAAAGCGGGACAGAAAAAATCAGTCGCGTCATGATCGCCACAGGTTCCACAATGGTGCTGGATTCGAGTGGCTCCTGCGACGATGAACGCCGGACGGCTGTGAGAAATGCGCTCGGCGATTGTGGTTAGAGTGCGTGACCGCAACCCGATGGGAGTTGCCGATGACTTAGGGCACCGTTTTTGGTGATTACTTCCGTATAGCGACAAACCGGGTGTTACCGCGTTGTGGCTTGAAACGAACTATGATGGCGGCCACCTCTGAGGAGGGGCTTATTCGCTCGATTTTGGGAAACCTGGCGTGGGCCGGAGGGCTGTCTCTATTAGTGCAGCGCTCAGCAATCCTTCTGCTAAATGCCCAAGTAGCGTAGAAATGAGCGCAGGAGCTCGCTCTTAAGCGGCTGGTCGTCTCTTGGAATCACGGCCTGCCAGCACTGCATATCATGATCCACCAGAATCAGCTCTATCAGAGTGCTGATCAGCGTCACAAGGGCAAAAGACACCGCCATTTGCGGGTCGGGATGTTTGATCTCCTTGCGATGTACCAAGAACAAGTCGACCAGGTACTGGTGGGTGCGCATCTCCAGCTTATTGATTTTCTTATAAAACGATGTGTGATCGCGGGCCTGCGCGAACTGGCGGAGGGCGCGCATCAGTCCGGCGGCGGCGCGGAAGCTTACCAGGATGTTGTTGATGAGCTGCTCGGCAAACACGGCCAGGGGAATCTGGCGCGCCATGGCGGGCGTGAGCATCATGCGCAGCCTCTCATCCTGGCGCTCCAAAATGCCGATGATCACCGTTTCGAGCAGCGCGTCCTTGTCAGGAAAACGGCGATAGATGGCTCCAGGCGTTAACCCGGCGTGCTGGGCGATGCGCGGAATGGTGGCGCCCTCTAGTCCATGCTGTCCTAAGACTTCCGCCGCTGCCTTCAACAACTTACGCATCGATTCCCGGCTGCGGGCTTGTTGGGGAGCGAGTGTTTTGTTGGCCATGGCCTTCCTTTATACCAGCTCGGCAAAATAATACTTGACACGAATGTAAATGTAAATATACATTTACATTACGCGAAGCGAACGCGTGCCGGCCGGGCTTTGCCCCACCGGTAAACGCATTGAGGAGATTCTTATGATGCAGCACCTGCTTTTCTTGTTTCTCCTGATCGTGGCTCCTATTTGGGATTTGTACTCCATCCCGAAGTTGAAGCGCAATCTCAGCTCTGAATACAAAATTCGCTACTATAAGCTTCTTTGCGCCTGGATGTGGATTGCCAGTGCGCTCGCAGTTGTTGCCATTGGCTTCCGCCCGTTGTTCACCATCAACCCTTCGCCCGGTGAAATTTCTTGGCTATTGCCGCACCCTTGGGTTCGCTACCTGGTAGAAGCGCTGATCGCGGTCGCTGCTATTATTATTGTGGTGCTTCCGGTCGGCGTTAAGATCTGGAAGAAGCTCACGAAGCGGCCACTGAAGTATTCGTCTGCTGCCGCCTTAAAATCGCTCAGCTACTTCTTGCCCGGAACCTGGACCGAGCGCCGCTGGTGGGTGTTCGTCAGCATCACAGCGGGAGTTTGCGAAGAAATTCTCTTCCGCGGCTTCATGGTGCACTACTTACACGTTTTCCCCTGGACGCTGAATCTTACGCCGGCGCTGCTGATTTCCTCAGTGATCTTCGGAGGTCACCACATCTATCAGGGTGCTAGCGGAGTCGCAGGGACGGCGATCGTCGGCATTCTCTTTGGCCTATTGTTTCTGCTGACCGGAAATCTTCTGCTTCCGATTATCTTCCATAGCGTGACGGATCTGCGCCTGCTCGCCTTATTGCGGCCTCCGGCTGATACACCATCCTGAGAATCAACCATTCATTCTTTTTCGGGGCTTTGTGCCACCGGTAAACGCATTGAGGAGATTCTTATGGCCACAGCAACCGTTTCCGCTGCAACCGTACCCGTAACAACCGTCGAGCATCCGCTGCGCAACTCGAATTATCGCCTCTGGCTGATCGGCGGCACGATTTCGCTGCTGGGCGACCAGTTCTATCTGGTGGCCTTGCCATGGCAGCCGTTAGACTCGCAAGGGTCTCGTGGGTTCGAATCCCACCCTCTCCGCCA
>WNFR01022739.1_pt1 | contig 12910 bp, 12 predicted proteins | sample 5400221 | NCBI WGS metagenome assembly WNFR01 (sample SAMN13153357, study PRJNA577476) | soil metagenome | isolation source: 40 cm soil under Madrone tree | place: USA:California | collected 2016-06-14
CGAAGGCCGTGCGCGAGTTCGCGAACGTGTTGACGCGTATGCCGAACCATGCGACGCCATAGCTTCCGGCGATTCCGATCAGGCTGAAAGCGAGAATGATGGGGAGCGTGACAGCAATGGATTTGCCGGGGACGGGAGCGAGAACGCCGAAGTAGAGGACGATCACAACGGCGATAAAGAGCCAGAGCACAATCAGGAATTTGCCCTGCGTGATCAGATATGTTTTACAGGTTTCGTAAATCAGCTCGGAGATGTCACGCATCGAGCGATGCACGGGAAGATTTTTCAGCCGGCTGTAAATTACAAGCCCGAAAATAAGGCCGAAGATGCAAAAGAGAATGCCGAAGAGCAGAAGCTTGTGACCGTCAATGCCGAGGAATTGGACCGAGGTCAAATCGGGAAGCTTCAGGCTGGCTTCGCCGCCGGCTTCCTCTGTGGATTGCGCGAAGGTGGTCGCGCCGGAGAGCAGGGAAGCGATCGCGGCAGCGATGCCGAATAGCGAGAATTTACGAGCTAATGCCCAGGCAGGTGTAAGCCAGGTGCGCATCAACACTCCTCCGTGAAACGAAAAAGATCGAATTAACCGCGTAAATTTCCTGGGCCCTTTTCCCGCACACCAGTATGCCTGGTGACCTTTTGACCGCGACGGGAGGAGCTTGCCAGACTACAAGAAAGCCCCATTTTGTAGATGGGACGAACTTGAACCAATGCGTCGAGCGTCGTTTTTACTGCTCTGCTTATCGAATACCCGGGGCAGGGACCCTGGATGCTCGCCGCAAGGCCTTTCCGAAGTCGTTGATTTATAACATTTCGCTAATGGCCGGTCAAACGTGAGGCTATGATTTGCGAGCGCGTCGCCCAATCCCGGCTAACGGAAAGGTACAGATGACGTAAAGCCACGGCGGCGCGGGACTGCCAAGCGGTGGTAACATGCGGCATCGCTCCAGGACGGAGAGGACGGGTCGAACCGGGGAAATGGGACACACCAAGCACGTGGTGACGCTGGGGAAAATCGCTTCGTTTGCACTGCGAGACGCACGGAGAATCTCCAAAAATGGAGGCGCTCTGGCGGGAGGCTTTTAGCCGCAGTTCCGTCGAATCGCATGGCATCTTACTTGATTAATTCACATGCAGTCAGATTCGCACTCAGAGAGGCAGCCGCGCGCACAATTGTGGTCTGCCCGAGCAAACTCCAGGAGAAGCGCGGTTGAGGAACCATTTCTTTATCACGGGGACGGATGCAGGCGTAGGCAAGACAACTCTTTCGGCTTTGCTGTGCGCGGCATTGGACGCGGTGTATTGGAAGCCCATTCAGACGGGCACGCTGGAGGGCTCGGATCGCGTGACCGTGATGCGGCTGGCGGGAATTGGCACGGACCGCACGATCGACGAAGTGTACAAATTTGTGCCGCCCGTCTCTCCGGACTTGGCCGCGCGGTGGGCGGGGACGGAAATCGATCTCGGGCGCATCAATCTGCCAACGAGCTTGAATAATGATTGGGTGGTGATTGAGGGCGTAGGCGGCGTGCTGGTTCCGATCAATCAGAAGCAGTTCATGCTGGATATGATGGTGAAATTCAAACTGCCGGTGATTTTGGCGGCGCGCAGCAGCATCGGCACCGTAAATCACACGCTTTTAACGCTCGCGGCATTACACGCGGCGGAATTGCCGGTGCACGGTGTGGTGCTGATCGGCGACCAGAACCGGGAAAACCGCGAGACGATTGAGCGTTTCGGGCACGTGCGCGTAATCGGAGAGATACCCAGATTGCCGAATTTACATCGCACCGCATTGATGCAAGTGTTCATGAGTCACTTTGATCGCGGGGCGTTTTCGCAGTAAAGAAGCAAGCGTAGGAGGGAGCAGGTTTCATTGCCCGCACAGCTTGGCGTTTGGAAGCAGAGGATTGTGGCGTTTGCGGGGACGTTGGGTGCACCGGGGCTGTTCCTGATTTCGTTCCTCGATTCGTCTTTTCTAACCTTTCCCGTAATCAATGATTTGTTGCTGATTGAGCTTTCTATGCGCCGGCCCGCGCGCATGCCGTTGTATGCGAGCATGGCGGCGCTGGGTTCGTTGCTGGGGTGCGTTTTGCTATTTTTACTGGCGCGCAAAGTGGAGGAAGCTGCGTTTCACCAAAAGGCGGGTGCCCGTGGCAGGGCCATCCGGCATTGGGTGGAGCGCAACGGATTTGGCGGCATTCTGGTGGCCGCCATGCTGCCGCCGCCGACGCCGTTCAAGTTCTTTGTGCTAGCGGCGGGCGTGTTTGAGGTGCCGCTGAGGAGTTTCGCCTCGGCGGTCGGCCTGGCGCGGGTGATTCGATATTTTGGGATCGGGTATTTGGCGGTACGCTACGGCGCGAATGCTTTGCCTTATTTACGCGATCATAAGTGGCAGGTAACCCTGGCCGTGATTGCCGTTGTGGGCGTCAGTTATGTGGCCTCTCGTTTGATTTTGAAAGAGCGGGCGGCGCACGCCGTAAAAGAGTCACACGACTAAGATAGCCGCGCCGCATTACCTCTGGTTGTCCCACGCCAGTTCATCCGACAAGACTTTGGCGTTCGCATCGGTTTCGATGATTGCGATGACATGCGGGCCCGAGTGTGCCTCTCGTTGTTCGGCAAGGTCACGGAGTTGCACACGGTAGCCGGTCTTGGTTTGCTCCACGGATGCCTTGGGGAATTTTGCGGCTTCCAGGAAGCTGCGGACGGATTCAGTTGTCCGTGCGGCGTCAAGCGGAGCAGAGGATTGCGGCTTGTAGGAAACAACGCCGGCGTCGGGATTGAACGAAGATCCAGGGGCGACGCTGAGGTCGAAATCGTAAAACGCGCGCTCGGTTTCCACGAGGCCGCGCCAGTGAAAAGGCGAGTCAGATTCGGCGAACGCTGCAACCCGGCGCGGCAACTCTCCTCGATATGTGCGCGCTTCCATCGTGGCAACAGCGTTGCCGTGCAGGGCAGTTCGCGCTCCGATGTAAGCGAAAACCACCAAGAGAGCGATGATTGCGCCGATTCGTCCGCGCGGAGCTTTGGATTTTGCGCCGATCTCCGTCGCTAATAAAGCGAGCAGAACTGTGCGAAAGCCGTCCGGCATCGGTCGGCCTCGCATGGCGAGCGCTACGGCGAGGGCGAAGATGGTCGTAATGACAAGCGCTCCGAGGACCGAGTGAGTCGCCGTGCAGTACCAATTCAAGAAGGCCGATGGGCCGACACCGACGCTGATGTAATCAAGGTTAGCTGCTGAGCCGGCGAGGACCGCGGCAATCATCGTGGCGCGCGATGCTCTTGGGAACAGCGCGCGGGTTATGGAGTAGGACGCCAACCCGTGCGTGAAAGCGTCCATCTAGTTTTTCGATTGCGCGGGATCTTTGGAGGCAGCGGAATCCTTGGGCACAAGCAGCTTCAGCGCGCGCGGCACAATTTTGAATTCGACTGGAAGGCGCGCCAGGGGTTCGCCGTCGATTTGCGCGTAAACAGGATTGGAGTCGAGCGGCTCGCAGACAATGCTGTGCGCCTTCCAAAAATGTACCCCGTCAGTGCCGCGCAGCTTTCCCAACCACAAAGTCGGCAGGTAGCTCAGGTACTTCAAGCCGCTCTTCGTCTCCAGACCCATCAGCTCAAATTGGTCAGAATAAAGATCGGCCTCCGTGGTAATGCGGAACGGCCCGCCGTAGTGTTTGGTCCTGCCCACGACAACCAGCGACACTTGTAGCGGAACACTTCGCGAGCTCCCTGCCACCAGTAAGCCAGGATGCCGACGCGCGCTTTCAGGTCGAGATCGATCGCGTAGACGATCATGCCGTCAGGGCCGGCCCCGGCGACGCTCAAGAAATAGCGCTTCTTATCAGGCTCCTTCAGAGGCGTGGCTAGGCCCAGCGCGATATCTTTCACTTCGCCGTGCACCAGCTTTGCAGCCGCGCTGGGAATATCCCAGGGCAAACCGAGTTCTTTCGCCAGAACGTTCGCCGTGCCGCCCGGAAGCAAAGCCATTGGAACGCGATGCCCGTTTTGTTGGCCGGCCAATCCATTGACGACTTCATTCAGCGTGCCATCGCCACCGCAAGCAATCACGAGCTGACGTCCCTCTATGGCGGCGCGCTCGGCCATAGCAGTGGCGTCGCCAGGCGCGGTCGTTTCCTGCAGGTCAGCCTCAATCCCGCCGTGCGATAGAATGCGCCGCGCCTCGTCCAGCATGCGTCGGCGGGCGCTGCCACCGTTGCCGGCGTTGGGGTTATGAATCAGCAAAGCGTTGCGAAGGTTTGGCTGCATCGACCGTCCCGGGCCGCTCGCTAGCGGCGGCGTGGATTCTCCATCCTATAATATGATGCGGATTCCAGTGAACGTTCTTCCGAGGGTTTCATGGCCAAGGCCGTAGCCGCTAAACACGAGATCGAAGAGCTGCGCGACAAGCTGCGGCATCACGAGTATCTCTATTACGTTTTGGACCAGCCGGAAATTTCCGACGCTGCCTACGACCGCTTGATGAAGCGCCTCGAGGAATTGGAAGCCGCGCACCCCGCAGGATTCTCCCACCGTCCGCGTCGGCGGCCGTCCGCGCGCAGGATTCCAGACCATGCAGCACGCGCGTCCCATGCTCAGCCTGGACAACGCTTTCTCGTACGATCAGTTGCGCGATTTTGACCGCCGCGTGCGGCAGGGAAGCGGCCGGGAAAAGATCGAGTACATCGCCGAGCACAAGTTCGATGGGCTGAGCATTTCGGTGCAGTACGAAAATGGCGGGCTGGCGCGAGGCGTCACGCGGGGCGACGGGCGAACGGGTGAAGACGTTACGCCCAATGTGAAAACGATCCGTTCGATACCCCTGCGTGTGGAGTTGGCTGCATTGAAAAAGCTGAAGCTCCCGCCTCGCTTCGAAGTCCGCGGCGAAGTCTTGATGACGCGCAAGGCCTTTGAAGCCATGAACCGCCAGCAGGAAGAAAGCGGCGGCAAAATCTTCGTCAATCCGCGCAATGCCGCCGCAGGCTCGGTGCGTGTCCTCGATCCGTCGATCACCGCGCGCCGCCGCCTCGAATTCTTCGCTTATTACTTGCTCGTCGATGGCGAAGTTCCTTTCGCGAAGCATTCCGACTCCCTGGAAGCATTGAAGCAATTACACTTCCGCGCTTCGGAAGATTGGAAGCTGTGCGACGGCATCGAGGAAGTTTTCAAATATTGCGATGCGTGGGAGCCAAAGCGCGAAGGTCTGGCTTACGAGATCGATGGAGTCGTAATCAAGGTCAATTCGTTAGGGATCCAGCGCGAATTGGGCTACACCGCCAAAGCCCCTCGTTGGGCGATTGCCTACAAATATCCCGCGCGCCAAGAGACCACAGTGGTGAACGACATCCGCGTGCAAGTCGGCCGCACCGGCACGCTAACGCCGGTCGCCGTTCTCGAGCCGGTGCAGGTCGGAGGCGTCACTGTCAGCCGTTCCACACTGCACAACATGGACGAAATCGATCGCCTCGGCCTGCAAATTGGCGACACCGTCCTGATCGAGCGCGCCGGCGAAGTCATTCCGCACGTCCTGAAGGTGACCAAGGAAGGCGGGAATCGCCACCCCTTCCGTATGCCCAAGAATTGCCCGGAGTGCGGCAGCGCCATCCACCGCGCAGAAGACGAAGTCGCCTATCGCTGCGTCAATGCCGCCTGCCCCGCAAAACGCAAAGAGTCGCTGCTGCATTTCGCCAGCCGTCATGCGATGGACATTAACGGCCTCGGCGACAAAATCGTCGACCAGCTCGTGGACAAGGGCATGGTGAAAGACGTCGCGGACCTGTACACCCTAAAGCTCGATGACGTAGCCAATCTCGACCGCATGGGCGAAAAATCCGCGCGAAATCTTCTCGACCAAATCGCCGCCAGCAAGAAGCATGCGCTAGCGCGCTTGATCTACGCCCTAGGCATCCGCATGGTAGGCGAGCGCACCGGCCAGCTATTGGCCGATCGTTTTTCTTCTCTGGACGAGCTAGCCGAAGCAACAGAAGACCAGCTCTTCGAAGTAACCGAAGTTGGCCCGAAAGTAGCCGCAGCCATCGCCGAATTCTTCTCCGAATCCGCCAACCAAAAAATAATCAAGAAGCTAGACAAAGCCGGCGTCCGCCCCACCGTCGAAAAGCGCGTAATGAAAAGCCAGAAATTCGCCGGTAAATCCTTCGTCTTCACCGGCTCCTTAGCCAACCGCAGCCGCGAAGAAGCGGGCCAGCTGGTGATGCAACACGGCGCAAAAGTCTCCGGCTCCGTAAGCAAGAAAACCGACTTCGTAGTAGTAGGCGCCGACCCCGGCTCGAAATACGACAAAGCCAAAGAGCTAGGCGTCCCAGTCCTCACCGAGCCCGAATTCGAAAAGCTCCTGCGCTCAGCATAACGGCCTACTCTTGGTAGCGGCGTCCCTTCAGGGCGCCATCTTCGTTTTCAGCCGTGGGGCTCACCGCTCCGGAACCGCGTGCTGTTCCTCAAAGCAAGACTCCAGATTCTTCAGATCCACCGGAACCCGCGCTTGCGACCCTGCCGGCGCCGCCCTCAAATATTGCACCGGCCAAGAAATCGTCTGCCCCAGTTCCCCCGCCGCTCGCAACGGCCAATACGGATCGCGCAGCATCTCTCGCGCGATGATGACCGCGTCCGCCTGTCCGGTAGCCAGGATGTGCTCGGCCTGAACCGCCGACGTGATCATCCCCACCGTACCGGTCAGGATGCCGGCTTCCCGCCGAATCTGCTCCGCAAACTGTGTTTGATAACCCGGCCCGACCGGTATCTGTGCATGCGCAACATTTCCGCCCGAAGAGCAATCGATCAGGTCCACCCCCAATCCCTTCAGTTGGCGCGCGAGTTCCACCGACTGCTCAATATCCCAGCCGCCCTCGATCCAATCCGTCGCCGAAATGCGCACGAACACCGGCGCCCCCTGCGGCCACGAACCTCGCACCGCCGCAACAATCTCGCGCAATATTCGCGTGCGATTCTCAAGCGAGCCCCCGTAAGCGTCCGTTCTCTGATTGCTAAGCGGCGACAAAAACTCATGAATCAAATATCCATGAGCAGCGTGAATCTCAATCACGCGAAAGCTTGCGTCCAGCATGCGCCAACTGTATCCCCGCGACGCTGCCTTGCTCGTGAATAAACCGCGCGACTCGAGCCAGCGGCTCGATGTGCTCGTCCTTCCAGATACCCAAGTCCTGCGGACTAATCCGCCCCTCGGGAACAACAGCCGTCGCCTCCGTGAGCACCAGTCCCGCCCCGCCCACGGCCCGGCTACCCAAATGCACAAAATGCCAATCGCTAGCGAATCCGTCCGTGCTCGAGTACTCGCACATCGGCGAAACAAACACGTGATTCGCAAACGTAATATCCCGAATCGCAAAGGGATCGAACAAATGAGTCATAAGCTCCACGCCGCCTTTCGAAAGCATTGTTTTGATGCCGCAAGCAAGCCTTTTGCGGCTTTTTTTGATCGATGTACGGTTTAAGAACTGCCCGGGCTTGTGGCGGTGTCACTTCAGGGCGTTTGTTTTTCTCTCAGGCCGCCGCTTCCACTCTTCGCCCCTGTTCGACGTGAAGCTCCCCCTCGCATGAAAGCACTTCATAGCGGGTCTCGCCGTTTTCTGTCCAGAAGCGCAGCGTTACCTTGCTCGCGCCAACACGCAGGTCATGCAAGGTGATATCAGGCAGCCAGTGCGGCAGAATCGGATCCACATAAAGCTTTTTCTTGTGCGCGTCACCGTTCAGTCCAAGAATCGCGCGCACAAGATGAAACACGCTGCCTGCGGCCCACGCCTGAGGGACATTAGCTCCCAGATACTGCACGGGGAATGCCCCTGGCTCCCGTTTCGTTCCTGCATACAGCTCCGGCAGCCGATAGAAGACGAAATAACTGGCAGCCTCGCTGATGTCACGCGCGATCATGGCTGCTTCCTTCGCAAAGCTATAATTCTTGAATCCCATCGCGATGATGCCATTGTCGTGTGGCCACACCGATCCGTTCTGATAGGAATACGGGTTGTATGCGGGATTGTCAGAAGAAAGCGTTCGTATGCCCCAGCCACTCCACATGTCAGGTTCCATCAGCCGCGCCACAACGCGAGCAGCGCGTTCGCGGCTAACAATGCCGCTCCACAACAAATGCCCGGGATTGGACGCGATCGTCTGCACCTGTCTCTTCTCTCCATCGAGCGCATACGCATAGAATCCCGTCTCCTCGCACCAGAAAAGTTGCTCGAATCTCTGCCGTAAATCTGCCGCTTTCCGGCGCAATCGGCCAGCGTCGTCAGCTCGCCCAAAATATTGAAAAGCGTCCGCCATGCGCAGCCATGCATCGTAGGTGTATCCCTGCAATTCGCAGAGCGCCTTCGACCCCCGCACCGGAGTTCCGTCGGGATACATCACCGAATCTCCGGCATCTTTCCACGCCATGTTCTCGTATCCCTGCGGCGATCGCGTCTGATATTCCTGCAAGCTGTCTCCGTCCATATCTCCGTAGCGATCAATCCATTCGAGACACTTCTTCGCCACGTCCTGATGCTCCAGAAACAAGCTATCGTCGCCCGACCACTTCCAAGCCTCGCACAGCGTTATCAGATACAGCGCCGTCGCATCCGCAGTCCCGTAATAAGGTGTGTGCGGAATCAGCTTTCGTTCCGCTAGTTCTCCGAACCGCATTTCATGCAAAATCTTCCCCGGTTGCGCGTCGCGGTAATCGTCCACCTCGTTCGCCTGCCATTTGCCCAGCACGCTAAGCGCACCGCGCGCAAAGTCCGGATACACCATCAGGTTCTGCAGACTCACGATCAGGCTGTCGCGGCCGAACACGGCTACAAACCAGGGCACGCCAGCGGCTGGAATGAATTCGTCCGGCTCGAGACACATACGCGGCAGGCGCAGCGCCGCCATGTCTTCCACCGACTGCCGGAAGAGCCGATACACATCCTCGTTGGAACTAGTCACGGACGTCGTAACCTCTCTCCACTTACTCAGTTCCCGCTCAATCGGGCTCCTCGCATTTCGAAGAATGTGGACGCACCGGCGCGGCGTCTTCGGTGCTGTTTCCCCTCCAAGAAATTGGTGCTGGCAACAGGTATGCCAGGAACCTCGAGGCTCGAGATCGACCAGGAAGCTGATTCGCCCATTGCTGTAGTGAGCCGCGCACCCGCTGTGCGTCAGCCGTGTTACCACGGAACGCTTGAACTCGTTGTGTTCGTACGAGCTGATCAGCTCCGACGTTTCCGGCCGCCACTCCGTGCTCACATTCCCCTTGCGAACCAACCGCTTCGCCTTCACCTCGAAAATGTCGGCGAAATCCGTCCGCAACGACAACTCCAGAGAGAAGCGGACCCGTTGCTTGCCGTAATTGTGAACCTCGAAATCCTCGTGAATGCCCTCGCTCACGGCGCGGTCCAGAATCAGGCTGACAGTCCCCGCCTCAATCTCGTTGTACTCCGTCACGATTTTCGGGTTCGTAAGGTACGTTCGCGAAGCGTAGTAAGCGAGCGCACCGGAATTCTGCAGCACCCACCGCTCCCCATTGGCAAAGATCTCGTAGCTGCTCACATAGCGTGTATCACGCGAGTACATTCCCTGGTCCGTGGCCGCAGTGATGCAGCCATTCATCTCCGACACGAGAAAAGTGTCCTCCCGATTGATCGTAACCAATGGCGGACCAACAACAACTTCAATCGCCATAAGTACCTTCCACAAATAGGATGCTGCCCCGCGACAAATGACCCAAATGGTTCGCCACGACCATAGGTCTCAAGAAATTGCGTTGACGGTCCCGAATAAGCCTGCGCGAGGAGGGGACTTAGGGAAAAACACAACGATTATTTGCGCTCTCCTCGCGTGACGCGACTCAGCCATCAACCCCACAAAGACTCCGGTTGTGTCTGAATATGGTTGAGTTGTGGCGGGATTTGTTCTTCTATCTGAACTCTAAAAAATGCTCAAGCAGAAAACATTAGTCCCTTGGGTCTTCCGGGTATGGACTTTCCCCCACCAATTGGCCAAGGATGAGCACAGGGTGCGCTGATGTAATCGTGTGCAAGGTTCCTCGCGGGACTCTCCGGCCTCAAGGTAACCCAGTGAAGGATGCGAGTGTCATTGAGCTTCCTTCGGTGAATGGAAAAAGGCCATGAGGATTTTACTTTACAATCCCGACAACGGCGTAACGCGCAATTTCATGCCGCATCTTTGGATGTTTCTACTGCAGGCGCTCACACCAAAGGGACACCAAGTGTTGCTAATGGATGGCAACGCGCAGCCGATGGATGAAGACGGCATTGCCAGTTTCGTGCTTGAGCAAAAAATTGGACTGGTAGGCATCGGCGCGATGACCCGAATGATCGCAAAGGCTTATCGCATGGCCGATGCCATTCGCGCCATGGGAGTAAAGGTCGTAATGGGCGGGCCTCACGTCACGGAAATGGCCGATGAGGCTCTCGGGCGTGACGGCGGCTCACGCCATGCCGACGCGGTAGCTCTCGGTGAGGCCGACGAAACTTGGCCAAAAATTGTTGAGGATGCGGCAAGCGGGACCCTCAAGGACGTGTACGCTCCCGTTGATGCCTTCGGACAAGAACGAAAACCTTCTCTACAATCTTATCCGCGGATCCCATGGGACACTCTCAATCTTGAGCAGTTCAACATCGTTCCAAAGCTTGTGGCTCCCATACTCCGAAAACATGGCACTGGTTGGGGTACCTTCCGCATCATTCCGGTCGAGTCAGGGCGCGGCTGTCCCTACGGATGCGAGTTTTGCACCGTAACTGGTTTTTTCGGGGACTCGATCCGATTTCGCACCAACGAAAGTGTTGTGAACGAGCTGCTGCTGCTGAAGGCGCGCGCCCGAAGTGAGCGCGGCCAGATCGCCGTCTTCTTCATTGACGACAACTTTGCCATCAACGTCAAGCGCACCAAGTCGCTTCTTCGCGACATCATCGCCGCCGATGCACAGGTGAATTGGGTGGCGCAAATCAGCGCCAATCTGCTGCGCGACGAGGAACTCGTTGATCTCATTGCCGCCGCGGGAGGTAAGTGGATCTTCATTGGTATGGAGTCCATCGACCCCGCCAATCTAAAGGATGTAAACAAAGGCTTCAACAAGCCCGGTGAGTATGCCGCCGTGCTCGAGAGACTCGCGCGGCGCAACGTCTTCGCGATCACCTCATTCATTTTTGGGATGGACAACGACACTCCGGGCGTGGCGGAGCGAACGCTCCAGGAGGTGCGCAAGTGGCCCCCAGGCCTGCCCATATTTGGCCCCCTCATACCTTTGCCCGCTACGCCGCTTTACAAAAGGCTTGAAGCCGCAGGGCGGCTGACGCGGCCTAAACACTGGCAGGAATTCATCCCGTTCGAGATGGCGCACACGCCGCTGAAGATGACCACCTCGGAGGCTCATGCGGAGATTCGGTACGGATGGGCTAAATCATACGGCCCAGAGGCCATCGCAAATGCTGTGGCATCGATCGCTCACAAGCCCTTGGGATGCCGAATGGACATCCTTATCGCCCGCCTTTGTTTCCGCGGGATCTATTTCCCTCAGCTGGGACGGTTCGCATGGATAAGAACGATTGCTCAAAACCGGCGCACTATCTTCCGTCTCCTTAAAGAGGGCTTCGGGACTTGGCGCGACGGGTGGCAAACAGATTGAAAGGACTTTGGGTGGGTGGCCACGCTCTTGAAATTGTGTGACGCACCCTTCGCCTTGTGTAAAGGCCGCGGACCGTCGCGGGTATCGTTTGCTTCGCCTGTCTGCCCAGACCTTCACGCACAACAGCACCACAACGCCTGCCATATCGGCCAAATCATCTAGAAAGGGTGAATGGCGGCGAACCTTGAGCGAACCGTTTTCTCCATTCGCAATTGATATATACTCCGCGCATGCAAGGACTACCCTGGCGCACAATTACGCTCGGCTCGCTGTTGCTCATCGCGATCTGTTCAGAAGGAGGGCAGGAAGTGCAATCTCCGCAACCTGAAACGTCGAAGCCGCCCGTCAAAATGGAACAGCGCGGGCGCATCCTTGGAATCGGCGGTGTCTTCTTCAAATCCGCTAATCGTGATCAGATGCGCGAGTGGTATTCGAAGCATCTTGGACTCGCTGACAAAGGAGGAGGCGCGATGCTTCCGTGGCGCGAACACGACGACCCGCAGAAGGAACACGTTACAGTGTGGACTATTTTTCCCGCCTCCACTAACTATCTCGATCCCAGCCACGCACCGTTCATGATCAACTACATTGTTGACGATCTGGATGCTTTGCTCGATCGCTTAAAACAAGAGGGAGTAAAGATCGATCCCAAACGAATGAATGAATCCTACGGTCGCTTTGCCTGGATCTATGATCTGGATGGGAACAAGATTGAGCTCTGGCAGCCGACTGCAAAGCCCTAAAGGGCCTTCCACTGCACTTCGTCAATCAGTTTTCTGTAGCTACAGTCCCGTAGTCGTAGAATGGCCGCAAATGCTTTAGGCCTGCATGACGGCGGATTCTAAGCCATCTCCCTTCGCCTGTGAGCGCCCGCTTTCTGCCTGCCCGCCTTATGGTGGGAAGCGGGCTCCGCCGCAACCCGCCACGCGGGATGCGGTCGCTTCAGCCGCCACGAACAGGCACAACTGCGACGTTAGTAGCTGCTGTTATTCCTTGCGCAGAGCGAAAAAATACCGCCCATCTTTTTTGGCAATCGGAAATTTCACGGTTATCGGGCCGCGCCGGTCATCATAGACAACCGTCAGGAACTTTTCAGGCGGGATGTTATACCGCTCGCTGAAACCTGCAGGCACCGCGGGCATACTTTCAACCTTTGCCGTAATCTTCACGTCCAACCCGGACTTGAGTTCCCCAATGAAGTGATTCCGCGAAGCTTCTGCCACATTATCCCAATCCACCAGCTTTTCTTCCGCGTCCAGGTCTTTATTG
>WNFR01005544.1_pt1 | contig 12909 bp, 11 predicted proteins | sample 5400221 | NCBI WGS metagenome assembly WNFR01 (sample SAMN13153357, study PRJNA577476) | soil metagenome | isolation source: 40 cm soil under Madrone tree | place: USA:California | collected 2016-06-14
CCTACCGGCCGAAATCGGGCGCCAAAATACACAATCTGTTGTCGCAGGGTATCGTCAATCGTGACGGCAGCCCGGGGCCGGAGTTTACAAAAGCGGCGCAACGCCGCGCCGAGGCGCGCGACACCTACCAGGTGACGCCGCGCATCGTCGGCACCTATGGCGAGCTGCCACGACCGGGAACCACCCACGCGGTCGGTCTGCCGCGCAATGTGCCTGACGAGCGCTTTCCACCACTGTTGCCAAATGGTCCCTTTCAGATCACCAAGCACGTCGACTACACCGCGCCTGTCGGTGATCCGGTGCATCGTTTCTTCCAGATGTGGCAGCAGGTCGATGGCGGCGCGCGCGACCTCTTCGTCTGGGTGGCCGAAACTTCCGGCGAGGGGTCTCAAAACCGCAGCGATCCGGCGTCCGGAACGAACCAGGGCGCCGTGGCGATGGGCTTCTACAACATGGCCGCCGGCGACGCGGCATACTTCCGCCAGCTCGCCGACAATTATGCGCTGAGCGATAATCACCACCAGCCGGTAATGGGCGGCACCGGCGCAAACTTCCAGGCGCTCGCTACCGGGCACGCCATCGCCTACTGGAAAGACGGCGCATTAGTGCCGCCGCCGCAGAACCAGATCGAGAACCCGAGCCCGCGGCCGGGGACCAACAACTGGTACACGCAGTCGGGCTACGCGGGCGGATCTTACACCAAATGCTCGGATGCCAATGAGCCCGGGGTAGGGTCGATCCGCGGGTATCTCGCCGGTTTGCCGTACCCCGCCTTCAATGACGGCAATTGCGAGCCGGGTGCCTATTACCTGGTGAACAACTACAATGCCGGTTTCACGGCTATCGGCGAGCCGGCGCCACTGGGGCCCGAAATAACGCGCGTGCCGCCGCAGGCGCAGCCGACGATCGCCGAAGCGCTGGCCGCCAAGGGGATAAGCTGGAAATGGTATTCCGGTGGACGGATCGCCAGCGGCGTCAGCCGGGAATATTGCAGCGTGTGCGATCCGCTGATTTATTCGAGCACAATCATGACTGGCCCGCTGAAGGCCAATCTGCAAGACCACGCCGCGCTATATCGGGACATCGACGATATCGATGCAATGCCGGCCGTCGCCGTTGTAATCCCGCCCAACACCGAGTCCGGTCACCCGGCATCGTCGACCGTTTCGCGTTACGAGGAGTTCATCCGTAAGCTGATCGGCAAGGTACAGTCGAACCCGGCACTGTGGGCGAAGACGGCGATCCTGGTGACGGTCGACGAGGGCGGCGGGTATTGGGACAGCGGCTACATCCAGATCCTCGATGCATTTGGTGACGGCACGCGCATCCCGCTGATCGTCGTCTCACCTTTCGCCAAAAAAGGAGTGGTCGATCACACCTACACGGATCACGTCTCGATCCTCAAATTCATCGAGACGAACTGGCGCATCGAGCCGTTATCGGCGAGAAGCCGCGACCACCTCCCGAACCCGATCGCCGGCGGTGCCGATCCTTATGTTCCAGCCAACCGACCGGCGATCGGTGATCTGATGACGCTATTCCAGTTCTAGACGTAATATTCGCTGGGTGAGCGATCGGCGAATACCGATCTATTCTCACTGCGTCGGTTATCGGGTATTAGGGCGCACCGCTTGCAGGTCCGAATATAGCCGGCGATACGACCCGACATCGGACGCTGTGTTGACGCCGCGTGCGCTAGGCGCTCGCTCGTCATGGGAGAAGCTCATACGCGGCGGCCAGAGGCTCCGGGTTGGTTCCTTTCAGTGGCGAAGGGCCGGTGAACTGGAAGGGCCTAGCATGAAAAACATAACTTTTGTCTTAGCTGTCGCTGGATTAATCGCGGCTGGCGGTGTTGCTAACGCTAGTGCTCAGTCCTCGATCTCGTTTGCAACGGGGTCGGAGCAGGGTTCATCGCCTGCTTCTAATACCGGCTTCCGGTGTTCCCCAGATGTGGTAGAGTGATGAGGAAAACGTACCACGTTTGGGGGATGGATGATGCCGGCATACTTCTTTCGCAGCGAACCGAGGGCGGCAGAGCTGCGGCGCTTGGCGCGACGCGAGAGCGGGCGTGTCTGCCAGCGGGTTCGGCCATGGTGACCACCAGCGGGTAGCCCTTCTGCGCGCATACCATCGCAAGGCCGATGCCGGTATTGCCACTCCTGCCGCGCCGCCGCCCCGGACGGGGGCTCGCTCTATCGGCAGGTCGCCGGACCTCTCCCCTTTGAGGATGCGGTCGGTACCACGTTACGGCAAAACCAATAATTGACTGCCGGTTTCGAATCGTTACCGGATCAGGCAAAACGACGATCGTCTCCGGTTCGCCCGCCCCGAGCGCAGGGAAAGGACGCGTCCCGCTTGGCAACACCAAGCCGGTGAGAGGCGCGGCCGAACCTACGCCATAGGATGCGCTCCCACGGCGTCCAGGCAGAGGAAAACTATCCCCAGCTGGCTTGACCGCCAACGGCTGTGATCGTGATATGCCCCATCGTCGTATCGGCCTTGGCGCCATGCCAATGGCGTTCACCGGCCTTGATATGCACGACATCGCCGACATTGATCTCACGCTTCTCATGCTCCGTCGCCACCATCCCGGAGCCCGAGGTCACGACCAGTATCTGATCGCAGGTATGCGTATGCCAACCCGTCGTGCAACCTTGGCTGAAGTTCACCACGCTGCAGTTGTAGTTCGCGGAGTTCCCAGGCTCGATAATGGTCTGGCGTGACCGGGAAACAGGCCCTGTCCACCCTTCGATCCGCTCAGCGCCTTCCACGGGGACATTCGGTATGTCTCGAAGCGTGACTACCTTCATGACGACTTCCTCCTCGCGTTGACAGGCATTCAAGGTATCCGCCGAACCATATCAGGTCAGGCTCGTTGCCTTCAATGAGCAGCACGCCACGCCGCGCCGTCGGACCGCATTTCCCGGATGCAGCGGGGATTTTGCAGACGATCCGAGCCTGCTGGGTTTAACACATCAGGGCCAAGAATCGCGCGGACTGGCGCCTCCTGTGGTAATCCGCCCGCAGGGTGGTAATATCGGGGACCGCTTGATTCTCGAGCAGTAGCGGGTATCATTTTTTGCATCAAACAAAGGGGAAGCGACGATGGCCTACGAAGGCATGATTGCAGAGACCATTTCGATCAGCGGCGACAAGAATGAGCCGATCTCGGCCTACGTCGCGCGGCCGTTGGGCCCCGGACCCTTCCCTGGCATTGTGCTCATGCATCATGCGCCCGGCTGGGACGAGTGGTATCGCGAGACCACCCGCAAATTCGCTCATCACGGTTATGTCGCCATCAGCCATAACCTTTATCACCGCGCCGGCGAAGGCAAAGCCGATGATGTCGCGGCCAAAGTGCGCGCCGAGGGCGGCGTTGCCGATGCTCAGGTCATCGGCGACACCGAAGGTGCGGTGGCATGGCTGCGCGCCCAGCCCTACCTCAATGGGAGAGTGGCCGTGTGGGGCACCTGCTCGGGCGGGCGGCAAACCTTCTTGTTTGCTTGCCATACCAAGAACATAGACGCCGCGGTCGAGCTTTGGGGTGGCCGGGTGGTGATGAGCAAGGAGGAGCTGACGCCGAAGCAGCCGACCGCTCCGATCGAGTTCACGAGGAACCTTTCCTGCCCCCTCCTCGGTCTGTTCGGCAACGAGGATCGTTCGCCGACCCCGGAGCAGGTTGACCAGCACGAGGCCGAGCTCAAAAGGCACGGCAAAAATTACGAGTTTCACCGGTACGACGGCGCCGGACACGGCTTCTTCTACTACGACCGGCCGGCGTACCGCATCGAGCAGGCGCTGGACGGCTGGCAAAAGGTGTTCGCGTTTCTGCAGAAGCACCTGGCCAAATAAACGCCGGCATGTGTACCTCGATCGTCGAGATCGTCGGCGCGGACGGCGCCGGCAAGGGCGGTGACGGGTGGTTCAATCTGACTCACTCGGTCGTCTCTTATGACCACCCGCACCACGCTCTTTTGGAAGAGGCCATTACGATCGATTTCGTGAACCGCGCGCTTGGGCCGGAGGCGCGCGTCGCCGTCGAGCTCACGCTGCAATCGGCCAAAGAGCTGAGCAGCGCGCTTGCCAGGGCGATAGAGGCGGCTGAGATCGAGGAAAGCGCGCGTTTGCGACCGAGCCGCTGACGCCGGACACCGAGGGAGGTAACGCATGTTCGATTTGGACCAGTTCGTTGCCGACCTCCGTGCTGCGCTGGCTGAGCAATCCAGGCAAGCTCTGAAGGAGGTCGTCGCTCGGGCCGTCTCCGACCCCGCCTCTCTCCTCCGCGAGATCGGTGAGCCGGAAAAGGCCGCGGTCCAGGTGCTGCATCAAGCTCCCGACCTCACCGTCCTCAACGTGGTCTGGGCACCAAAACAAGTCACCTTGCCCCACGACCACCGTATGTCGGCGGTGATCGGCATGTATGGCGGTCGGGAGGACAACATGTTCTGGCGTCGGGTACCGAACCCGACGAAATTCCAGATCGAAGCCGCTGGCGGCGAAGCGCTGGGCGTCGGCGATGTCACGATCCTCGGTCGCGACGTGATCCATTCCGTCGTCAACCCGTTGGCGCGGATCAGCGGCGCCATTCACGTGTATGACGGAGAATTCCTCACCGTGCAGCGCAGCATGTGGGATGCTGAAACGCTCGCAGAAAAGCCCTACGACATCAGCGCCGTCGTAACAGGCATGCCGTTGCAGCACGCACGGTAGCTGGTGACGCCCGCGCTGGCTTGGGATCAAACCTTCACGGTCGAGGCCCGGTAAATCTCGTCGATGGATTTTGCCAAGGTCGCGTTAAACGCGGCATCGCTCGTCGAATGCCTGAGGTCTTCGGCCAGTGCTCGTGAGAAGCTCGCGATCATGCCGTGATTGGCCGAGAGGCGTTTGCAGGCGTCGGCTCGCGTATAGCCGCCGGAAAGCGCGACAACCCGGGCCACGTGCTTGTGGTTCACCAGCGGCGCATAGAGATCGGGAACATCCGGTATCGTCAGCTTGAGCATCACCTGGCGGCCGTCCGGCACGGCGTCGAGCTTTCTTGTCAATTCCGCGAGAAGGATGGCTTCCGCACCGGCTTTGTCCGGGCTCTTGATCGAGACTTCCGGCTCGATGATCGGCATCAGTCCATGCTCGGCAATCTGCGCGGCCACATCGAATTGCTGCGCCACCATCGCAGCGATCCCGCCTTTTGAGGCCAGGTTGATGACGGAGCGCATCTTGGTGCCGAAGACACCGAGCTTCGCCGCGCGGGTGAGAAGGGCATCGAGCTCCGGCATCGGCCTCATCAGCTGGACACCGTCCTTCTCAGACTCTAGCCCCTTGTCGACCTTCACAAATGGGATGACGCCCTGCTCCTCCCACAGGAACTCCGGAGTTGGCTTGCCCCGCACTTCGCCGTCCATCGTGCCTTCGAAGAGGATCGCCGCGATGACCTTAGCTCCGCTGAAGGCTGGCGCCGTCATGATGCGCACGCGCATCTCATGCATCAGCCTGAACATTTCGGCGTCGCCGCTATAGGCGTTGTCTGGAATACCGTAGAGGCGCAGGGCACCGGGCGTCGATCCGCCGCTCTGGTCGAGCGCGGCGATGAAGCCGTCGTGCCCAGACATTTGCGCCATCATCTTTTCATTGGCCATGATCGTCATCCTCGCGTTGGGTCAGTGCGCTTAAGGGAACGCGCCTTCGCAACGTCGTAGTCCGCCACGAGCTCGCGGAGGCGCGGGATCAGTTTCTCACCATACTGTATCGCGTCTGGCCGGGGATGGTAACCGCGGATCAGGAGGCTCATGGCGCCCAGCTTGTAATATTCGAGCATTGCCTTTGCGACCGTTTCGGGCGTGCCGACCAGGGCCGTCGAGTTTCCTGGAGAGCCCGTCGCGACGGCGAGCGATGTCCACAAGCAGGTGTCGTGTACCGCGGCTTCCGCGGCGGCCTGCAGGAGCCGTTTGGAGCCGACGTTCTGGCGCTTTGGCGCAGGAGTGCCGCCGCGACTGATCAGCACCCGGTTAAGGATGGCGCGGGCCCGGTCCCAGGCTTCGCCCTCGGTTGCCGCCAGGATCGGGCGGGTCGACAGGCTGAAGGTCGGGCTGCGGCCAGAGAGGGCCGCCTCCTGCCGCACGCGATCCATGAACTGGGCCGTATCCTTCAGCGGTTCGCCCCATAGCATGAAGACATCGACATGCGGGGCCAGCGACCGGATCGCCGCGTCGGAGCGGCCACCACCGTAGATCGGGATATGCGGCTGCTGCCGGCAGCGAATTTCCGAATAGGTCCCTCGAGTCCGATAGAACTCGCCCTCGTGGTCGAACGGCGCCGGCGCGGTCCAGGTCCGGCGCAACAGGGAGATGTACTCTCCGGAGCGGCGATAGCGGGTCGCATGGTCGGTCCAGTCGCCGTCCTTGGCCTGATCGGCGTCGCTGCCGCCGGCAATCATGTGCACCGCCAGACGGCCATCGCTGAGCTGGTCCAGAGTGGCCAATTTGCGGGCGGCAACCGGCGGTGCCACGAACCCCGGTCGATGCGCCAGCAAGAAGCCCAGCCGCTCGGTTACCGACGCGGCGTGCGCCCCAACCAGGAACCCGTCAGGCGCATCCGAGAAGTAGCCAATCAACACGCGGTCGAAGCCGGCCTGCTCGTGAATGCGCGCCGTCTCGGCAATCACGTTGGCATCAAAAGAAGGTCCAGCCGGCGGGATCAGCTCCGACGAGACCCGCGGTGCGATCCAGCCGATCATCTCCACAGGCATGGCAACGCCTTCCTAACTGAACTAGCTCGCTAGCCTCTGCCCCGAGGGACCGCTGTCAAGCAGCCTTTTAGATCACGTTTGGCGGCCGGCGGCCTGTCGCAGCATCGGGGCAACTTTCTTCGGCAGCGTGCCACGCGGCCGAGATGAGCGGCGCCAGACGATCGCGCAGGCTGGGTCCTGACCCGGCAGAATGCCGGCTCGGTGCCTATGGCTCGAGAGGGTGCTTTCGTTTCATGATACAGGTGCCCACTCCTGCGTTATCTTGGCGACACGGCCGGAATTCGGCAGTGCGCCGGGGTGGACGAGTGCTCGTGCTTATAAATTCTCTGCAGAAACAGGAGGTCACCAGGGTGGATCGCGTGACAGCGGGCAACAGCGTCGGACCGCGCCGGCCGATCACCACCCCCGCGCCCGGTTTATTGAGATGAGAACCGGCGCCGATTACCGTGAGTCCCTGCGTGACGGGCGCAGGGTCTGGGTCATGGGTGAGGGCTGGGCCGACGATGTGACCACCCACCCCGCCACCCGGGCGATGGTCGAGGAATATGCCGCCTGGTACGACCGCCATCTCGATCCGGCCTGGCAGGATGTGCTGCTGGCACCGCCGAATGTCGGCGGAGACCGGGTCCCCTGGGCATATGTGCTGCCGAAAAAATTCGAGGATCTGATCGGCATGGGCCGATCCTTCTCGAAGACGACGTTTTTGAGCGCCGGCAACATCACCCATACCCCGGCCTACGGCAATCTGATCGCGCTTGGCGTTCTGACCGCAGTGCAGGCGCGCAACGTCTCCGAAACGCAGATTACCGAGGCGATGGCGTATCGCGAGCTGATCGCCCGCACCGGCCGGTTCCTCACCTATTGCGGCGGCGCCCCCATTATCGGCCAGCGAATGCGCCCGGACCCGCGCGACCGCGTCGCGCTCAAACTGGTGCGCGAGAGCGATGCCGGGATCGTCATCCGCGGCAAGCTCGGCATGCATACGAGCCCGGCCTATGCCGAGGATGTCTATGTCGGCGGGCTCTCGGGCATCGATATCGGCGAGCATCGCGCCAGCTTTATCGTGCCGGTCAATGCGCCCGGCGCCACTACGCTGTGCCGCAAGATCGCGGCGCGCGACAGCAACGCTTTTGTCGCCCCGCTCAGCAGTCGGTTTGACGAGCTCGACGGCCAGATGTGGCTCGACGACGTGTTCATCCCATGGGAGCGCGTCTTCTTTGTCGATGCCTCCCCCGAGGCGATCGCCCGCTGGCTGCGCTGGCATCACCTTTATGGCTGGTTGTCAAAGGCGGAGTTCACCCTGGGCCTTGCGCTCGCCTTGGCCCACGCAATGGGTCTCAAGGAACACGAGCAGACGGTCGAATATCTAATCGACCTGATCGTCGAGGTGCAGACCGTCCGCAGCTGCCTGACCGCCGCCGAGCGCGACCCCGACTTCACTCCGGCCGGTTATTGCTTTCCCGATCACGCCCATCTCGCGGCGGGCGGGATCGCCCTCTTCAAGGCCCGCCAGCGCATTTCCGAGATCCTGCGGGCGCTGCCCGGCTCCTCGCTCGTCGTCGCTCCGACCGACCACGATCTCGCATCGCCCGAGCTCGCCTCGGGTCTCGAGGAATCCTTCGGCGGCGGCGGTTACACCGCGCTGCAGCGCGCGGCACTCTTACAGCTAGCCTGGGACCACGTCTCGTCGGCGCTCGATGGCCGTGAGTCGACCTTTGAGCTGCACGCCAGCGGCGGCATGCCCAATTGGCGCCATTGGCTGCGCCGCAGCTTCCGCAGCTACAACGAGCTGGCCAATGCTATCGTGGGCGCGCTCGACCTGCCGATGCCGGAGATCGATGTGAGCAATATTCCGGCAGCCCCCATCGCCCCGCGACGCGTCACCACTCCGCCCTCCGCCTTGGAGATCGGCGGAAGGGCGACCACATCGTGACGCGAAGCGAGTGGAGATCCCCGTGACGACGACGCCGAGGCGCGATATTTGGGACAACCCGATGGGGACGGACGGGTTCGAGTTCGTCGAATATACCGGGCCCGACCCGCAGGCGCTGGCCGCGCTGTTCGGTCAGATGGGTTTCGTCGCCGCGGCGCGTCACCGCTCGAAGAACGTCACCCTCTACAAGCAGGGCGATGTCAACTTTATCCTCAATGCTGAACCTGGGAGCTTTGCGCAGGCCTTCGCCCGGCTGCACGGGCCGTCAGTGTGCGCGATCGCGTTCCGCGTCGCCGACGCCGCCAAGGCCTATGAGCGCGCCATCGGGCTCGGGGCCAAGCCGGTGCACGGCAAGGTCGGGCCGATGGAGCTCAACATCCCCGCCATCGAAGGGATCGGCGGCAGCTTGATCTATCTCGTCGATCGCTATGGCGACCGGACGATCTACGATGTCGACTTCACTCCGCTGGTGGCCGTGGCCGGCCCGGCGTCGCCGGGTGTCGGACTCACCGCGATCGATCATCTGACCCACAATGTCCATCGCGGGCGGATGGAGCTGTGGGCCGAGTTTTACGAGCGCCTCTTCAATTTCCGCGAGATCCGCTATTTCAACATCGATGGTCAGCTAACCGGGCTGAGGTCAAAGGCGATGACCAGCCCGTGCGGACGGATCCGCATCCCGATCAACGAGAGTGCCGACGACAAATCGCAAATCGCCGAATACCTGGAGGCCTATCATGGCGAGGGCATCCAGCACATCGCGCTCGCCACCTCCGACATCTACGCGACAGTGGAGGCGCTGCAAGCTCGCGCGGTCTCGTTCATGTCGATTCCCGACACCTATTACGAGGCGGTCGAGGCCCGGGTGCCAGGACATGGCGAGGATCTCGCCCGATTGCAGTGCGACCGGATCCTGATCGACGGTGCGCCGGGCGCCGGCCAAGGCCTGCTGCTGCAGATCTTCACTGAGACGGTGATCGGCCCGATCTTTTTCGAGATCATTCAGCGCAAAGGCAATGAGGGCTTCGGCGAGGGCAATTTCCGCGCTCTTTTCGAATCGATCGAACGCGACCAGATCCGCCGCGGCGTCCTCACGCCGGATGCGTCATCAGATGCAGTCCCCCCTGCCCGGGTGTGACCCGGGCATCCACGCCTTAACTACGACGGGGGCTTCAAGACGTGGGTGGCCGGAACAAGTCCGGCCATGGGGATTGCTGGGGACAGCCCTAAAATTACTCCGCCGGAGCCGCGGCGGGTTCCTTCTGCCCGAAGGTCGGGGTGTTGGTGCGGTCGACCAGGGCTTCGGGGCCCTCGCTCGGCAGGTTTTCGGCCCAGTTGATCGCGCCGTCGATGTCGTTTTCCCACATCTCGCGCGGCAATTCGTAGAGGAACTCGACGCCGTAGCCGTTTGGGTCGTTGATATAGACGCTGTGCGTCACACCGTGATTGACGCGCCAGTTGAACTTGACACCACGGCTCTGCAGGAAGGCGAGCTGCTTCAGCCATCCCTCACGATTGGGCATGGTCAGCGCAACGTGATTGATCGCGACTTGGCTGTTGGACAGCACCCAATCGGCGGGGGCCGGCAAGTTCGGGCTTTCGACCAGAGCCACATCGTGGTGGGTCAGCTTGCCGCTGTGGTCGCCGCTGTAAAAGCGCATCTTGGGCGGGTTCGGACGGTCGGACCGCGGGTGCAGCTCGCCAACCTGCTTCAACCCGACAATCTCGGTCCAGAACTGGTGCGACTCTTCGATATCGCGGACATTCAGCACCAAGTGATTGATGCCGGAGGGGGTCACAGCGGCGTCCGGGGCTTGCGGGGTATCGGCAATTCGGTCTGTCATCACGGGGCCTCCCACAGTTATGTGGCGTCTGGTACTCCCCTGAGGGTGGGTCGCGCAAGCCCCGCCGGCAAGTTGCGGAGGCAAAGCCTCGTCTAGCCGAGGTGCTCACTCGACGCAAGGGGCCGGAATACCCGTTTTTACGTCGAACCGGCGTTGCTCGTGCAAGGCTCGGCGGCGCGCATCGAGATCGCGTTGCTCGCCATTCAGGTGATGCCGCTCGTGCCGATAGGCCCGCTCGCGCTCGGCTAGCGGTCTCCAGCGGCTGTGAAATCGAAATTTCCCAGCGTCACAAACTTGGGGATTTACCTATAGGGGTCCATCAGAGACCGCCGCATAGCGCGAACCTTTGTCGCCGATGCAAGACACTCGCACCGTTCGCCGGAGGGCTGACTTTCAGGTCAGCAAATACTTGATCGTCGTCTCAAGCAGAGCCGGATCATCACTCCAGTCACCGTAGATTTCCCACGAAACCTGCGCGATTTTCCGGTTATTCGCAGCGTACCAAGCGTGAATTGCATTGTGGGCGTCGCCTAATCGATCGTAAGGACCGACATGAACTGTCCTTGCGACCTCACCAGTCGGCGTCTCTATGCATTGGACGTCGCCCTCCCGTTCGAACGGGCGCGCCACCTGGACACCGAAGTCGATATTCATCGCCTCATTCCGACGTTCTGGGTGGTGATAGAGGAACAAGTTGTGTCCGGGGCCCAATTGGCCATTCGTTTTCAAGTACGCCCACACTTGATCGAGCGCCGGCTTCCATGCTCGGGCGATATCGCTGATGGGCACTGTAGCTCGGACTGCTGCCACCAGCTCTGCCTGCGCAGTTTCCACCACAACATCGTATTTCATGGGCATGGTCCTTCCAGCCAACCGTCAAAAAGTTACGCTTTTGCTTTTAAGGGGAAATTCCGTCGAATTTTTTCTTGCTCGGTTTCGGCGACTATCGACGTCGATTGGCAGATTCTCTGCTCGGCACGCTGATCGGACGTACATCGCAGATCGCAGAAAAACACCGTCAGAGTGGATACCAGTACTGCTCCGGCTCTCCATCTAGTTAGCTCGGCGCCGCGCTGCGGGCGCTGTCAGTGCGCGGCGCCGTCGCCTGCGGGCTGGGCGTCCGGTGCCAGCACCAGCTCTGCGTCGGCGGCGACATAGCGGACATAGCGGTAGTCGCGGATGAAGCTGATGCGGCCGTCGCGCCACTCGAGCCACATCATATAGCTGGGCTTCGGATCGGCGCGGTCTTCGAAGACCGCGATCACCTCCCGGCCCTCGAGCCAGGCTGGGGCGAGCCACACGCCATCGATCTGGGCGTAGGCGGTGAAGAACGAACCGACGTCCGCGGGGCCGACGCGAAGATGGCGCGAGGACTGATTGAGTTTCACGTCGTCGGCCAGGAGCGCCCGCAGGCCGTCCCAGTCCCGCTGGTTGAAGAGCGCGACATAGCGCGCCACCGCAGCGGACGCCGGCCGTGCGCCCGGAAGCGGCCCGGCTTGTGCATTGATCTCCCGAAGACGCGCACGACCCCGCGCCAGATGGCCCTTCACGGCGTCGACCGTGAGATCGAGGAGGGCGGCGATCTCTATCAGCGACTCGTCGAGCACGTCCTTCAGGATGACGACGCTCCGCTGGAGGATGGGGAGCTCCACAAAGCGCGACACCGCGGTCTTGACCGCTTCCTGGCGCATCAGCATCTCCACGGGGTCAGGGTCGGCCGTGTCGGCGACGTCCGAGGCGGCGTCGATCGGTTCGGCCATGCGCACCGCCCGGCTGCGCAGCAGGTCGAGAGCGCGGTTGTGGGCGATCCGGAACAGCCAGGGTCGAAGCGGCGGCGTCTCCTCCGGGTCCTGCAACGCAACGAAAGCCCGGACGAGCGTGTCCTGCACGACATCCTCGCCGTCGATGACCGATCCCATGAGACGCGCGCAATAGCGATGCAGCTCGGGCCGCAACTCGCCGGCCAGGGCGAGGAGCCCCGCCCGGCGGTCGGGGTTCAGCGACGGCCGTCCCGCGCTCAAGCCGCCGCTCCCTCGAGCATTGTGACTCCCGTGTCGCCCTTGAGCCCGAAGGCGAAGCCCTCGGCATATTTCGGGTCGCCCAGCACGGAAACAACTTTCTCGCCGAACTCCCGGGGCGGCATCGGCGCGCCGAAGCGGGCCAGGAACTCTTCGGGCTCGATGCCCATGGCGCGCGCGTAGGCGTTGGCGCCCTCGTCGCCGACCCCGGTGCCGCGGACCATCTGCTGCGGCACGATCGCCTGGAAACGGATCCCGAGGTCCTGCTGCTCCGAGACGCCGTTGGCGTATTTGGCCATGAACCAGAGCATGCGCTTGGCGCCGCCATAGCCGCCCGACATCGGCGATCCGCTCACGGCCGCGCCGCTCGAT
>WNFR01007683.1_pt1 | contig 12909 bp, 15 predicted proteins | sample 5400221 | NCBI WGS metagenome assembly WNFR01 (sample SAMN13153357, study PRJNA577476) | soil metagenome | isolation source: 40 cm soil under Madrone tree | place: USA:California | collected 2016-06-14
CGGTCAATTGGGCCACCGAAGCCTCGCCACCCACCAGGCGTTCATAAAGGCTCCTCCGCGTCGGGTCCGCCAGGGCGCGCAAAACGGTGTCGATGTCGGGGGGGGCTAGTTGCAGCATGCATCGATCATAGGCAAAGACTTATCATAAGGAAAGACTTATGATCGTAAATGTGAAGCGCGCTTCCGAGGCTGGGGCGTGCGTCAGGCCTGATGCGTTGATAGAGCGTGAGGATGTTGACGTTCACCCGGGGCGGCTGTGTCACGGCATAGAGAATAGCGGCGGCCACATCCTCGCTCTCCAGTTGCTCCATATCGCCAAGCCTGCGCTCGACCGCCTCACGGACATCGGCGCGCATTGGGACACGAACTCTGCCTTGACCGCGCCCGGCTCGACGCGGGTCACCCTTATGCCGTCCTTGCCGATCTCACGGCGGAGTGACTCCGCCATGGCGCTGGCTGCATGCTTGGTACCGGAATAGACCGTGGACAGGTGAATGTATCGCCCCGTCCCGGACGAGACGATGACGATATGGCCCGCGCCTTAGCGCTGCATGGCCGGCAGCGCCGCGTTGATCGGGTAAAGCAGGCCCAGAAAATTGACGTCGATCATCTTGCGATATTCAGCCGTGGTCGTGTTCTGGAACGGGGCCGCGACGCCGACACCGGCGACGTTGAGCAGTATGTCCAGTTGTCCAAATTCATCGAGGACACGATCCACCATGGCGGAAGCCTGGGTGCCTTCTGTTCGCGAAGTTTGAAGCGCTGAATCTTGCCTGTAGCAGTCTTCGGCAGCGCACACACCCGGGGAAGTTCAGGCGGGAATCCGGGTTTACGTGTCGCTGCCGTTTAATCGTAGCTGATCAGTCCGATTGCCTACGCGTCGCGTGTTTACGTGTCGCAAGCGTGTCGCTTTTCGTGACAACACGCGTGTAGCATCGGTTTTTCAAAACCCTTGATTCTATTGCACTAAACGATTCGGGTGTCGCAGGAGACGGACTTATGAGTGCCGTGCTCTAACCAGCTGAGCTACCCAGCCATGGGTGGGCGCTAATAAGCGGCGCGACGGCGGGCTGTCAAGAAAGTCGGCCGTCACGGGCCGACCGCTCATTTTTCCTTCATCGAACGCGCGTCCCACAAACGCACGAGATAGCCGTCCGGATCCTGCAATTCGACCCCGTAACCCCAAAAGGTCTTGCGCGGATCGTGGGTGAACGCCACGCCGCGCTTTGACCATTCGGCAAAAGTCGCGTCGACGTCATCCACCTGGAACCACAATGCGCAGCCGTTCGGCGTGGCGCCCGATGCGGCCTCCTGCAGGAAAATCGCGAAGCCGCCGGTGTCCTGCAGCGCCACGGTACGCCGGTCGGGTATCTCGAATTCGACCTTGAGGCCGAGTGTCGACATGTACCAGTCGCGCGAACGGGCCAGGTTGCCTACCGGGATATTGAGGTGATCGAACTTCATCATGTCTGATCCTCCCTCAGCACCGCCTTGTCCGTCAGGAAAAGCGCCGGATGAAGCCGCCGCCCAGGACGCGGCTGCCGCTCGCCGCGTCGTAGACCACACAGGCCTGCCCGGGCGAGACGCCCATTTCCGGCTCGGCGAAACTGACGAAGAGAGTGTCGTCCTGGCGGGCGATCGAGGCCGGCCGCAGGGCCTGGCTGGAACGGACGCGAACCTGGACCGACACGGCGGTCTCGGCCGGCAGGTTGGCGCCGAGCCAGTTCACGTCGTAGAGCTCGATGCGATCGCGGCCCAGCGCCGCGCGCGGGCCCACCACGACGCGGCGTGCCTTGGGCTCAAGCCGCACGACATAAAGCGGATCGTTGTCGGTGCCATCGCGCTGGCCCAAGGCCAGGCCGCGGCGCTGCCCCACCGTGAAGCGCACGATGCCATCGTGGCGGCCGATGACACGGCCGGCCAGATCGACGATCTCGCCGGGCTCGACGCTCTCGGGCCGCAGCTTGCGGACCACCGCGGCGTAATCGCCATTGGGGACGAAGCAGATGTCCTGGCTGTCGGGTTTCTCGGCCACTGGCAGGTCGAAGCGCTGGGCGAGCGCCCGGGTTTCGCTCTTGGGTAGGTCGCCGAGCGGGAAGCGCAGGAAATCGAGCTGGTCGCGCGTCGTGCCGAAGACGAAATAGCTCTGGTCGCGTGCCCGATCGATGCCGCGATGCAGCTCCGGCCCCTCGGCACCAGCGACGCGCCGGACATAGTGGCCGGTGGCCAGTGCCTCGGCGCCGAGTTCGCGCGCGGTCTTGAGCAGATCGCGGAACTTCACCGTCCGATTGCAGGCGATGCAAGGCACCGGCGTCTCGCCGCGTGCATAGGAATCGGCGAAGGATTCCATGACCTCGGCGCGGAAGCGGCTTTCATAGTCGAGCACGTAATGGGGAATGCCCAGCCGCTCGGCCACCTGGCGGGCGTCCTGGATGTCCTGACCGGCGCAGCAGGCACCTGTCTTGCCGACGGCAACGCCGTGGTCGTAAAGCTGCAGCGTAACGCCCACAACGTCATAGCCCTGCTCCTTGAGCATTGCCGCGGCAACCGACGAATCGACGCCGCCCGACATCGCGACGACCACGCGTGTGTCGGCGGGCGGCTTGTCCAGATCGAGAGAATTGCGGGCCATGGCGGCGCCTATATAGGCCCGACGACGCCAGCCCGCCAGACGTCGCCCAGACAGTCGTCAGTTGTTCTGATCGTTCGTCTGGTAGTTATAGGCAGGCTGGTAGTTATTGTTGCCTTGATAGTTCAAGTTGGGTTGGTAGTTGTTGTTATTCTGATAGCTCGAGTTGGGCGGGTAGTAGCCCGAGTTGGGCTGATAGCTGTTGTTGTTCTGATAGCCCGAGTTGGGCTGGTAGTAGCCCGAGTTGGGCTGGTAGTAGCCCGAGTTGGGCTGATAGCTGTTGTTGTTCTGATAGCCCGAGTTGGGCTGGTAGTTTGCATTGTATTGTCCGTTGTACCGATTACCGGTCTGATCCGGCGCGCGGCTGTTATCGCGGACAGCCTTGGCCACGCCGCTGCGATCGGTCACGATCTGGACGCGATCACCGAGCTGCACGTCGCCATCGTCGCGCTGCGCGATCACGACATTTTGGCCATCGTCCTTCTGGACGGTGACTTCGATGCCCCGGCCGGACCCACCGTTGCGATCGATCGCCGTGCCAGCGATGGCGCCGCCGACTGCGCCCAGAAGGCCGCCCAGCAATGCGCCACCGGCCGAATGGCTGATGGCTCCGCCGAGAACGGCGCCACCGAGGAGGCCGGCGCCTCCCCCGAACAGTGTGCCATTGCTGACGCCCGACTGGCTGCCGCCGCGGATCCTGGCTTCCTGGATCGAGACGACGCGACCCGTTTCACCCGTATAGGCAGCGGTGCCCGACGTACGAACGACACCAGGCTGCTGAGCGCCGCTATCGCAGGCTCCGAGACCCGCAATCAGCAACAACGGCAAGAATGAAGTCCGGACCCACTTCGCGACCATTAGCTGCCCTCCCTGACTGTGACATATGGGCGCCCTTTTCGTCTGAATTGGGGCGTTTATGCCATTAAATCAATCCCGTTCCTCGATCCAGGCCGCCTGGATGGCCTCGAGGATCTTCTCGTTCGAACGGGCTGGATCGTCGTCGAAGCCTGCCAGCGCCAGCACCCATTTATGAAGGTCCGTGAAGCGCAAATTCACGTTGTCGACGTCGGGGTGGGCCTCTTCGAGTTCAATGGCGATGTCGCGCACATCGGTCCAGCGCAGTTTGGGCATCGCCTTCTCCTACTTGTCCTACTTGTCGACCATCATGTTGCGTGTCGCCGCCGGCACCTGGACGACCAGCCCGTCGAGCTTCTCGGTCATGCGGATCTGGCAGCCCAGACGCGAGGTATGGGTGAGGCCGAAAGCCAGATCGAGCATGTCCTCCTCGTCCTCGCTGGCCGGCGCCAGCTTGTCGAACCAGGCCCGGTCGACCACGACATGGCAAGTCGAACAGGCTAGCGAGCCTTCGCAGGCACCCTCGATCGGAATGTGATTGCGGTGGGCAATCTCGAGTACGGACAGCCCTAGTGGCGCATCGACCTCCTTGCGCGTTCCGTCCTTCTCGATAAAAACCATCTTCGGCATCTCTGGCTCCGCTATTCGCCCACCCGGCGTTCCAAATCGCTCACCGACACGCCCGCCAATGCCTCTCGAATGCCGCGGTCCATACGCCGCTCGGCAAAGGGCTTGGAAAGCGTCTCCAGCGCCTCGGCCGCGGCATTGATCTCATCACGATCGTCCCCGGCGATCGCCGCCTCCAGCCGGAAGCGGGCGCCGTCAAGAGCGGCACCCTCCGCCTCCGACAGCAACGCGCTGTCCTTGGCCAATGCCGCCTCCAGGGCCAGCAATCCCCGCCTGGCCTCGACCCGTGCCTCGACCAGCAAGCGCTGAGCCATGTCGTCCTCGGCGTGATCGAGGCTGTCATAAAGCATCTCGGCCATGTCGTCGTGCGACAGGCCATAGGACGGAATGACCTCGACCCGCTGAGCCACGCCGGTCGTCCGCTCTTCGGCCGACACGGTGAGCAGGCCGTCAGCATCCACGGCGAACGTCACGCGAATACGGGCGGCACCCGCGGTCATCGGCGGAATACCATGCAACTCGAATCGCGCCAGGCTGCGGCAGTCGGGTACCATCTCGCGCTCACCCTGCACGACATGGATCGCCATTGCGGTCTGACCGTCCTGGTAGGTGGTGAATTCCTGCGCGAGCTGGACCGGAATCGGTGTGTTACGGGGCACGATCTTCTCGACGATGCCGCCCATCGTCTCGAGCCCCAGCGACAGCGGTGAGACATCGATCAGTAGCGTGTCGCCGCCCCCGATCAGCGATTCGGCCTGCAAGGCCGCGCCCAGCGCCACCACCTCGTCGGGGTCGATATCGGTCAGCGGCGGCTTGCCGAAGACCTTACCGACACGTCCGCGCACCAATGGCACACGTGTCGAGCCGCCGACCATGACGATGCCCTGCAGTTCGGCCGCGCCGACACCGGCGTCGGCCAGAACGCCCCGGGCGATGTCGAGCGTGCGCTCGGCCGGGGCGGCGATCATGGCCTCGAACTCCGACCGCGTCAGGGCATGGAACGATGGCTTGCCGTCGAGTTCAAGGCGCCCCGAAGTCTGGTCACGCGAGCTAAGTTGCTCCTTCATCTGGCGCGCCAGGCCCAGCGCTCGCTTGATCGCCGTTTCGTCGATCCGATCCGCTAAGCCGTCGCGCTGGCGCTCGGCAAGCATGCGCTCGGCAATGGCGCGATCGAAATCGTCGCCGCCCAGCGCCGTGTCACCACCGGTGGCGAGGACCTGAAACACGCCCTTGTCCATACGCAGCAGGGAGAAATCGAAGGTGCCGCCGCCCAGGTCATAGACCGCGTAGAGTCCCTCCGAGCCCTTGTCCAAGCCATAGGCCAAAGCAGCGGCCGTGGGCTCATTGACAAGACGCAGGACTTCCAGCCCGGCGACACGAGCGGCATCACGCGTGGCGGTGCGGGCGGCGTCGTCAAAATAGGCAGGCACGGTGATGACGGCGCGCTCGATCGGCTTTTCAAGTGCTGCTTCGGCGCGGGCGCGAAGCGCCTTCAGGATTTCAGCGGAGATCTCGACCGGCGAGCGAGCGCGACCGCCAATGCGCAATTTCACCATGTCGGTTTTGCCGCTGCCCGGCTCTATCTCGTACGGCAGCACGCCAGCCACGGCGCGAACATCTTCCGATCCGCGTCCCATCAAGCGCTTGATCGAACTCACAACGCGTGTGGGCTCGGTCACCAGCAGCTCGCGTGCGGCGGCACCCACCAGCACGCGGCCGTCCTCTGCATAGGCCACGATCGAGGGCACCAGCGCATGGCCGGTCTCGTCGTGCAACACCGCCGGTACACCTTCGCGGGCGATGGCGACCACGGAGTTGGTGGTCCCAAGATCGATGCCGACCGCCAGCGTGCCCTCGCCTGCATGGGGCAGCGGCGTCTCGCCCGGCTCGTGGATCTCCAGCAGACTCATGTTGCGGTCCGTTCGAGGTTAGTGCGGCGCGCGCGCGCCTCGTCGGCGAATTTGTCGAGGTAGCGCAGGCGCAGGAGCGCCTTTCTGATGGCGGGCTTATCGTCTCGCAAGAACAAACTGGCGAGGCCGTCGAGGGCTTCCTGCTTGTCGCGCAAGGCCCGTTCGGCCAGGCTTTCGATGGCCTTCGCAGTGTTGGCATCGCCGAGGGCTTCTCGCGCCTCCATGGCTTCCATCAACAGGTCCGGATCGTCGATCGTCTTGCCGTCGCCCGGCATCTCCACGCCCCGCAATTCAGCGAGGTAGAAGGCGCGCGACAACGGGTCCTTCAAAGTGCGATATGCGTCGTTAAGGGCCGCCGCTTCGGTCGAGGCCCGCGCCCGCTCCTCGGGTGGCCGGCTCACAAAACGGTCCGGGTGCCACTGCCGCTGGCCGGCGAAATAGACCCGGTCCAGCGTCGCTGGCTCTATGTCGAGCGCCGCTGGCAGGCCCAGCCGCGCGAAATGATCCATCGGGCGACTTCAGACGTGGAAGGATTCGCCGCAGCCGCAGCGGCCCGTTTCATTGGGATTCGTGAAGACGAAGCCCGACTTCAATTTTTCCTCGACATAGTCCATCTCGGTGCCGATCAGGAACAGCGACGCCTTGGGGTCGATCAGGATTTTGACGCCATCGGAATCGACAACCTCGTCCATCGCTTCCTGCTTGTCGGCATATTCGAGCGTGTACGACAGGCCTGAGCAGCCCTTGGTACGCACGCCGATGCGAATGCCGGCGGTCTCCTTGCCGCGCTGCTCGATCAGGGCCTTCACCCGCTCGATCGCCGCGGGGGTGACCTTCATCACCTGCGGACGCGCGCGCCGCGCCCGCGGCGCAGCGTTTGGCGGAACCGCCGGGGGAGCGACGGGTATGTCGGTCGTGCTCATGACGCTTTACTCCGCCGCTACTGCCGGCTCGTCTTTCTTGACCATCTTGGCGCGATAGTCCGCGATCGCCGCCTTGATCGCATCCTCGGCCAGGACCGAGCAATGGATCTTGACCGGCGGCAGCGCCAGGTGGCGCGCGATGTCGGTATTCTTGATCGTGCCGGCCTCGTCGAGCGTCTTGCCCTTGACCCATTCGGTGACCAGCGAACTTGACGCGATCGCCGAGCCGCAGCCGAAGGTCTTGAACTTGGCGTCCTCGATCAGGCCATCAGCGCTGACCTTGATCTGCAGCTTCATGACGTCGCCGCAGGCCGGCGCACCGACCAGGCCGGTGCCAACTTCTTCCGAGTTCTTGTCGAACGAACCGATGTTGCGTGGGTTCTCGTAGTGATCGATCAGCTTTGCGCTGTAAGTCATGACACTCTCCTCAAACTCTTCCGCGGCTCAATGGGCCGCCCATTCGATCGATTTGATATCGATTCCCTCCTGGGCCATTTCCCAGAGCGGGCTCATCTCGCGCAGCTTGTTGACGTGGCGCACCAACTCATCGACCGCGGTATCGACTTCATGGTCGGTGGTGAAGCGGCCGAGCCCGATGCGCAGCGACGTATGCGCCATTTCCTCCTCGACGCCCAGCGCGCGCAGCACGTAGCTGGGTTCCAGCGACGCCGATGTGCAGGCCGAGCCAGATGATACCGCCAGGTTCTTGATACCCATCATCAGCGACTCGCCCTCTACATAGGCGAAGCTGATGTTGAGGTTGCCCGGGATGCGATGATCGAGGTCGCCATTGATGACGATATCGGTCAGCTTCGACTGCAAGCCCTTCAGCAGGCGGTCGTGCAACTTGGTGAGACGCTTGGCCTCGACCTCCATCTCCTTCATGGCGATCTCGCAGGCCTCACCGATACCGACGCAGAGCGGCGTCGGCAGCGTGCCCGAACGGAAGCCACGCTCCTGGCCGCCGCCGTGGATCATCGCCGCCAGACGCACGCGCGGCCTGCGGCGGACATAGAGCGCGCCAATGCCCTTGGGCCCATAGATCTTGTGGCCGGAGATGCTCATGAGGTCGATGTTCATCGCCTCGACGTCGAGCGGGATCTTGCCGACGGCTTGCGCAGCGTCGGTATGGAAGAAAGCCCCCTTCTCGCGGCAGATCTTGCCGATCTCGGCCAGCGGCTGGATGACGCCGATCTCGTTGTTCACAGCCATGATCGACACGATCACGGTCTTGTCGGTCACCGCTTCGCGCAGGCGGTCGAGATCGACAAGGCCGTTCTGCTGCACCGGCAGATAGGTGACGGCGAAGCCCTCCTGCTCGAGATGGCGGCAGGTATCGAGCACGCACTTGTGTTCGGTCACGGTGGTGACGATATGGTTGCGCCGGTCCTTGTAGAACTCGGCCACGCCCTTGATGGCCAGATTGTTCGATTCAGTGGCGCCCGATGTGAACACGACTTCCTTCTCGTCAGCGCCGATCAGCCTAGCGATCTGGGCGCGAGCCTTTTCCACGCCTTCCTCGGCTTCCCAGCCGAAGCTGTGGCTGCGCGAATGGGCATTGCCGAATTTGTGGGTGAAATACGGCATCATCGCTTCCAGCACCCTCGGATCCAACGGCGTCGTCGCCTGGTAATCGAGGTAAATCGGCTGGTCGTTGCGCCGGACTTGGGTGATGGCGTTCATGCTAACCCCTTGAAAACTCTACGCTGCCCGCGCCTGCGAATAATCCGAGTGCGTTACTCGGATATATAGTTCCTGCCACGCCGCGATCAAGCGCTCAATGTCCTGTTGCGTACTGTTCCAGCCGAGGCTGATGCGAATGGCCGCTTCGGCTTCACCAGGGTCGACGCCCATCGCTGAAAGCACCGCCGAGCGCTGGACCTTGCCCGAAGAACAGGCGGCGCCCGCGCTCACGCCGACGCCGGCGAGGTCGAGCGCCATGACCTGGGTCTCGGCACGCACCCTCGGCATGGAGATGCAAATCGTATTGCATAAGCGGGGCGCACCCGCACCGTGGATACGCGCGTCGGGCGCAATCGCCAGCAGCGCGGCCTCCAGCCGGTCGCGCAGGCCGCCTGTGGAGAGGCCAGCCTCCGCGGCAGCGACGCCAAACCCGGCAATCCCCGCCACATTCTCGGTTCCGGCGCGCCGGTTCGATTCCTGCCCGCCACCCCGCCGATCACCGCTGAAAGGAGCGCCGCTGCGGATAACCAGGGCACCGACGCCCATCGGCCCGCCCAATTTATGGGCCGAGAGGCTCATGTAATCGACGCCGAGACCGTGCAGATCGACTGGCATCTTGCCGGCCGCCTGCACCGCATCGCAATGCACCAACGCCCCCGCCGTCCGCGCCAACCGCACGACCTCGGCGACCGGCTGGATCACGCCGGTTTCGTTGTTGGCCAGCATGACCGAGACCAGGGAGGGCTCCGACGATGTCGCCAGAAGACGCTCCAGCGCCGCCAGATCGACAATGCCGTTGCGGCCGACGGGGATCGTCGTCTCCGCACTTCCAACTGCCCGCAGCACGCTGTCATGCTCGATCGCCGACACAAGGACGCGAGGCCGACCGGCACCCTTGAGAACGACGTTATTGGCTTCCGTGCCGCCCGAGGTGAACACGATTTCGGCCGGCCACGCCCCGACAAGGGCCGCTACCTGTCGCCGGGCAGCATCGACGCTGGCACGAGCCGTGCGGCCCCAGCGATGGACGGACGACGGGTTGCCGCCCGCGCGCAAAACCCGGACCATGGCGTCCAGCGCCGCCGGCCGCAGCGGGCTGGTGGCGTTGTGGTCGAGATAGGCCAACGGCGGCATCGCCCGCCTCAGCTTGCCGCAGCCATCGAGCGGACAGTAGGGGCGCCCTCATTGGCAGGCAGGGCAAAGCGCGGCGACAGCTTGCGCTCCAGAATGTCGTGCAGGCTGACCGAACTCAGGAACAGGTGAATCTGGTTGCCCAGCTCCTCCCACAGGTCATGGGTCAGGCATTTGCTGCCGTCGGTGTGGCAACCAACGGTCCCCATCTCGGTGCAGCGCGTGGCCTTGATTGGCTCATCTACGGCCAAAATAATCTCCGAGATCAGGGTTTCCATCGAACTCCGCGCCAAGCGGTAGCCGCCGCCCGGACCGCGCACGCTGCGAACCAGACCGGCCCGGCGCAACCGGGCAAAAAGCTGCTCCAGATAGGAAAGCGAGATTTCCTGTCTCGTGGCGATATCCGACAACGAGACCGGTTTTACCTGCGCGTGACGCGCCAGATCGACCATCGCCATGACGGCGTACCGACCTTTGGTGCTGAGCTTCACAGGAGCCTCCTAGTCTACAGATATCGCCGCGATGCCCGAAAAGTCTTGAAAATTAAGGCATTACTAACGATATTCCCGCCCCCAAGCCGGGTTCTGGGAAAACCTACCGTATAACTCGGATTTAGTAAACCTGAGTAATGCGGTCAAGTATTAAAATCCCCCACCGAACAAGGCGAAGAATGCGGAGCCTCAATGCCTGATGTGATGTTTACCGGCCCCGAAGGCCGCCTTGAGGGTCGCTACCACCAGAGCAAGGAGGAGCACGCGCCGATCGCGCTGATCCTCCATCCGCACCCGCAGTATGGCGGGACGATGAACCACAAGGTCGTGTTCTCGCTGTTCCATGTTTTCGTCAATCGCGGCTTCTCCGTGCTTCGCTTCAACACGCGCGGCGTCGGCCGCTCGCAGGGCCGCTTCGACAACGGCATGGGCGAATTGAGCGACGCCGCAGCGGCGCTGGACTGGCTGCAGACCATGAATGCCGATGCCAAGTCGTGCTGGATCGCCGGCTACTCGTTCGGCGCCTGGATCGGCATGCAGCTTCTGATGCGTCGGCCGGAGATCGATTGCTTCATCTCGGTGGCGCCGCCGGCCAATTCCTATGATTTCAGTTTCCTCGCGCCCTGCCCCTCCTCGGGGCTGATCGTCGGCGCCGAGAAGGACGAGGTCGTGCCGGCCGCCGACATCCAGAAGCTTGTGGCACGGCGAAGGCCTGCGCCTCCAGCGCATCGCTGTCCCAACCGAGGTCGAGCGCCGCCACCACGCGCCCACGCGTCTCCTCGGCAATCGCTTGCAGCAAGGTGGGATTGCGCGCACCGCCGCCACAAATAACCCATTGAGTGACGCCCGCCGGAAAATGGCGGGCGGCAAGTGCGATCGCGCGGGCGGTACCTTGTGTCAGCGTAGCCGCACCGTCGGCGGCGCTCAGCCCCTCGGCCCAAAAATGGTTGAAGTCGCCGCGGTCGAGCGATTTGGGCGGCGTGCGCGCGAAGTAGCGGTGCTCGCTGAAACGCTCGAGGCGCGCCCGATGCACTTTCCCGGTCGCCGCCAACGCGCCATCGGAATCGAACCGCAGGCCCGCATGACGCGCGCACCAATCGTCGATCGGTCCGTTGCCAGGTCCGGTGTCGAAGGCGAGCAACCCGCCATCGGCGCCGATCCAGGTCACGTTGGCCACGCCGCCGATATTGATGATGGCGAGCGGCCTTGGGAGATCGCGCGCTAGGGCGGCATGATAGACCGGTACCAGAGGCGCACCCTGCCCGCCGGCCGCCACGTCGGCTGCGCGCAAATCATTGACCACGGTGACGCCCAGCGCGCGTGCGAGCGCCGCACCATCGCCCAACTGCCAAGTGAAGCGCTTCTCGGGGCGATGGGCGATGGTCTGGCCGTGAAAACCCACGACATCCAGCGCCGCCAGCGCGACGCCGCTGGTTTCAGCCCATTGCCGTACGGCCGCGATATGCGCCTCGGTGACGGCATGTTCAGCCGCGCGGGTTGCCGCCGTTGCCTGCTCGGCCCCGAAGGCCGCCCGGATCAAGCGTCGCGTGGCATCATCATAGGAGACGGTGAGGGCCGGACCGAATGCCGCCACGGTGTCGCCATCGGTCTCGATCAAGGCCACGTCGACTCCATCGACCGACGTGCCGCTCATCAGGCCGAGCGCGCGCAAGGACCGTTGTGAGGCGAACTGGGGCGAGAGCGGGACATTGGCCATCGGGCGACGATCCGTTGAGGAGCTGACGGCCCCGTGTTACACCCGCGCCCTTTCGCGAACAAACGCAGTCGGTGCGCGGCGATGACAGTCTTCAAGTCGGATTTCATGCAGGTCGTGCACGAGCGCGGCATGGTGCATCAGTGCAGCGACCTCGAGCGGCTCGATGCGCTGCTCGCGTCAGGCACGCGCGTGGCCTATATCGGCTTCGATTGCACGGCCGACTCGCTGCATGTCGGCCATCTGCTGCAGATCATGCTGCTGTGCTGGTGGCAGAAGACCGGGCACAAGCCGATCGCCTTGATGGGTGGCGGCACCACCAAGGTAGGCGACCCCTCCGGCCGAGACGAGACGCGCCAGCTCCTCACCACCGAGCAGATCAACGGCAACATGGCCGCCATCCAGCGTAGCTTCGCCAACTACCTCACTTTCGGCGAAGGACCGCGCGACGCGGTGATGGCCAACAATGCCGACTGGCTCGACACGCTGCTTTACATCCCGCTGCTGCGCGATGTCGGCCGTCACTTCTCGGTCAACCGCATGCTGACCATGGATTCTGTGAAATTGCGGCTGGAGCGCGACCAGCCGCTCACCTTCCTCGAATTCAACTACATGATCCTGCAGTCCTACGATTTCGTCGAACTGCACAAGCGCCACAGCTGCATCCTCCAGATGGGCGGCTCGGACCAGTGGGGCAACATCGTCATGGGCGCCGATCTCGGCCGCCGCATGGAAGGCGCCGAACTGTTCGCGCTGACGTCGCCGCTGCTTGCCACAGCCTCCGGCGCCAAGATGGGCAAAACCGCGGCGGGCGCGGTGTGGCTCAATCCCGAGCGGCTGCGGCCCTACGATTTTTGGCAATATTGGCGCAACACCGAGGACGCCGATGTCGGCCGCTTCCTAAAGTTGTTCACCGAGCTGCCGCTCAGCGAGATCGCTCGCCTGG
>WNFR01005545.1_pt1 | contig 12908 bp, 9 predicted proteins | sample 5400221 | NCBI WGS metagenome assembly WNFR01 (sample SAMN13153357, study PRJNA577476) | soil metagenome | isolation source: 40 cm soil under Madrone tree | place: USA:California | collected 2016-06-14
CTGATTCTCCTTGATCGCAATTCCCATATCCCGTTGAAGCATTTCCTGTTTCCTTCCCAAACACGGCGCCGGCGGCACGCGCGAATCACGAAGAACGAGCGAGTGAATGCGAACATTCCCGGTTGTGCCGGAGCGCCTGGGCGCCAGAGACCCGCGTGAGTTTGGGGTGCGCGCGAGATTACTTAGTTCACCGTGAGCGTTCCTGGAAAAATCAATCACACCCCGGGACTAACCAGGTCCCGTTTTCCTAGGCAAGAGTTAGCCACGGGGCTGCTCAACCGGGTGTGAATGACTGTTAACGAGAGGTTAAAGATGGAGTGAAAGAACTTTCAGATTGGGGCGGGCTAAGGCGTTTCGAGGGGTAATTCCCGCAATTCATGGGGTTCGAGCGAATTGTCGCCAATCTCGCTTGTGAGAGGGAGACGGATACTTACTGTGGTTCCCTGCCCGGGACGGCTGCGTAGCTCGATGGAGCCGTTGTGGGTTTCCGCGATCCACTTGGCGATTGAAAGCCCGAGGCCGGAGCCGCGGGTCTCGCGGGAGCGGGTTTGATCCGCGCGATAAAATCTTTCGAAGACGTGGGGTAAATCTTGCTCTGCGATTCCGATTCCCGTGTCACGCATCTCGATGACTGCCTGGCTACCTTGCACGGACAGGACAAGCGCCACATGACCGCTGGGGGGCGTATATTTCACTGCGTTGTCCACAACAGAAAGGAGCAAGCGCTCCAGCGCCGCCGCATTCGCCAATAGCGTGAGGCCACACGGAGGACCGGACTCCGAAAAGCTCAACCCCTTGCCTGCGGCCAGCATCCTGGCCTTCTGGCCTGCGGCGCGCACGATTTTGTACAACTCCGTAGGTTCCATCTTCAGTTGGGCCACGTTCGCGTCCGCGCGGGCGAGCATCAGCAACTGCTCGATCAGTTCGGTGGTCTCCTCTGATGTCACCAAAATACGGTGGAGGGCTTCCCGATACTCGCTCTCGCTTCGCGGGCGCCGCAGGACAAGCTCGGCATTGGTGCGGATTAGCGCCAGGGGAGTTCGCAGGTCGTGCGAAGCGTCCGCGGTAAATTGCGTGATGCGCTTCACGGAGGCTTCGATGCGATCGAGCATTGCGTTCAAGTGTTCGGTGAGGCGACGCAACTCATCCTTGGCCCGGGGAACTTCGAGACGCCGAGAGAGATTGCGGACACCCACGCGTTCGGCGCCCTGAATGATGCGGCTCACCGGAGCGAGCGCCCGGCCGCTCAACCAATACCCCAAGAGAGAAGCCAGAATGACCAGCAACGGCAGGTAACGCTTCTCAATCATTCGAAAATTGTCCAGGGCCTGATCGAACGGTTCCGTGGGAACAGCCGCGTCCACCAGATAGACTTTTCCATTCAGCACAATTTGTTGGCGAGCAACCCGATATTGCAGGGCTTCCAGATTCGTGGTTTGAAAAGAGGTGCCTCCGCCGCTTAATGGCTGCAACGCTGGAAGCGCCCATAAAAAGCGCGGGGAGCGATAAATCCATTGGCCGTCGGGTCCCGCGACTTCAAAAATCGCGCCGCTTTCCCATAGATCAGAGACGCGGGTGAGTTCTTGCTTCAGCTCAGGGGACGCTTGCCCAACGTGACGCTCGAGGACCTGGCTTACGGTATCGAGGTTTCGTTGCGAGGCATCATTGACAGCGGTTGCAATGCTCCTTTGAAACCCGGAATCGCAAATCCAGAAAAATCCGGTGAAGGAAGCCGCCAACACGAGGAAATAGAGCGCGGTGAGCCGCGCACGAATCGTGAAGCTCATATTCGGGTCATGGGTCCCAGGGAGTAGCCGAAGCCGCGATGCGTTTGAATCAACCTGACTTCCGCGCCATCATCCACTTTCTTGCGCAGCAATCGGACAAAAGCATCCAGTGTATTTTCACTGACCTCGCGGCCCGGACCCCAGACATTCGAGAGGATTTCGTGGCGCGAGACGATTCGCCCGGCGTTCCTTGCGAGGAGCTCCACCAGCCGAAATTCCGTCGCTGAAAGGTATATTTCCGTACCCGCTCGGAAACTCCGGCGAGACGTCAGATCGAGAACCAGGTCCTGAACTTCCAGAACATTTTTTCGCCGAAACTGCCGCCGCCGCGCCAAGGCACGCATCCTTGCGAGGAGTTCGACGAACGAAAACGGCTTGGTGAGGTAATCATCGGCGCCGGCATCGAGGCCCTTCACGATATCGGCGAGGGCATCGCGCGCCGTTAGCATCAGGACGGGAGTTTCCTCTTCGCGGCGACGCAACTGCCTGGCAACCTCGAGGCCGTCCATCCGGGGCAGCATCACGTCGAGCAGAATCACGTCGAAGGCTTGCACGGCAGTGATCTCGAGCGCCGCACGGCCATCGCGGGCCACACTGACCTGATAGGACTCTTCCTCAAGCCCCCGGGTGAGCAGGCCGGCCATTTGCGGCTCGTCTTCGACGATCAGGATGTGCATGGTGGATTCTGAGAGTCCAGATAGTAGGGGGTTTCTTGTGAACGGCCGGTTAAAGAAGTGTTACACCTGAAATCTGCTTTCCTCAGGCTTCCACAGCTTCTTTTGCGCGGCCGAGGCGGTCCAGATAAAAGTTAATGGTCGGAGTGAAGACCAGGGAGAGGACCATGGAGCTCAGGATGCCGCCAACGACGGCGATGGCAAGAGGCTTGAGCATTGCGGAACCGGCGCCAATGCCGAAGGCAAGAGGGAGCATTCCGGCGACGGTCGCGAGGGCGGTCATGGCGATCGGGCGCAAGCGGCGGCGGCCGGCCTGGATCATCGCTTCTTCGGGGGTGAACCCCAGCTGGCGGAAGCGATGTTCGGCGTCTAGAAGCAGAATGCCGTTCTTGGCCACAATGCCGATGACCATGATCATGCCCATGCGGGAAGCGACGTTGAAGGAAGTGTTGGTAATCAGCAGAGCGAGAAAACCGCCGAAGCTGGAGAGCAACGCGGAGGCCAGAATCGCGGTGGGCGCAGAGAAAGTGCGAAATTCGAAAAGCAGCACGGCAAACAGGAGTAGCAGCGCCAGAAATAATACCACCAACATATCGCTGGACGATTTCCGTTCTTCGGCATACAGGCCGCCATATTCGACACGGATGGAAGAGGGCAAATGCAAATTGTCAACAGCTTTCTGGACTGCGGCGATGCCAGTGCCCAAGTCCACGCCTTCGAAGCGACCGGTGACTTGCACCAGGCGCTGCAAATTCTCGCGACGGATTTCCGTTTGGCCGGGATCGACGCTTATGGTGGCCAATGAGCCGAGCGTGGCGGTGCGACCGGTTGAACTGGTCAAGAGAGCGTTACTCATACTGTCGAGTGAAGAGCGGTGTTGTTCGGGAAAGCGAACGCGAACGGTGTAGGCTCGGTCGTTGAGAATCACCGGGGTGGCGGCAGGCTCACCTTCGAGAACCGCCGCAGCGTTGACGGCGACTTCCTCGGGAGTGAAACCTGCGCGCGCCGCTATTGCGGGATTCACCTGGTAGGTTATCGCCGGGCCGCTGATGGTATTTTCGATGCCGTTGAGAACATCCACGACGGGGTGAGCTTTCCCGCCGATCTTGATTTTGTCGAGGGCATCGGCGACGCGTGGCGCGGTGTCATTGAGGAGCTTGCCGTCCTGGGAAAACAGTTTGATGACGACGGGCTCCGGGGCGCTGGTCAAGTCGCCGATCATGTCCTGAAGGAGCTGAATGAACTCGACTTTGGTGGCGGGTTCGGTGGTTTCAATTTCGGAGCGGATGTCGGCGATGATGTCGTCGATGTCGCGCTTGCGATCCTTCTTCAGCCTGACGGTGAAATCTCCGTTGTTCGCTTCGGTGACGGCGGCAAGGCCGAGTTGCATACCGGTACGGCGGGAAGTGTTCTCGACTTCGGGCGTGGATTTAAGGATTTCCTCAATGTGCAGAAGAATGCGGTTGGATTCAGCGAGTGAGCTGCCGGGCGGCGTGAAGTAGTCGAGAATGAATCCGCCTTCGTCCATGGCCGGGAGGAAGTCCGTGCCGAGAAAGTTGTAGCAAAGGAAAGAAAGAGCGACGACCAAGACGGAGCTTGCAACCAGCACCCACGGCCGCTTCATGATGGCACGCATGATGCGCGCGTAAAACTCGACGATGCGACCGAAGAAACCCGAAAGATGAGCTTCTTCCGCGGCAAGAAGAGCAGCCGCGTCAGGACCGGCGGAATCGGCCACTGGGCTAGTGGTTTCCTTCCGGCGGACAAGGTACAGGCTGAGGGTGGGCGTCCAAGTTAACGCGAGAAGAAGCGAAGTGCCGAGAGCGACGGTCATGGTAATGGCGAGGGCGCGGAAGAAGGTCCCAGTCACTCCGGTAATGGAAATGAGGGGGAGAAAAACGACAATGGGCGTGATGGTGGAGCCGATGAGCGGAACAGTCAACTCACGCAGAGCGCTCTGAATGGCCTGGAAGCGGTTCTGCCCGGCGTCGCGGTGCAAAACGATATTTTCGAGGACGACGATAGCATCGTCGATGACTAAGCCGACGGCAGCGGCGAGGCCGCCCAAAGTCATCAGGTTGAAACTCTGATTGGTCATTTTCAAAACAATGAAGGTAACAAACAGAGTGATTGGTATGACCAAGCCCGCCACAAGCGAAGTGCCCCAATCGCGCAGGAACAGCACGAGGATGATGGAAGAGAGCAAAATGCCGATGAGCACGGCATCGCGTACGCTGGAGATGGAGTCGTGAACGATGGTGGATTGGTCGTAAAACGGCTCGAGATGTACGCCGGGAGGCAAAGTCGGGGCGAGCTGCTGGATCAGATCATGCACTTCATTGGCTACATCGAGGGTGTTGCTTTCGGGCTGGCGATCGACGTTGAGAAGCACGGCGGGTTTGCCGTTGGCGGTCACCATGGTATAGACCGGGGCGACCGAAGGCGCGATATTCGCGATGTCCCCAAGACGTATGGGGAGACCCGCAGAGGTAGTCTTGACGACGATTTGCCCGATCTGTTCGGGAGTGCGGACCTGCCCGCTGATGAGGCCCAATACGAGTTGATGATCGTGCTCGATCAAGCCGGGCGAGTCGATGAGATTGGTTTTTCGAATGGCGTCGAGGATATCGGTCACCGTGATCCCAGCGGCGTGCAGGCGCGCGGGATCCGGGGTTACCTGGAATTCGGGAACGCGGCCGCCTTGTATGATGACGGTCGCGACGCCATCCAGGCGGTTGAGGCGTGGCTTGAGGTCGTAGGTGGCGATCTCCCAAAGCTTGTTGGGCGGCACGGTATCGGACGTCAGGCTGTAACCGATGATGGGAAAGACCGCGAAGGTCAGCCGGTGAGTTTCTACCTTGGCCGTAGAGGGAAGGTCCGCCTGCAAACGAGCGACGACGGCGTCCACACGCTGTAGTGCCAAAATCATGTCCGAGTTCCAGTTGAAAAAGAGATCCACTTCGGCGGAGCCACGGCTGGTTATGGACGTAACCTTTTGCAGGCCGGGAACGCTGTTGACGGCTTCTTCAATCGGGCGGGTGATGGTGACCAACATCTGGTCGATGGGCATGACCCCGTTGTCCACTCCCACGACGACGCGCGGGAAATCAGTGTTGGGAAAAACAGCGACAGGAATACTGAAGGCGAGATAGGCGCCGACGAGTGCCACGCTGACGGTCAGAAATAAAATGGGGCGCGAGAGCTTGCGGAACCAGGGCAGCTCTGCCGCTTCGTGCGCCAGGCCGTTTTGATTTGTTTGCGAATCTCCGGAGCCGAGAGCCATGCGCCGTTACTCCTTACCCTTCGCAGGCTTCGATTCCCCGCCGGATTTTTCGTCGTCGTCCTTGTCCTTGCCGCCCTTTTCGTCGGCTGCGCCAGCACCTTTTTCGGATTCCGGCGCAGGGGTGGCTTCGATCTTGATTTGTGTGCCGTCCGGCAGCGCGTAGCCGCCGACGGTGATTACGGAGTCATTTTCTTTGAGGCCGGATTCGATTTGCGCCAGCTCTTTGTTCTTGATTCCGATTTTGATCTTGGTGAGATGGGCTTTTTTGTCCGCTCCGGCAAGCATAACGAAATCGCCGGCTTCTTCGGATTTGTAAACGGCGGAAGCGGGAACGACGAGCGCGTCTTCTTCGCTCTTTGCAATCACGTTGACGCGCGCGTTCATGCCTGGCTTGAGGGCCGGGTTGGGTTTCGTGGATTCGACCCAGACTTCGATGGTGGTGCTGCCGGGATCGAGCGCGGGGCTGACGAGAGTGACTTTTGCCTTGATGGGCTCGTCGAGGCCGGGCAATTCGATTTCGGCTTTGTTGCCGACTTTCAGGAGCACGGCTTCGGTTTGCGAAATGTGCGCCTTCGCAATCAGCTTGGAAGTGTTCATCACCGTAAGAAGCGGCTGGTTCGCCGCGGCTAGCTCTCCCTGGAATTGCGGGCGGTCGGTAACGACGCCATCGATCGGGCTGCGAATTTCGGAGTAGCTGAGTTGCGCCTGGGCGTTGAGGTATTTCCCCTTGGCGGCAGAGAGCTGGCCACTTGCGGATTTAAGGGCTTGTTCCTTGCCGAGGCGCTGGAGATCGGCGAGTTGTTTTTGGGCTTGTTCGTTAGTGCTGCGTGCCTGCGCTAGTGCCACATCGGCGGTGTCAAAATCGCGGCGGGGGAGCGCGCCCTGTTCATACAACTGCTTTCGCGCGTCGTAGACCTTTTGCTGCGCGTCGAAGGCCAATTTTGCCGCCTTGGCGTCGAGTTCGGCTTTCTGAATCTGCTGCGGAAGACTGGCGCCGACCGTGGTGGCGTAGCTTGCTTCGGCCTGATCGAATTCACCCCTGCTTTGTTCGGCGGCGCCGGCGAGATCGCGGTTTTCGAGCAGGGCGAGCAACTGGCCTTGTTTCACGTGCGTGCCACGCTGAACGTAAAACTTCGCGATTGTCGAAGTTATTTTCGGCGTGAGGATCGCCTGTTGCAGGGGGTAGACGACCGCGTCGGAGGACACTTCCAGCTGGATGGGGCCGCGTTTCGCGGGAGTGACCTGGACGGAGACGAGCGGCGTGGGTTCTTTTTCCGCCGAGCTGCAGCCATGCAGGAAGATAGCGCCCGCCAGGAGCAAGACGCTCTTGGAAAGGAGACTTGGTTTCGTTCCGTTCAATTTGCGATTGCGGTAATTCATGGAGTTGTCAGCACCCCTGTCAATGTTTGAAGATTTGCCAGCGCCACGCGATAGCGGACGGCTCCGTCCTGATAGGCGGCGCTTGCTTGCGCGAAGGTTGATTGCGCGTCGACGACTTCGAGAACCGTGGCTTCGCCGCCCTGATAACGCATCGTGGTGAGGCGCAAGCTTTCTTCGGAGAGTTCGGCCGAGCGTTGCAGGCCGGCGAGTTCGTTCAGGGCGGTTTCGGCTTCGGAATAGAGGGAGCGCATTTCCGCGAGCAGTTTGCGCTGGGCGAAGGAAAGTTCGCGCTTCGCTTGATCGCGTTGCAATTCGGCCGCCCGAACGCGGCTTTGTGTGGCGCCCCAATTCCAAATGGGAAGATTCAGCGAGGCGATGGCAGCAGACCCAATGTTGGATACCTTGGTGTTTCCAGGGTTGATAATGCTATTCACTGCGTAGTTCGGCGCGTCAATTCCGTAAAAATAATCGAGGCTGATCGTGGGGAGATAGCCCGCTCTGGCGGCGTTGACATCGTGGGCCGCGGCCTGCGTGGCCGCCAGCGCCACGCGAATATCCGGGTTTCCTTGCGCGGCTTGCGCTTCAAATTCCGGTTGCGGAGGGAGCGCCACATTTCCGTGCAAGTCGTCACCAATTTCAAACTTATCGTTGAAATCAGGGAAGAGGAGCACGGCAAGGTCCAGACGGGCATTCAACAATCCGAGTTTTGCTTCCTGGAGCTGGCGGCGGCGGTCCTGCGCTTGCAGGTCCGCCTTGATGACGTCCGAATGAGCCACTTCCCCGCCCTTTTCGAGGGCCAGCGTAAGTTGCAGAAACTTTTCGCCCGCATCCACGGTTCGTGCCGCGGACTCAAGCTTTTTTTCAGCGGCGGCGGCGGCGAAGTAATTCTGCACAACCGTGACGACAAGGCCGCGGGCAGCGACCTCCGCTCTCGCCTTCGCTGCTGCCGCTAGCGCCGCCGAGCTGCGATAGGTCTCCCATGACGCCAGGTCCAACTGCTGATGGACATTTCCCTGGCTGATGTATTCGTGGGGAGCGTTATTAGCAATGAATATCACTGGGGTTGCTGGGTTCCGGCTAATCTGGGTAGAAATGACTGAGGTGGAGAAATTAACACTTGGGAGCAGCGCGTCGCGAGTCTGGGCTCGGGTCTCACCGGCGATACCGGCAGCGGTAACGACAGATTGGTACATTGGCTCATTCTTGCGAGCCAGCGCGAGGGCGTCCTGCAAAGTCAGACGCAGCGGTGTTCCAGGAGTTGGTGCACTGGGGGCGGGCGCTTGCTTCTGTTTGCCAACTGCTTCGGGCTGCGGCGCGGGCGCGTCGGGTTGCTGACCTGTGCAGACTTTTGCAGTCAGCATTACGCCGGCGAACAGCAGCATGGTCAATCCAAAATAGAGTTTGCGATGCAAATTGCTTCCCTCAAAACTGCGATTTCATTCCTCGCGGGGTGCCAGCTTCCATAAGCCGGATCCGCGAAGGAATTCTATTCTTGTTCTCTGCGTTAAGGCTATCCAGAGGGAGATAAACACAGGATTAACCGGAAATCGCGTTGCGATTGGGCACGGGAAGATAGGCGGTGAAGGTAGTTCCGGAGCTGTCGGATTGCGTGAGTTCGAGGCGGCCGTGGTGGGCTTCGGCGATCCAGCGGGCGATCGAGAGGCCGAGGCCGGCGCCGCCGGTGTCGCTTTCGGAGCGAGAGCGGGCCTTGTCTGCGCGGAAGAACCGCTCGAAGATTCGCGACTGAAGTTCGGCGGGAATGCCGGGACCGGTGTTGGAGACACGCACAACATAGGAATTTGTGTCGAGGCGGCAGTCTACGTTGACCATGCCGCCAGCGGGTGTGTATTTGATGGCGTTGTCGAGGAGGTTCAGGAGCATGCGGCGGAGTAGGTCTTCGTCGGCGTGGAGAGGAAGCTCCGGCTGGATTGAGGAGGTGAGCGTGACGCCTTTTGCGATGGCGAGTGAGCGTGTGCGGCGGAGAACGTCGGAGGCCAATTCATCGAGGTAGAGATCGCGAGGTTTCAGGGGGTATTGGCCCGCGTCGGCACGGGTGAGGGTGAAGAGGTCTTCGATAATGTGAGCGAGGCGATGCGATTCGTCGCGCAAAATTGCGAGTGTCTCGCGGTATTCCTCGGGCGGGCGATCGGGGCGGGATAGGGTGACTTCGGTTTCGCCTTGCAGGATGGCAACCGGAGTGCGGAGTTCGTGGGAGGCGTCGGCTACGAAGCGGCGCTGCTGTTCAAAGGATTTTTCGAGGCGATCGAGGAGTTCGTTGAAGGAAAGAGCGAGCGTGCCGAGTTCGTCGCGGGGATTGGAAACTTCGAGGCGTTCGCTGAGGCGGGCGGCGCCCATGCCGCGAGCCTGGGTGGCCATATCGGTGACCGGCGCGAGGCTTTTTCTGGCGAGGAAATAGCCGCCGGCACTGGCGAGGAGCAGAGCGATCGGGATAATCCAGTAAAAGGTGTGGCGAATGTCCTCCATGATTTCTTTTTGCGGATGGAGGGATTGCAAGATCACGAGGGAGACGGCGCGGTCTTCGGGTTCCAGGAGGCGCGAATAGCCGCGGAATCCATTTTTCCCGCCAGGAATATTTTGGAATGTGCCTGCGCCAGCCCTTGTGGCGGCATGGGCCAGGGCGAGAAATTCTTTAGAGGCGAAAATCATAGGACTGAAGTGCTCGAGCCCACCGCGGAGCACGGGCAAATCCAGGGAGCTGAGAGTCACCTGGCCGTGATCGCCGACGATTGCGAAGATGACGTCGCGAAAACGGTGTTCGATCATGGCTACCCGAGCAGCTTCTTTCCTTGGGTCATCCCCCGTAGCGTCCTTCAACTCGGCGTTGAATGTGGTTACAAAGGTGTCGCTTAATTCAAGGAGATTGCTGTCCGTGCTTTGCAGGCTGTTGTGCCAGTAGAGAAAGTAGGTGAGGCCCGCGAGCAAAACCAGGAAGAGGCCGAGGAGGCCGCTGTACCAGAGGGTCATGCGGGAGCGGACGGAGTCAAGCATGGGATTTTTTCGCTCCGCCGGAATTTTGCGTGGTGTTCTTTTTGCCGGGCGCTTCGTTGTCGCAGAGGACATAGCCGCTGCCGCGGCGAGTTTGCAGGAGAGGCTTGCCGGCTTCCTCGCCCAGTTTCCGGCGGAGACGGTTTACGTAAACTTCGATCAGGTTGGAAAAGGGATCGAAGGTTTCGTCCCAGACATGTTCGGCGATTTCGGAACGGCCGATTACGCGACCGGCATTGCGGGCGAAATATTCGAGTAGGGCGTATTCCTTGGCGGTGAGCGGAATCGAGCGGGTGCCGCGTTTCGCGGTTTGCGAAGCGGCGTCGAGTTCGAGATCGGCGACGACGATGCGCGGGGGACGGAGTTCGGTGGGGCGGCGAAGCAGGGCGCGGAGGCGGGCGAGGAGTTCGCGGAATTCAAAGGGCTTGGTGAGGTAATCGTCGGCGCCGGAGTCGAGGCCCTTGATGCGGTCGTCGACGCCGTCTTTCGCGGTGAGCATCAGGATTGGCGTGCGCTTGCCGCCGGCGCGAATGGCTTTGCAGACGGCGAAACCGTCGATGCCGGGGATCATGACGTCGAGGACGATTAAATCGTAATCGTTGATTTCGGTTTGGTAGACGGCGTCGTTTCCGTTTTCCACGACGTCAACGGCGTAGGATTCTTCGCGCAGGCCTTTGGCGACGAAACGGGCGATGCGCGCGTCGTCTTCGACGAGGAGAAGTCGCATGCCCGTATCATACGGCAATTCTTCACCGGACAAACCAGCGGCGTATTTTGCGGGAGTGTCCTAATTTGACGCGTGGGCGGTTTTGTTACATAAAGGAGAACTCTATGGGCGCAAAAGAGAAAATGAGCTCAATTGGCCACCCGGTGCCGGAGTTGCCGGTCGCTGATGTCGAACGGGCGCAACAGCACTACAGAGATGCACTCGGCTTTGAAATTGGATGGCTTTACCCAGGCAAAGAAATTGGGGCCGTGTCGCGCGGTAATGCGACGATATTCTTTCGGAAGAGGAAGCCACCGTTCGAACCTGCCGTTCATTGGGTGTTCGCCGAAGATATCGATGCGTCGTACGAGGAACTGAAGTCGCTGGGTGCGAACATCGTGGATCCCCTGGAAAAAAAGCCCTGGGGATTACGGCAATTCACCGTAAAGGATCTGGACGGGAACCTCTTCTATTTTCACCATGATTAACCAAATGCCGCGTACGCCAGATTCAAATTAGGACACTACCTATTTTGCCGCCGGATTACCGTATGCCCGCAGCTTTCGCGAGGGACGCCGGGATCACCGTTTCGTCCGGCTGGGTCCACGCCGGTTTGCCGTCCTTGAACTCCAATTTCTTCATCGTAATTCGGATCTGGTTCTTGTCCACTGCCACCAGCAAGTAGTGGTAATTGATTCCTGGATCCTTGTAGAGATCGTCGGCCTTTCGAGCAATGGGATAGGCGTGCGCTCCCCCGCCCCCGGTTACGAAATAGATCACTCCGTTGTGTTCATGCCGCTCGTAGTTGTGGACGTGTCCATTGAAGACCACAAATCGCGCCCGCACTTGCTTCTGCTTTTCTTCCAGGAACGCGGCAAGACCTGATTCCTTCTCTCGTGCCGAGTGCCCGCCGCCGTACGTTTTCTCATCGGACGAACTGGTGTACGGGGGGTGATGAAATACGAAGAATACGAAATCAATATTCGAATCCAGATGATCGAGTTGGCCGCGCAGCCAATCTCCCTGCGGCCCGGTGAGTTCATCCAGCGCGCTATCCAGGATCAGCATCAGCGAGTTTCCGATTCGCACGGAGTAAAATCGGCTCTCTTTGATCGCCGGGAAACGTGCAAAGTAGTTTCCCAGCGTTGTTTTTTGGTCGCCATGGAGATCGTGATTTCCCAGCGCGGGATAAACGACAATATTATGGGCTTGCCAAAGGGAGGTTTCCGAATCCCAAACCTGCCAGTCCTTCGGATTGTCCCCGGAATAGACAATATCGCCGCCGATGGAGACGAAGGCCGGCTTCTCTTCGTCAATGGCCTTCACGAGGGTTTGTCTGACAACTGCATTCGCTGCTTCCGTGTCCGCGGGATCGTGGAATCGTGTATCCCCGAAGGCAACGAATCGAAACTGAGCGGGCACATCCAGTACAAGCGCCTCGTGATTGGATGTAAAAGGCGGTTGATCGGCGGAGCTCGCCCCGCAAGAAGGCAATCCCGCAAGGGTCAAGAGCAAAAGGCAGACAAACCAAAAACGAAGGTTAGGAGTCATGGTTCGACGAGACTAATTCAAATTCGAGAATTTGCGGTTAAAGGTTTTTCAGATTGTGTCATCGTCAACATCGCGTGGTTATTTGTGGCGGATATCGATCGGGGCGCGGGTACGGTCGAGCGGGAAGACCTGGATTTGCCACTTGACCGGGACTGAGGTCGGGACGTAGCACATGGTTTTGTCGCAGGCTTGATATTCAAGCTTCCCGGTGATCGGAATGCTCTTCCCGTCTTTCCCGAGCGAACCCCAGAATCCCGCACTGGTGTTCACATTCACTTCTTGACTGATGCGGAATTTATCTTCGTATACCGGTACTTTTTCCTTGATCGCCGGTAAATACAAAGTCATGGAGGAAGGATATTCCACGGAGCCGAACATCAGATCCGGCGTGGCGTCGAGCACCAGTTTAACGGGCCTGTAACCCTGCGTGCCGGGCGCGTAAACGTGCACGTCAGGTGGCAACTGCACGTCCGCGTAAACAGTGATGCGCGTTCCCGGCACTCCCGTGCGGTCGGATTGCT
>WNFR01005546.1_pt1 | contig 12906 bp, 9 predicted proteins | sample 5400221 | NCBI WGS metagenome assembly WNFR01 (sample SAMN13153357, study PRJNA577476) | soil metagenome | isolation source: 40 cm soil under Madrone tree | place: USA:California | collected 2016-06-14
ACGCCGAAGGGCGGCGAGTGCAACCGCATCGCTATTCAGTTTGGTGTCGAGGCACTGAGTAAGTTAGCGATAAAGTTTTGTAGGTGTTGAGTCAGAAAAATGATTGAAGTTGAAACCAGTTCTGATTTTGATCGAGGCATACCCTCGGAAGAAAAAAGGATCGCTGCGGAAAGGCGAAGCCTCTCCGCACGGTGCGGCGGCAAAGCCGTGGTGTTGAGTTTCCTCATGGCACTCTTCTCTTTTACCGCCGTTGCTCAAGAACCGGCGCCGTCGCCACCACCGTCGCCGCAGGAATTACAGGTGCCCGCGGTTGCATCTGACTTTCATCCGGCGCAGAAACCGTTGCCTGAGCTTAGCCGCGTCGGCGTCGACATGGATCGGCAGCGGCCGCTTTCAATGCGCGAGGCCCTGGCATTGGCGCTGGCAAACAACAAAGACATCGAAGTCGCACGCGCGAACGTCAAAATTTCAGAGTTTGATTTGAAGGCCGCGCAGGGCGTTTACGATCCGCGGATCAGTTCTACTTCTTACTACGAACGCGTCAAAAGCCCGATCTCCAGTTTTCTAAGTGGCGGCTCTAACGGCGCGGTTACGCAAAGCGATTACACCGGCACCGCGCGACTGGAAGGTCTGACGCCGGCGTTTGGCGGCAACTATCATCTCGATTTTTCTTCTATCAGGCTAACCAGCAACAATCAGTTCACGGCACTGAATCCGCAGTATCCAACGGCGTTGACGTTCACTTATACCCAACCGCTGTTCCGCGGTTTGCGTTTCGACAGCAGCCGGCGATCTATCGAAATCGCAAAGAAAAATCTTTCGTTAACGGATGCGCAGTTTCGGCAGCGTGCGATTGAAACAATAACCAACGTGCAGCGCGGCTACTGGGATCTGGTGTTTGCTTTGCGGAATTTACAGGTCCAAAGAGAAGCCGTCCGCGACGCGCGCACGCAACTCGAACACAACCAGCGCCTGGTTACTGAAGGCGCACTCGCGCCGATTGATGTGGTTGCGGCCGAAGCGCAGGTGGCCGGCTTTGAGCAAACTCTATTTTCTTCACTGGAGGACGTCTCGCGCACCGAAAATAATCTGAAGAACCTGATAGCCGAGAACCATCAGTCGGACCTTTGGAACCTTTCAATTGTACCAACGGATTCGGTTGATTTGGTTACGCCTGAGATTTCCTTGCCCGACGCCATGAAAGCGGCCATGGACAATCGTCCTGAGCTGCAACAGTCGAGTGTCGCGCGCGAAATCAATCAGATTGATCAGAAGTACTTTCGTGAGCAAACCAAGCCGCAAATCGATCTCGTCGGTACTTATGGGATGGTCGGTTTGGCGGGAACGACAAGTGGCACCATAAATCCATTAACGGCGTCTTCGAGTCAGTTGCGCGATGCAGTTAATAAGCTGCTGTTGAATTCCGGCTTTGATCGTTTACCGGATCTTCCGGTACAGACGATTTCGCCAGACTTGCTTGGCGGCTACAACCAGTCGCTGCAAAACCTGCTTGCCAACCGTTTCAACAACTATCGCGTCGGGGTGCAGATCAGTCTGCCGTTGAGAAATCGCACTGCCGAGGCGCAGTTGGGTCGTTCACTGGTTGAAGGGGAACGCCTGGCCACCCAGCGCGAACAACTTCAGCAATCAATCCAGGTGGAAGTGAGAAACGCCTTGCAGCTTGTGCGGAGCGCCGAAGCGCGCCTGCATTCGGCTGTGATTCAACGGCAGGCGAGCGAGCAACAGTATCAAAGCGAACAAAGAAAACTCGACGCCGGACAATCGACAGTGTTTCTGGTCTTGGAACGCCAAACCGCATTAACTACCGCGCGCGGAAACGAATTGCGCGCGCAAACGGATCTCAACAAAGCAATCGCTGACCTGGAACGAGCGACCGGCAATGCGTTGACAACCAACAGCATCGTAGTGCGTGTGCGCTGATTTAGGAGTCTCCCGAAAACCGGCAGCACCGCACGCGAGAAGGCGGTGAGTACGTGGGGCGAAACTCACCGCCTTCAACATTCGGTTCCTAATCTTAGGAGTCGCGTATGGACGACAAACTGTTTCTCGAAACCTGGGACATTCACAATCGCATCAATCTTTATCTGCTTGATGCGGTCGAGCCTGCTTCGTTGCGCAACCTGTCCGCTTCAAAAGGCCGGAGTGTCGGCGAGCAGGTTGCTCACATTCACAACGTGAGACTGATGTGGTTGAAAGCAGCGGCGCCTGAGCTGCTAAAGGGTTTGACTAAACTTGAAAAAGAGAACGCGGTTGATAAGAAGCAGCTGCGAAAGTCAATATCAGATTCAAGCGCGGCAATCAGATCCTTGCTTCAGCAAAGCCTGGCGCAGGGCGGCAAAATAAAAGGCTTCAAACCTCACGCAGCAGCTTTTCTTGGTTATCTGATTTCCCACGAATCGCATCATCCCGGACAGATAGCGCTGGCGTTAAAGCAATCGGGTGCGACTCTTGATAAGAAGATTCAGTACGGAATTTGGGAGTGGGGTGTCAGGTGAAGCCTGCTCTCTCAGCTAGCCAACGTTCTCGAGGATGACCAGCCCGCCATAGCAAGCCATCAGAATGAGAATGCCCGCAATGATGTACCACTGAATGAGCCTGGTTTTACAGGCAGCGCAGCGAGTTCGGACCCAACCGGTATTTCTGCTGCAAACAGGACATCTCATTTCGTCATTCCCACCACGATGTTTTGGATAACAATCTGAACAGCCGTAGAGAAATTCCAGAAGCGGATTCTAGCATATTGGCGCGCCTCGAGATGTTTTACAGTAGGACACGCATTCCTGCCTGTCCTTTCGCTAGTTACAAGGCAACTCAATTCAGTCGAAAGAAAAAAGAAGATTGGTGGATTCAAGGTTTAAGTGCAACCGGTATTAGCTCAACAAGAATCGCGCACCGAATACTGATGCTGGCAACAAATCAGGAACGCTCAATGCAGAACCCCGACAAGTCGGGGTAGCGACCGGATGCTATCGTCGACGATGAAATAAAGTATTCGAGTGCCCTTCAACATTGAATGTTAGCATCCGGTCGCTACCACCACCCCACGCGGGCTGCCCGCGCGGGGACCCCGGTCCGCTCTCGGTTCTGCAATGGCTGCATTTCAAACTTGAATTCGCGAATGATAATTGGAAAATCCGCTTTTTTCTCTTTCCCCAGCGTGAATTCTAATGCCAGTTCCAGGACAGACAGGAATGCCTGTCCTTATGTTAAGACTTGACCGCAAGCGCAGCATTAGTTAAACCTCAACTCATATGGCTGCTTCGCAAACCGAGCTTGACGTGCTTGCTATTTTCTCGCACCCGGATGATGCAGAGCTTTCCGTTTCCGGGACGCTGCTTAAACTAAAGTCGCAAGGGTATCGCACGGGTGTGCTGGACATGACGCGCGGCGAGATGGGAACGCGCGGCACCCCGGAAACACGCAAGCAGGAGGCAGCCGACGCCGCCCGCATATTGAAGTTGGATACGCGCATCAACCTGGACCAACCCGACGGGCATGTCTGGCCCACCGAGGCAGCGCGCACTGCGGTGGTGCGTGTGCTGCGTTCACACGCCCCAAAAGTTTTGCTCACCACGCACTGGGACGATCCACACCCAGATCATGCGAACACTTGTCGCATTGTTCGTGAAGCCGCCCGGCTGGCAACCATGGCGCGCTACGACGAAGAGGCCGAACAAGAAGCCATTCGCATGCCGGCGCTAATGCACTCGCTGTTTTCTCGTCACGTCGTGCCGTCTTTTGTTGTAGACGTCTCGGAATTTGTTGAGGAAAAGATGGCTGCTATCCGCGCTCATGCCTCGCAGTTTTACCGGGCCGAATCGAAGGAACCGACCACGCGCATCAGTGACCCTGGCTTTCTCGATCAGATCGAATATCGCATGCGGTATTTTGGTTCGTTAATCGGCGTCGCGGCCGGCGAGCCGTTTTATGTGCGCGAAGCTTTGAATGTAGACGATCCCGTGGCACTACTTACGAGACCGATGAACATCTACTCGTGAGAGCGCCTTATCTTGAGAAGGAAAGCAAGCAGTTCAGAGTACAAGCTTAAGCTTGCTGCTTCCAAAAGAGCAAACTAAAGTTTGTACGCTAAACTACAAGCCTTTAAACAGCGGCAATCCAAACTTACTTATCACTTAATAATGCCTGTGCTACCGATATCAATGCGGTGGCGCGCGGCGAGTCGGCTTCAAATGTCCGGGCCAGACCAGCCGCGCGATGATAGTCATCCTTTGTGAGCGTGCGGAAGATTGCCGGCAGATCAAAGTTCTCGGTGGAGTTAGTGCGCACTGAATTAATGCCCGGCGTGCGCAACTGCAAGGTAAAACGGCTGTCCTCGCCGCTGAACCCTCCGGAAGAGTTTGCCGCGCCGACCGCTTCACCAACCAGCTCCCAGGCGCGCGTGCGATCCATGGCAAACAAAGCATTGGCCACGCCGATTAGTGCCTGCGGCCGATCGGCATCCGAAGTGTCTATGCGCCGCGCTTCGTCGAGAGCATTCCCCAATAAGGTAAGTGCCTTGTCGCGATCCGTTTCGCTTAATTGTCGTGCCACCTGAGTTAATGCCCAGACCCTTTGGAAATGTGTCAATTCACCGTTAGCCGTGAGCCTGAGAGCGTCGTCAGATTTCTTCTTGTCAATGAAGTACATAGTCAGACTCATATCCACAAAAGGCTTTAGTTGCTTGCGGAGATCTGAGTCCTCGACCTTGTCAACGAAATCACGCGCACGCAAATCGCCACGCTCGAGCGTGCGCATTATGAGTTCAATATAAAGTTGGTCGCGCTGGTCCGCAGTCTTCGCTCGCGCGATCTGATCGAGCAGGGATTGTTCATTATCCGCGGCCGGTTGCTCGTCACGAATTCCCCGTCGCATCGTTTCGTCGTCGCGGTTGCGGGTTTCTTCACGCACACTGCCGCTGAGCCCCGCCAGTTGTCCCCGCATCAGTTCCGCAGCTTGCGGTGTCGCAAACTGCTCAAAGAGCGGCAGCAAGCGCGTGATGATCAGATACTTTCCTTCGATGCCCGAGGTGGTGCGATCCTGATCCGGCGGCGCCAGTGGGCGCATGAGAATCTGCGTGGCCGCACGAAAGAATGCGGCACGCAATTCAGGCGTAGTTGCCGGAGGCGTTGGGCGGCCCATCTGCGAAGTGTTGGCACCGCCGCTGCGATCGAAGGTGACGAACATATGCGGAGTGAAAACGTACGACGAAAGGATTGAGGCTGTATTGGCGTCGGACTGAGCGTCCCCTTCTGATCGTCCCAGCATGCGAAGATATCGCTGGTCGGCAGCCGCTGCATCTTTCTCGCGCAGGAACGAAAGAAAGTTCAGTCCCGGCATCGTGACCGTGACCAGCGCCGGATCAGCGAACTGTAAAGCGCGTGCTACGTCAACATCGAGCAGTTGTCTTGCCAAACTCAGGCGCTGGCCAATTGCTTCGGGAGTGTCCAGGGCTTCAGGCTTTTGTGCCGGCGTGTCGGCAGCGTCCTGCGTCTTGGCTTGCTTGAGCTTATCCAGCAACTCTTCTCCCAAAGCACGGTCGCGCTTGGCTGCGAGCCGTAACACTTCGGATCGCAAGTCAGGCTGGCGCATCAGCATTGCGCCTCGCCCTGCTGCTTGCTGGCGCTGCATCTCTTCTTTTCTTTCCCGCGCCGCATCCTGATCGGCAACTTCGGCAGCGTCCCAGGCTCTTAGAAAAAGAGCACGACCCTGATCAGCATCAACCGTCCAGATGCCATCGGCTACGCGGGCCAGCGTGCGCGCGCGAAGTTTTTGATCGCGAAAACTGCGCGCATCGTTTGCCAGCGAGACGAGTAACGACAGAGCAAGCGAGCGTTGTTGTTCAAGTTTTGCTTTCGCCGCTGCTGAAGTTGGTTTGGGTTTCGTTGTGGACGCGGCCATGGAAGCACTGGGCGGTGGAGAAGCGATCACTTTTTCGGCAGTTTCCTGGGCACTGATTGCCGGCAACACCAGCAGAACAAGCAAAAAAGCCTGAAGGGGGACGCGATGTGTCATGGATCTCTCCTGAAGCGGATCGATAGAGAATGGTCTAAGTCAAAGGATTAAACGCGAGCGGAAGGTCAGAGTTCCAGAAAAACTTAAACGGCTATCACTTCAAGTTCAGGATCGATCTCCTGTTTGAGCATTCCCTCGATCGCCATGAGCGTGCCGGTGAGCGAGCTGGGGCAACTGCCGCATGCACCCTGATAGCGAATGCTGAGAGTGTGTTCCTTTAGGCCCAACACTTCGAGATAGCCACCATCTCCCATCAGCGCCGGCCTTACTTTCTCATCCAGAATTTCGTTTATTCTTAGCAGACGTGGATCGTCGCTCGTGACGGCGGCAATTGCTCCGCCAACGGCAGCCGCCGCTCCGTTGGGTGCGTTCACCGCTTCAGCCGCGCGAATGGGCACTGCCAGCGTCGGCAGCAGATCGTCCCAATCGCCTTCATCATCTTTTTCGACGGTAATCATGCGGTCCATGTAGAACACTGAAACTACGTGCTCGATATCAAATAAGGATTTCGCCAGCGCATCATCCTCTACCTGATCGGCCGAACTATACGACCGCGCTGTGCCGTTGCTCACTGGCTCGCGCAAGATAAATTTGACCGCATTCGGATTAGGAGTTTCTTCGATATCGCTGATCTTTGGCATTGCTAAATCTCCGCTTGTTTATGATTAAAACTTATGAACTTTCTTCAAAGTTGGACTGTTTAAGCATTATAACGGGTTTGCGCGAGAAGCGCAGTTAGCGAGCGAACTGGGGCGACATTTGGCGGACAAAAACTGCATAGAAATCAGCCCTGTATTATGGGCCAAAAGCTATTGCCAAAGATGGCAGGCGGGCATATACTCCCGCCCTCACTTGCCCCCCCTTTCAATTAAGGTGAGCCAAGCTGAGATGGAGGCAGGCGATTGCGAGGGTCGTTCTGCCTCCGCTTTTTGCCAGAGGTCGGATGTCAGAGGTCAGAAGTCAGAGATCAGAAGTCAGAAGTCAGAAGTCAGAAGTCAGAAGTTAGAGTCATCCCGCTTGGTTGAGTTGTCAATCCACCTTCCGAAGAACTAACCTTTAGTTCCTGATATCTGACATCTGACTCTGGCTTATGAACATTGGCATCACGGTTTATCCAACATATGGTGGCAGCGGCATCGTCGGTTCAGAACTGGGTAAGGAATTGGCAGAACGCGGTCACACGGTCCACTTCATTTCGTCTTCACTACCCACCCGGCTGACTGAACTCAACGGGCGCGTACGTTTCCACGAAGTGGAAATGATGTCGTACCCATTGTTTGAGCATCAGCCGTATACGCTGGCGCTGGCAACCAAGATGGCAACGGTCGCCGAGACCGAGAATCTCGATCTGCTGCACGTTCACTACGCCATTCCGCATTCGATCAGCGCGATCCTGGCGCGCGAATCGCTGAAGCCAAAGCGGCGGCTGCCGGTTATCACCACATTGCACGGCACTGACATTACTCTCGTCGGCGCCGATCGTTCATATCTACCAATCACTCGTTATGGCATTGTCCAATCGGATGGCGTGACCGCAATCTCGCATTATCTGAAAAATGCAACTAAAGAGATTTTTCAGTTTGACGATATAGAGGTCATCCCGAATTTCGTTTGCCAAACAGAATATGCGCGGCATCCGGTTGAAAGCCTGCGCGCCACGCTCAGCCCAAGAGGCGAGCCCTTGTTAGTTCACGTTTCAAATTTTCGGCCGGTAAAGCGTCCGGTCGATTGCGTGGAAATACTCGCGCGCGTGCTGGCAAAAGGAATCGCAACGCGGCTGGTGATGGTCGGCGATGGCAGCGAGCGAACCAACGTCGAGCACCGGGCGCGCACTCTCAAGGTCTACGACCAGTGTGTCTTTGTCGGCAAGCAACCAAAGATTGTTGATTACCTGTCAGCCGCTGATGTCCTGCTGTTGCCTTCCGAACAGGAATCATTCGGCCTCGCTGCGCTCGAAGCGATGGCCTGCGAAGTGCCCGTCATAGCATCGCGTGTTGGCGGCGTGCCTGAAGTGGTTGATGATGGTGAGACAGGATTTCTCAGCGAAGTCGGCGACATTGAGAAGATGGCCAGCGATGCGGCAAGACTGTTGGCTGACGCAGAATTTCGTCACCAGATGGGACAGACCGCGCGCGAGTCGGCAGTCGCTCGCTACCGCACCGACATCGTGATACCACGCTACATAGAATTCTATGAACGAGTGCTGGCGAAAGCAGAAGGGAGTAAGTGATGAAAAGAACGCTAGTCGCGCTCTGTTTGTTGACGCAACTTACTCTGTCCGGTTTCTCGCAACAGGCAACCGCTCAAAAACAAATCACGCCACAGGAAAAACAAACCCCTGAACACTCGAGCGAAGAAGACGTCGTCCGGATTACCACCAATCTGGTACAGGTAGATGCGGTGGTTACTGACAAGGCCGGCAAACAGATTACTGATCTGCGACCAGAGGAACTTCAGATACTGGAAGACGGAAAGCCTCAAAAGATAACCAACTTTTCTTACGTTTCCCTTGACTCAGCCGCGCGATCCGGCGCAGAAGTCAACGCAAAATCCGCCGACAAGAATGCACCGCCTCTTCCATCGGTGAAACTCAGGCCCGAGCAGGTGCACCGGACAATAGCGCTTGTGGTCGATGATCTTGGCCTGTCATTTGAAAGTACACACTTCGTGCGCCAGGCAATTAAGAAATTTCTTGACGAGCAAATGCAGCCAAATGATCTGGTGGCCATAATTCGCACAGCCGGTGGCATCGGCGCGCTGCAGCAATTCACTTCCGATAAGCGGCAGCTGTATGCGGCGCTGGACAAAGTGAAATGGAGTCCGATAGGACGAGGCGGGTTGGCAGCCTTCGCGCCGATTACCAGCGCTCCTTCCAATGCTGATTTGACCAGTAATTCCATAAATACCGCCGACGCCGATCAGGATATTCAGCAATTTCGCGAAGACATATTCGCAGTCGGCACTCTGGGCGCTATTAACTACATCGTGCGCGGTTTGCGTACTCTGCCGGGACGCAAGTCGGTGATCGTAATGTCGGACGGCATCAAAATTTTCAACAGTGCGGACCCCGGTAGTAGCCAGCGAGTTCTCGACGCGCTGCGAAGTTTGACTGACCTCGCCAATCGCGCCTCGGTCGTAATTTACACGATGGATGCGCGCGGTCTGCAGACGCTTGGCTTCACCGCTGCCGACTCTACCGGTCAAATGAGCGCCAGCGAAATCGAGCAGAGTCTGGCTGATCGTCGTGCTAGCTTTTTCGAGTCGCAAAATGGATTGATCTATCTGGCTGAACAAACTGGCGGGTTTGCGGTTCGCAACAATAATGATTTGGCCGGCGGAATCAAACGTGTCATAGAAGATCAAAAAGGCTACTACCTGATTGGCTACCGGCCTGACGAGTCCACGTTTGACAAAATATCCGGCCGGAGAAAATTTCATAAACTCTCCTTGCGTGTGATACGCCCCGGCAAGTTTAATGTCCGAGTCCGTAACGGTTTCTTTGGGATAACTGATGAACAGGCTGTGCCGCAGCTGCACACGCGCTTAGAGCAACTAACTGCCGCTCTGACAACACCTTTTGGTTCGGCGGGTGTTCATCTGCGCCTGACCTCGCTCTTCGCTTACGATTCGAAGATGGGCTCGATGATGCGTTCGCTGCTTCACGTGAACGCTCATGACTTAACCTTTACCGATCAACCCGATGGCTGGCATCAATCGGTCTTCGATATCCTCGCCGTTACCTTTGGGGATAACGGCGTTGTGGTGGATCAGATCAGCCGCACTCATACTATGCGGCTCAAGGGCAAAACCTACGATCGCATTTTGAGAGATGGCTTTACCTACAATGTAACGGTGCCGATCAAGAAAGCGGGCGCTTATCAATTGCGCACCGCATTGCGGGACGTTGCCTCTGAACGCGTTGGTTCAGCAGCCCAGTTCATTGAAGTCCCCAATATCAAAAAAAATCGCTTGACGCTGTCTGGCGTGCTGGTGAGAGGCGTGCCTCTGCAAGTTTATTTAAAGGATCGTGAAGCGCCGAACTCTGAAGAGAATACAGATGACACGGTTGAGCAAGCCGATCCCGAAGCCAACGCCGCCGTCCGTCGCTTCAAATCGGAAATGGTGATGATTTATGGGTTTGCCATTTACAACGCGCAGGTCGACAAGCAGACAGGAAAACCTCATCTGCAAACGCAAGTCAGGCTGTTCCGCGATGGCCAACTTGTGTTCAGCGGAAAAGAAGTTCCGTTCGACACCGCCAACCAGACAGACTTCAGGCAACTGGTGATGGCGGGCGCTATGCAACTTGGCTCCGAAATTTTGCCCGGCGAATACATCTTGCAGGTAATAGCTACTGACTTATTGGCGAAAGAAAAGCATCGCCTCGCTACGCAGTGGATTGATTTTGAAATTGTGAAGTAGGTATCGGGTGTCAGGTTTCAGGTGTCGGGTGTCGGTGCCAGGTGTCGGGTGTCAGGTATCGGGTGTCAGTGAGCCGCTAGTACCATAATAATTCTCACCCTTTCAACTGTTCAGTCTTTGGAAAGGGGAGAAATAATGAAGAACTTTCGTGAATTACGAGTATGGCAAAAAGCAATCGACCTGGTTGAAGATTAGGCGAGCTGTTGTGTCGATTGCTTCCAACATAGCGGAGGGACACACGCGTGAGCATCTCAAGGAGTACTTACATCATCTGTCGATGGCGCAGGCTTCATTGGCAGAGGTGGAGACTCAGCTTGAAATAGCTGCGCGTCTTAAATACATTCCTCGTGCTCAACTTTCAGCGTCGCTAAACGAAATTGCCGCTTTGGGAAAGCAACTGTATGCGCTGCGTAACGCGCTAAATCGAGCTTAGACACTGACACCTGACACCTGACACCCGACACCTGACACCGACACCCGACACCTTCGCCATGTCCTCCATCGTCATCGGCACTGCCGGCCACATAGATCACGGTAAGAGTTCTCTGGTCCAGGCCTTAACCGGAAAGAATCCTGATCGCCTTCCTGAAGAAAAGCGCCGCGGCATTACTATCGATTTGGGTTTTGCCGACCTTGAGCTTGGCGACGTCCGGGTGGGTTTCGTCGACGTCCCCGGACATGAGCGATTTGTAAAAAACATGCTTGCCGGCGTGCATGGCATTGACGCGGTGGCACTGGTAATCGCCGCCGACGAAGGCGTAATGCCGCAGACGCGGGAACATTTTGATATTTGTCGCCTGCTCGGTGTAAGCCATGGACTCATCGTCATCACGAAAACCGATCTGGTTGAAGAAGAACTGCTTTCGTTGGTTAGGGCAGAGGCGGAAGAGTTAGTTGCCGGTTCGTTTCTGGAAGGCGCGCCCATGATTTCCGTAAGTGCAAGGACCGGCAATGGCCTTGAAGAATTGCGCGTGACGCTGCGCCAGGTCGCAGCCGAAACGCCCGCGCGTTCAGCAGATTTTGTGACGCGGCTGCCTGTCGATCGAGCGTTTACTATGAAAGGCTTTGGCGCCGTCGTCACCGGCACACTCGTATCAGGTCAGATTTCGGAAGGCGACGAGCTGGAGCTACTTCCGGCCGGCACGCGTGTTCGCGCGCGCGGCGTGCAGGTTCACGGTGCGCCGGTGGCCAGTGCTGCGGCGGGTCAGCGAACCGCAGTCAATCTCGCCGGTGTCGAATTGAGTGCAATTGAACGCGGCATGGTGCTCGCCGCGGTCGGCCGCTTCAACACTACGCAAATTCTCGATGTTCACGTCGAAGTTCTCGACAGCGCACCCCGTAGTTTGCGAACGCGTGCGCGTGTTCGCCTGCACATTGGATCAGCGGAAGTGCTGGGCCGGGTGCGCGTGCTGAATCAGCGAGGCGAGATCGCACCGGGTGGGGCTGGTTTCGCACAACTACGATTGGAAACGCCAATTGTGGCGTTGCACGATGAGCGTTTTATTATTCGTTCCTATTCTCCATCAATAACGATCGCGGGCGGTGTGGTGCTTGACCCGATCGCGACAAAACATCGAGGCAAGGAGCTGGCAAAAACTGACATCCGCCTGCGCGACCTAATGCAGCCAGACCGAGCAGGAAAACTAACTGCTTTTGTTTTGGCGGCGGGTGATCAAGGAATGTATTCGGAGCAATTAATAGCCAGAACGGGTTTGAAAGAAGCTGCCCTGGCGGCCGCCCTAAACGACGCCCGGCGAGACGGCAACATCACAGAGGCGGCTGGAGTTTTCATCGGGACTGCAAATCTTGAAAGGCTGGCCGAGGCAGTCGTTGAGGAAGTTAAGTCTCATCATAAACGCGACCCGTTGTCGCGCGGGCTGTCGCGGGAACTTTTACGTGAGCGGCTTTTTGATCATGCGCCGCCGGAACTGTTTCGCGCGGTAATGAACCAGCTTGAAAGTAAGGGTGCGCTGGCAACAGAAAAAGACCTGGTCCACCTCCGCGAACATACAGTTGATCTTTCCGCCGCCGACTCGATGCTACGCGACAAAATCGCAGCGATATATGAGGCTGCGCAACTGGAGCCACCAACGCTTGCCGAGGCGCTGGAGCGCGCTGGTGTTGCGTCTGCGCAACGAGCTCACGGACGGAAAATTCTGCAAACGCTGCTCGACAGCGGAACGCTCGTGCGCGTGCAAGGTGATTTGTTTTTGCACGTTACCGCGCTGAATCGCCTACGGCAATTGCTTCAGAATTTCGCTTTGCTACATGAGCCTGAGCGGCTCATTGACGTGCCGCAATTCAAGGAGTTGGCCGGAGTTTCGCGCAAATACGCTATTCCACTGCTTGAATATCTTGACCGCGACCGAATCACGCGCCGCGCCGGCGACAAGCGAATCATTCTTAAGTAATGCGAGCGTCCAGCTTTGTGGCATGAAAAACTTGCGTTCC
>WNFR01009007.1_pt1 | contig 12906 bp, 13 predicted proteins | sample 5400221 | NCBI WGS metagenome assembly WNFR01 (sample SAMN13153357, study PRJNA577476) | soil metagenome | isolation source: 40 cm soil under Madrone tree | place: USA:California | collected 2016-06-14
CGCCGGCAAGCTCCTCGCCGCGAGCAGCCTCGCCGCGGCGTTTCCGTGCGTGGGCACGGGAGCGGAGGGTGACGGCGGCGCCGCGACGCCGACCGTACGCGCGATCCTCTCCTGTCAGTCGGCGCTCACGAAGACCGGCGGCAAGCTCGCGTCGACGCGGATCGCCGACACCGAGAGCTGCGTGACGGGTCTCCTGGCGTGCCTGAGCATCCAAGAGAAGGGCGGCTTCGCGACGCCGGCGGACGCCGCGGCGTGCACGGCGCGCGCGACCGGCAACTGTACGCGCCGCCTCGGGGCGCTCACCAACGCGACGACGCACGCACGCGACGCCATGTTGCGCGCGTGCAGCCCCCTCATCCCGGCCGAGCTGCGCGCCGCGCTCGGGTTCGCGAGTCTCGAGGACGCGTGCGGCGCGTTCGCGTCGAACGCCGACGTCGTCGATTGCGTGATCGCTCAGTCGAGCTGTCGCACCGATCAGGCGATCGCGCTCACCTCGCCACGCGCCGCCGAGGTCCTCGGTGTGGCGGGGCTGCTTTCCGGCTTCAGCTGCCTCGGCCCCTGAGACGGCTTCTCCGTCCCTGCGCCGGACTCACGAGGGATCGAGCTCGACGAGCAGCTGCCCGGGCTCGACCATCGCGCCGGCGCTCACGTGCACGCGCGTGACGACGCCGGCGCTCTCGGCGCTCGCGACGGTCTCCATCTTCATCGCCTCGAGGACGACGAGCGGGTCGCCGGCGGCGACGCGCTGCCCTGGCGCGACGACGACGTCGAGGACCTTGCCCGGCATCGGCGCCGTGACCCGCGGCGTCGCGACCCGCGCCGCCCCCGCCGCGGCGCGCTCCTCGGCCGCGAGCGCGCAGCGGTAGATTTCGCCGTCGGCGGCGATCCAGACCGCGTCGGCGGCGCGGACGACGGTCGCGAGGAGCATGCGCTCGCCGAGCTCGATCCGCCACGTCTCGCCGTCGCGGCGGATCGTGCCGCGGTACTCGACGTCGCCGACGCGGCCGACGAGGCCATCCGCGCCGTGTGCGATCGTCACCGCGAGCGGCTCGCCGTCGACCAGTACGATCACGCTCATGCGCGGGCGCCTCCGGAGGCGACGCCAGGCGAACTCCTACGCCGGCGTGTCGCGCCGGCGGGCACCGTCACGGTCATGCGGCCGTGCCTCCGCTGCGCCAGCCGCCGAGCGTCGCGAACGGCGATGCCGCCGCGCGGCGTGCGCGGTCGCTGTCGCCGACTGCGCGGCTCGTGAGCGCCAGCGCCGCGGCGATCGCGACCCGCGCGCGCTCGGCGCCCGGGCCCGGCCGCCAGTCGGCGAAGTGCTCGGCGAGAAACTCGGTGTGCGTCGCCCCGGCGACGAACGCCGGATGCGCGAGCACGGCGCGCAGGTAGTCGCGGTTCGTCACGACGCCGAGCAGCATCGTCTCGCGCAGCGCGGCGAGCATGCGCGTCCGCGCCTCCTCGCGCGTCGCGCCCCAGGTCGAGATCTTCGCCAGCATCGGATCGTACTCGACGCCGACCACGCTGCCGCGGGCGATGCCGCCGTCGAAGCGCACCCCGGCGCCCGCGGGCTCGACGAGCACGTGGACGGTGCCGGTCGCGGGCAGGAACTGGCGCGCGGGATCCTCGGCGTAGAGCCGGCACTCGAGCGCGTGGCCGCGCGGCGTCACGGTCGCGAAGGAGAGCGGCGCGCCGCGCGCGACCAGGATCTGCTCGCGGACGAGGTCGACGCCCGTCGTCCACTCCGTGACGGGATGCTCCACCTGTAGACGCGTGTTCATCTCGAGGAAGTAGAAGCGTCCGTGCTGGTCGAGGAGAAACTCGACGGTGCCGGCGCCGACGTAGTCGACGGCGCGCGCCGCGCGCACGGCGGCCTCCGTCATTGCCGCGCGCAGCTCCGGAGTCACCGCCGGCGACGGCGTCTCCTCGACGATCTTCTGATGGCGCCGCTGGATCGAGCACTCGCGTTCGCCGAGGTGCACGATGCGGCCGTGGGTATCGCCGAACACCTGCACCTCGACGTGCCGCGGCCGCTCGAGGTAGCGCTCGAGATAGATCCGGCCGTCGGCAAATGCGGCGGTCGCCTCGCGCGCGGCGGCGCGGATGGCGTCCGGCAGCGCCGTCGCCTCACGCACGATGCGCATGCCTTTGCCGCCGCCGCCGGCGGCCGCCTTGACCACGACCGGGTAGCCGATCACCGCCGCCGCCGATGCGAACGCGCCGGCGTCCGGGGGCAGAACGCCCGACGCCGGGACGACCGGCACGCCGGCACGCTCCATCATCGTTCGCGCCGCGACCTTGTCGCCCATCGCGGCGATCGCCGCCGGTGGCGGTCCGATGAACGTGAGACCCGCGTCGGCCACCGCGCGCGCGAAGGCGGCGTTCTCGGAAAGGAAGCCGTAGCCGGGATGGACCGCGTCGGCACCGCTGGCGCGCGCCGCCGCGAGGAGCGCCGCGACGTCGAGGTAGCTCGCCCGTGCCGGCGCCGGCCCGATCGCGACCGCGGCGTCGGCGAGGCGCACGTGCGGCGCGTCCGCGTCCGCCTCCGAGTAGACGGCGACGGCTCGTACTCCCAGCGCGCGACAGCTGCGGATGATCCGCACCGCGATCTCGCCGCGGTTGGCGATCAGAACGGCGGTGACCGACGGCATGAGCAAGCCGATCTACCAAATCGCCGCCACGATGCCGAACGCGACGACATGGCGTTCGCTCTGGATGCGGCGGGCACCGTTGGGGTAAGACATCGCCGCGAGGAGGTCGTGATGATGGGGGGTCGGGTGCTGGCATTGGTGCTTTTCTCATTGGTCGCGGGCTGCGCGGGGCTTCCCGGCGCGGTGAAGGCGATTCCGCAGCCGTACGCGCCGGCGTATGTGCAGGCGCCCGTCGTGCGGGCGCGCGTGTGCGGCCGCGACGACGTCGCGCTCCCCGACGGCTGGCGGCTGCCGGCTGCCGCCGAGGTGAGCGACAGATGGCGCGGCGGCGACCCGGGTCGATTCCTCGTCGCCGGCGCCGACTTCGACGGCGACGGACGCCCCGACGAGGCGCGCGTGCTGATGCGAAGCGACGGCACCGCGTTCGGCGTCTTCGCCTTTCTCTGCGGCGAGAACGCGGTCACACCGCACCTCGTCCTGCACAACCGCGAGCTCGCGTACTTCCGCGTCGTCGGCATCCGGCCGTTGGCGGCCGGCTACTATCGTACGGCGTGCGGCCGCGGCGTGATCGATTGCTACGTCGGCGAGCCCCACGAGCTGCGGCTCGCGCACGCCGCGCTCGACTACTTCAAGAACGAGAGCGTCACCGCGCTCTTCTACTGGAGCGACGACGAGCAGGCGTTCAAGTGGGTCGCGGTCACCGAGGGCGGGGTTCCCGACACGGTCGCGAGCACGAAGTGAGCGCGGGCGGCGTCGCCGACGCACGAAGTAGGCGCGCGCGTCAGGCGCGCAGCTCGAGGCCGATCAACCGCAAGCGGTGCGCGATGTCGTCGAACGTCGCGGCGAGAAATTCGTTCACCGGTCCGAACGGCGACGCGGTCGCGTGGTGGAAGAGGCGCCACAGCTCGGCGACGAAGTCCTCGACGCGCCGGCGCTCGGCGACGGTCGCGGCGCGGAACTTGTCCGCGAGGTAGATCACGCCGAAGCCGGCGTGCCGCGACTCGTCGCGCAGCACGAGCTGGATGAGGTCGCGCAGGAGCGGATCGGGGCTGTCTTTCTGGAAGCGTTGGAAGAGACCGACGGCGACGCCTTCCAGAAAGATCTGCATGCCGACGATCTTCTCGCCGTAGTGGTCCGACTCGAGGAGCCGATGCACCAGATCCTCGAGCGCCGGATTGAGCGGCGCCGTCGCGCCGAGCTTGTCGAGGTAGCGGCCGAAGACCTCGACGTGGCGCGCCTCGTCGATGATCTGGCCGGAGAGGCAGAACTTGGTCTCCATCTCCGGCACCATGTTGAGGAGCTGGGCGCAGAGTGCGAGCGCCGCCTGCTCGCCGAGAAAGAGCTGCGTGAAGGTGAACGCGCGCTGCTGCCCGCGCAGCCGGTCGTAGTCCTCGCGGCTGAAGTGGCCGCGGACGGCGGCGTACGACTCCTCCGTGTAGTTGCGGATCGGGCGCGACCAGTCGATCTCGGTCGACGCGTTCCACTGGTAGGCCTTGAGCTTCTCGTAGAGCTCCGCCTCGGCTGGGATCTCGATCGCGAGGCGCGCGTGAAAGGTCGGGCGGGCGGTATCCATCACTGAGTCAGCCTCGCCGTTCAACCTTGCCCACGGCGGCGAGTCAACGATGCTTCGCCGCCTTCTTGCCCCCGTGCTCCGAGTGCTCGGCATACCGCTCCCACCGGCGCATGAACGCGTACGGGTTGCCCTGCAGCTCCTGCCGAATCGCCGGATGATCGCGTAGGAAGTCGCGGAACCCGGGATGGTCGCCGAGGTAGCTCCGGCTGTTCACGAGCGAGGGATCGCTGCGCAAGTCATGCGCGACGGCCGGGTGATCGCGGAGGAAGCCGTCGAAGCGCTCCATCTCCTCGCGCGTGATCTCGCGCTCCCGGCGCCCCTCGCGCTCCATCCGATGCTGGCGGCGGAGGACCGCGTAGGGATCGCGACGCAGCTCGCCGCGCACCCGCGGGTGGTTCTCGAGGAACTCGCGCAAGCTGCGGTGCTCCTCCAGGTAACCGGGGTCGTTCACGAGTGTCGGGTCGCGTTGGAGGTCGCGCGCGACCCACGGGTGATCATCGAGGAAGCGGTCGAAGCTCTGCGCCGCCTCACGCCACGCATCGTCCTCGTACGCCGACGCATCGCCGCACACGCCGACGGCGGCGACCACGAGCGCGGCGGCAGCGATCGCCGCGAGGACGCCGCGTAAGCGAGGATGGACCGAAGCGCGCATGAGGACATCCTTTCCGTCGTCGCGTTTCAGGCTAGCGGAGGGCCCGCCGGCGTGCCATCGGCGCGTCTCGCCGCTGCGCGCACCGGAAGTGGACGAACGGCCGGAACGCCGATGTAATGCTGGTCATGTTTCAGCAATCGTGGCGTCGCGGCTGGCGATGGACGGTGGTCGTAGTGGGCGTGGCTGTCGGTGCGCCGACGGTCGCGGTCGCAAAGACGGCTCGGCCGCACGCTCGGACGGTCGTCCGCGCCGTGAAGACGACGGCATCGCCGACGGCGACTCCGTCACCGACCGCGAGCGTCTCGCCGACCGGCTCGCCGACGGCGACGCCGACGCCGTCGAGCTCGGCGACAGCGAGCGCCGGCGCGGCCGGCGCCGTCTTACCGCAGCCGTCGCCGACGCCGACCGCCATCCCACCGGCGGCGGTGAACGACGCCGCGGTGCGCGATGTCGTGGGTCGCCGCGCGCCGCGCCACGCGATTCTCCGCGCGCAGATCCTCCTCGATCGCGCGCGCTTCTCGCCGGGCGAGATCGACGCCACGTACGGCAGGAACATGCGCCACGCGATCACGGCCTTCCAGCTGGCGCGCGAGATCCCGCCGACGGGTGAGGTCGACGACGCGACGTGGACGGCGCTCGATGCCGACGCGGCGCCGGCGCTCGTGCCGTACGTCATCACCGCGCGCGACGTCGCCGGTCCGTTCACGCCCGTCCCGACCTCGATGATGGAAAAGGCGAAGCTCGAGGCCTTGAACTACGGCTCGCTGCAAGAGGAGCTCGGCGAGCGGTTCCACGTCAGCCCGGAGCTGCTCGCCGAGCTGAATTGGGAGCGCAGCATGGCGAACCCCGGCGACCAGATCATGGTGCCGAACGTCGCCGCGGCGCCGCCGATCCAAGCACGTGAGGTCGTGGTGAGCGCCGGCGACCGCTCGGTGACGGTGATCGGCGCCGACGGCAGCGTGTACGCCCGCTATCCTGCGACGACCGGCAGCAGCCACGATCCGCTGCCGCTCGGAACCTGGCAAGTCAACGGTGTCACTCGCTGGCCGAAGTTTCACTACAACCCGCGGCTGTTCTGGAACGCGAACGCGACCGATCGCGCCGCGACGATCGCGCCCGGCCCGAACAATCCCGTCGGCGTCGTGTGGATCGACCTCTCGAAGACGCATTACGGCATCCACGGCACCCCGGAGCCGTCGATGATCGGCCATACGCAGTCGCACGGGTGCATTCGGCTGACGAACTGGAGCGCGGGGGAGCTGTCGCACATGGTCAAGCCCGGGACGCCGGCGATCCTGCGCGAGTGAGCTCCGGGCGACGGGCGGAACGATTGCGACGATCTCTCACATCGCGGGCAGCGGCGCGGGCGCGGCCGTGCGTTCTGCACCCGACGTGCACAAGAGGGTAAGTTTGTGCACCACGGGTGCAGAACGCACGGCCACGCCCGCGCCGCTGCCCGGGTCGTGGTGATCGTGTCCGTCATCGTGCCGCTCATCGCCATCGACGGCGCAGGGCGGCGGGACGTCGCGCGTGCGGCGGCGGGCACGCCGACGCCGGTGTCGCGCTCGCCGGCGCGCGCGCGGCCGACGCCGACGCCGAGCGGCTCGCGACCGCGCGCGCGGGCGACACCATCGCGCGCTCCGGCGCGTGCGGGGCATGCGCCGAGCGTCCGTGGAGGGCGCTCCCGCAGTCCATCGCCGCCGCGGCCGGCGCGACGTGTGCGGCCGACACCGTCCGTCACGCGGCGGGCGCGCGGCCGACGAACGCCGCCGCCCTGGCGGACACCGCGACCGACGCCCACGCGCGTGCCGACGCCGCACGCGACACCGAGCGCCGCACGCACTGCGCCGGCGGCGGTGACGCCGACCGGGGCACGCACGCCGACGCCGCGGCCGACCGCAGTGCCGACGCCGGTCGTGAGCGCGGCGGAGATCGCGGCGCTGGGGACGTACTTCCGGGCGCCGATTGCGGGGCTCGCGGTCGCGGCGATTCAGGATACGTTCGCGGCGATGCGCGGCTCGCACCGGCACGAGGCGACGGACATCGTCGCGGCGCGCGCGACGCCGGTGCTCGCGGTCGCGGACGGGACGGTCGCGAAGCTCTTCACCAGCGCAGCGGGAGGGCTGACGCTCTACGAATTCAGCGCCGATGGGACGTGGTGCTTCTACTACGCCCATCTCGACGGCTACGCCGACGGCATGCGGGAGGGGCGGATGCTCCACGCCGGCGACGTCATCGGGTACGTCGGTACGACCGGGAATGCGGGGGCGACGTCGCATCTCCACTTCGCCATCTTCAAGCTCGGCCCCGAGCGCATCTGGTGGCAGGGGACGGCGATCGATCCCTATCCGCTGCTGCGCGCGGTGGCGTCGCCGTGACGAGCGTCGTCCGCGCCGTCGGCCGCTCGCTGCGCTCGCGCAACTACCGGCTGTTCTTCGCCGGGCAGAGCATCTCGCTCATCGGCACGTGGCTGACGCGCGTCGCGACGAGCTGGCTCGTCTACCGGCTCACGCGCTCGGCGCTGCTCCTCGGCGTCGTCGGCTTCGCGGGTCAGATCCCGACCTTCTTCCTGGCGCCGATCGCGGGCGTGTGGGTCGATCGTTGGGACCGCCACCGCGTGCTGCTCTGGACGCAGGTGCTGGCGATGATCCAATCGGCGCTGCTCGCGGCGTTCGCGATCGCGGAGACGATCACGGTCGTCGAGATCGCGCTGCTGAGCGCCATGCAGGGCATCATCAATGCCGTCGACATGCCGGCGCGGCAGGCGTTCCTCATCGAGATGATCGAGAACCGCGACGACCTGCCGAACGCGATCGCGCTCAACTCGTCGATGGTGAACGGCGCGCGTCTCATCGGCCCATCGCTTGCCGGCGTGCTGATCGCGGCCGTGGGCGAGGGCTGGTGCTTCGCGATCGACGCCGTGAGCTATCTGGCGGTGATCGCGTCGCTGCTCGCGATGCGGGTCGAGCGCCGCGCCGCCGCGCACGCGTCGCGGCGCGCGCTCGCACAATTGCGCGAGGGTCTGGCGTACGCCGCCGGGTTCGCGCCGATTCGCGCCGTCCTCTCGTTGCTGGCGCTGGTGAGCCTGATGGGCATGCCGTACAGCGTGCTGATGCCGGTGATCGCGACCGAGGTGCTGCACGGCGACGCCAACACCCTCGGCTTTCTCATGGCCGCCTCCGGTCTCGGCGCGCTCCTCGGCGCGCTGTATCTCGCGTCGCGGCGGAGCGTCGTCGGTCTCGGGCGGGTGAACGCGATCGCGGCGGCGACGTTCGGCCTCGGCCTCATCGCGTTCTCGCGCTCGCGCGTTCTCCCGCTGTCGCTCGTGCTCATGCTCGTCTCCGGCTGTGCGATGATGATCCAGATGGCGGCGAGCAACACGATCCTGCAAACGATCGTCGACGAGGACAAACGTGGCCGGGTGATGAGCTTCTACGCGATGGCGTTCTTCGGCACGGTGCCGCTCGGCAGCCTGCTCGCCGGCGCGCTCGCCGACCGGATCGGCGCGCCCGACACGATTCTCGTCGGCGGCCTCGGATGCGTCGTCGGCGCTCTCCTGTTCATGCGCGCGCTGCCGGAGCTGCGGCGTCTCGCGCGGCCGATCTACGTCCGTCGCGGCATCGTCGCCGCTGCCGACGATCCTGCGGCCGCCGTACCGGTGGAGGGTGCGCCCGTGGATGCGCCGTCCGCCCGGTCGTGACGCTGGGCCGACCGACGCGCACCGCTCACTGGCCGACACTGCACGATTGCTCGCGACGCTCTTGCGTCTCACCGAGCGCTGCGCGATGACGAGGTGCCCCCGCACAAATCGCGAAGGAGGTTGGCTCCATGACGACGGATCCTGAAGCGGCGCGTGGTGCGCGTCCGGCGCCGACGGACCCCGAGGTCCAGGCGTTCGCGCAAAAGACCTTCGGCGACTTGGGCGGCATGCTCGTCGCCGCGATGGTCGTGATCGGAGACCAGCTCGGCCTCTACAAGGCGCTCGATACGGCGGGACCGCTTACCGCCGCGGAGCTGGCGGAGCGTACGAGGACGGCCGAGCGCTACGTGCGCGAGTGGTGCGCCGCGCAAGCCGCCGCCGAGTACCTCACGTATGACGCGACGACCGGTCGCTACGCGCTGCCGCCGGCGCACGCCGTCGTGCTCGTCGACGAGGACAACCCGGCATGCATGCTCGGCGGCTTCGAAGGCATGTACGCGGCGACGCGTATCGTGCCGAAGATCGTCGACGCATTCCGTAGCGGTGCCGGCGTCGGTTGGCACGAGCACGACCCCGCGCTGTTCCACGGCACCGAGCGCTTCTTCCGGCCCGCTTATCAGGCGCACCTCGTGAGCGAATGGATCCCCGCGCTCGAAGGCGTACAGGCGAAGCTCGAGGCCGGGGCGCACGTCGCCGACATCGGCTGCGGCCACGGCGCCTCGACGCTGATCATGGCGCGAGCATTCCCGCGCTCGACCTTCGTCGGCTTCGACTACCATCCGCCGTCGATCGAGCGTGCGCGTGCCGCCGCGCAGGATGCCGGCGTCGCCGATCGCGTGCGCTTCGACGTCGCGTCGGCGAAGACCTTCGCGGGCCACGACTACGACCTCGTCGCGTGCTTCGATTGTCTGCACGACATGGGCGACCCGGTCGGCGTCGCGCGCCACGTGCGGCAGTCGCTGCGGAAGGACGGCACCTGGCTCATCGTCGAGCCGTTCGCCGAGGATCAGGTCGAGCAGAATCTGAACCCGATCGGTCGCGTCTTCTACTCGGTCTCGACGCTCGTGTGCACGCCCGCGTCGCTGGCGCAGGAGGTCGGTCTCGCGCTCGGCGCGCAAGCAGGGGAGGCGCGACTCCGTGCGGTCATGAAGGAGGCGGGCTTCACGCACGCGCGCCGCGCGACGGCGACGCCGTTCAACTTGGTGCTCGAAGCGCGCCCCTAGTCGCCCGACCGTCGCGTCGGGCGAGGATCACGATCAGCGTTCGCGGTCGAGGTCGGTGCTGGTGACGATCTCGTGCACCTCGAGGACGTTCGCGCCGCGGAACATCTCCTTGGGGGGACGGTTCGAGTGCGCCTCGTTGAACGCGGGGCTCTGCGTCCAGGCGACGAAGTCCTCGAACGTGCGCCACCAGGTCTTGATCTCGTAGTAGCCTTCGCCCTCGGGGTCCTCGTTCCAGGTGCCGTGCTCGTGGTCGAACTTCATGGGGCGCGGGCGGTGCACCTGGTCGACGAGATGGACGCGGCGCTTGAAGCGATCCTCGAAGTCGATCTCATGACCCTTCGAGACGGGAATGCGGTTCGTGACGACGATCATGCGGCGTTCATAGCATTCCGGGTGGCGAGCGCGCGACGGGCGCGGTAGAGCGGAGCCGTGGCCGATCTCATGTCTGGGCCGTGGGGCGAGTGCCTCGTGCCCGCCGTCGTGCCGTCGCCCGAGATGGCGGCGGAAGTGCGCCGCGCGATTGGCGCCGTTCCCGGATGGCTCGCGCGGGTCGCGCCCGTCCCGTGGCTCGTGCGGACGTTCACCGAGCTGGCGACGAAGCCGTACGCGTACGCGGCGGCCGAGCTGACGGACCTCGTGGCGCTGGTCGTGAGCCAGGACAACTCGTGCCGGTACTGCTATGGCGTGCAGCGGGCGCTCTTCAAGATCTTCGGCTACGACGACGCGCTGGTGGCGCGGCTCGAGCGCGACTTCCACGTCGCGGGGCTCCCGGACACGGAACGCGTCGCGCTCGACTTCGCGCGCAAGCTCTCGCGTGCGAATCCGCGGCCGGGGCGCCGCGACTACGCGGAGCTCGCGAGCACGGGGCTCGAGGGCGCGGTCATCGCGGAGGTAGCGTTCGCCGTCGCCGCGAGCACCATCCTGAACCGCGTCGCGACGCTCGTCGCGCTGCCGCCGGAGACGGCGCTCGAGTCGATACCGAAGGTGCCGCTCTTCCGGCTGATACGGCCGATCCTCGCCTGGCGCATGCGCGACGCGCGTCGGTCGCCGCTGCCGCTCGCCGACGGCGACCGGGGTTTCGGCGCGCGCGTCGTCGCGGCGCTCGGCGACGCACCCGGTGCGACCATCCTGCGGCGGACGATCGACGAGGCGCTCCGCTCCGACGTCCTGCCGCGGCGGACGAAGGCGCTCCTATTCGCGGTGATCGCGAAAGCGCTCGGCTGCGTCTACTGCGAGCGCGAGGCGCGCGCGCTGCTCCTCGCGGAGGGGCTCGACGAGGGGACGATCGACGAGGTGCTGGCGAATCTCGGCTCGCCGCGCCTCGACCGCCGCGAGGCGATCCTGGTCCCGTTCGTGCGTGAGACGGTGCGCTACCAGCACGCCGACATCCAGCGGCGGACGCGCGAGGTCACGGCCGGGATGCGGCACGACGAAGTCGTCGAGCTCGTCGGCGTCGTCTCGCTCGCGAACGCGGTCGCCCGCCTGAGCGTGCTGCTCGACGCCTGCTGATGCTCTGGCTCGTCGTCGCCGTGCTCGCAGCGGCGCTGGTGGCGCTCGCGCGCCGCGGCCGTCGCACGATCGCGCAGCTCGAGCGCCGGCTCGAAGGATCGTCGCGCGAGCTGGAGGCGCTGCAGCACGCGTTCTCGCGCTTCGCGCCCGCGGAGGTCGTCGAGGACATCATCGCTCAGGGCGTCTCGACGCATGCGGAGAAGAAGGAGATCACCGTTCTCTTCGCCGACCTGAAGGGCTTCACCGCGATGAGCGAGCGTCTCGATCCCGCCGAGCTGCTCATGATTCTGAACGAGTACTTCGAGCGCATGAGCCGCGTCATCACCACGCACCGCGGGCACGTCTCGAAGTTCATCGGCGACGGCATCCTCGCGCTCTTCGGCGCGCTCGATGCGAACCCGTGGCAGACGAACGACGCGGTCCGCGCCGCGTTCGCGATGCAGGCGAGCCTCGCCGAGCTGAACGTGCGGCTCGCCGCCGATCAGCGCCCGACGCTGGCGATGGGCATCGGCATCCATCGCGGCGTCGTCGTCGCGGGGGTGATCGGCAGCGCCGAGCTCGTCGAGTACGGCGTCATCGGCAGCACGGTGAACGTCGCGTCGCGCGTGCAGGAACTGACGCGCATCCACGGCGTCGACGTTCTGGTGACCGCCGCCGTGCGCGAGCGCCTCGATCCGCGCGTCACCGTACGCGCGCTGCCGGCGGTCGCGGTGAAGGGGCTCCCGGAGCCGGTCCCGACCTTCACGGTCGCGCCCGACGACGGCTTCTGACCGACGCGCGAAGCGTCGTGGCACGGGCGCGCAGCGCGGCGATGAGTACGCGCTACGGGTTCACGAGCGACGGGATGCACAGCTCACTCGTACGGGACGATTGGAGGCTCTCTGGACCGAACTGGTTGTCGACGAACACCAGCCCCGCCGGCGTGAACCCTGACGAGGAGTCGATCTTCACCTGGTAGCACATGAGGTACGCCGTCGGATCAGGGATGCCCTCGCCGTTCTTGTCGACCGGCACGCACAGCCGTACCGGCTGCTTCACATCGACAATGATCGTCCCGAACTCGTCGTCGATGTGCACGTTGTTGACCTGCGTTCGCGCTCGGCAGCAACAACAGCTGCGGCATCACGACATCGACCGTGATCGAGCCGAATTCATTCGCGACCACCTGATTGCGCACGGTCTGGAAGGGCGGGTTGATGTTCGAGAGATTGTACGCGACGAAGTGTTCCGGATCGTTCGGCGCGCTCGGATCCTCGTTGTTCACGTTCGCCGGATTGCAGATCCGTTTCACCTCAACCACCGTCACCGTGCGCGTACCGAACTGGTCAGCGAGGCTCACGCCCGAAATATTCACGGGCGCGTTTTGGACCTCGTAGCACTCGAATGGATCGTTCGGTGCGGGCGTCGCCGCGCTCGACGGCGTTGCCGTCCTGCTCGGTGTCGGCGTCGCCGTGCGCGTGGTCGTCGGCGTGGCCGTGCGCGTGGCCGTCGGCGTCGCCGTGCGCGTGGTCGTCGGCGTCGCCGTGCGGGTGGCCGTCGCTGTGGCTGGCACCGCTGACGCTGTCGACGTTGGCGTTGCGGTCTGAGTCAGGGTTGCG
>WNFR01020572.1_pt1 | contig 12905 bp, 13 predicted proteins | sample 5400221 | NCBI WGS metagenome assembly WNFR01 (sample SAMN13153357, study PRJNA577476) | soil metagenome | isolation source: 40 cm soil under Madrone tree | place: USA:California | collected 2016-06-14
ACAGGTGATCGACGGTGCGCGGTCCGTGATTGAGTCGTCAGACATAGCCGGCCGTTGCGAAGTGGCAGGCGGAAACTTTTTTGAATCCGTGCCCGCGGGCGGCGATGCTCATATCATGAAATGGATCATTCATGATTGGGACGACAACCAGTCGGTCGCGATATTGAAAAACTCTCACCGCGTCCTGGCGGAAGGTGGAAAACTCATTCTAGTTGAAGCCGTAGTCCCGGCGGGAAACGAGCCCCACTTCAGCAAGTTCATCGATCTAAACATGTTGGTAATGACTGGGGGCCGAGAGCGCACCGAAGCAGAATTCCGCGATCTTTACGAGCGCGCCGGCTTTCGCTTAACGCGCGTCATTCCCACCGAGTCCCCATTCAGCGTGATCGAAGGCGTGCGCGTTTAGCGGTCACCCTGATTCAAGTCGTCAGAACCGCCTGCAGTAGTTGTATCTTGGTTACTCAGTCGCGAGCCGTTGCGAAGCTACACGATGTGACTGATCGACTGTTCAGGGCGATCAACTGCCCGCTACCGCGGGCGGTTCTGACTGTGACAATCGAAGAAGTGTCCCAAGCGCAATCCAATCGCGGTCACTCTCAATCGATAATCGACTGAATGAAAACATCATCACTCCAGGGCTACGTTATTCCACGGACGCTCAGACAGTTGCTTCCGCTGGCCGTTGTCGCCTTCATCGCCAACTGTTCATACGGTTGTTTGGCTCAGGACACGGTCAGCAAATCTCCACCGCAGCAAACCGATACCGCGGCCGCTCGACAACGCCGAACATCCAGCGAAGGCGATGAAGCCGTCATCATATTCGACGCAAAACAGGAAGCTCCGCGCAAAGCTGAGCGGCGGGTCTTTGTACGTTCATCATCGCTGCTGGTACGAGGCGCGGTGGTCGAGGACAAGCTGCTCAAGCGGCCTGAGTTCCAGCAGATGGGATTTGTAATCACACGCGAATTATCTGAAGCCGATCTAATTCTCGAGCTGAGACATGATCTGTTTACGATGTACATCTTCACCGTGGTCGATGCTAAGACGGAATTAGTGTTGGCGAGCGGAAAGCTAAGTTCACTTGGCGGGACAGTGGCGGGCAAGGTTGCGAAACGATTTGTGAAGGAGATGATGATATCGCCCCGACCTTAGAAATCTGTCGGAAAAAACTACGATCCACGAAACGACACGAAGCAAGACTAAGAAGAATCCGATTTTGACTGACTTCGTGTGTTTTCGTGGATCGCTCTTTCGACTCTTCCCCTCACGATCAAACCGCCGCCAGCTCTCGAGCAATTTGTGCGGCTACACAAGCGTTGTTTTCCAGAAGTGCGATGTTCGCGCGCAGCGTCTTGCCTTGGCTCAACTGCGCCATGCGCGCGAGTAAGAAGGGGGTGAGTTCACGGCCGCTAGTTTTAGACCGTGCTGCATCCAGCAGAGATTGATCGAGAATGCTCCTCAGTTCGTCATCCGGAATTTCGGCTTTCGCTGGGACCGGAACCGTCACCAGCAAAGCGCCGCTGAGGCCCAATTCACGTTGCATACTAAAGAGGCGCACCACTGCTTCAGGTGAATCGCAGCGAACATCTATCGGCAAGCCGCTCTGGCGCGAATAGAAGGCCGGCATTTCGTCGCAACCATAGCCAACAACCGTGATGCCGTACGTTTCCAACCATTCGCGGGTCGCCGGCAGATCCAGAACGATCTTGGCGCCCGAGCAAACGACGATCATCGGCGAGCACGTGAGTTCCGGTAGATCGGCGGACACATCCGGTAATGATCCACGATGCACGCCGCCGATCCCCCCAGTGGCAAAGACTCTTATGCCGGCGCGATGCGCGATCCACATGGTTGAAGCGACCGTGGTAGCTCCATCCCACCCGTTCGCGCACGCGACTGCGAGATCGCGCGTGCTGATTTTCTTGATGTCAGCTGAGGTCGCGAGATGTTCCAGCCGGTGCGGGTCCAGCCCAACGCACAGCTCTCCTCCCAGAACTGCGATCGTCGCCGGAGTTGCGCCTTCATCGCGTATGATTTGTTCTAGACGCTGGGCGGTTTCGAGGTTTTGCGGTTGCGGCAGACCGTGGGCGATCACAGTTGATTCGAGCGCCACAACGGGCCTTTGATCAGAAAGCGCTGCTGCTACTTCCCGATCTGTCTGTAAGAATTCGCTGTTCATTCAATCTCGTGCTTCTGCATTGGGTTGGTGGAGAGATGACAAATGCTTTCGCTCCGTTAGGAGCGAGATGTCTTTAGCACGCGCCAACCTCAAAATGAATTCTGGAGTTCCTTTAGGACCGAAATACGCGTAAGGCATGATTGATTTCGCTCCTAAAGGAGCTCCAGAATAATTTCACCCATAACGAATTCTATAAACATCTCGCTCCTGACGGAGCGAGGCTTTCCGGCACGTCGGGTGGCACAGCTATTCGCCGCTTGCCCGCGTAACCTTCTTATGTAAAGTAAACTCCGTCCCGCCAGCCTCGCGCTTCGCCCACTCAACCTCAGCATCAATCATGCTGGCGCGTGCGCGAATGTTGGCTACACCTCGGCCGGGTTTCTTCCTGATTCCACTCCCGTCAAAACCGCGGCCGTCGTCTTCAATTTGCAAGCTGAATTTGTCCGCTGCGGTGACCGCGACGCTCATCTTAACGCGCCTGGCATCCGCATGGCGGCAGATATTGCTCAAAGCCTCCTGAGCGATGCGATAGATTTGAATTTGCACACTGGCAGACAGATGCAGCTTTTCATCCAGCGCGTCATCACATACAAACTCATATTCAAACTTGCAGTCGGGCGCGGCATGTTCGACCGCATGCGCCAGGGCAAATTGCAAAGCAGCCGATAGCCCGACATTCTCCAGCGCCGAGGGGCTCAGATCTTCACAGATGCGGCGCACTTCCTGCGAGATCAACTCGATCTCGTTACGCAGTGCTCCCGGCGCCGAGGGCGAGCGGTTGGGACGCACACTTTGCTCACCACCGGCCGGCAGTTGGTCGACCAGCAGCGCCAGATTTCTCAGATCGGCGAGCGTTTGATCGTGCAGATCGCGCGCGATGCGCCGGCGTTCGGTTTCCGTTTCATTCGCCAGTTGCAAACGCGCGCCGGCCAACTCTCGATTCGCTGAAGCCAGCGCGGCGCTGGTGCGATGAATTCGCCGGTTCTGAAAGTATCCCCAACCCAAAGCAATCAAGGCAAACAACAAAAGCACGCCCAGCGCGGTCGAGGTCAGCGGAAAAGGCGCCCGGGCCACGGTGAACTCGAATGCCAGCGGTGTCGCTTCGGTCAGGTCTTTGGTAAACGCTCGCGCCATCACCTTGTAGTTGCCGGGCTTTAGCTTTTCCATCGCGAACTGGGAATCGTGCGACAGTTTTTCTCGAATGACTTTCCCGGAACTATCAGAGAGAGCAAATGCATATTGAAACTGCTCGGGGAAGGTTCGGCTGCTAATCGCTGTGACGTCCAGCAGCAGGCTGTTCTGTGGATAATCCAGCTTCAGGCCGGAACGCAATTCAGATTGTTCGTGAATTCGCTGGCTAATGATGCGCGCCGGCAGCACGGTCGGCGTGACGTATCCTGGCTCATACCGCACCAGACCTCGATTGGTACCGGCGATTACACTCTCGCTGCCGTCTTTATTTCGCTCTGACAATACCGCAAAGACGCGTTGCGAGGGCAATCCCTGTTCGATATCCAGACGCGAAACAATCGCGCCAAATTGTTCGTCGAGGGCCACTTTCATTAAGCCGTTTCCCAGCGTGGCACACCAAACCTGCTTGCGCGAACTATCAGCCACGATCCCCACCGCGCGAGCATTGACGCCGGAAACAACTTCCTTCAATTGACCATCCTTAGATAAGTAGAGTCCCTTATCCGTCGCCAGCCAAGTGTCGGGTCCGTCGTTAACAATCGACCAGATACCCGTGCCTTTTAGTTTGTCCAGCGCACTGTCCGTGCTGGTCTGCTTGCCATCAAAAACAAAAGCACCGGTGCTGGCGGTCCCGATTATCAGACTTCCGTTAGCGGCGGTACCCAGACTCACGACTTCACGCCAGTGCTCATCGACATTCGGTTCGGGCCATACCAGCAAACGTCGCGCGCCATCCAGCTTCTCAACCCCAGAGCCGAAGGTGGCGACGTAGGTTACCCCGCCCGTATTGGCGATCGCCCGCACGCTGTCGCCTTGCGGCGATCTATCTTCGGCGCCCACGCGGGCAAAGCTCAGTCCGCTTGCCGATGGCGAAACAAAAAGCCCGCTGGCCGACGCCACCAGCACGCGTCCATTCCTGTCTTCATTAATCGCATAGATGATCCTCCGGCCGAGCTCTGGGACCACGCGCCAGTGCCTGCTCTCCGGGTCGAAGCTGAACAAACCTGAATTCGTGCCGGCGAGCAGACGGCCGCGTGAGGTGCGCCACAAAGCGCGCACGTAATTCGTGCCCGAATCGTCGGTGATATTTTCAGCGCGCATAGCGTGCGGATCGTAGCGGCAGACACCTTTGTCAGTCGCGAACCAGACGACTTCCTCAGGGTCGACGAAAACGCCAAAGATGTGATCGGAACGAAGAGCGCCGCCGGTGCCTTCGAAAGTGAAGTGCTCGGACGGCTTCCCATCGGCAAAATGAAAAGCACCGCGGCCGTCAGTCGCGATCCAGATATCGTCGCGCGACCCGCGCGCGATCGCGGTCACCGGACCCGTGGCCGCGTTTGCTTTCGTCGGCTTGAGCGGATCGTCATTCTCGAACAGCCCGCTCTCTTCATTGCGCACGCGCGCGCCGGTCCAAAGGCGCCCATGCGCATCGACTTCCAAAGCGTTGACGAAATAGCTGCGTGGTTTGCTGGAGATGTCACGGGCCTCACCACCTTCGATCACCATCAAGCCGCGGCTTTGGGTGCCGGCAAAGATTTTTTCGCCCACCAGGGCGAGACTACTAATCTTTAGCAGACCGGGATGATCCCTGTCGGCGCTTTGCAGCGGCTGATCCGGAATAGCTCTGACGACGAATTTCAGACCTGTGGTTCCTTCTCCTGGTCGATCAACCGCACTCGATCCGCTGGGCGCCGTTACCTGACAGTCGAAGATTTGACCACTCTCGCTGGACATGATCGCGCGATTGGGCTGGGGCATGATGATCGCCGTGATTACCTTGCCGGCCGTTTCCTTAATCGTGTCGAACTTGCCGTTGAAGAGGCGCGCTGCGCCATTGTCGGTCCCGATCCACAGTGCGCCTGAGGCCTCAGCTTTCAGCGCCAGCACGCGGCCCGGCGGCAAGCCCTCTGCATTGATCGCATTCGTGCGGCGCCCGTCATAACGCGCCAGTCCGCCGTCTGTCGCAAACCACGTTATGCCAAATTCCGTCTGCGCGATCGCATGCGTGCGATCGGACGGCAATCCGTGAAACGACGTGACCGCACCCCATTGATGGAGATTCGGCGGCGGGGTCGGTGAAGGCGAAGGCAGAGGCAAAGGTGACGGCGAAGGTTGAGTCTGAGGCGAGGCGGTTTGGTTTTGCGAAAACGCCCGCGGCAGTAGCCCGACCGTCAGGGCGGGCGTCACCGCGAGTAGAACAACAGTGCGCAGTGTTCGATTATCACCGCGCTTCCTGTATTTGCCCCTTCGAAAAAATAGCTCCGTAAGATACCCATCCGAAGCACTATTTGTGAATGTAATTCGTTGCCGTCGCGTCCTCCCCCTCTCGCTTCGGTGTTCGATAAACTCTTTCTGATCCCTCTCGATCCACCCTTCCAGATCCACCGCTTACTGTTCGAACGACCTTTTCCGGGAGTGAACGCGAAAGCGGCCCCCGTGATTCAAGAGCACAATCGTTTCTTCAGAAGTGTCGTCGCCCGAGTAGAAAACAAGATCCGTTCGTCCCTTTTTGTCACGCTTGCAGGGTGCCAGCGCCCATACCCAGTAATCCTCCTTGTCCGTTCCGTAGCGATACTTGAAGAACGAGCGCCAGACCCGGCCGCTGCTGGTCTTCAGGTCAAAGACAATCCATTCCGTCTGGTGAACTTTCGATTTCCGGTCACGATAATGGCTCACGACCAGCCTCGGCGTGATGATGTCGGGCTTGCCGTCACCCTTCAAATCCAGAACGATGGGGTGGAGATCTGAAACATTGAATCCTGTCTTGACGTCGTCTGTAATCACTCGGCAGGTCGACGGTATACTCAACAACAGGCCCGCCAGTATTGCTGGAATAAACATCCTTCACCTCCGTGGTCAACGCTTTCTCGCCTCGCGTTTTTGCTCTTCAAGAAACTTCTTCTGATCGCGTTCCAGCCAGCCTTCCAGCTCGACCGCCGCTTTTTCCAACTCATCGTTATTCAGCAGGCCGCGGCGCAGCGCTTCGAAGAAGGCGCGCGTGCGCACGTTATAAGCGAGCTTCTCATAAGCTTCGTGGGGTGTGCCTTCGGGCAGCGAGACGAAAAGCTTTTCGTAGAGAGTCGCCAGCCGGCTCTCGACCCCGCGTAGAGACAGACTGCATTTGCGCGCGATGGCCCAGTTCGACAGACCGAGCGCGAGATAATAAAGCGCCTTGATGTAAATTTCGTGCGGAAACTGGGTCCAGAAAATGATCCGCGCTGTGGGAAAGTCACGCCAGATTGCCCGTGCTGCTTTCACTCCGGAAAGCTTGGGCATTTGAATGTCGAGGATACAAACCGCAGGTTTGTGCTTCAGCGCCAACACGACCGTGTCTTCACCGTCACCGGCTTCAAGAATCGGCTGGTGCGCAGGAAAGTCACGCTCGAGTATCTCGCGCAGGTAAGCGCGCTGGGCCACGTTGTCTTCGGCGATTAGGATGGACATGTTGCGCGGATGATAACGCGAAACAGCCGGGCACCGTAAACGTGGCTTGCCACAGACAAGCGCACGGCTCGAACGCTCAACTTTTCGCTGGGAGCGCGGACGTCTCGTCCGCATTGAGCGCGAAGCGCGAAGAATGACTCGCCTTTGGCTCGTGTGTGGGCGGGACGCCCGCGCTCCCGGCAATTAGTTCACCTGTGCGGCTCAGTCTTATTTCCGAAGGACGGGGCTTTATGATAAATCTCTACGCCATGAAATCACGACGACTTCTATTCGCCATTTTGACTTCGCTGTTCGTTCTTTCCGTCTTTGCTCAAGCGGTACCGATCGGCGCGCAGCGCACGACACCGGCCCAGAGAAAGCCTGTGCAGAAAGAGCCCGCACAGAAAAGACCAACAGCTACCCGCACCGGACGCGATGAAGCTCTCTGGCAGCGGGCGCTGGCGATTCATCGCCGCGCAATCGTCATCGATACGCACAATGACATCACGACGGCAATGACCAACGACGATTACGATCTCGCGGGGAACCCTCCGGCGCCGTATCGCACCAGTATCGCGCGCATGAAGCAGGGTGGTCAGACTGCCGAATTCTTTTCGCTCTACATCAAACCCTGGTACGTGGCGCACGGCGGCGCGGCCCGGCGCACCCTCGACATGATCGATTCGGTCTATCGCGCCGTCGAGCGCCACCCGAATGAGCTTATGTTTGCTACGACGCCTACTGATATTCGTCGCGCCAAAGCCCAAAACAAGATCGCCTGCCTGATGGGTATTGAAGGCGGCCACGCGATCGAGAATTCACTGCCCACGCTGCGCGAGTTCTACCGGCTGGGCGTACGTTACATGACGCTGACCTGGAACAACACCAACGACTGGGCCGACGCGGGCCGCGGAGAAAAGAAACATAACGGACTGAGCGACTTTGGCAAGGAAGTCGTGCGCGAAATGAATCGTCTGGGAATGCTGGTCGATGTCTCGCACGTCTCAGACAAAACGATGAGTGACGCGCTCGACACATCGAAGGCGCCGATCATCGCTTCACATTCATCGGCGCGGGCGCTCAGCAACGTGCCGCGAAACATTCCCGACGATCTGCTGCGACGCATCGCAAAGAACGGCGGCGTAGTGCAAGTGAATTTCTACAGCCTCTTTGTCGATCAGAAAACCGTGGCGCCGCAGGCCGATGAACGCGGCCAGCGTCTGAGAGCCCAGCAAGAGGCTTTAAGTATCAAGTACGCGGACGATCCGGAACGGTTGGCCGAAGAAGGTGACAAGCTGGAAGCCCAATATCCGTTGCCGCCTCTGCCGCTGTCAAAGCTGATCGATCACATCGATCACATCGTGAAGGTTGCGGGCGTCGATCATGTAGGACTTGGACCCGACTTTGACGGCGCCAATGACTTTCCCGAAGGCGCGCGAGATGTTTCGATGTACCCCAATATTACTTATGAGTTATTGAAACGCGGTTATAGCGAACAGGACATCCGAAAGATCCTGGGCGAAAACTTTTTGCGGGTGTTTGCGCAGGCGGAGCTCGTGGCCCGCAAGATGAGCCGATCGATTAGCGGCGGCGGGAGCACCAAGAGAATTAATCGATAGCGACAAGCATTTGGAGTGCGGCGGCAAGCGAAGCACGACGCCGCTTTGGGTCCATTGCTGGCCTTCAACAATCCAAAGCGCCGTCGTCGCAGCGCTCTGCCGGCGCACTCCAAAAAACCTAAGGGCTCACAATAATCTTTCTTGCGAAGAAATCAAACGTGAGCCCTGGTGCGGACAGCATCAACTCTTTAGCGTTGAGTCTGTTCGTTCTGGTCGCTCTCTTTGTAAGAGCCGCCGTCACCCCCGTGACTACTCTTACGATCCATATCCTGGATACCCTGTTGACCGCTGGCCGACTGATCGCCTTGCGGATTGCGACCCGGCGCTTGATGAGCGCCACCCTGCTGGTCCCTGTCCAAATCACCCTGCGGTCCCTGCATCTTATTTCTGTTGTCTGGCATATCATCCTCCCCTTCGGTTAGTTAATTGAAAGATTTCCTGGGCCTGATCGGAATAATCCGCTACCCACTGTTTTTTATCTTCATAACAACCAGCGTGCCAATCATGTTGAGGCAAAGGATCAAGGAATGAAGATCCGGCAGCGCAGACAGAACGAACACCCAAACAATACACAGAGCATAAAAGCCGAACAGCGTCTGAAATCGATCCACAGATTTCACAGATTACGCAGAGCAGATAAAGGCTGGGACGTCGATAACGTTACGGCAGTTAGTAGCAGTCCTGATTTGAATGAACCGGTATAATTTGCGTAATCTGTGAACACAATGCCGCACGCTGGAATCTACCTGCACATTCCCTTCTGCCGTTCGCGTTGCTCTTATTGCGACTTCGCCACCGGAATGTATGAGGGCGAGTTGGCAGACGGTTATGTAAATTCCCTGATCAGAGAGATCTCAAAATGGAGCGAGGTCGTCAGTCCCTCAGCGGCCGACACGATTTATTTTGGAGGCGGCACTCCTTCGCTGCTGACGCCGTCACAGGTCGAACGGATCTTGACGGCCGTGCGTGATCGTTTTGAAGTAATCGAAGGCGCCGAAGTAACGATCGAGTTGAATCCGGCCAGCATCATCTCTGCGCCCCCTCAGCGTTCTCTGCGCCTCCGCGGTGAAATAATTCGCGAGTTCACTCGCCGCAGAGACGCAGAGACCGCTGAGGGGGCGCAGAGAAAAGCCAACGCGGAAGACGTGGCGGAATTATCCAGTCAGAAGCTACACGACTTTCGCCGTCTGGGGATCAACCGCGCGAGCTTTGGGGCACAGACTTTCGACGATCGCGAACTAAAGCAACTGGGCCGGACGCACTCAGCAGCCGACATACCTGCGACATTTCAGCAGCTACGCGAAGCCGGATTCGAAAATATCAGTTTCGATCTAATCGCCGGATTGCCAAATCAAACTCTTTCAGGCTGGCAACGAAATCTCGAACAAGCTCTAAAGCTGCAACCGGAACACCTGTCGCTTTACTTGCTGGACGTCCATGAAGGCACGCCCTTAGCGGATCAAATTCGCAGCGGCATGCGGCCCCAACCCGACGACGACCTGGCCGGCGAAATGTACCAACTGACGATCGACGAAGTTAGCGCTGCCGGCTACGACCATTACGAAATCTCAAACTTCTCTTTGCCGGGATTTGCATCGCGGCACAACACCAAGTACTGGACCGGCGCCCCTTATTATGGCTTTGGTTGTTCGGCGCATTCATACGACGGTCGGCGCCGTCGCTGGAGCAATGAACGCGATGTGGCAAAGTATGTAAAGTTGGTCGAGCGGGAAGACTCACCAGTGGTAGAGCAGACCGAACTGAATGAAGAGGAGGCGCGCTCGGAATCGATATTTCTTGGCTTGCGCCTGATGCACGGGTTGGATCTGGAAGATTACCGGATGCGGTTTGGTTCGGACTTGCGCGATCGTTACAGGTCGGACCTGGATCGTTTCGTCGAGGCTGGTTTGATCGAAATCGATGAAGGGTTGATGCGGCTGACGAAGCGCGGGGCACTATTGTCCAATGAAGTCTTCGCCGCACTGGCGTAAGCCAATGTCATTGGAGCGCGGACATCCTGTCCGCCAGCGTGCGCAGCACGCTTCAATCTCACGCTAATCTCTTACCAGGTGTTGTTCGCGCTTCGCGCTCAGGCGGACAGGGATGTCCGCGCGCCGTTCGATCCGCGCTCCTATCTAGATCTGATGACTTAGCAATCCATCACGCAGTTTGGGCTCGAACCAGGTTGATTTGGGCGGCATGATCTGGCCTGCGTCAGACACTTTTAATAGATCGTCGATGGTCGTTGGGTAGAGCGAGAAGGCCACCGCAGCCTGGCCGTTGTTGACTAATTTTTCCAACTCTTCGGTCCCCCGAATTCCACCGACAAAATCAATTCGCTTATCCGTGCGCACGTCTTGAATGCCGAGGATCGCATCGAGCATGAGGTGCTGCAAAATACTGACATCAAGCGATTCAACGATGCCCGCGTTGGCTTTGGCATGGTCCTTCAGAGCCAGACCATACCAACGCCCCTCAAGAAACATGTTCCATTGTCCGCGCGTTTTGGGTCGCGGCGAAGCATTTTCGGTAACCACAAAAGTCTCGCGCACGCGCGCCAGAAAAGCTTCTGGTGACAGCGCATTCAAATCGCGGACGACTCGGTTGTAGGGAAGAATCTGCAACTGACTATCGGGAAACATAACGCATTGAAAGAAGTTGTATTCTTCGTTTCCAATATTGGCAAAGCTATCTTCCTTAAGCTGCGCACGCGCGCGGCTGGCGCTGGCTGCGCGGTGATGACCGTCGGCAATATAGAGATGAGAAATGTCGCCAAAAGCTTCGACGAGTGGATCATAATTCGGCACGCGCCAAATGGTATGGCGAATGTCGTCGTTGGCAACAAAATCGAACAGCGGCGGATTTCCGACGAGCGCGTCGGCGACCAGCGAACTAATTTCGGGCCGGTCGCGGTACGTTAAGAAAACCGGGCCGGTCTGGGCGCGCAGCACCATGATATGTCGCGTGCGATCGTCTTCTTTGTCACGCCGCGTGCGCTCGTGTTTACGAATGATGTCACGGTCGTAGTCCTCCACCGAACAGCAGGCCACGACTCCGATTTGTTCGTGTTCGCCCATAGTGAGACGATAGAGATAAAGACTCGGCGTTTCTTCTACCACCAGCGGACACTCTCTGATCAGACGGGTAAAATTGTCGCTTGCTTTCGCGTAAACCTCATCGCTGTAGATTGGTGTGCCTTCGGGCAGATCGATCTCAGGGCGCGATACGTGCAAAAAACTCCACGGATTACCCGAAACCAGCGCGCGCGCTTCTGCCGTACTGACGACGTCGTAGGGCACCGCCGCCACCTGTGGAGCGCGCTCAGCCTCCGGACGGAGAGCATTGAAAGGACGAATGATGGCCACGCGTTCTCCTGAGAAGAATTGAATTATTAAGAGCAGACAAGACTAACTGGACGATGGATGATTTGCAAAGGAGCGGGGCAGTAGCCCGACCGTGAGGGAGGGCGCCGGCTTAACGTAAGACACGCCCTCCCATACGGGCGGGCTACTGCCCGATCACTGGCGACCAAACCTGCAAGTTGTCGTAAGATGATTATGATGGGTGACCGTCACGAAGAGATTAACAACCTCCGTAAGCAACTCCGCGCACTCGACGCCGAATTCGATCGCGAGATGCGCGCGCGGGGATTTGATCCCATTCAGGCAGAGAATGTAGCGTTGCCCTCTCATCTCGCCGCCCTTTACGCACAACGCGCACAGATTAAGGCGGAGCTGGAACAAGCAGAGGAGAAAGCCCATGACTGAGATTGAACGGATTCTGGATCAACTTAAGCGCGCTTACGAAGGCAATGCCTGGCACGGACCGTCCGTGCGCGAATCGCTGGCTGGTGTTACGGCCGCCCAAGCGCATGCGCGACCCCTCGCTAACGCGCACAGCATCTGGGAACTGATTCAACACATTGCGGTCTGGGAAAGTGCGGGCCGGCGGCGACTGGAAGGAGATCGGGCGCCGATCGAAATCTCTTCACCCGAAGACTGGCCACCCGCGGACGATACCAGCGAGACAGCATGGGAGCAATCCAAAGCTGCTCTCGATCGCGGCCATGAAGCCTTGCGTGAAGCGATCTCGCGAATCCGGGAAGAGCGACTTGATGAGCCGATTCTCGAGGGCATGTCCAGCGTTTATGTCACGGTGCACGGAGTCATTCAACACGATCTCTATCATGCGGGCCAGATCGCGATTTTGAAGAAGGTGCTTTAAGAGGAATCCGGAGCGCCGACATCCTGTCGGCGGTTCGCGAGCATCCTGCTCGCACTCGATGCGCGCCGGCACGGATGCCGGTGAACCGCAGGCAAGATGCCATGTGCTCCAGCTCACACCGGCTCGCGGCCAAACTCTCGGAGCAGCGGCCGAAGATTCTCAATCACCATTTCGTGCGCGGCGCCGTTGGTGGCCACGATGCCGTTGCGATTCTCCACGCGCAGGCCGTTATAACGCAGGGGCTGGCCGAATAAATCACTAAACCGTCC
>WNFR01005548.1_pt1 | contig 12900 bp, 13 predicted proteins | sample 5400221 | NCBI WGS metagenome assembly WNFR01 (sample SAMN13153357, study PRJNA577476) | soil metagenome | isolation source: 40 cm soil under Madrone tree | place: USA:California | collected 2016-06-14
TAGTGCCGATCAACAACCGTATTGTATCGTGGGCAAAGGTCACCCCGCCTGCCGATTGGAAGACATTTCGGAGCAGATGGGACCTGCTTCACCGCTGGCGTGTTGTGCTCCTCACGATAGCTTTCGCATTTCTAATCGTTGGAGTCGGTAGTAAATAGAAATATTTGCGCTCTCCCCTAATGAGAGCTGTCGTGGCAAGCATTCAGGGCGTACCACGCCCTGCGAGTGCCTCTGCCTAGCTTCGGGCCCTTTCACTCAGCTTGCCATATAGAAGTTCGTTCTCTTCCTGCAGCAGAGTGCGTACTTGGTGCTCAAGACTCCGAATCCGTTCTTTGAACCGAACGATCTGAGCATCTTTGGCCGAGTCACTCTTGTTGGAGTTAGCTGACTCGTCCAATTTCGAGTGCGGGTTCGCCTTGCGTAACGAGCGAATCTGGACCGCGAGATCTGAATGCTTGGGATCGTAAAGGAACGTCTTTGAAACACGAGCGGCCCGGCAGATCGTGTTGAGGTCAACGGCCGCACCTTCTCTTTGCATGGCTGTGATGGCTGCAACCACACGGAGACGGGTCTGACGACTCTTCTCCGCAGCCAACTGCACGATGGCCTGAGTGTTTCTTTTCACTTCGAAGACTGCCCGCCTCGATTACTTTTTCGTTCAGCCGGCGGCAGCTCCAACTCTGAGAGAACCGTCTCCATGCCATCAATCTGATCACCGAGATCGTTGGCATACATGTCCCAGCCTTTTTCCCGCGCGATGGCACGGCTCTTCTTTAGGTCTTCAAGCGTGGTCACAATCACCGGCGCCTGCTCCGGTGTCGTCACTAGCTTGTGACAGGGTCCACTGTCTTTCGTGAAGCAGGCATTCTGTCCATAGGGACACTTCGGCGCCTTGGCGTGATGAAGACAATAGCCCCAAGGCAGTGAGAGCCGGCGTAAGTTTGAGACTACCCAATCCAACTCACTCTCATCGCTGCGATCCAATTGTTCTTTAAGGGCGGCGAGAGCCACGCCGCCGGTAGCATGTCCCGACTGCACCAGTGCCTTGAACTTCTGCTTCGTCAGGAAAACGAAATCAACAGAAACGGTGTCGTAATCGACAAGAGCCTCACTGTTGAAAAGCAGCGGATAATAACTGAGACGTCGTTAACTTTGCGGAAAGGAAATGTGATCTTTCCATTAACGTGTACGGGAGGTGCAAAGTGTCTTCAAAGAAGGCAGCTTCCTTACTTTACTAACTGGGTCTTTTGCTTCTCCCCATAACAGCACCGCACCTGCAAGGTCGCAACGAAGTGGAGAACCGGAATGAAGCCTGCGAAATGGAGGTTGCGGTGATGGGCTCCCGTGCGAAGCTGAGAGCGAAGGAAGGGGGAAACTAAACGAGGGAGGTTACACCGACCAAGTTAGTCGGCATTTGGTGCTTATGACTTCGGTAATGGGCTTTGGTGATTCAAAATCTTTCTTGCATGCGGCTTGTCCGATACATAAAACAAGCCCACGGCTTATTCTTTCGAACACACGCTCCTATAACCCCAAGCTGAGCGACGTCTAAGGTAGCGGCGTCTTAAGAGAGATAAGAGAAAATGTCGCGTGGCATTGTTTTCAACGCATCCAACTCCGATGACTTAGCGTCCATGCTGGCCGTTATTGGCGCGCCCGCAAAGCCGCTTGATCGGCATTTCCTATTGATGTCGATCGTCCAACAAACTTATCGCCTGCGTAACGATCCGGTGATGCGCGAGACGTGTCGTCGAGTGGCGTGGCAGCATCTGAAGCTCCTGCCTGAACTTGTGCGTCCGTTGAAACGCTTAGTAGGCGGATTTATGCCTCGCGTAAGTACATTCGAGCATTTGGCGATGATATACAGCGAAGATGGCGAATATGAGGAAGCCATTCGGATCGCTCAAATGGCCGTAAGCTTTGAAGTCTTCGATGAGAGTTTTGTAGATGAAATCAAGCGGCAAAACGAGCGATTTCAGAAGAAGCGCGCGAAACAGCTCGCAAAGTCAACATCATGACATGCGCTCGCACTACGCACCGCGATGTCGAAGCGCTTCCGGTCGCCTCGATGGATCCGCCCACAATGCGCGAATGCGGTCCATATTAAGAAAGTCAGCAATCTTGTACCTTACAACATTGTCTCCCGGATATGCCGCCACCTCAATTACGTCGTCCTCCATAATTTGCACGTACTGATCAATATGGACCTGGTAGTCGACAATTAAAATGAAGTGGCTGGTGTCGCCCGGATAAATAACCAATCCCGGGTGGCCGCGTTCCGTCCCTCGATATAATGCTGCGCCGTCACGGTCCTCGACGTACGCAACCGACGAACCTCGATTCGGACTGGCAAACTTGAGAGGGATCTTAATCGCAATTCTCCATTCCTTTATTGGCTCCTCCCCGTCGTTGTGGACCTGTACTCTGAAGTCATAAATATCCAGCTTAATATTGTTGTCCGCGCTCGTCATCAATGACTGCACCATCGGTCTCAGGGAACGCTTGGGCAACTTCGGAGAGTTTTCGACTATGATCTTCCTAATAACACGCTCGAGCACAGCCTCGCTCAATGTGGTGTTGTGAGACTGTGCTTCGTGTTGTTGCTTGTACTGAGTTAGAGCCTCTACCGTGAACTTTGAGAGCTGTGAAGGGTCATCAATGAGTTTGTGATGAGTTGAACAGAGCAGTATCAGGTTGTGGAAACCATCTCTCTCCACCTCGGTTTGGGTGGAATCGTACCGTGGCCCGCCGGGGCTCTTCGCGCGGATGTGACAAATCTCGCCGACCCACACGCCGTGCGGGCTGTCATACAGTGGTGCGAGACATCCTGGAAAGGCACACACATTTCCGGAGAGAGTCGCAAGTGCCCTGGCGGTTGCTGCACTAATTGCCACCTGAAAACCTCCAATCCTCAATCCATCACGCCTTGAGTGAGAACCTCTTTGACCACATCCGCCAACTAACCGAGGCCGGAAAAAATAAACCGTCAGAAAAACTGATTAAGCAGTTTTCAAAGATACGGCAGGTCGGGTCATACAATTCATTGGGACAAGACATAACGTGGTCTCAACACGAATTCAGATGAGTAAAGCGCCATAACGTTCGTCATGAAACTCCTCGACCGTTTCAGAATGCGCGCGGAAGAGCGTCCAGTAAAAGGCTAACTTTTCTCTCAAACCATAGTCGAAGTGCGAGTCGATTTCCGTTGCAAGCGATAGGATTAGTGTAACTGCAGTCCACACCTGATTCGTCCGGAATTCTTGAAGCTTGAATTCCAATCGCTCATCAACTCCATCGCGATCTTGTCGTGAAATCGCCTGCAAATCGGCCATCCCCAAGAAAAACAAACCCATTTCACCCAAGCCTTTCGGTTCAAGATGTGACTGAGTTGAAAGTTCTCGATAGACCCAATCATTCAAAAACTCGAGATAGGGTAACGCCTCTGAGTTAGGATAATCAGCACGCACTCGCTTAATGATCTTGCCTAATTTGGGCCATCTCAGAACGCGGTTAATATCTTGCTTCTCTTGATCTGTAATGCGTAAAGACTCTTCAAGTTTCTCCACACCGGCGGTTCTTGTAGAAATGTAAGCGTCCCAGCGTGGTCGCCCTGCATAGCGCGCGCGGTACTTCGCTAGCGTGTCTTGTTCGTCCCGCCAAGCCGCTTTAAAGAAGAGGTCAGCATGTCGCGGTAGGTCCTCAAGCAAATAGAGAGTCGACGCAATGATCTCCAGGATTGTTCGATTAAGTGCGGGTGTTGCCAGACAGAAGCGCGGATCTCTAACAGCGCCATCCTTCAAATCTGAGCAGACGAAGGCGATTGTCTTGTAATTCAAGACCGCCAACCGAACAAGTTGTAGCAGTACCATTTGGCCGCTGCCAACTTGGGAATAGCGACGAGGCCACTCGCGCTCCAACTGGTTTCCTACGTTGGCTAACAGTTTGTGGAAATCGTCACGAATCGGCGTGAAATCAAACCCGTCCGGTTTCTCTTCCCCGGCCACCACCGCAGTTCGAACGCCGGCCTCTTGTTGTTGACTTGACATTTCAGTACTCATGCTTATGCTACGTTACGCTTCTGCAGTGTAGCGCCGCCATTTGACCGAACGATGTCGGTCAGAATCGCACTTGGCGAAGACGTCAACCTGCCGACCGCAGTCAGTTGCTGGACGAGCGACTCTAACAATTGCGACAACTCAGCAGCACGGTGCATTACCTCCAATGGCTTGATCGTGTCCAACGCGCGGGCGTAAGTTAGCGCATCATGCTCACGATGTGCCGCGAGAACGTTTCGGATGGTGCCCAAAAAGTCTCGATGCTCTCGCCAGAACCTATTCAGATCGGACGAGATGGCGTTTATCAACTGAACCTGCTCGGGCGGTACTGAGAGAGCGGCGATCGCAGCGCGAAATTGTTTTCCCACTAATTGCGGAACATCCTCAGCTGCTTCGTATAACAATACTGCTTCGTGTTTGGCTACGAAGGCTCTCCGACGATCACCCACAGCCTGCACCATGTCGGTCGTGAAATAAGCGAGATCTTGATCCAATTGGAGAAGATAAAGAGCGACATTGAATACGGTCTGAATGTTTTGAGCCCGCATTGTCGTGGCCTGGTCAAGCGTTTTTCGGACCGAAGCCAGCGCCTGAATGCGGATTTTCATTCGCTTTCGCGCATCCTTTCGCGAACGCCATCGGTTTCGGAACAACACAACAGTCTCAATTGCGTTCTTTAGCTGCTCGCTCGCTTTCATACGCGCCAGAAACGCCTCGCGTCGAACGCGGTGCACCTCGGATGATGCAGCATACGACGCGCGAAACTGATCAGAGAACTTCATGACTTACTCCCATACTCTCCAGACTTACCAATTCACCGGTCGACGAATCTCGTGCGTTCGTGAGGCCATTCATTAAGACACTCCAATCTCATTCCCCGACGAGAAATCCGAGAAGAGCGACACATTATGTTGCCTGCGGGCTGCAAACGTTTAATCAAAAGGCTCTCAACATCCGAGAGTAATTGACGCGTAAGTCGTCCATCCATCCAGACTTCACCTACGCGCACGTCGACACCGCTAAGACCAAGTTCGTTCCAGAAAAAATCGAAGAGCGCTTGCTTATCGCGATCTGTTAATCGTTGACGAACGGTTCGATACCACGCCATCCCGACATACAAGATGGCGCCAGTGTCAGGATGCACATAGGCATACAGCACATGCGTGTGATGCCACTCTTTGCTGTCGGTAAGTAGGGTTTTCCATTCAATTTCAATTGCCATAGTGATTACTCCGATTCAACGCCAAGGATTCTAGCCTCGGAAGTGCGGCGGCACTGAACCTCACACAAGTCGATGATTCTGTAGTTGCGGGAAAGAAGCTGGCGAGTGGAAACGATCCCAGGGCCGGTACTTCGAACGCGGAGATCCGTGGGGCACATCGAGCGTCAACGCTCCACCTTATTCGATTCCGCAAATACTCGCCGCATTATAGCACGCAACGACGAGACGCGGTCGCACGTCGTCGTATCGGCAACGCGAGTTGTGGCGGCGTCTACTTTTTAGTGTGCTCGTCTCAAACTTCGACGATCACTTGCGCAATCACGGGTTCACGTACGAACAAGGCAAACGCGGTTGGACTCTTTCCCCCGCCTACGATCTGAATCCTTTGCCACTCGATCTAAAGGCGCGCAACCTCTCGCTGCTGATTGATGACCCAGACAATACCGCTTCGTGCGAATTGGTGATAAGCGTGGGTGAATATTTCGTCTCGGGCGGAACGATATGCGGCACATTGTCCGGGATGTGAGCACATCTGTTTCCGAGTGGCGCACCGAGGCGGCGGCTTTGGGGGTCTCAGCAACCGAGATCAATCGCATGGCCACAGCCTTCGATCACCATGAGTTGGACGAAGCAAGACGGTATGCAGCCTAAAGCTCTTCGGCGTTGAGGCCGAGCCCGAGTGGAAGCATGAGAGTCACGCTTATCAAAAACCAGAGCGACTACCGGGAGGCGCTGCGCGAAATCGATCGACTGATGGACGCCCGGCCAGAAACCCCGGAGGGCGATCGTCTCGACGTGTTAGTGACCTTGGCAGAGGCATGGGAAGAAAAGCATTGGTCCATTGATTCGCCTAGTCCGGTCGAAAGCGTGGCCGCGTGAAATCTTCCTGATGGGTTCAGGCTAAGCATGCATGCAAGAGAAGCCGACTCGATCTCGGGGGAATGAATCCCGCATTAAGAGGAAGATGAGATGAAGAGAAATCGGACTAAGACGCCCCACATGACGGACGAGACGTTCGGTCAGTTGATGAAGGCTGTTGAGCAAGCACGCGCGTATGATCGGGGGTAAGGCTTCAGGGGCATCGGGTCACGCGGATTGCTGCACCGCGTCCCCGCAGTCGAAGTCGTCCGCTGAGATCGAGCGACATTGATAAATCACCTTCCTCTGGCGGCGGCGACTTCACGTTCCTGGGCTCGATTCTCACTGCCACGCGCCAGATCCAGAAATCGCTCTCGATTCTGTGGATCGGTCTGACGCTCCGCGTAGATCTCCAGATTGATCTTTTCCTTGTCATTGAATTTCGGCTCGCGATCACCGGCTTCCAGCGAGAGTTCGCGGGCAGCTTCATGGTATTCCTGCGCCCTCTCAAAATCCTTCACCAGCCGGCCATGGTGTTCGCGAGCAGCCAGATTGAGGCTGTGGCGATGATCCCACTGGGCAGTGGTTTCAACAGCACGCGCCAGATAGTCAGTTAGAGTTCGGGCTTCCACTTCCCTCAGGCTGCCGGTGCGATTGTTTCCCAAGTGGAGCGACGCGACGTGCTTGCTCTCAAGAAAGTGCTGCAAGCGCTCTCGTGTTTCCGCCACCGCCAGAGATGAAGTTATCTCACGGGCAACGGCGCGGCCTTCCCAGGCTGGCTCCACATCGCCCCGCGTGAACGCCTTTTCTAAAGAATGCAACTCGCGCAGAAGTTGTGGATCGCGCAATGTCTCGGCACTTGCTTCCAGGCTTCTGACCTGATGGTCTTTATATTTCGGCTCGGGCATCGCACGACGATCACGCGCGCGTGTTTGCTGCTCAACAGCGTGCGCCTGCTCTAGGACGCCAACCATCTCCCTCGCCAAGTTGCGATCGCAGACGAGTGGCTCTTGTCGTTGCTCGATCTGACGCACGATCTCACCACGCAAGAACGTGAGATGCTGTACTTCGAGCGCTGCTTCCTCCCTCGCTGTTCCTGAGTAGTTGAGGTGCGCCAATGAGCGTAGATCCAAACGCGCGGCCCGGTCGGGAACGAATTTAGCGTCTTCGCGCCGGCGGGCCACCTGCTTATCAAGCGCAGCGAGTGACCAGCGCTCGCCATGGACTTCGTAGGGCGTCAGGTGAAGCGACGCCTCAAAGTTCTCCAGCCGCGCATCTCGGGCCATGAAGTCCGCCCGCGCCACATTAAATTGTGCCGCGAGTTTCGCCGCTTCGATGTCGGTCCGGACGGGTGCCCCGAATTCCTGCGCCAGCTCAACTCGCAGCTGCTCCAATTCCGAAACGGCCTGGGGGAGATTCAACCTCACGGCCGTCTCCTGCAATTCTGAAAGCGTGGTGCGATCCATCAAGGGAGTGATCTCTTTCTCTGGCCGATCGACAGCAGCAGTGTGACGACTGACGCTGCCTAACTGAACGGCCAGAGAACTCATATCTTTTCGCAGCGAACTAATCTTATTTTCGCGCGCCTCGTTCAGTTGCTCCAGAGTCTCGTAGTGGCGTAAGAGATCGGCGTCAATTGCTTCATCGCGCGTTAACCGATCGCCCTGGCTTGATCGTTGGGCGCGCGCGGCGGCACGGCGATGCACATCGAGTTCGGAGATACGACGTTCTTCTCCTGATGATTGATCCAGCACGTTGAAGCGATAGGTGTCGCCGTGATCCACTGCGCGGTCATACCAGACCTGGGCGAAGGCCAGCCGCATACTGAATTCGAGTTGCTTTCCCAACGCCCAACGATAGTCGGTCGGATCGTCTGGGCGTGAAGGAGCATTCGTATTCCAACTCGCGACTGTCCGCGCCGGAATAAGTTCACCTCCTGACGAAGTTCCTCGTTCATCGCGTCCGCGAGTTGACTGAGTCTCTTCGCTCTTTGATCTCGGTTCGGCGATCGTTTGTTCGTGCTTCCCGCCCTGCTGGATTCGTTCCACCATCTGATTCCAGAGGTGCTCGGCGCGCTCTTGCTCAGTCAATGGGCGCGTGCGATTGAGCACTCGCTGCCGCTCAAGCGCCTCCTGAAATTTGTCGGCGATCACACCCCGAACGACAGCCTCTTTGCCGTCTTGTATCTCACGATGAGCCAGTAGTGATTTGCGAAAACGGCCCAACCGCTTTTCGCGCCGGGTGCCGCGTTCGATCACCTCTTTGCTCATGACGACATGAGCATGCGGATGATCGGAGTTACGATGAATGCCCGCAACCCAGATGAGACGCTCGACGTTCAAGTCCTTGGCTACGCCGCGCATACCTTCGCGAATCACTTCGCGCAGCCGCTCCTGTCTCTCTTTCTCGTCACTGCCAAGTTTCTCGAAATCTTCCTCGAGAAAGCTCACCGAGAAATGAATCAGGTCATTCTTGTCCGGCCGCCCGCCCTCTGGATCGAGAATGCGATCTGCTTTGCGATAGGAGAGTCCTTCACGGTCTTCGCTAAAAAGCGGTCTTGAGCCTGGGCCTTCGCGCAGCGGGTCCTTGTCACGTTCAGCAATATATCGCGTAGCGCGGCTGGCGCCCGCGCCTCCACCCGTCGAGATGATGTGAAAGAAGGCTCCCATGTGATGCGTCTTACAACAATGCGTGTCTATTTCTTACGCGGTGGTGTGGAATCCTTCGTCATGCCAAGCAACGCGAGTTGAGCAAAGGTGGGCACCCCGGTGATTCCGCTGGCTTCCTTCAGATCGAGCGCCGGACCTTTCCACTTCTCCCGGTCGTCGGGTGTGATCACCAGAAAGTACGCACTTGCCTCGCTCGCATGGTCGCCGACAGGAATTGCCCACAGAGTGCAACGGGCAGGACTAACCAAGCTATAGAAGTAGTAATAGTTCTTCAGAGTGAGAGAGTGTCCGCCAGCGCCATAGTCCGGAGGGGTGGGATGTTTCCAGATCTGCGTTTCGACCTCATTGAAACTTAGTGGGAAAGATCCTTCGAGATGCTGGTACTCACGCAGTCCTTTGATTACTTTAAGGATGGGTTCGATCTGCGGGACATCGTTGCGGGCGCGCCACTCGGCGGCATATGAAGAGTAGGCCCAACTGCCTAGGTAGATTACAACGGCTAACGCCAGGAGGATGTAAGAAAACGCAAACCCTCGCTTACCTGTCTTGCCTTCTACTCCCCGCATGGATTATTCGCGTCCTTTCACTCGTCGAAATCGTCGATCGTGACTGGCTGACTGTTGCGCGAGTTGGTTCGCGCCAGTCCGGTGCCGGTTGTCGCCGGATTGGAATGACTGTTCCCATTTGGAGTTACCAACGGCACAATCGATGTCTCAGCTTCGTTTCTCTCTTCGGCGCTTACTCGTAACTTCCGTTCTGCTTCCTCTCTGGCCCTCGCGGCCTTTAACTCATTCATAGCTCCTACAGCGACCGCCAGATTCTGCGGCGAATCAAGATCGCGTTGTGGCGCCACCGCAAGGTCGCCATTATCCGCGCGCGGTAAAAAACGAAATAGAATTGGATCGGCTGTATCGATGATCGCGATCCCTTGCCGGTACTTGACCATGCGTCGCAGTTCAGGTGCCTGACGAAGATCGCGCCGGCTTTCGGAGACCCGTTCGGCGTCATTCTTGGTGCCGACGGCATCGACTTCGGTGCGCGATAAGACTGTCACCGGTCCCAGCATCGTTGAAGCGTACACTCCCGTATCGGGATCGATACCGGGCAAAAAGATCTGATTCCGGAGACCGGCTAGCACGGCCTTACCGGCCGTCTCTCCTCCATTCTTGGCCTTGACCTGTAACACATCCTGATAACCAAGGAGGTAGGGCGTATTCCGAAACCTGCCAATCTTCAATTTCTCCTGGAGCTTGGGGGGCGAGATGTTGCCAGCTTCGTCGAGGGCCATCAGTACCGGCGTGGCATTCTTCTCAGTTGAAGCCCGCATCTCCAAGGCCGCGAGACCGAAGAGCAACTCCAGCAGAATTCGATAATCCTCGGCCTGGTCCTCAGACATGACGATGAAGATGGCCGTGCCCGGTCGACGAAGATCGACGAGATTGATCTCGCGGACTCCACGCTGTAGCTCTTCAGGCGAAGCGCTCTTCAGAATCTGCATGGCATTGGGCGAGCGCAATGGCGCCAGTTTGTTATTGAGACCGGTAATCACTCCGCCCTGGGTCTTCTCGGCATCGACCTTCGAGAAATTGCCCCACTCAATTTGCGCTTCCGAGTCGGCCGAGTTCAGCATGTCCTTGCCCAGTTTTTGCAGATCGTTACGCGATAGGTATTCCTTGATCATCGGCAGCGTGGGATTGCAGGCAATTGTCGGGAGATGCAGACAGAGCGCTTTCATGAGCGCCGTCTCGCCTGAGATCCAGTAGTGGGTGCTGTCATTGACCTTCATGTTTTCGGGATCGAAGCCCACCACAATAGAGGCCAGCGAATGCGCCAGTTCACCATTCCGCAAACAGCGCGGCAGTGGGTTCCAGAGGTCTGAGAGCGACGGTGTCTCCAAATCGAACCGATAGACGTGATCGTAATAGCGGGCGGTGTGCGCGTAGAGTTCTCCCTTGATGTCCATGACCAGCGCCGATCCCCACTGCGACCAGTCGCGCAGAATGTTCATATAGAAGGTCGCTGACTTACCGGAATCGGAAGGACCGAAGATGGCTGTATGAGTCAGCAGTTGTTTCAGTCCCAGGATGAGATCGTATTTGCGCGGACTGAGCGCCGAACTGAGACGTCCGATACGGACGGCGCCATACGGCAATGGCTCACGCGCCGGATGTGCCAAACCTCTGGCTTTGAGATCGGCGACGCTGGCCCAACGGGCTGAGCCATGAGTCAGTCTTTGGTTGATGCTGTAGTAGGGATAGGCGAGATTGACGGCTTCGAATGCGCCGACGAGCGCGACCATCAGAGCGCCCATCAGCACAAAGGCCATCCACTTGAATTCCAGGCTGAGAATTTGGCCGGAACGAAAGAGAAGAAACCCGGCTACGCAACTACTCAGGATGAGACTGCCGCCACGTGACACGTCCTGCAAGAAACGAGTGGCCGCATGAAACGAATCGAGGTCCGGCTCGTCCGCGGGCCGGGGAATGAAGTAATCGGCATCTATTCTCTCGACGCGGGCACGAAAGCTCATATGCAGCTCCGGTCAAATCCAACCTCGCTCTTCCAATTCGATTACTTGCGCATCATCGAACTGGCCCAATGTTCCAACTCGGCCCGCTCGCCTTCAGGTATCTGGGTCTGCCTGAAGAGTCGGGGCTGCCAGCCAGCGGCAATGACTTCAGAGATCGACGCGAAGGGCGGCGGATAGACGACGCCGTCCAGAGTCAGTGACTCAAAGTAACGGGCTCCGACTTGAGTGTTTTCAAAGTCGGGCACCCGAATCAAGATGGCGGGTCCGTCCGTGCGATCGTCAGGTACGGAGAGAACCTCGATGCTCAAGCTGTAGGGAGCGTAACGCAGGTGAGCCGTGCCCTCACGCATCCGGAGGACGCCCGGCTGGTCGGTGATCCATTCGCTGAGGATTAGTTGCCGGTCATTCAAGCCGGCCACAATTTCCTTAACGTCGCGCGGTGGATGATTGGCGAGGGCGTTCTGAGCTACGAAGGTGACTGCCGCGATCGCCAACGCGCTACAGTCCCGTAAGCGTTGCGCGGTGCGCGGCACCTCGCTGTCCGGCCAACGGTAGCTGGGCGCGGCCGAAATCATATGAATCGCAACTGTTTCCCCGCCGATGAGAACCTGGGGATCTACGGGAGCTAGTCGCTGATTCCTCTCATGTTGCAATATCAAGGGCACGCCGACGAGGACAAACAGTGCGCCCGCCGTCACGGATATTAGTGGCCAGATGTTTCCCTTTTCCCTCATTGGCTCTCTCATGCAACTGCTCGCAACTGAACCTTATGGTCAGCGAAGACCTGCGCGACCATTTCTTCAATCACCGAGTCGGGTGTAGATGCCGCCCGTTCCAGACGCTGCAAGCCAAGCTCAAGATTGGCAAGATCGTCAGACGACCGAGCAATGAATCCCAGATGGTCATCGATCACGTCGGTGGTGACTCGCTCGATATCTGCAACCGTCATCGCCTTGAGCAAGGCGATAGATTCGCGCAGACCCGGCTTGTCGCGCACAGTCGGCATCATGACCCGGATGTAGCGAACCACCTTCACTATCTGGACCAGAAGCTCTGCGGTGGCCCGCGGTACACGTGAATGGAGAATGCGCATCTCTTCTAGATCGGTAGGCAGCCGCACCTTGGTGTAGATACACCGCGATCGCAGCGGCGGATGTACTACATGCTGATTGTTCGAAGTGAGAATGACGATGGGCTTCTCATCATTCTTCCCTACGCCAATCTGGCCCTTGTTTTCGACCAGTCGTGGGATCGACGCGTGACCATCGGTGAAAAGTTGATAGAAGAACGCCTGACAGACCTGAGGCAGCTTCTCAAATTCGTCGAGCTTGAGAATTGGGACGATTCCCGTCGTCTCCAGGAAGTCATAAGCCTTGAGGATCTCTCCCAGATTGAGAAACTCACGTCGCCATTGCTCCGCCCGAGCAGAAGCAAGACTCATCTCCTTCGCAGCTACCGCCTGCACTACAAAGTTGTTCCGACCTGGCTCGTCCCAGTCATAAAGGATGTCTCTCAGCCCCAGACCGTCCATGCCCTGCAACTCGAAGTACGGCCGGTTGCACGAGT
>WNFR01017953.1_pt1 | contig 12899 bp, 10 predicted proteins | sample 5400221 | NCBI WGS metagenome assembly WNFR01 (sample SAMN13153357, study PRJNA577476) | soil metagenome | isolation source: 40 cm soil under Madrone tree | place: USA:California | collected 2016-06-14
AGTTTCGGCGATGGGGGACACGACCGACGATCTTTTGGGGTTGGCCAAGCAGATCTCCGCAAATCCAGATCGGCGAGAACTCGATATGTTACTATCAGCAGGAGAACGTATCTCCATGGCGCTTCTTTCCCTGGCGATTCGGGAGCTGGGAGGAGATGCAATCAGCTTTACTGGAAGCCAGTCCGGAATCATCACTAACGATCGGCATGTCGATGCCCGGATCATCGAAGTAAGACCGTTTCGTGTGCAGGACGAACTCGCACGCAAAAAGATTGTGGTCGTTGCGGGCTATCAAGGAGTGTCTTACCGGCGCGAGGTCACGACATTAGGCAGAGGAGGAAGCGACACGACCGCGGTTGCGATGGCGGCGGCTCTGGAAGCGGAGTGGTGTGAGATTTGCTCGGATGTGGATGGTGTCTATACGGGAGATCCGCGGATTGTGCCGTCGGCAAAGCGGATCGGCGTCCTCTCATACGAAGAGACGCAGGAGTTAGCAGAATCGGGAGCCAGAGTGTTGAATGCGCAAGCGGTCGAATTTGCCAAAGAGAAAGGAATCGCAATCTACGCGCGCGCAACTACGGGCCCTCTGCCCGGTCTGGATCCCTCGCAAGACGGGACCGTTGTGCGTAAATCGGCGCCGCGGCTGCCGGGTTCGGTGGTTGGCGTAGCCAGTGAAGAGCAGGTGGTGATGATCCAGAGCCGAAAGGTGGATGAACTGCTGGCGATTATGGATGAATTCGGATGTCCGGGTAAACAGCTCCACGTCGCGTCGATCGGGGGTGCGCAAGATGGACTCACTTTGGTAATCTCGAAGGAGAACCTGCACCAGATCTCGAATCTGCAGGCGAAACTCGGGACTTTAGGATCTGCCTTGATCTGGAACGATGAACTAGGTGCAGTCAGCGTCGTCGGCGCGGGCATTAACGCCTCCCACGAGAAGGTGCGGCAGGGCTCGGAAGCACTTCGTAGAGCGCAAATTCCATGTTTTGGATTGGCGACATCCTCCTTTCGCACCACCTGGATGGTTCGCCGTAGTCAGGTGAATGAATCGGTCCGTCTGCTTCATGGGCTGTTCATCGAAAATAAGAGACGTTTGGTCCCGTGAGAGAAGCTTTGGAGTGGCCCGCCGAAAGAAAGAGAAAAACCAGCTCGATCAGAGGGGGAACACGATTCTGGGGGCCAATCGAGCTGGCAGAAAGCACACTAAACGCCACGGGACGAATGGCAATATCTTTTTTCGCAATTTTGCAGAAAAAAGATCAACAGAACCGCGCTTTTTTGATATCGCCTTTTTGGTTGCTTGAGGCTTCTCCCGGCTTGAACGTGCCAAATATCTGATGTTCTACCCCCGGAGCTATTATCTGACGATCGAGACCGTTCGAAGCATTTGCGTCGGGGAGAGGGCGAAATTGGCCGGGGTCGCATACCGGCTGATTGATTTCACTTTTGGGCTATTTCACGGGAATAGCCCGGAATTTGAGCCGTGCGACACCGCGTTCCATGATTTTGATCATACGATGGAGGGGACTGAAGCGGTGCTTCGGCTTTTGGCGGCGCACGATCGGCTGTTTGCAGAGAGCAAATTCAGCGATCGGCAATGGGAGATCGCTCTTGTATCCATATTGCTGCACGATGCCGGGTACTTGAAGTGCCGCGATGACCGTGAAGGTTCGGGCGCCAAGCATACCAGTATCCATGTGGGGCGTGGTTGCTTTCTTGTTTGGGACCTGTTGCCAGAGTTCGGTTTCGAACGGGACGAAATTCGCGTTGTTCAGCAGGCAATTTGCGCAACGGCAGTTGGAGCGACGATGAAACAGATCGGTTTTCGTTCGCACGCGGAATGGTTGATTGGAGCGCTGGTCGCGACGGGCGATTTGCTTGGACAAATGGCAGCCGAAGATTACCCGGAGCGGCTTCCCGCGCTTTACCTGGAGTTACGTGAAGCCGCCTTTTTCTCGCGGCTGGAAAAGAACACCGCCGGTCAAAGCTTATTGGATTTGCTGTCTGGAACGGAAAAATTCTTCTCGAAATATGTCGTTCGAGCGCTCAACGAGGAGTGGGGTGGCATGCACCGATGGCTGGAGGCCGCAGATGGCTCGAATCTGTATCTGGCGCGGATTCAGCGGAACGTCAGTCGCGCCATGGCGATGGCCAGAGCGCTCCAGGGGGTGGCCCCGATCTCTTCCCGGGGTGCTAATCTGGGCTAATCCTCACGGCGCTACCAGCCAAATCTCGGCAATCCGATTCTACACAGAGATTTTGAGATCTCCGCCCGATTATTTGGATTTTGGATCGCGAGGCGAACCGCTCATGGTTGAACAGCCCAAACTTCTACTAGGCGGTTCTTTACCAGGTTTGCCTTATCAAATAAGTCTTGGCCTCCCATTCCGACGGAGTGGGTGATATTATTAATTTTCACGCCTTTGCTCAGCGCTTTTTCTACGGCTTCGGCCCGACTTCTGGAAATCTCCTGGTTCTTCGATTCGTCACCTTGTTTGTCAGCGTATCCAACAAAGAAAAGCACCACGGTTGGGTCATCCAAAAGCTTCTTGTTTTCAGTTTCTTGCAAACGCTTCACGAGATCACCAATCTGCGAATTGGTCGGCGTAACTTTGGCGGTGTCGAACGGAATCACCGCAATTTTGGAAAAGCTGCGAGCTCGCTCGACCTGCGCATAAAGCTCATCTTTCTCTTTCTGCGAAAGATTCTTCATCACGTCAATTCGGGTCAATACCTCCTTGCGTGTCTGATCCTGCTCTTTCGCGTCTGCGGTGACTGCTTGAGCCGATGCGGACGGACCAGGCTGGGCCGCTACCTGGGAGGCGTCTGCATTGGACGAACCTGTGACCGATGCCGGGCTGGAGGCCTGAGAGTTTTCGCCTTTCTCCTTTAAGCTCTTGATCGCGATAAAAGCGCCAATACCCAGCGCGCCCAGGGCAAAGAGTATGCCCAATCCGACGATGACCCAGACCCCAGCCGGCGTTTTTCTGGGTGCGGGTTGATTTTGCAATCCGGTACTCAGAATCCTCCTTCCGGACGGCCTACGATCACTGGACATGATTCAAGTTATAACAGTCCATTTGCCAGCTATTTGCAATGCTCGGGATTTATCGAATTCGTTCGCTCAAAAACGCGGGGAGTTCTTTGATGGCGATTCGCTCTTGTTCCATCGAATCGCGGTGGCGCACCGTAACGGTATCACGCAGCGCCGGCCCGTTTTCTCCGATGGTGTCGAAATCCACGGTCACCCCAAAGGGCGTTCCGGCTTCATCCTGGCGACGATATCGGCGGCCGATTGCGCCAGTTTCGTCGTAGAATACCATCATCTCACGTCTCAATTGGTCTACGATCTCACGCGCTCGCCTTACCAACGACTCATTATTTTTAAGCAAAGGGAACACGCCGCATTTGATCGGAGCCATCCGTGGATGGAAGCGGAGGACTGTGCGGGTCTCGGACTTACCTTTCTCATCGATAACCACTTCCTCGTCATAGCCGGCACAGATCAAGGCCAACATGGTTCGGTCAACTCCGGCACTTGGCTCTACCACGTGTGGTATAAAATGCTGCTTTGATTCTTCGTCAAAATAATCCAGCGGCTTTCCACTGGCTTGCTGATGTTGAGTGAGATCGTAATCGGTTCGATAGGCAACCCCTTCCAACTCCTGGATACCGAACGGGAACGCAAATTCGATATCGTAGGTTCCTTTGGAATAGTGGGCGCATTCCTCCGGTGGAATTTTATGGACATGAAGAGACTCCGAGGGGAGCCCGATGTCTCGATAAAAACGGAGCCGTTCCTGCAGCCAGTACTCCAGCAGCTCCAGGCCGTTTTCGGGCCGGCAAAAGTATTCGAGTTCCATCTGCTCGAACTCGCGGGACCGAAAGGTGAAATTGCGTGGATTGATTTCGTTGCGGAATGCTTTGCCGATTTGGGCGATTCCGAAGGGGAGCTTTTTCCGGGAGACCTCCAAGATGTTTCGGAATTGAACGAAGATAGCCTGAGCCGTTTCCGGGCGGAGATAAGTCACTGCCGACTCGTCTTCGGTCGCGCCAACATAGGTTTTAAACATCAGATTGAAGGCGCGAGGTTCGGTTAAATCGAAGCTGCCGCAGACCGGACACTGTTTTCGGCCATTTTTCTCCGTTAACTGATCGGCGCGGAGGCGGGACTTACAGTTCCGGCAGTCAACCATCGGATCGGTAAACGTATTTTCGTGTCCGCTCGCAACCCAGACCTGGCGGTTCATCAGGATCGAACCGTCGATGCCGACGACATCGTCCCGTTCCCTCACCGTGCGGCGCCACCAGAAGTCCTTCAGGTTCCTTTTCAACTCAGTTCCGAGTGGTCCGTAATCCCAACAGCCGTTTAGACCACCGTAGATTTCGCTCGACTGGAAGATAAAACCCCTGCGCTTGCAGAGGCTGACAATCTTTTCCATGCGATCCGAGCCTGACTTTGCGTGAGCCATATAGCGGAACCGGAACAATGGCATGGGGTAGCGTTTGGTCAACGCCGATAGCGCCGGGAACGCCGGCAACGCCGCCAAGCGCCCAACGCCAAGCGCCCAACGCCAAGCGCCAAACGCCAAACGCCACCTCTTGGATTGACTCCTTCGGCGAAGTTCCGATATGAAAACCTCCTTCAAAGGGCATGCTCGCTTCTGTCGTCCATTTGCTGTGGTTCCTACGATATCTTCTCAAGAGCCTGCCAATTGTGCTCGGGTTCCAGGTCGAGCTTTTTCTGGTCGGGACCGCCGTTTGGTCGTGGTTGAGTCGCTTGATGCCTGGCCGATGTAACCTATTAGACATCAGTTTGATCGGCTTAGCGGTGACTGTTTTCTTCTCGCAAACGTGGAGCCTGTTCGGCGGCCTCTACCCCTGGTCGAACGGAGTACTCTTTTCGGCAACTCTATTATGCCTTCTGATTCGGCGTGCGAAAGTGATTCAGGTCGCGCGTGAGGCCTGGCGTCAGACCAGTTTGCTGGGTCTAATTGTTCTGGTCCCGGTTTTGCTGGTTGCGTCTTGGAATGCGCTGACCAGCGCAATCACTTGTAATGATATAACGGGTTACCATTTGCAGGCGGTCCGCTGGGTGGCTGAATTTGGCTCGGTACCTGGTCTGGCTAATCTGCACGGCCGGCTCGGGTTCAATTCGGCCCTCCATCCTCTCGCGGCACTGCTGAGCTCCCCGGGAGGACTATGGTTGGGACGAGAATATGTAAATTCGTTGATCGTTATCATCACGCTAGCCGTTCTCGTCCAGGGAATTGCTGGTCATTCTGCCCGCTCAATCTACGCCTTGCTGCTGTTACCTTTTCCGATTTCATTGCTATTCTCGGATTGCCTATCGTCCCCTCAACCTGATGTCGCCGCCGCTAGTGCAGCCATTTTGTTCGCCTGGTACCTCCGGGATATTATCTTGGACCGAGAGCCTAGCGGGCTGAACACGTTGTTCTTTGGTTTCCTGACCGCTACGATGGCTGTCCTATTCAAAGTGTCTTACGCGGCTTTGGCAGCGGCCGGAATATGCGTGGCGATCGCTGGCTGGACCCGATCGAGACAAAAAATCGGCCAGTTGATCCTTCCGGTCTTCTTCACCGGCCTATTCTGGTTGCCTTGGATTCTCCGTGGCTACATCACGAGTGGTTACCCCTTTTTCCCGGCGGAAATTGGCCGTCTCGGCTTTGATTGGACGGCTCCACACAAACTGATCGCTAATGAACGAAATTGGGTTCTCAGTTGGGCGCGAGCGCCTTTTAATCTGCAGTGGCAGCGAGTGTTGGGTGATTGGTCTTGGATCGGCCCCTGGGCTCAGCAGCTCCCAAGCTATCCGATTGTCATCAAAGCCGCGGGTATGGCGGTGGTTGGGCTGTTAGTGTCCATATGGCTTCTACGGCTCGGCTACTCGCGAACCCAACTGGCTCGGTGGATTCTGATTTTTTTGCCGATCCCTTTCTCCCTCCTGTTTTGGTTTTTCTCCGCGCCAAGTCCGCGCTTTGCTCAGGCCACCATCTGGATTCTCGCTATTGACCTGTTCTACTTGGGTGCGATCGCGGCGGCGAAGCTAACAGAAGCCGCCGGTAAACTCGCAATACTCGTCTCGATAACTTTTATGGCAGTGGAGATAATCTTCGGACTCGCTCGACTGAACGCGGAGCCGATCCAATTTCCGAACTATATCGGCGCTGCACCTCCAATGGTCTTGCAGCTTACAAAATCTGGGGCAGCCATTTGGGTCCCGGCGCAGGGTACGGATTCTGTTGACTGGAAATTGCCAGTGACGCCGATCGATCGGTTCGATTCGAATCTTGAGTTCCGAGGAACAACCCTGCGCGAGGGATTCCGGATTCGAGAGGCGCTGCTACTTGGCACGGAATGATCCCATGGTATGATTCTCCGAACGTTATGGCCTATTACTCCGACGACGTCTTTTCGGATAGCTCCATATCGCTTCGTCGTTTTCTGATTCCGGCAGTCCTGGTTTCATTGTTGATTCATGGAGGGCTGTTTTACGGACTAAGCAAAAAGACATTGGAGAATTTTGCCGCTTCCGACAGACCCCGACTCGTGCCACGGGTATTTAGCGTGAATCGGCTTCAGGTCGACCAAAAACTGCTCGAACCTAATGACAAGCCGACGGGAGCACCGGGTTCCAAAACGGCAGATCCGGGGAGCGTCAAGAACCTCAGCCAGTTCGATGGCACCTTCGAGGACGATATGAAGGAATTTCGAGCTACCCCCGAAGTGAGCTCTCCAGAAGTGCCAGATATCAAAGAGAAGCCAAGTGTGGACACTCAAGCGTCGCGTACCGCTGCGGCCAAGGCTAAAGCCGAGAGTGCGTTGGCTTTGGATAAGGAATTATCGGACGTGCGGCAGCAATTAATGAATGATAAGCCGACGGTCGCTACCCGACCGAAAATTGCCAGCGGCAACAAAAACAATCCAGGTAAGACGGAGAATCAAGACGCTGGAGACGGTGCGATCGCAGGAAATTCCGGAATTCCCTCGGGTTTTAGCATGGCTGGTCCAAAATATGGGGATCGATCCAGGTCGCATTCAGACGCAGGGCTTTGGCAAATCGCGTTTGATCGTGCCGGGCGATCGAACGGTCGAAGAACAGCAATTGAATAGACGGGTCGAGATTGTAATTCGCTCTAGGTCCTGAATCGTAGATTCAGCTCCTGCGGGGAGACAATTTCCCCGAAGTCGGCAGCGCGTCTCTACCGGGATGGTTCAGCGGATTCGGTTCCGGAGAAGACAAACCGATCGCGAATACCCGGGCGGGTCATGCCGAGCAGACGCCAGCTGAGCAACGTCGCCGCTACGAACAAGCCGGCAGCGAGTCCGATCCAAATACCGGTGGCTCCCAGCGGAACGATGAACGCGGTCATAAATGCGGTTGGCATGGCGACAGCCCAATAACAGAAAAAGCCAATCAACATCGGGAGCCGGAAATCGGCTAAACCGCGCAAACAGCCGGCAGCAGTCACCTGCACTCCGTCAGCGATCTGGAAGATCCCAGCAACAATCATGAGGCGAGCGGCCAAATCGAGAACCGTGCTGTCATTGGTGAACAAGCCGGCAATGTTGCGACCGGCCGCAAAATAGATGGCCGCAAAGCAGGCGGAGACACCGACCGAAATTCCGATGGCTCCGAAGGCAATTCGTCGCAACGCGGAGTATGCTTGGGACCCAACCGCATGACCGATCCGTACACCTGCTGCCATGGAGATCCCAAGTGGGAACATAAAGGTGGTTGCGGCGCAGGTTAGCACTACTTGGTGGCTCGCTAACGCTACGGTTCCGATCCATCCCATCATGACAGCGCCAAAGCTGAACGCTCCGACTTCCGCAAGATATTGGCAGCAGACTGGCAGTCCCACCCGAAAAAGAGCTCGAACCTTGTGCCAATCTACCCGAGAAAGCGCCAGGGCTGACCACTTCAATCGACTCAGGGATAACGCATAGGCGAGAGTGCCTGCCAACACGAAGAACCGTGAAGTGAATGTGGCGATGGCAGAGCCAAGGAGACCGAGCGCAGGAATCCCCATCCAACCGAAGACCAACGGCAAGTTCAACAGGAGGTTCAATGTGACTCCGATGTAGAGGATTACCGTCGGCATCACCGGTTTTCCGAGGGCTTCACAAAAAGTCTTGGTTGCCATCGACCCGAGTGCCGGTACCAACGAGAGCCCGACGATCGCGAGATAGGGCCGAGCGGCCGTTTCGATCGGGATCGGTTGGCCAAAAATGCGAAGGATCGGTAGGAGGAGACCAACCAACGCCGCGGCCGCAGCTCCGGTTAAGATGGATAACCAAAGAGCCGATCGCATGACCTCGATCTTCTCCTTCTCCAAATTGGCCCCGTGAGCTTGTGCCGCGAAAACTCCGGTGGACGTCAACAGCCCGATACCGCCAACATACAAGGCTCCTAAGAGCGTGTTAGAAAACCCTACGGCCGCAAGGGGAACGACACCGACTCGGCCGAGTACCAGAGTATCGGTGATACTCATGAGCATTTGGCCAAACTGCCCGATCATCATTGGGAGCGCGAGGGCCAGCGTAGCCCGCAGCTCCGCCAGAAAGAGCTTTTGTTGGCTGGCCATGGGACCATCAGCAAACCGAGATAGCGAGCCAAAGCAAATGGAATGCGGATTGCGGAATGGTTACGGAGGACGAGGACAACGCCGCTGGGCGGACCGCTAATTGGGAGTACGCCGAGGGCGCTAAAGGAGTTCGCCCAAGAGGAGCAACGTAGGCATTCCGCATTCCATCTTTTGCCCACCTCGGTCCAGAAGTTGCTTTTTATGGCCTGAACTTCATATTCTCGCCGTGAGTGCTGGTATTGAAATCCGCTACAAAATTGGGAACGAGCGTTTGGTCAAAGTGACGGAGCGCGCGGCCGCTAAGCTTTCTCAGCTATTGACTCGTCAAGGCCGACCCCTGGGCGCCCTCCGCGTGGCGGTGATTGGTGGGGGTTGTTCCGGGCTGCAATACAAGATGGATCTGGTCGATGGACCGGCGAACCGAGATATCTTGGTCGAATCCAACCGCGTGCGAGTCGTGGTGGATCCGAAAACTGCCTTGTTTGTCAGTGGTTCTTCGGTCGATTTCAGCGAAGACCTGCAGAAAGGCGGGTTCAAAGTTACCAATCCGAATGCGGTGGCTCATTGTTCGTGCGGCGAAAGCTTCTCCGCATGACCGACTATTTTTTGTTATTCGATCTTCCTCGGCGTCCGCTGATTGATTTGGGCAAACTAAATGAAGCGTTTGTCCGGAGGAATACCGGGTACCAAGCGGCAAAGCTAGGGGAAGCGGTCGTGCTCAACGAGGCGTTCCGGGTTTTATCTGACCCGGTGAGCAGGCTCGACCATTTATTGGCACTCGAATCGGTGAATTTGCGCGATTGGGTGATTAGTACTGACGTAGAGCAATGGTTTGGAAAAGTTGCGGAAGTTCTGCATCGATTTGATACGGTCTATTATCAATTCACTCAGGAGTCCCTTCGCCTCCTGAGGGCCGCAAAACTTCAATCGCTGCAGGAAAACTTGGTGGCGATCGAAGAACTCTCAGTCGAATTGGGCGGCTTGCGCGAATCGCTTGAGCAACAGCTCCGGGAAATTGATGGCGGTTGGATGAACAATCGAGCAGAGGCGCTGCCCCGTTTGGCTCAACTCGCTCTTAATCTCAGGTTTGTGCACAAATGGATTACCGAGTTGAAGGAGCGAAGGCTTCGATTCGACGAATTGCACTAGCCTGGTTCCCTCGGCCGCCGCGGCAGAAGATTTGTGAGCGATGCAGGCTCAGACAAGCGGAATTCTGCGGCTCAGGCGGAAAATACCGCTGCTTTTATGGAGAGAAGAGTTTGAAACAGTTTGGTTCGAATCATTTATTTGGAACAGGCTTCGCGAAATCGGGTTTGAGTCCGTCCGCACCGACATTCTTTACGCGTCGAAACACAGACTATTCTTCAGCATGAACACAATCCGCGGCAGGGTGCTTGCCGGGGGCGTCGCTGCAGCTATGTCTATCCCAACCAATTTTTATGAGTGACATCGTCGGTATCGATCTAGGGACTACGAATTCGTTGATCGGGATCATGGATGCCGGTTTTCCGATCTTGCTGGCCGACGACAAAGGATCACGATTGACTCCTTCAGTCGTCTATTTTCCGGAATCCGGCGAACCGATCGTGGGCAACGCGGCGAACCGGATGCGTGTCTTAGAGCCACTGCGCACTATTTACTCGGTCAAGCGACTGATCGGTCGAAGGACCGGAGAAACGGAGAAGGAGACTTTCACCTATCCGGTTATTTCGCGAGACGGTCAGACGGTTATCGACGTAGAAGGCAAACTTTATCGGCCGGAAGAAATCTCGAGTATTATTCTCCAGAAATTGAAACGCGATGCGGAGCAAGCGCTCAACGGCCCGATTGACCGAGCCGTCATTACCGTACCCGCCTATTTCAATGACCTCCAGCGACAGTCGACCAAAAAGGCAGGCGAGTTGGCCGGATTTACGGTGGAACGAATCATCAACGAACCGACCGCCGCAGCCCTCGCCTACGGTCTGGATCGGTTAAAGGACCGTTCAAAGATTGCGGTGTATGACCTCGGTGGAGGGACATTCGACATTTCGATTTTGGAGCTGAATGAAGGCGTATTTCGGGTTCTTTCGACCAACGGCAATACCCGATTAGGCGGCGACGATATCGATCGTGAGTTGATCCGTTTGTTGAAGGACCGAATTACTGCACGCCATCCTGAGATTCGGACCGATCTCGATGATCCTCTTTTCGTGGCGAGATTACGCGATCTCAGTCATGATGCTAAGATTCGTCTTTCCGATGAAGAAGCGGTGCAGGTCGATATTCCTTTTTTGCCAGGAGATCGACGCTTTAGCTACTTGCTTACCCGTCCTGAACTTGACGCGATCGTCCGTCCGCTCCTTCGACGTACCCGAGGACATTGCCTACGGTCACTGGATGATGCGAAAGTTGCTCCGCGCCAGTTGGACGAGGTTATCCTAGTCGGCGGAGTCACTCGGATGCCGGTTGTCCGTCAGTTTGCTGCTGAAGTTTTCCAGCGTTTACCGAACCTGACCCAGAACCCGGACGAAGCGGTTGCCGCGGGCGCCACTATCCAAGCCGGTATTCTCTCGGGCCAGGTGCAAAACGTGGTGTTGTTGGATGTAACGCCGCTCTCACTTGGTGTGGAAACGTTTGGCGGCTTAATGAACGTGATCATTCCCCGGAATTCCACGATCCCATGCAAGGCCGGCGAAATGTTCACCAATGCGGTGGCGAATCAACGCTCGATGCGAATCAAAGTCCTCCAAGGTGAACGAGAACTGGCGAAGGACAATTGGGAGTTAGGCAACTTTGAGCTTGAGTTTGCTCCTGTACCGAAAGGCGTTGCGCGGGTCGGCGTCCAGTTTGAGATCGATGCGGACGGCATTCTTCACGTTTTGGCTCGAGACACCCAGAGCGGGGGAGAAAAATTGCTCGACCTATTGAGTGCGGTTGACGTCTCGGATGAAGCCGTTGAGATGATGATCGCGGAATCACTGGACCATGCCTTTGAAGATATGGCGGAGCGGATCTGGACAGAGGCAGCGCTGAAAAGCAATGAATTGCTTCCAGCTGTCCGTAGCGCTCTTACCTTGGTTGGGGACAAACTTTCCGCTGCCGAACGATTGGAAATTGAAGCGTTGGTCGGCGAGGTCGAAGCGGCACTGGAAAGTCATGACCATCAACGCCTCAAACAGGCAAACAGCGCTCTAGACGAGGGGACTCAACATCTGGCGACTTTTCTGATTGATCGAGCGATGGCGGAAGCGGCCAAGCGGAAGGCGTGATGCGAAGGCGAAGCGTCGGAAGCGTTTCCATAAGTCCTATGAGTCTCATGTGTCCTATGAGTCCCATGAGTGTCTACGTTCCTAGGGTTAGCTCGCGATGTAGGGCAAGCGGATCGTGAAAGTTGAGCCGGAACCAGGGGCGCTCTCCAGAGATACGGTCCCTCCGTGGGCTTGGATTGTATGTTTGACGATCGATAATCCGAGACCGGTCCCTCCTGCATCTCTGGAGCGATCTTTGTGAACGCGATAGAATCGCTCGAAAATGTGCGGCTGATCCGTGAGCGGAATTCCGGGTCCATTGTCTTTGACCTCGAGAATGAGATCGGAACCATAGCGTTTAACCGATACCCAGACCTTGAGGCCGGGTTTTCCGCCATACTTCAGGGCGTTATCCAACAGGTTAAAAATAGCTTGCTCGATTTTCAACGGGTCAGCCTCAACAACTGGCACTTCGTTGGGAATATCGACATGAACCGTGGCGCCGACGGTATTGATCAGGCTATCGGATCGCTCCAATGCTCTAGCAACACAGGTGCGAAGCTGGACCAGTTGGAACTTAAGAGGCAGCCGGCGCGATTCCAGGCGCGATAACTCGAGAAGATCGTCGACCAGAAGATTGAGGCGTTCTGCATGCTTATGCATCGTTGCCAGAAACTTCCTGGTCGTAGCACGGTCGGGGGGCGCCTCCAGCAAAGTTTCCAGGTAGCCGGTGATAATTGAAAGTGGCGTGCGCAGCTCGTGCGATACGTTGGCAACAAAATCTTTGCGGACACCTTCCAGGGAGCGGACCTGGGTTACGTCATGGAAAACCAACAGGATACCTGCGATCCCTTCTCGGGTGGGAGGGCGTAGGGCGACGGAAGTCACTTGGAACTGTTTCGCGACAAATCCATCCTTTTCCCGGATATCCACCGGAAGCTCGGCATACTGTGGAGCCTCGGTTTCCACGGTTCGCTTGGCCATTTGATGCAGAACATGGTTGCGAAACGCCTCCATGAGTGTTCGTCCTACCGGGTTCCGCGAAAGTGAAAACATCGTC
>WNFR01007018.1_pt1 | contig 12898 bp, 8 predicted proteins | sample 5400221 | NCBI WGS metagenome assembly WNFR01 (sample SAMN13153357, study PRJNA577476) | soil metagenome | isolation source: 40 cm soil under Madrone tree | place: USA:California | collected 2016-06-14
GTTTCGCGCGCTTACGGCGATCTTCGCGATATTCTGCGACTCGGTTTATATCAGCTTTTCTTTCTCGAAACGGCTGAACACGCAGCAGTCCATGAGACGGTGGAGCTAGGGTCGAAAAGGCAGCGACCAATCATCAATGCAGTAATGCGGGCTGCGACCCGGCAGCGAAGCGAGCTGCTGGCGCGCGCGAATGCGCAGCCCCTGGTTGTTCGAATGTCGCACCCGCAATTTCTCATCGAGCGCTGGCAGCAGCACTTCGGCGCTGAAAACGCGGAAAACCTGTGCAAATGGAACAATGTCCCCGCGCCAGTGTATGCGCGCGTCAATTTGCTAAAAATCGACCGAACAGAATTCCTCAGCAGATATCCGGAATCGCGGCCTCTGCCTGACCATCGGGATTTCATGGAAACCAATTCGCTGCCCTCAGGCGCTTTGGATCGCGGTTATTGTTACATTCAAGACCCCAGCACCACGATTGCGTGCCGTTTGCTAGACCCAAAATCTGGAGAAAAAATCCTCGACGCGTGCGCAGCGCCCGGCGGAAAGACCAGTTACGTGGCGCAACTTATGGAAAACTCTGGAACAATCGTTGCGTGCGATCGCGACCCCCAGCGGCTGAAAGTTCTGAACGAAAACATGGCGCGGCTCGGTGTGAGAATTGTGCACATTCTGCATCACGACTGGGCACGTGGTCAGGTCGCCCCGGAGCTCGCAACGCTGGCGCCATTTGATCGCATTCTGGTTGATGCGCCGTGCAGCAACACCGGAGTGATGCGCAGGCGGGCTGACCTGAGGTGGCGATTACGACGAACGGATTTCGACCGCATGGAACGGCTGCAGGTCGAAATCGTTCGTGCGCTCGTTCCGCTCCTCAAACCGAACGGCGTGCTCGTTTACAGCACGTGCAGTCTCGAGCCGGAAGAAAATGAAGAGGTCGTTCGCCGCTGCCTCGCAGCGATGCCGGTCATGCGCTTGGAAGCCGAAAGATCTTCGCTGCCTTTTCGCGATGGTTTTGATGGCGCTTATGCAGCAAAACTCGTTCGCAACATAACGGCCGACTAAGTTGCATACAGCCCGGCTGGTGGAATGATAAGCGTCCTATGCACGACGACCGATTCGACAAACTCGCAAAGCTCCTGGTGGAATATTCCATTCGTCTCAAGCGCAATGAAACGGTCCTTATCGAAGCATTCGATATTCCCGAGGAAATGACGATCGCGCTGATACGCGCGGTGCGAAAAGCGGGCGGCGTTCCGTTCGCGCAAACTTACCACACCCGAGTGAACCGTGCGCTAGCGCTCGATGCCTCGGATCGACAATTGAACGTGATGGCAAGTCACGAGCTGGCGCGAATGAAAAAAATGAATGCGTACATCGCAGTCCGGGGCAGCAACAATATCACCGAATTGTCCGACGTACCTCCAGAGAAGATGAAGCTGATCGGCAGAAAAATGCGCCCGGTCCAAGACCAACGGGTCAAAAAAACCAAGTGGGTAGTCTTACGCTGGCCGACTCCTTCCATGGCACAGCTTGCCGGAAAGAGCACGGAAGCCTTCGAAGACTTCTATTTCGATGTGTGCACGCTGGACTATCGTCATGGAAAAGACGGACCGCGTTCACATCAAAGGTCCCGGCACCGATCTGGGTTTCAGTATCAAGGGAATTCCAGCCGTCATCTGCGGTGGCGACCGCAACATTCCCGACGGTGAAGTTTTCAGCTGCCCGGTGAAAGATTCCGTGGAAGGTCACGTGACGTTTAACGCGCCGAGCATCTATCAAGGGACCGCTTTCGACGGCATCCGACTCGAATTCGATAGTGGCAAGATCATCGCTGCGACAAGCAATGAGACGAAAAAACTGAACGAGATTCTCGACTCCGATCCCGGCGCGCGTTACACAGGCGAATTCTCGCTCGGGTTTAATCCCCGCGTCTTCCAACCGATGCGCGACATTTTGTTTGATGAGAAAATCGCCGGCTCGTTTCACCTGACGCCAGGACAAGCTTATGAGGAAGCAGACAATGGAAACCGGAGCCAGGTCCACTGGGACATGGTAAGCATTCAGCGTCCCGATTACGGGGGTGGAGAAATTTACTTCGACGGCAAACTGGTTCGGAAAAATGGAAAGTTTCTCCCGAACCAGCTGCATTCGCTAAACTGGAAGTGATGTATACGTCCCATAGGTCCCCCTGAGACCTACGGAAAGTGAGCGCGCAGAATCCCGCTTCTGTCAGGCTCGCTTTGGCCCGCCAAGAAGGTTCAGCTGCATCATCGCGATCTCGCCGTTCTCGCTAAGCTCAAGATTCGCGATTTCAAACATCGGCGCTCCTTCGGCCGGGCCCGGTCCAGCGCCGGGCAACTGAACGACAACCTGCTTGGAGTTCGAATTCAGGATGACGGATGCAATTTCGAGTGACGGCGCAAACTCGAGCGTGCTTATCTGGAATGGGACTGTGATGAATACAGACGCACGCCCCTGCTGTGACGGGGTGAGTTGGACCGGTGCGGTTTCAGAATTCTGCACCACTTGCAATCCTGCGACTGCGAATGATGGCATACCCGCCATGGAAGGCCTTTGTTGCTGCGAGGGGACCACGCGAACAGTGCCCAGCGCGCCAGCGACAGGCTGAATTTTCACGATCTCGAAGGCGACCTGCAAATTCAACGCCGACTGAGCGCGTTGAGGCGAAGGCAAACGCATTGTGACGAGCTTCGATACGGGACGGACTTTCAACACACCCATCTTAAAGCTCGGCGTCAATTGCATGGCTGCAATCTCAAACGAGAAAGTGAGCTGTACCGAGGTCTGCATCGCGGCAGGAGGTGGTTGTGGCTTGGCCACGGGCGGAGCTGGGGCCGGGGCTTTGGATATTGGAGCAGTTGGAGTTTGGGTTGTTTCTGGCATGGTTGCGGGTGTGGTTATTTGCGGAAATACAGGCTCAGCAGAATCATTACTTGGAATATCATACACGGGCTCAGTTGTCGCTTCTTCTGTTGGCGCTGGGCCCGCAGCAGAAATGAATTGATCAGATTGGTCCTGGCTTATCGGTTCGACTGCAAAATCCGTTGATGGTTCTATTGCCGGCCATACGAAGTCTGCAGCCCCGAGACTATCACTCGGCTCCTCCGTAATCAATGCCGCTTCCATTTCCCTAGCATCGCCGGAGAACTCATTCGCCTCGTCCGTGGGGACTGTCACTTGCTCGGCGGGCTCGAAAGTCTCAGTCGCTGTTGCGCTCGGAGAAGCTTGGGCAAATTCATCTATTGCAGGAGGCGTAACCGCTTCCGTTGGCTGCAACATGACTGGTTGCGTGATATCGGATGTTTGTTCGACTACTGGTCCAACAAATGATTCAAAGTCCGGCTCGGCAACCGCCGCCAGTTCGGGGTCGGGTTCGCGATGAGCGGGAGCTGGTGAGGCCTCCGTTTTCCGTTGTTTAAGGCGGTCAAAAGCACTGCCCGATTTGCTTGGGGACAGTGCAGTTTGCCGCAACGAAGGCTTCCACGGTTTTAGGTGCACCGAAATCTGGCGGGGTCCTCCAACGAAGCCGTTGCGTTGTACGCCGCTCGGTTGCGCTGGTGCCACTCTCGGTTTGACGATGCCAGCGCCAGCAGGAGCAGGACCGGACGGAGGCTCAAGCCGCAAATGGCGTGGGACATTGACAAAATGCCGGCGAGCCACGGGTACGATCACCCAGGCGAGTAGAAGTATCGCCGCTAACAACAGTCCACCGACGATCCACAATCTCCTTCCACCAGAAAGCAGTGACCAAACTCCGGCCGGCGCTGCTTCCACAGTGGCTTTCTCGGGCTGGTTGGTTTGGGCAGAGGCCTGCGGATTATTCTGTCCGTTGGAAGCAGGTGAAGCGTTCGGCGTTTCAGCCCCGACAATTTTCGGTGCGGCTGCTGATTGGTCGTCACCACCAGCAGACGCTTGGGATACGGATTGTTCTGGCTGCGGGCTTATTTCCGCAGCAGGTTCACTCGACGGCTGTTTGGTTGTTTGATCAGCACTGGTAAGTTCAGTCGCCGGATTTTGTCCCGGCACCGCTGGCGCCAACGAAAGCGTCTCTCCCTTGGACGCTTCTCCTTGTTTATTTGCAGCAAACACACGATCTGGGATCGGACTCGGCTCAACTGCCGGACCGCCCTCGGCCTGGGAGGCTCCCGCGTTTGTTGCGTCGAACGCGAGCGCAGGCGCGGTTGAGCCTTCCGGCCTTTGGATCCAGCCGACATCGTAAAAAGCATCAGCAAAAACGCTGTTAAGTGCTGGCGAGTAAATCTTGTTAGCCGAACTGGTCCAATCAGCGGCTTTTTCGGAGTTGTTGTGCTGGTATTCCCACGCCGCCTGAGCGTAATAAAGCGCGGGCGTATCGCCCGTAAATTGGAACTCCTCCATCATCGAGTGGGCGCGGGTCTCTTTCCCCTCGAGCAAAAGCGTCATGTAAATCTTGAATTTAATGAGCTCTGCCGCCTGGTTCTTATCGCCACCCGGAGTGCGCTTGTATAAGGCCTCGAAACGCTCCTGCGCTTTTGCGTAGTCCTTCTTCTTAAACGGAATTTGCGCGAGATTGTATTGTGCTTCGCGGAGCTTCGGATCAAGCTTGGCTGCCTTTTTAAAGGCAGCTTCGGCCTGGTCAAATTGCTGCTGCTGCATCAGAATCTCGCCACGCAAATTGAGAGTCGCCGGTTGATTTGGGTCGGCCTTATCCGCTTCGTCGATGAGTTTAAGCGCGGTCGCGAAATCGCGCTGACGCAGCGCCTGCTGCGATTGCTCGAATTTTGAACGCGCGACGGCCTTTGTTTTTTCCGACCGCTCGGCTGCTGTCATTAACGGCAACGAAGGTCGCCCCGTGCCGGCTGGCTTTTGGAGCCACCCGACTTCGTAAAGTGATTCTGCGAAAAGTTTGTTCAGCTGCGGGGAGAAGTTCTTCTGTGCCGCAGTAATCCAGTCATTCGCTTCGTTTTGATTCTTCTGTTGGAGCGCGACGGCTGCCTTCACATAGTCAACCGCCGGGGTATCGGGCGAAAGCTCCAGCTTAGCCAAAATGGAATCCACCATGTTCCCTTTGCCCTCCATCAGGTAAGTCAAAAGGATTTTGTATTGGATCAGCTGCGAAGCTTCCTTTGCCAGATCGGATTGCCCGGTGGAAAGCAGTTGCTCGAAGCGTTTTCTCGCCTCCGGCCAATCTTTTTTGAGAAACGGAATCTCCGCCAGGTTGAAGCGCGCATTCCAAAACTTTGGATCGATGCGGGCGGCATCCTGTAATGCGGTTTCCGCTTGATCGTAGTCGCCTTGTCGCATGAGGATGACGCCGCGCAGATTTTTTGACGCGGCAAGATCAGGTTGCCGGGCATCGATAGCGTCGAGTTGCTTTAACGCGTCCGAAAACTTATTTGCATCGAACGCCTTGTAAGCGGCGTTGTACATCTCCTCCAGTTCGGCTTTGGTCGGCGCGACATTCTCTGCTGCAAATGAGTTTGCCGCGAACGAGCCAAGCACCAGTGCGGCCACCGCCGCCATCCCCCATATTCTCATGGAGTAGCGATTGAAGCCCTGTTCAGGGCCTCTGACAAGTGGAAAGTTGCTCGTGCGAGTCGATTTTTCAGCGGGGTTCGGAAAAATCGCAAACCGGTCGTGATCGGCCCCTGCTGGCTCAGTCATTGAGATTAGCGACGATACGCAAACCTTCCAAAGTGAGGTCGGGACGAATCACACCGATCTCCGGCAAGGGTCCGGCAATCAGGCGCGCGTAACCGCCCGTCGCAATGACATAACCTTTCTTGCGCGGGAACTGCTCTGCTTTGATTCGTGCAAGAATTTCCCGAACCAATCCACGATATCCGAACACTGCGCCAGATCGCATCGCGTCAATTGTCGATTTGCCGACCGCGTGTGGCGGCTCTTTCAACGAGATCCTGGGCAAGAGCGCCGTTCGTTGGTAAAGAAAGTTCGTCATTGCTTCGAGTCCAGGTGCAATTACGCCGCCGACGTACATGCGACGCTCCGAAACGATGTCGAAAGTCACTGCTGTGCCAAAATCCACTACGACCGCGGGAAATCCATAAAGCTCCGCAACTGCCGCAGCGTTTGCCAGCCGGTCCGCGCCGATCGACTGCGGCTTGGGATAATCAATTCCCACGCCCAGATCCACTTTCCAATCCAGCCAGAGTACCCTGGCCCTTTTTTTTGCCGCCTTTGATACCGCAGAATTTTTTGCCGGCACCACCGACGAGACAACGACGCTCCGCACGTTTCGTTGCGCAAGAAACCCAGAGATCACGCCGCTTGAGAGCTTGCTGGTAGCGATCCGGGAGGGAGTCGAGATTCGCCTTCTCGAAGCAAACGCAAACTTTGCGTACGAGTTACTGATGTCGATCAACAAATAATCGCACGTGGACGCCACGACAAAAATGCAGACACCCAACGCTACAGAGCGTCAAGCATTTGTCTCATTCGTCCGATGAGTCTCAGGGTCGTCTCTCCCACGGGCTCCGCTTGCTTGCGACCCACTTTCGCCACGCGTAGCATGACCCTGTGAGAAGATTGGTGCATCGGCCGCGCCGCCTGAGGCGTTCCCCCGCTTTGCGAAATCTCGTCCGCGAAACGCAATTGAGCGCCCATGATTTTGTCCTACCACTGTTCGTAAGTGAAAAACTCGATGAACGTCGGCCCATTACGAGTATGCCGGGAGTTTTTCAACTGCCCGTAAACCAGATTGCGGATGAAGCGCGCCGCGCTCAAGACCTCGGACTCCAAGCGGTCCTGCTTTTCGGGATTCCAGAACATAAGGACGAACAGGCCAGCGGCGCTTACTCGGAGGATGGCATCATTCAAAAAGCGCTACAAGCCATCAAGTCGAAATGTCCGAAGTTGGTCACGATCACCGACGTTTGCTTGTGCGAATACATGAGCCATGGCCATTGCGGCGTCACCCGTATTGACGGCGACCATTTCCATGTGCTCAACGACGAGAGTGTCGAGCTTTTGGTCAAGACGGCGCTTTCTCACGCGGCAGCGGGTGCAGACATGGTGGCGCCAAGCGATATGATGGACGGGCGGATTGGAGCGATTCGCGAGGCGCTGGATGCCTGCGGGTTCGATCAAACTGGGATTATCAGTTACGCGGCCAAATTTGCGTCGGCGTTTTACGGCCCGTTCCGCGAGGCAGCCGAAAGCCCGCCCCAGTTTGGCGATCGCCGTTCTTATCAGATGGATTTCGGCAACGCGAATGAAGCCCTGCGCGAGGTCGCCCTGGATGTCGATGAAGGAGCGGATATCGTGATGGTGAAACCTGCGTTGCCATATCTTGATATTTTATGGCGGGTCCGTGAGCGCTTTGGAAAACCGACTGCCGTTTATCATGTGAGTGGCGAGTACGCGATGGTCAAAGGCGCAGTCGAAAAAGGGCTCTTAGACGAACGTGCCGCTGTTCTTGAAATCATGACCGGGCTCAAACGCGCCGGCGCGGATATTATCATTACGTATTGGGCGCGCGACCTCGCGCAATGGCTACGGGAGTAAGAAGCAGGAAAGGCGAAACCGAGGCACATGCCCGGCTCAAAAGCCTCGCGTTCCTGTGGGCGCAGGCACAAGGTTTTTTGGCGTGCGGAATGGAAGTCAGTTTGCCGCGGTGCCGGTATCGTGCTGACGTGGCTGGCTGCCGATGGCAGCGAAAAGCGATTCAATCGACAGCGATTTTTGAATGCAAACAAGTGCTTTGCGATTTGCGACGCGATAATTGCCACAGCGAAGTTGCGCGCCGGCGTCTCCAGGTGATCTGCGAGCGCCGCCAATTTCTTGAAACGCGCCTGCGGGCCCACTATCCCAACCTGCGGAACGGTGATTCGCTCTTCCCCGAGTTCGATTCGCAAAACTTCACCGCGATAGGCCACCGCGGTTACATGCGGCTCGTACACGAGCTAGGCGCGCTGCAAAATCGTCTGTACGATTGCACCAAGTTCGACAAATTAATTCGCTACAGCTGCGCGAATTTGTTTTTCCTTGTGCTGCCCGAGCATTTGTTTCGTGACACAGAGATCCCAGTCGGCTGGGGCGCACTCGTGGAATCAAAGGGCGAGCTCATACTCGCGCGAAAACCCGTATGGCACGAAACCACAGAAGAAGATCGCATTCGCCTTTTGCACCGGATCGCCCTGGCGGGAACACGAACCCTAAATCGGAAACTGCATAATCCCGGCGTGTTGATGCAAGCTGTTCTAGACGGGGACAAGTAAATTATGCCCAGTCATCTCCTTTGGCTGCGGCAGGCCAAGCAAAAACAAAAGCGTGGGCGCCACGTCGGCCAGAATTCCGTCTTCGCAGCGAAACTTTGCTGCATCTTTGGCGACATAAATGAAATGCACAAGATTGCTCGTGTGCGCAGTGTTCGGTGACCCATCAGGATTGCGCATCTGTTCGCAGTTTCCGTGATCCGCGGTGACGAGGCCTTTGCCGCCAAGCTCGAGAAGTTTTGAAATAATTCGTGCGGTACATTTGTCCACCGTCTCCACCGCATTGATTCCAGCTTCAATAACCCCGGTATGGCCGACCATGTCGGGATTGGCAAAGTTGAGGATGATCAGATCGTAATTCCCCATTCGTGCCAGCACTTCGTCGGTGACCTCAAAGGCGCTCATTTCCGGTTCTAAGTCGTAGGTAGCGACTTTTGGCGAGGGAATCAGTTTGCGGTCTTCACCCGGAAACGGTTTCTCGATTCCGCCATTAAAAAAATACGTTACATGGGCGTATTTCTCCGTCTCGGCTATGCGCAGTTGCGATTTGCCGGCCGCGCTCACGACCTCAGCCAGGATCTCGCGAAGCTCTTGCTGCGGAAAAACGAACGGTGAAGGAAAGCGAATGTCGTATTGCGTGAGGCTCACGAAATGGACTTGCGGCCACACGTCGCGATCAAAGCCATCGAAATCCTTCAGCAAAAAGGCTTGGGATAACTGCCTCGCCCGATCAGCGCGGAAATTGAAAAACAAAACTGAGTCGCCATCGCGCACCCGCTGCTCGTTTGGATACGAGAAAATCAGCGGTGGCATAAACTCATCGGTCTTGCTGAGGGAGTATTGTTGCTCCACCGCTGCGGAAGGCGGCAATTTGCAGAACTCACCGCGGCCAAGAACAATTGCGTCCCAGGCTTTTTTCGTGCGGTCCCACCGCCGGTCACGATCCATCGCAAAATAACGGCCAATCACCGTGACGATCTTGGCGCCGCTCTTCTCTAGTTCCTTTTCGCATGTTCTCAAAAAACCGGCACCGCCAGTGGGTGATGCGTCTCGCCCATCGGTGAAAGCATGGACGAAGATTTCTATTACACCTGCTTCGTGCGCGGCGTTGGCAAGCGCGATCATGTGCGAATAGTGGCTGTGCACACCGCCGTCGGAAACCAACCCTAGTAAGTGAAGCCGATGACCGCGCGCACCTGCGAATGTTTCTTGCAAAACCGGGTTACGGGTTAGTTCGCCTTCCTCGATCGCCTTGTTAATTCTCGTTAAGTCTTGATAAACGATTCTACCTGCTCCGAGGTTAAGGTGGCCAACTTCCGAGTTGCCCATCTGTCCCTCGGGTAAGCCGACGTCGACGCCACTGGCGCTCAATCCGGAACATGGATAATCCCGGTAGAGCTTTTCATGAAAGGGTGTCGAGGCGAGCAGTGTGGCATCTCCATTCTGATCGCGCTTTTCCTGGCCGCCCGGATTGATGCCCCAGCCGTCGCGAATGATGAGCATCACCGGAGCAGCCATACGTCGCGCACTTTGCCGGTGAATGCGGAGACCGACAAGCGGTTCTTTCGTTGACAATTGAACTAACGCGCGCCTACATCGGCCTCGTGAAATGGCGCAATCAGTTGCTCGCGCTCTTTTGTCTTCTCGTGTTTGCCGGCATCGGGGTTCTCTATTTTCAACACTGGGTCATTCGGAAGCCCTTTGGAATTATTTTGTTTGTCGCAGAAGGTCTATCGCCAGCTCGGCTGGCCCCCACCCGTACTTATGCGGGTGGGGCGGGCACGCGTTTGAACCTGGATTCGATGGCCCATGCAGCTTTGGTGATGAATTACTCGAAGGATTTTGCCGCTCCCGATCAAGCAGCTGCCGCAACCGCGATCGCCACAGGCGAAAGGGTGACTAATCGCGTCGTTGCTATCAATGGCGATGGGAAACCTATCAAGAGCATCGTTGAGCTCGCGCGCGAGCAGGGAAGAGCTACAGGATTAGTGACCGATACAAAGCTTACTGATCCGACCTGCGCGGCTTTTTACGCGCACCCGATCGAGTCGACCGATGTCGAGAAGATCGCCGCTGAGTTTGTGGATCGAGGGAACATCGACATCGCAATGGGTGGCGGCGCGGCGCAATTTCTTCCCGGTACGAAAGGCGGCGAGAGGCAAGACAGTCGCGATCTCTTGCTCGAGCTTCGCGGCAACGGATTCGATATTGTTCGCACACGAACGGAGCTGGAAACAATTCCCGCGTGGCGGCGGCCGAAGCTCTTTGGTGTTTTTAACGATGAAGAGCTCGCATTCACGAACCAGGCAGAAGAGAGAACTCACCAGCCCAGTCTGTCAGATATGGTTCGCCGGGCCATCCAATTACTTCAATACAACCCCGGCGGCTATTTGCTGATTGTCGATGCAGGGCTGATGCGCAAAGCAGCCCAGGAAAATAACGGAGAACGGACCCTCAGCCAAACAGTCGAACTGGACCGAGCAGTTGGCATCGCACGAAGCTATGGAGGCCCAAGATCGACGATTGTAGTCTGCGGTGATGTGGCAATCGGTGGGCTAAGCTTGAATGGTTTTCCTTTTCGCAAAGATAGCGGCATCGCGTTGCTGGGCTTTAATTCAGCCGGCCAGCCCTGGATTACTTGGGCAACGGGTCCCCATGGCAGCAAGTCCTATGGGCCGGCGAAAATACCTGGGAAAGATGCAACTGAGACACCACAATCGGAACAGCCGGAACCGGCGGCCTTCTACACGAAATCCGCGCTCGTCACGGTGGAAGACGTTGTCGCGTTCGGCAGCGGCCCTGGAACAGACCAACTGGAAGGAGTGGTAGACAGCACAGTCGTTTTCAAAATTGTACGCGATGAGCTTTGAGATCTTATTGGCGCATGACGACGCCTCAGACCGCTGGTCTGCCGTTACCTTCGCGTCTCGCGGTACGGTACACCGAGTCGATAAAAACCAAGCTGGTCTCCCACGTCTGCGGCTAATGAGTTGTCGCCCGACAGCCGTGCCAGCTGTATGGCAGCCTGAGCGGCCTCAATTGCTTTAGCGAATTGCCTGGTCTCCGCATATCCTGCTGCTAAGGTACGTAACACAACGGGGTTGGTGCCTCCCAACAGTTGATTAGCTTGTCCAGCAAGCTTCACAGCCTTGTTACCATCTCGTAATGCCTCGTTAGAACTAGTGGCCAACAGCCATGCCAGGTTAGTCAAAGCAGAAATCGACGTTGGGGAAATCTCTACGGCTCTCTCATAATTCTGAATCGCTTCGGCTGTTTCGCCCTTCTGATCGAGAGCAACAGCCAGCACTGTGTGACAATCTGGATCATCAGGCCGGATTAACAGGGCAGCGCGACAATATTGGATCGCACTATCAAGTTCGCCTTTCTCAAGCAACGCACGGCCGAGACCATAATAAGCGAGAAAGTAATCGGATCGTATTGCCGTTGCCTTTTGGTAATGACTGATCGCTTCGTCGATTTGTTTTTTGGCAAGGAGCGCATCGCCCAAAGAAACCTGACTATCTGGATCGTTCGGTTGCATGGCCACCGCTCTCTCGCAATGCAAGATCGCCTCGTCCACGTTGCCTTTCCCTACAAGGGCGGTTCCGAGATTGTACTCTGCATCCCAGGAATCTGGCTGCATTTCCAAGGTAGCCCGATATTGAGCGATTCCGTCATCAAGCTGGCCTTTCTGAAGAAGCACAATGCCGAGGTTAGTGTGAGCCATCCAGCAGTGGGGGTTTTTGGCAAGAGTCGTGCGCCAAAGAGTTTCAATGTCGCCGTACATCGCGGCTTGCCGCCACGTCAACGCCCCGAGGCTGGCGACTACAAATAACGCCGCGCCCAAGATGTAGCTGCGATGCTGCTTAAACACATCGCCCAGACTCGCTACGCCTGCCGAAAAGAGCGCGATTGGCCCGATACATGCCAGATACTGATAGTGGTCCGCCACGAACGTGTAGCGAAATGTGAAAAGCATGATAAACCCCAGCACTGGGCTGAGCGTGACGACGAAAAATGCGGCTGCGACCTCGACACTGCGTCCAACATATCGCCGGGCGAAATAGATCGCTGCGCACAACACGACTCCCGCCAGCAACCATGTGTAATCCAGCAGATGCGTCGGTGAGATATTCCATCTTGGATAAATAAAAGTCAGATTGGACGGCCAGATGAGTTTGCTCAGATAGAACCAAACAGCGCGACTTGCGACCAGAACTCGCTCAATTGGGGTCAGAAACGTAAAGACTGCTCGACTTGTACCCTGATGGTATCGCTCCCACCACATCGCCAAAAAGCCCATCGCCAAGCCCAGAATCAAAAAAGGCACGATTTGAAGAATTCGCTCGCGATTGATCGGCTTTTTTTGAAGCCAAAGAATCAAAAATAATGCGGCCGGAAGTGTACAGGCCGTTGTTTTCGCCGACAGCGCGAGCGCATAGAGGATCAAAGCCAGGCAGTAAAAGCGCCAGCGCCGCCTCGTGTCTTCATCAACAAAGGCGATCCAGGCAAGCAGCGTAAGCAGAAAGAAAAAACCCATCAGCACATTTTTGCGTTCCGTGATCCAGGCAACGGATTCGACCTGCACGGGGTGCAGAGCAAAAATCGCACCCGCGAGCCAGGCCCCCGGCACGTTCAACCGCGCCAGCACCCGCCAGACTAGC
>WNFR01014523.1_pt1 | contig 12898 bp, 11 predicted proteins | sample 5400221 | NCBI WGS metagenome assembly WNFR01 (sample SAMN13153357, study PRJNA577476) | soil metagenome | isolation source: 40 cm soil under Madrone tree | place: USA:California | collected 2016-06-14
CGAACTCGAATCGCGACCGGCCGCGCTTGTGCCGCGCGGGCTCAGGAGCGAGCCGCTGCTGCTCCGAGCAGGGACGCAGTCTTCCATCGGCAGCTGCGCCGGGTCAGCGGTGCGATTGCGAGTCGGCGAGAACGGCATCCCGAAGACGGGTGTTCACGGCGGTCGCAGCGAGAAGGTTGTTCTAAATAGAGAAGTCCCTTTGGGGGCCAAAAAGTGACAGGAAACTCTGACACGGCACCGACACGCAGCCGACACGGCACCGACACAGCTGGTGAAGAGATGACGACCAAGCAGGGACTGGGCCCCGTGATTGACGAGAAGTCACGCGTTCTTATCCTGGGCACGCTTCCTGGCGCGGAGTCGCTCCGACAGCAGCATTACTACAGCGACCGCAGGAACCAGTTCTGGGCGCTCCTCGAGAGCGTGTTTGGCGCATCGGCCAGCACCACTTACGCCGAACGCCTTGAGTTTCTGTCAAGTCACGGCATCGCGCTGTGGGATGTTCTTCGAAGCGGGGAGCGCGAAGGAAGTAGCGATGCGGCGATCGCACAACCGGAACCGAACGCCTTTGCCGGACTGTTCGCCCGTTTTCCCGCTCTGCACCGAGTTGCGTTCAACGGCACGAAGGCTGAATCGCTGTGGCTCACTCACATCATCCCGCGGACTGATGTGCCGCACGATCGGCTTGTTACGAAGACGCTCCCATCCTCGAGTGGCGGCCCAGGACGATACGTACTGCCGTTCGAAGACAAGTTGGCCCGCTGGAGCGCATTCCTTTTGGCACGGCCGTAATCAGAGCGCCGCGGTCTTCTAAAGGCGCCCGAATCATCCGCGAATTTCGATGCGCGGTCTTACGCGGACCGGGTTCCCGTCGCTCCCGCTCTCCGAACCTGCCGCATCGAGCGCGGAAGGGTAGGCTCTCTTGCGACGCAGCGCCGCGTCTCCGCGTTGTCGGTGCGTCCGCCTCGTGGGCCGCGCGAAAAGGAGGCGACGTGAAGCTATCCCCTTCCGAGCAAGACAAGCTTCTGCTCTACGTAGCCGGGATCGTCGCCCGCGATCGCAGGGCGCGCGGCGTGAAGCTGAATCAACCGGAGGTCGTCGCTCTGCTGTCCTGTTGGCTGCTCGAGGGCGCCCGCGACGGACGCTCAGTGGAGGAGCTGATGGCGGCCGGCCGCGCGGTGCTCTCGCGCGAAGACGTGATGGCCGGCGTGGCGGAGCTGGTTGATGAGGTGCAGGTCGAAGCGACGTTTCCCGACGGCCGAAAGCTGGTGACGTTGCATCAGCCGATCACATGATCCCCGGAGAGATCCGCACGCCCGACGGACACATCGACCTCAACGCGGGGCGAGCAAGGCGCACGCTCGTGGTCGAGAACTCCGGCGACCGCCCGATTCAGGTCGGTTCCCACCTGCACTTTGCGCAGGCGAATCCTGCGCTGCTCTTCGCGCGCGACGATGCTGTCGGCTTCCGCCTGGACGTTCCCGCCGGCACGTCGGCGCGCTTCGAGCCCGGTGTGGTCCGTAAGGTCGAGCTAGTCGAGCTCGCGGGGCGACGGCGCGTCCCGGGGCTCCGACTCGACGGGCAACTGCCGTGAGGATCTCCCGCGAGCGATACGCGCAGCTCTACGGCCCGACGGCCGGCGACCAGGTTCGGCTGGCTGACACCGACCTCTGGATCGAAGTGGAGCAGGACCACTGCGTCGGCGGTGACGAAGCGGTGTTCGGAGGCGGGAAGACGATCAGGGAGTCGATGCAGCAGGGGACGACGACGCGCGCCGCCGGTGCTCCGGGCCTCGTGATCACGAACGCCGTCGTCCTCGACCACTGGGGCGTCGTGAAGTGCGACATCGGCGTACGGGACGGTCGGATCGTCGCGCTCGGCAAGGCGGGCAACCCTGACATCGCGGACGGCGTGGATCCGCTGCTGGAGATCGGCCCGACGACGGAGATCATCGCCGGCGAAGGGCGCATCGTCACTGCCGGAGGCGTCGACGGCCACGTCCACTTCATCTGCCCGCAGGTTGTGGACGAGGCGCTCTCGTCCGGCATCACGACGCTGATCGGGGGCGGGACAGGGCCGGCAGAAGGGACGAAGGCGACCACATGCACACCGGGCGAGTTCGCGCTCGCGGCGATGTTCGCCGCGATGGACGACTATCCCGTAAACGTGCTGCTCCTCGGGAAGGGCAACACCGTCTCCGCGGAAGCCCTCTGGGAGCAGCTGCGCGGCGGAGCAGGCGGGTTCAAGCTGCACGAGGACTGGGGCTCGACTCCGGCGGCGATCGATGCCTGCTTGACCGTTGCGGACGCAAGCGGAGTGCAGGTCGCGATCCACACCGACACACTGAACGAGACCGGCTACCTCGAATCCACGCTCGAGGCGATCGGCGATCGATCGATCCACGCGTACCACACCGAAGGCGCAGGCGGCGGACATGCGCCCGACATCATCCGTATCGCGTCGTTCCCCAACGTGCTGCCGTCGTCGACGAATCCGACGCGCCCTCATACCGTGAACACGGTCGCCGAGCATCTCGACATGCTCATGGTCTGTCATCACCTCAATCCGCGCGTGCCCGAGGATCTCGCGTTCGCGGAGAGCAGAATCAGGGCGACGACGATTGCCGCCGAGGACATCCTGCACGACCTCGGCGCGATCTCGATGATCGGCTCCGACTCACAGGCGATGGGACGAGCCGGAGAAACGATTTTGCGGACGTGGCAGACGGCGCACGTCATGAAAGCGCGCTTCGGCCGGCTGCTCGGCGGGCCGGCCGACAACCTGCGCGCGCGGCGGTACGTCGCCAAGTACACGATCTGTCCGGCGGTCGCGCACGGCATCGACGCGGAGGTGGGATCCGTCGCAGTGGGAAAGCTCGCCGATCTGGCGTTGTGGGATCCGCGCTTTTTCGGCGTCCGGCCGCACCTCGTGCTGAAGGCCGGCCGGATCGCGTGGGCGCAGATGGGCGACGCCAACGCCTCGATTCCGACGCCGCAACCTGTGTACGGGCGTCCGATGTTCGCCGGCAGCGGCCGGGCGGCAGCCGAGGCATCGCTCGCCTTCGTCGCGCCGGCCGCCGTCGAGAGCGGCTTCGTCGATCGGCTGGCGCTGCGCCGCCCGGTCGTCCCGGTGCGGAACACCCGCTCGGTCGGAAAGGCAGATCTTCCCGAGAACGATGCACTCCCCGAGATCCGCGTCGACCCGGAGAGCTTTCGCGTCTGGATCGACGGTGAGGCGGTCGAGCCGCAACCGGCCCGCGAGCTGCCGCTCGCCCAACGGTACTTCCTCTTCTGATGCGTGGTCTGACGCCACTGCTTCTCGCCGACGGCCGCTTTCCCGCCGGGGGTTACGCCCATTCCGGCGGGCTCGAGCAGGCCTGCAACGACGGACTGACCGCGGACGAGGTCGCCGCATATCTCCGCGCCCGTCTGCACGCGGTGGCCGCGCCCGAGTGCGCGCTTGCGGTCGCCGCGGGCCGCGAGACGGAGGTCGACGGTCTGCTGTTGCTCGACGACGAAGCTGCCGCGCGTATGCCAAGCCCTGTGTTGCGCGCGGTGTCGCAACGGCTGGGCTCGCAGTTGCTGCGCACGGCATCGGTCGTGTGGCCGGACGCAGGACTGCCGCGGGCGTACCGTGCGGCGAGCACCTCGACTCCGCGCCCCGTCGCGTTCGGTGTCGTTGCCATGGCGGCGGGCCTCGACGAGCTCGAGCTTGCCCGCGGGTTTCTCTACGACGACGCGACGATGGTGACCGCCGCGGCGGCAAAGCTGCTGCCGGTGGATGTTCTGTCGATGACGCGGCTGCTGGTCGAGCTCGAGGAGGACATCGAGCGTCTCGCGCTCGCAGCCGTTTCCCTCAACCTGCCGCCGCGCGAGTTGCCGTCGGCGTTCGCCCCACTACTCGAGCTGCGGTCGCTTGCACACGGCCGCCGGGAAGGGAGGCTCTTTGCATCCTGAACGCGCACTTCGCATCGGAATCGGCGGCCCCGTCGGCTCCGGCAAGAGCTCGCTGATCGCGGCTGTCTGCCGATCGCTTCGCGACGAGCTGCGAATCGGGGTCGTCACGAACGACATCTACACGACCGAAGACGCAATATTTCTGCGCTCGACCGGCGTGCTGCCGTCCGAGCGTATCGCCGCAGTCGAAACCGGTTGCTGTCCGCATACGGCGATTCGCGACGACATCACCGCCAACCTGGAGGCAGTGGACGAGCTCGAGCGCGAGACCGAGCTCGACCTCATCTTCGTCGAGAGCGGCGGGGACAACCTGACCGCGATCTTCAGCCCGGCGCTCGCCGACGTGCAGATGTTCGTCATCGACGTCGCAGGTGGTGACGACATCCCGCGAAAAGGTGGGCCGGGAATCGTCCGCTCGGACCTCCTCGTCGTCAACAAGGAGGACCTTGCTCCGCACGTCGGCTCGGACCTGGATCGAATGGCACGAGATGCGGCCGACCGGCGGAACGGTCTTCCGGTCACCTTCATCTCCCTCCGCACCGACCCGACCGCCGCGCCGGTCGCCGAGTGGATACGCGAGCAGGTCGCGCGCTTTCGCGACGGCGGGCTGCACACACACGCACCTGCCGATGGAGACCACGAGCATGGGCACTCGCATGACCACGGTCACGCCCACAGCCACGAGCACTGACGGCCGGCTCGCGCTCCGTGTTGCACGGCGCGGGCTCGTCGAGTGCCGAGGACACGTGCCGCTCGCCGCGCGGACGGTGCACGGCCGGCCCGGCTGGACGCGCGTCGTCCTCGTGCAGACGAGCGCAGGCCCTCTCGCCGGCGACCGAATCGAGATCGATGTGGAGATCGAGGCGGGAGCGGCGCTCGAGCTCACCGCCACAGCTGCCACGCTCGCCTACCCGGCGTTGGAGCAGGCGAGCATCTCGGTCACATGTCGAGTCGGTGCGGAGGGCCGCCTGGCGTGGCTCGCCCAGCCACTGATCCTCGCCGCAGGCTGCGACCTCGTCTCGAACGTCGACCTCGAGCTCGACGACGGCGCAGCAGCGGTCGTCCGCGAAACCGTCGTCCTGGGTCGGCACGGCGAAAGCCCGGGCCGCTACCGAGGGACGATTCGCTGCGACCTTGGTCGCCTGCCGCTTCTGCGAGACGAGGTGCGCATCGACGGTGCCGATCGGACGACAGCGCTCGTTACCATCGGCGACGCCCGAGCGGTCTCGACCCTCGCAGTCCTCGGTGCTCGACCCGAGGCCGAGGCCGAGCTCGACTAGCACGTCTTTTGGCGAGGCTGAGGCGTGTGTGCAGGGCAGGTGCCAAAGCAAAACTCGCCAAAGCTTCAGTACGTTCGTCGTGACAGCGATCGACGCTGCGTGCCGCCGAAGCCTCAGGCGTAAACTGTGGCCGCTCCGCCGAAGTCGACCGCATGCGGGAGTTGTCGGTCAGTCGGGTGATACGGGTCGACGCGCTCCTCGCCGCCCCAGCGGGTGGGCGGCCGAAGCCATGACAGCACCGTCGACGCGACGTACTCCGCCTCCCGCTCGTCCATTCCCTCGCCGACGCGAACGGACTTCGCGTCGTATGCGACCTTCAAGCAGAAGTCGGCGCGAGACCGTTCGTCTTCATTGGTCGGCACTCGAGCCGCCTTGACATCGTGCACGAGCCCGGCGTCATAGCGCTTCACACGCGCGAAGCGTCCGATCTCCTTTCGCACCTCCAGATGTTCGGCCGTCACGGTGAGCAGCTCGTGGCCGAAGAGCTGCCACGCGATCGTCACGCTCACTGCGAACTCGCCGACAGCCCACCCGCAGAGCCAGACCAATAGGAATGCGCCGCCACCCCAACCTGCGTGTTGCAGCCCGGCGAGGGCGGCGATTCCGGCAAACGTCCAGAACGTCAGCCAGAAAGTGAGGAACGCGAGCTCGCCCCACAAGCGGCGCGGCCGGAAGCGAACAACCAGACGGTTACCCAGCTCCTCGATGCGCGAACCGGCGGGCGTTGGCGCGAACTTCATCGTGGACTCAGCCACCGGCGACCGCCTCCCGCGCTGCCCGCGCTCGCAGCCGTCTGCTCAGTCGTTCCATACTGGTCGACGTGCCGCCGGTCTCGACCTGGTGCACGAAGACGTGGTTCGTGGAGCCGCCTAGCGGCAGGTTGGAGCGCCCGGTCAGGACGATCGTGTCGCCGTCGTGCGCGAGACCGCGGCCGACGAGGCCGCCGATGATGTTCGCCCAGCCGGCCTCGATCGTGAGTGCCTCCTCGACCTGGAGCGGCACGACCGCCCATTCGAGCGCCAGCTGCTGCAGCACGACCGCACTCGTCGCCGCCGCGACAATCGGGCCCTGAGGCCGGAAGCGCGAGACGAGCCGCGCCGTCGCCCCCGTCTTGGTCGGAACGGCGATCACAGCCGCGCCGACGTCGTCCGCGAGATCGCAGGCGCCGTGCGTCAGGATCTCGGCGACGTTGTCGCTCGGGGCGATGCGCCGCTCGTACGGCAGGGTCGGCTCGACCGACCGGGCGATGGAGTCCATTACGGCGACGGCTCGCAAGGGAAACATGCCGGCGGCCGTCTCGGCGGAGAGCATCACCGCGGACGTCCCGTCGAGGATCGCGTTGGCAACGTCCGACACCTCAGCCCGGGTCGGCTCAGGCTCTTGGATCATCGACTCGAGCATCTGCGTCGCCGTGATCACCGCGCGACCTGCCTCGCGCGCGCGCCTGATCACGTGCTTCTGGATCATCGGCACCTGCGAGACGCCGATCTCGACGCCCAGATCGCCGCGCGCGACCATCACCGCGTCCGATGCGTCGATGATCGCATCGAGATTGGCGACTGCGTCGGCCTTCTCGATCTTCGAGATGATCCGCACCGGGGAGCCGGCGAGGTCGATGAGCCGACGCAACTCCATGACATCGTCGGCGCTGCGCACGAAAGAGAGCGCGACGTAGTCGACATCGTGCGCGAGCGCGAACTCGAGGTCGACCCTGTCCTTCGCGGTTAGCGCCGGAATCGGGAGCGACGTCGCAGGAAGGTTGACGCCCTTTGCCGGGGCGACGATCCCCCCGGCCTCGACACGGCAGAGAACGCGCCCGCCATCGGTGGACTCGACGCGTGCGCGGATGCGGCCGTCGTCGATCAGGACCTCCTGCCCCGGCTCGACGACTGCGGCAAGGCCGGGGAACGTCACTCCGATCTCGCCCAGGCAAGCTGAGCCTGGGTCGGTCAGAACGAGCTCGTCACCGGTCGCGACGCGGACGGGCTTCGCGAGGCCGGTAACTCGGATCTTCGGCCCGCAGAGGTCGGCGATGACCGCGATCGGCCGCCCGATGCGATCCTGTGCAGCGCGCACCGCCTGGAGGCGGGCGAGGTGCTCGTCGTGCGTCCCGTGCGAGAAGTTCAGCCGGGCGACATCCATTCCGCACTGAGCGAGCTCGTAGATCGTCTCCGGATCCGATGTCGCCGGTCCGAGCGTGCAGACGATCTTCGTCCGCCGGACATCCGGCCGCGCCGTCGGCGCGATCGTCTTCCAGGTCTCCGTCAGGGAAAAGCTCGCCAGTGCAGCCATGACACTCCTTTTGTTTCACAGACCCTAGGAAGCGGCCCGCGCCGTGGCGACGGGGGTTTCCCTAGCCGTGCCCCTGATGCACACTCAGCGCGTGCTCCTCGGCCGTGAGGATGAATGTGCGCGAATTGATCGCCTGTTGGACGATGCGCGGGCAGGTCGGAGCGGAGCGCTGGTCGTGCGCGGTGAGGCCGGCATCGGCAAGAGCGCTCTGCTCGAGTACGCAGTCGCGGGAGCCGGCGACGCACAGGTCGTCCGTGCGCTCGGTGTGGACACGGAGAGCGACTTCACATTCTCCGGGTTGCACGAGCTCGTGCTTCCGCTGCTCGACCGGCTCGCGGAGATCCCGCCAGTGCAGGCGCAAGCGCTGCGGGGCGCGCTCGCCCTCTCGGAGGCACAAGGCGTAGGGCGGCTCTACATCGGCGCGGCGACGTTGAGCCTGCTTGCGGCGGCGCGGGACGAGCGACTGTTGCTGTGCGTCGTCGACGACGCACACTGGCTCGACGAGGTGTCGGCCGATGCGCTGACATTCGCAGCGCGCAGGCTCGAGGCGGAAGGCGTCGCGATGCTCTTCGCAGCGCGGCGCGATGCTGATCGACGCCTGGGATTCCGCGGAGGAGGCATCCCTGAACTCGAGCTCAGCGGACTGGCGGCGGATCTCGCGGCCGAGCTGCTCGGCCTCGAGGCCGAAGCGCCCGTCTCCCCGCTGGTCGCCGCAGAGGTCGCCGTGGCCACCGGGGGAAACCCGCTCGCGCTCGTCGACCTCGCACGGCGGCTGACCCGCGCTCAGCTTGCGGGCGAGAAACCGCTGCCGCACCCGCTGCCGTTGCGGGAAGGCCTCGAAGCGGCGTTCGCGCAGCAGGCGACGCGGCTCTCCGACGAGGCGAGGCGTGCGCTCGTGATCGCCGCAACGGCCGACACCCGGGCGATGCGGGTGATCACGCGCGCGGACGCGGCGACGCGCGCGGCGTTCGAGGAGTGCGAAGACGCCGGGCTGCTCGCGATCGCCGAAGGCGAAATCAACTTCAGCCATCCGCTCGTGCGGTCGTCGGTGTACCAGCAGGCATCGGCGGCGGAGCGGCGAGAGGCACACCGCGCGCTGGCCGACGCGTTTCCACCGGAGGGGCGGTACGCGGAGCGGCGTGCGTGGCATGCGGCGGCGGCGATCGTCGAGCCGGACGAAGACGTCGCCGCGCAACTCGAGCTCGCGGCCGAGTCGGCGCGCACGCGCCGCGGTCATGTCTCGGCGGCGGCGATGTTCGAGCGCGCAGCTCGCCTGACGCCGGACAATGCACCGCGCGCGCGCCGACTGTACTTCGCCGCCCGGTCCGCGTGGCTCGCGGGCCAGTCGGACCGCGCGCGGCATCTCCTCGATGAGGCTGCGCCGGCCGACGACCTGGTCCGCGCCGACTCTGCGCATCTGCGGGCACGAATCTCGTTGGGCAGCGGCGCCGCGGCGGACGACCTCCTCGCCGAGGCGGCGCGGATCGAGCCGATGGATGCGGCGCGAGCTGCCGCGATGCTCGCGACGGCCGTCGATACGGCACCCGCGGCCGAGCGCGTCGACCTTGCGCGGCGCGCGGTCGCCCTCGCAGGCGGTCGTGCCGACGCAAGCGATTTGCTTGCAAGCCTCGCGCTCGCCCGCGCCCTCGCCGCAGTAGGAGAGGCGGATGAGGCGCTGGCGACCCTGGCCAGAGCGAAAACACTGCTCGCAGGCGACCTCAGCCACGACCCCGAGTTGATCGTTGCTGTCGTTGACGCGGTTGCTGGCGTCGACCCCACCGACGCCGCATTCACGCGCGAGCTGCTCGAGAGGGCGACCGCCGCAGCTCGGACCCATGCATTGGTCGTTCTCCCGCGCGCGCTCCTGCACTCTGCTTGGCTCGACTTCGAGGCAGGCCGCTGGACCGACGCCTACCTCAACTTCGTGGAAGCCGCACGTCTCGCAGACGAGACAGGTCGGGCTGCCGAGCGCACCGCGGCGGTCGCAGGGCGCGCCCTGATCGATGCCCTACAGGGCCGCGAGCCTGAAGCGCGAGCGGCGGCAGCCGAGCTTCCCGGTCTTGCGACCGAACGGATTCTCGGCCTCATCGAGCTCGGCCACGGCCGCGGTTACCAGGCCGCCGCACATCTCGCACGCGCGACGCACACGCCCATGACGCTCCTCCCGCGCGGGCTACCGGCTCCGGAACTCGACCTCGTTGAGGCTCAGGTGCGGGCGGGGCGGCGCGAGGAGGCGGCCAGGGTTGTCGAAACAATCCCGCCCGGCGACGTGTCGGCGGGCTGGGCCGCGGCGCTGCTCGAACAGCCGTCGGCGTTCGAGGCTGCGGCAGCGCGCGTGCAAGACCAGCCGTTCCTGCTCGCGCGTCTCAGGCTGAACCGGGGCGAGGCGTTGCGCCGCGACGGCGCCCGCCGAGACGCACGGCTCGAGCTCGACGCCGCACTCGAGATCTTCGAAGGGTTGGGCGCGGCGCCGTGGGCCGACCGGGCACGTCAGGAGTTGCGTGCGACCGGCGCGACAGTTCGGCGTCGGAAGCCGAGCACCCTCGACGAGCTCACCCCACAGGAGCTCAGAGTTGCGCTTGCGGTCGCGGGCGAGGCGACTTACAAGGAAGCCGCTGCCCGGCTTTTCTTGAGCCCGAAGACGGTCGAATATCATCTGGGCAAGGTGTACCGGAAGCTCGGCATCACGTCCGGGCGCCAACTCGCACAGCGCCTGGCCGAAGAGGGTCTGACCGAGGCACCGTGACGCCACGTGCCGCGCAAGCGATCGTCGTCGTGGCCGCGGCAGTCGCCGTCGTCATCGCAGCAGCGGGTCGGAATGGCGGAGGACCGTCGCAGCAAGCTGCGCGCGAGCTTCGCGTCGGTTACCTCTTCTCGCCCGACGCCGCGAAGCTGCTCGTCCCGTTGATCGCGCGCTTCAACGGCCAGCATCACCGCGTGCATGGCCGGGAGATTCGCATCGTCGGCGCCGCGCTCACGTCCGGTGAGGCCGAGACCGCGCTCGCGGCGCGCACGCGAAGGCCCGTACTGTGGACGCCGGCGTCGTCGCTCTGGGGACGGCTGCTCGACCACGACGCCGCCGCGAACTGGGTGCCGCCCAAAAGCGCGTCGCTCGTCAGTTCACCGCAGGTAATCGCCATGTGGGACCCACTCGCCCGTGCGCTCGGGTGGCCGAACGCGGCAGTCGGGTGGAAGAACATCCTCGCTCTCGCCACGTCGAGCCGCGGCTGGGCTGCATATGGCCACCCCGAGTTCGGGCCATTCCGCCTGGGGCACACGAACCCCGACTTCTCGACCTCCGGCTTGTCGGCTGTCGTGTCCGAGTACTACGCCGTGACAGGGAAGCACGCTGGGCTTAGCCTCGCCGACATCCGCCGGCCTGCTGTTCGCGCGGCCGTCAGGTCAATCGAGCATTCGATCGTTCACTACGGCGAGACCGCTGCGGCCTTCACCGACCAGATGGATCGCTACGGTCAGTCATATGCGCACGCCGTCTACGTGCAGGAGACGCAGGTGCGCGCCTTCAACAAACACCGCCGGCAGGCGACGCGCCTTGATGCCATCGAGCCCGCCGAGGGGACGTTCGTGGCCGACTACCCGTTGATTGCGCTACGGGCGCCCTGGGTCGGCAACGACGCGCAAGCCGCGGCGGCTCTCTTTGGCCACTGGCTCAAGTCGCGGATCACGTCCGCAATGGCGGCGGAGAGCGACTTCCGCCTCCACCGTCCCGCGGACCTCCCGCTTCTCGAGTTGCCCGCGCCCGCGGTGCTGGCAGCGATTCGACAAGACTGGCGCCAGGACCGCAAGGCCGCGAACATCGTGCTCGTGGTCGACACGTCGTCGTCGATGGGAGGTGCCGGCCGGCTCGACGCGGCGAAGGCCGGCCTGCTGTCGTTTCTCCACGAGCTTTCGCCGCGCGATCGCGTCGCGCTGGTCACGTCGGGGTCGACCGTCACGACGCGCGTGCCACTCGGTCCGTCGGCAAGCAGCCGAGCCGCTGTCGCGCGAGCCGTGCGCGGTCTGTTCCCGACCGGCGACCTACCGGTGTACGCGGCGGTGTCGCGCGCGCTCGGCGCAGTCCGCGCTCTCAACGATCCAAGCAGGATCAATGCGGTTGTTGTGCTCTCCGACGGCGCCGGTACGACAACCGGCTACCGCTCACTGCTCGCAGAGATCCGCGCCGAGCCTGTGACGGAGGGCGCGAGCGTTCGCGTGTTCACCGTCGCCTATGGAGACAATGCCAGTGATCCCACCCTCTCGACGATCGCCACCGCGTCCCGCGGTGCGTTTTTTTCCGGCCGGCCGAAGGACATCCGGGACGTCTACCGGAGCATCGCGTCGTACTTCTGAGGTCACTTTGAGAGAGATCCGCCGCTACCGCGTCGAAAGCGAGATCGGGCGAGGGGGAATGGCAGTCGTCTACCTCGCGCGGCAGCTCGACCTGGACCGTTACGTCGCGCTCAAGGAGCTCGCCGGCCTCCATGCGGCGGACGCGACCGCGACCTTGCGCTTCCTGCACGAGGCGCGGCTCGCGGGATCGCTCAACCACTCGAACATCGTCACGGTCTATGAGTACTTCGAGCACGGTGGGATCCCGTACATGGCGATGGAGTTCCTGCCGCGCGGATCGCTTCGCCCGCTCGTCGGCCTGCTCTCCCTGGCGCAGGTCATCGGCGTCCTCGACGGGATCCTCGCCGGTCTTGCGCATGCGGACGAGCATCGGATCGTCCACCGCGACCTCAAGCCGGAGAACGTGATGCGGTCCGACGACGGCGGAGTCAAGATCGCGGACTTCGGGATCGCAAAGGCTCACGACGAGATCGCCACGGCGAATCTCACGCCGGCGGGCGAGTTCGTCGGCGCGCCGGCTTACGTCTCGCCCGAACAGGTTCTCGGGTCGGCCGCAACCGCGGCGAGTGACCTCTACGCCATCGGTGTGATCGCGTTCGAGCTGCTCACAGGAGAGGTTCCCTTCGCCGGGCATGGCTCGCCGAGCGCGCTGCTGATCCGGAAGGTGAACGAGCGCCCGCCGCTCTTGCGGTCGCGCCGCCCCGATCTCGACCGCGGTCTCGTGGACTGGGTCGATCACCTCCTCGAGCGCGAACCGGGGAAACGGCCGTCGAATCCACAAAGTGTGCGTGAGTCACTCGAGGACGTCGCGGAGCGCGTCATCGGCCCGCGCTGGAGGCGCGAGGCGGCGCTTCCGGCGGGACCACCCGCGCACGATCCGATTGAGGTGCCCGCGGCGCCGCCACACCGATTCGCGTCGATGCGGACACTGCGGACGCATGCGCGCCCCGCGGCGCTGGTGACGAACGCGCTGTCGAGGCGGGCGAACCTCTCGGTCGCTGCGGGAGTCGCGGTCGCGGC
>WNFR01005551.1_pt1 | contig 12894 bp, 14 predicted proteins | sample 5400221 | NCBI WGS metagenome assembly WNFR01 (sample SAMN13153357, study PRJNA577476) | soil metagenome | isolation source: 40 cm soil under Madrone tree | place: USA:California | collected 2016-06-14
TCCTGGGTGCGGTTTCTCGCCGAAGACCCGGCGACGATCTCCTCGACTTCCCCGCAGCTGGAGATCGTCGATCCGTGGTTCGCCCGGATGTCGTGGGACGACCGCTTCCGCACCGCGCGGGCGATGACCAAGCGGCTCGAAGAGGAGGGGGTGGCCTACGACATCGCCAGCCACCGTGCCTCGCCGCCGGGCCTGCGGATCTGGACGGGTGCCACGGTGGAGCCGGCCGATGTGGCGCTCTTGCTGCCCTGGCTCGACTGGGCCTGGGAGGAACAGCGCCAGGCGGCGAAAGCCGCTTAGATTCCACCACAGAGGCACGGAGAACACAGAGAAACAGAGAAGAAGAGCTCTCCCTCTCTGTGGCCTCTGTGCCTCGTGGTGCATATCCGAAAGAGGTGCAATGCCGAAGGTGCTGATTGCTGACGCCTTGAGCCCGCGTGCGGCCGAGATCCTGACCGCGCGCGGGATCGAGGTCGACTTCCTTCCCGGCTTACCGGCCGCCGAGCTGAAAGAATGCATCGGCTCCTATGAGGGACTCGCAGTGCGTTCGGCGACCAAGGTCACCAAGGGCCTCTTGGCTCATGCCGAGAAGCTGCGGGTCATCGGACGCGCCGGCATCGGGGTCGACAACATCGATGTCGACGCCGCCACACAGCGCGGCATCGTCGTCATGAACACGCCCTACGGCAACTCGATCACCGCGGCCGAGCACACGATCGCGATGCTCTTCGCGCTGTGCCGGCAGATCCCGGCCGCGGACCGCTCGACCCAAGCCGGCAAGTGGGAGAAGTCGCGCTTTATGGGGGTCGAGCTCAGCGGCAAGACGCTCGGCGTCATCGGCTGCGGCAATGTCGGCGCCGCCGTTGCCGAGCGCGCCCTCGGGCTGCGCATGAAGGTGATCGCCTACGACCCGTTCCTGTCGGCCGAACGCGCCCGCGACCTCGGCGTCGAGAAGGTGGCGCTCAAGGCGCTCTACACCAGGGCCGATTTCATCACCTTGCACACGCCGCTGACCGAGACGACCCGCAACCTGATCGGCGCCCGCGCGCTCGCCTCGATGAAGCCGGGCGTGCGGCTCATAAATTGCGCGCGCGGCGGTCTCGTCGTCGAGGCGGACCTCGCCGCCGCACTCGACAGCGGTCACGTCGCCGGTGCCGCGATCGACGTCTTCGCAGAGGAGCCGGCGGTCGCGAGCCTGCTCTTCGGCCGCGACAATGTCGTTGCCACCCCGCACCTCGGCGCCTCGACGAGCGAGGCTCAGGAGAACGTCGCCCTGCAGATCGCCGAGCAGATCGCCGATTTCTTGCTGACGGGTGCCGTCTCGAACGCGGTCAACATGCCGTCGCTCAGCGCCGAGGAAGCCCAGCGGCTCAGCCCTTACATGAAGCTCGCCGAGCAGCTCGGCAGCTTCGCCGGACAGCTGACCGAGACCGGGATCAAATCTGTCGCGGTCGAATACGAAGGGGCGATCGCCGAGCTCAACGTCAAACCGTTGACCGCGATCGCGCTGACCGGACTGCTCTCGCCGCAGCTCGCTTCGGTCAACATGGTCAACGCGCCGGTCATCTGCCGCGAACGCGACATCCGGGTCAGCGAGACGCGGCGTGCCGAGCCGGTCGATTACCAGACCTTGATCCGGGTCGTGGTCGAGACCGAGCGCCGGTGCCGAGAGGTCGCCGGCACGCTCTTCGGTGGCGACAAGCCGCGCCTCGTCTCGGTCGAAGGCATCGCGCTCGAGGCGGAGCTGGGACGCAACGTCTTGTTCGTGCGCAACTCGGACAAGCCCGGGTTCATCGGCGCGCTCGGCAATGCGCTCGGTGCGGCGGCGGTGAACATCGCGACCTTCCATCTCGGCCGCGCCGCTCCCGGGGGCGAGGCGATCGCACTCGTCGAGGTCGACCAGACGCTGACCCAGCCGATCCTCGACACGGTGCGTGCTCTGCCCAACGTGATCCAGGTCAAAGCGTTGCGCTTCTAGGCCGAGCGCAGCTTCGCTAGGCTATTCGCGTTATGAGTGACACTCCCCACCCGGCCCTGCTCCCTACCGGCATTCACGATCTGCTGCCGCCCGAGGCCGAAGCCGAGGCGGCGGCCGTATCGCGACTGATGACGACGTTGGCGGCGCACGGCTACGAGCGAGTCGAGCCGCCGCTCGTCGAGTTTGAGGAGACATTGTTCTCGGGGGCCGGGGCGGCGATGGCAACCGCGACCTTCCGCATGATGGATCCGATCTCGCACCGCATGATCGGCGTCCGCGCCGATATGACCCCGCAGATCGCACGGATTGCCGCAACCCGGCTCGGCAACGCGCCGCGGCCGCTGCGGCTCAGCTATGCCGGCCAGGTGCTGCGGGTCAAAGGCTCAGAGATCCGACCCGAGCGGCAGATCGGCCAGGTCGGCGGCGAGCTGATCGGTGCGGAAGGCCCGGCCGCCGATATCGAGGCGATAGCGGTAGCCGGCGAGGCGCTTGCTATGCTGGGCGTCTCTCGCCTCTCGGTCGATATCACATTGCCGACACTCGTGCCGGCAATTGCCGAGGCATACGATATCGGCGGCGCGCGCGCGGCGGCGTTGCGCGCGGCCCTCGACCACAAGGACGCTGCTGCCGTCGCCGCCGTCGCGGGGGCGGCTGGCGAGCTGCTGGAGCCGCTTCTTGCCGCTGCCGGTCCCGCTGCGGCGACCCTCGCTGCGCTCGATCGCCTGGTTCTGCCGGCGCGGGCGCGCGCCGAGCGGATCCGGCTGGGCGCCGTCCTCGACGGGCTTGCGACCGCCGCTCCGGAGCTCAAGGTTACGGTTGACCCTGTCGAGAACCGCGGTTTCGAGTACCACACGGGGATCAGTTTTACGTTCTTTGCCGACGGTCCTGCCGCCGACGGCCCGGCCGGTGAGCTCGGCCGCGGCGGCCGGTACGATGCAGGCGATCCGGCCGCACCGGAGCCGGCGACAGGCTTCACTCTTTATACCGACACGATCCTTCGGGTGTTGCCGGAGGCGACTGCGCCGCGCCGCGTCTTGCTTCCGCTCGGCTCCGATCGCGCTCGGGCCGATGTCCTGCGCAGGGCGGGCTGGGTCACGGTCGCAGCACTAGATCCGGCAAGCGATTGGCGGGCCGAGGCAAGCCGCCTCGGCTGCAGCCATGTCCTCGAGGGTCAGGCGCTGGTGGCTGTCGGCTAAGGGAGGTCCGGGATGGGCAATGTCGTCGTGGTCGGGGCCCAGTGGGGCGATGAGGGCAAGGGCAAGATCGTCGATTGGCTGTCGGAGCGGGCCGATGTCGTGGTCCGCTTCCAGGGCGGCCACAATGCCGGCCACACCCTTCTCGTCGGGAATACCGAGTACAAGCTGAGCCTGCTCCCCTCAGGGGTCGTGCGGCCGGGCAAGCTGTCGATCATCGGCAATGGCGTCGTCGTCGATCCCTGGGCGCTCCTCGCCGAGATCGAGACGATGCGAGAGAAGGGGCTCGACATCTCGCCGCGAAACCTGAGGCTCGCCGACAATGCGGCGCTGATCCTGCCCTCGCACGGGGCGCTCGACCGAGCCCGCGAGGAGCGGCTCAGCGACAGCCGGATTGGCACGACCGGCCGCGGCATCGGTCCGGCCTACGAGGATAAGGTCGGTCGCCGCGCGATCCGGGTGTGCGACCTCGCCGATCCGCAGGCGCTCGAAGAGCGCGTCGACCAGCTGCTCCTACATCACAACGCGCTGCTGCGCGGGCTCGACAAGCCGGAGATTGACCGCGGCGGGCTGCTCGGCGCCCTGGGCGAAATCGCGCCGCGTCTCCTGCCCTATGCCGACAGGGTATGGCGTCTCCTCGACGAGGCGCGAAGCCAGGGCAGGCGCGTCCTGTTCGAAGGCGCCCAGGGCGCCATGCTGGACGTCGACCACGGCACCTACCCGTTCGTCACCTCGTCGAACACCCTGGCGGGTCAGGCGGCTGCAGGCTCGGGAATCGCGCCGGGCGCCATCGGTTTCGTGCTCGGCATCACCAAGGCCTACACGACACGCGTCGGCAGCGGGCCGTTTCCAACCGAGCTCAAGGACGCGATCGGCGAGCGGCTCGGCGAGCGCGGCCGCGAGTTCGGCGTCGTCACCGGACGCAAGCGGCGCTGCGGCTGGTTCGACGCGGTCGCGGTGCGGCAGGCGGTCAAGACCGGCGGCATCAACGGCATCGCGCTGACCAAGCTCGACGTCCTCGATGGCTTCGACGAGGTCAAATTCTGCACGGCCTACCGCCGTGGTCGAGAGACCTACGATTACGTCCCCTCGGGGATGAGTGCCCAGGCCGAGCTCGAACCGGTGTACGAGACTGCTGAGGGCTGGCGCGAAAGCACGCGCGGCGCGCGTTCCTGGGCCGATCTGCCGGCAACCGCGATCAAATACATCGTACGGCTGGAGGAGCTGATCGGGGCACCCGTGGCGCTGCTCTCCACCAGCCCCGAGCGCGAGGACACCGTGTTGGTGCGCGACCCCTTCGCTGATTAGCGGACGGCCCGGACCTGGGGGGCGGCAGGCTTGCCGAGCCTGGAGTGCTCGCCGATGTAGCCATCGACGTGGCCGGCGATTGTATCGAGGCGGTCGGCGAAGTAATGATCGGCGCCCGCGATCTTACGGAAATCAATCTTGATGTCGCGCTGGTGCGCCAGCTTGGTGACCAGCCGCTGTACCGACTCCACCGGCACCACGGTATCCTGATCGCCCTGCAGAACCAGACCCGACGACGGGCACGGCGCAAGAAACGTGAAATCGTAGATGTTCGCAGGCGGCGCTACGGCGATGAAGCTCTCGATCTCCGGCCTTCGCATCAGCAGCTGCATGCCGATCCAGGCGCCGAACGAGAAACCGGCGATCCAGCAAAATTGCGCATTCGGATTGTAGGTCTGCAGCCAGTCCAGCGCCGATGCGGCGTCGGACAGCTCGCCTTCGCCGCGGTCGAAGCTGCCCTGGCTGCGCCCTACTCCACGAAAATTGAAGCGCAGGGTCGAAAAACCGCGGCGCACAAAGCATTGGTACAAGGTGTAGACGACCTTGTTGTTCATCGTGCCGCCATGCTGGGGATGAGGATGGAGCACGAGGGCCATCGGGGCCGCCGGCACCCGCGCATGGTGATAGCGCCCCTCGATCCGGCCCTCCGGGCCATTGATGATCACATCAGGCATGATCGACCGAACTCATACCCGAGCTGCCGCGTCGGACAATCGCGGCCGCGGGGGCAATTGATGCTCTCCATTTCTTGATCGCATTCGTCGGACAATTATATGCTGGCTCTGGTTCCACCGATGCGGCGCGGTGACGCTGCGTAGCATCAGCGACTAACATAACATAGTGACCGCGATGCTTTTTAAAAACCTGCGCGACGAAATCGACGCCACCCTTGCCCGCGATCCGGCCGCCCGTTCTCGACTGGAAGTCGTGCTGTGCTACCCCGGCTTTCACGCCCTGTTGTTCCACCGTGTCGCACATTGGCTGTGGGAGCATCGTTGGCGGCTTGCCGGGCGTTTCGTATCGCATCTTGGGCGAATGCTGACCGGCATCGAAATACATCCCGGTGCGCGCATCGGCAGACGCTTGTTCATCGACCACGGGATGGGGGTAGTGATCGGCGAGACCGCGGAGATTGGCGACGACTGCACGCTCTATCAGGGTGTCACCCTCGGCGGCACCTCGCTCGAGCGCGGCCACAAGCGTCATCCAACGCTAGGCAACGGCGTTATCGTCAGTGTGCACGCCCAGGTTCTGGGCCCATTTCGGGTCGGGGATGGGGCGCGCGTCGGCGCGCAAGCGGTAGTGTTGAGCGAGGTGCCGGAGGGTGCCACGATGGTTGGCATCCCGGCGAAACCGGTTGCGCGTCGTCGCGCTTCTGGCGATTCGCAGCCTACATTTCAACCTTATGCGCTGGGACCTGAGATCCCCGATCCGATTGCGCGCGCGCTCACCGGGTTGCTCGACGAAGTGACGAGCCTTCGAACACGCTTGGCCGAACTCGAGAAGAGCGAGCTCGCAAGCGCGGGCGCGGGTGGGACCGCTCTCGAGTTTCGACACAGCAGCAGGACCGGTGACAAGGAGAGCGTGACCTGAGGATCTGACGATGCGGCTGAGCACCAAGGGGCGTTACGCGGTCATGGCAATGGTCGATCTCGCGCAACAGGGTATGGGCAAGCCGACCTCGCTCGCCGAGATCGCCGAGCGCCAGGAGATCTCCCTGTCCTACCTCGAGCAGCTCTTTGCCATGCTGCGCAAGGCCGGGCTCGTGAAGAGCGTGCGCGGCCCGGGTGGCGGATACCTTCTAGCCCATGATCGCGGCAAAACTCGCATCGCCGACATTATTCTCGCCGTCGACGAGCCGATCCGCGCGACGCGCTGTCCTTCGGGCTCGCCGGTGGGCTGCCGCAGCGATCGGACACGATGCCTGACCCACGATCTGTGGGAGGAACTCGGCAACCAGATCCATCTCTATCTCAGTTCGGTTTCGCTGGCGGATGTCTGCGAGCGTCGCGTGCTCGGGACCAGTGGCCGGATCCATTGCGAGAGCGTCGGCAACACGGCTGCAGGTGCTAGATGAGTGGCGATGCTCGCGGATGGTCTGGCAGGGAGGTCCGAACTCGGACCTATCTCGACTGGAATGCGACCACGCCATTGCGGCCCGAAGCTGCGGCGGCAATCTCGTCAGTACTTTCTCATTGCGGCAATCCGTCCTCTGTCCATCTTTGGGGCCGCGCGGCGCGGCAGGCGATGGAGCGCGCCCGGCAGTCGGTCGGGGCTCTGCTCGACGTCCGCCCCGAGCGGATCATCTTTGTCAGCGGCGGCACCGAAGCGAACCATCTTGCGCTCTTGGGGACTGGGCGCGATCGCGTACTCGTCTCTGCGGTCGAGCACGATTCGGTTCTTCGTGCGGTTCCCGAGGCGGAACGGATACCGGTCGACCGCGACGGGATCGTCGAGCTCGACATGCTGGACCGCCTTCTCGCCGCCAATCCACGGCCGGCCCTGGTCTCGGTCATGCTCGCGAATAACGAGACGGGGGTGATGCAGCCGGTCGCCGAAATCGCCAGGATCGCACGAGGACACGACGCGCTGTTTCATTGCGATGTCGCACAGGCCGCCGGGAGGATTGCTCTTGACGCCGCAGCGATCGGCGCCGATCTCGTCAGCTTATCCGCGCACAAACTTGGCGGCCCGCCGGGTATCGGCGCGCTGGTTGTAGCCGGCGGGATGGAGTTGACGCCATTGTTGCGCGGCGGCGGCCAGGAAAGCGGGCGCCGCGCCGGCACCGAAAATCTGCCGGGGATTGCCGGTTTCGCTGGCGCAGCCGGGGCCGCCGCGACGCAAATCGCGGTTTACGACCGCATCCGCGAGCTGCGCGACAGTTTGGAGGCGGGTATTGCTGCCATAGCACCCGACGCGGTGGTTCTCGGTGCCGCGGTACCGCGGTTGCCCAACACCACCGCAGTCGCGATGCCGGGTGTCTCGGCCGAGACTCAAGTCATCGCCCTCGATCTCGACGGTGTCATGGTCAGCGCCGGAGCCGCCTGCTCTTCGGGCAAGGTCGGCCCGAGCCATGTGCTCCAGGCGATGGGAGTTGGACCCGATCTCGTCGTTTCGACGATCCGTGTCAGCCTCGGCTGGACCTCGTCCGAAGCCGATGTCGGCCATTTCCTTGAAGCCTGGGCCGCGCTCTATCGGCGCTGCCGCGGTCGAGCGCCGAGAGCGCACGCCGCGTGATCGCGACCGCCCCAGCGCCGCTCTCGGGCCGGGAATTGCCTCGGCCCAACGCGATGCCGATCTATCTCGACAATCAGTCCTCCACCCGGCTCGACCCCCACGTACTCGACGCGATGCTGCCCTATTTCACTGAGCAATACGGCAATCCGCACAGCGCGAGCCACCCTTACGGTCGGATTGCCGCCGAGGCGATCGAGCAGGCGCGCAGCGAAGTCGCTGCTCTCATCGGTGCCGATCCGCGCGAGGTGATATTTACCTCAGGCGCCACCGAAGCGAACAATCTGGCGATCAAGGGTGCGGCGCGTTTTGCGCGCGAGCATCCGCGCAGCGCTACGCCACGCGACCATATCGTGACGCTGACGACCGAGCACAAATGCGTGCTGGAGAGTTGCCGCCAGCTCGAGCGCGAGGGCTTCCAAGTCACTTATCTGCCGATTCAAGCGAGCGGCCTGGTATCGCTCGATGCGCTGGCCACGGCACTGAGTGAGCAGACGCTGCTAGTCTCGGTGATGGCTGCGCACAACGAGATCGGGGTCATCCAGCCGCTCGTAGAGATCGGTGAGATATGCCGCTCAAAGGGGGTGCTGTTTCATACCGATGCCGCTCAGGCCTTTGGTAAGATGGCGCTCGACGTCGAGGCCATGCACATCGACCTCATGTCGATTTCCGGCCACAAGGTCTATGGACCCAAAGGCATCGGCGCACTCTACATCCGCCGGCGGCCTCGGGTGCGCCTGCTGCCGCTAATCGACGGCGGCGGCCAGGAGCGGGACCTGCGGTCGGGAACCTTGCCAACGCCCCTCTGTGTCGGAATCGGTCGCGCGGCCGCGATCGCAGCGACAGAGATGACCGCCGAAGCACGACGGCTGCGACGGCTAAGAGACCACCTGCAAACGGGGCTCACTCGCCGGGTGGCCGGACTCCGCCTCAACGGCGATGCCGAGAGCCGTCTGCCGGGGAGCCTCAATTTCTGTTTCCCCGGGATTCCGGCAATCCAGCTGATCGAGGCATGTCCGGGAATAGCGATCTCGACTGGGTCGGCCTGCACCTCGGCGAGCGTGGAGCCCTCTTACGTGCTGCGAGCACTCGGGCTGTCGGATGAGGATGCAAATACAGGGATTCGCATCGGCCTTGGCCGGTTTACGACGCCGGCGGAGGTCGATTTGGCCATCGACGCGCTGGCCGCCGCCGCGACCCGGCTGGCGGCCGACAGCGGGATGGCGGGAGAGAGCAGAAATCCTATATAGGAACCGACATCTCGGCTCGCGCCGATGGTTTAGGGTTGGACTTTGGAGACGCACAGATGTTGGCGAGAAAGCAGGCTCTGGCGGTGACCGACGCGGCGGCGCAGCGTATCCAAGCGCTGCTCGCCAGGCGCGGCAAGCCGTCGGTCGGCGTGCGGGTCGGTGTGCGCTCGCGCGGCTGCTCGGGACTCACCTACACGATCGAATATGCCGACGAGAGAGGCAGATACGACGAGGTCGTCGAAGACAAGGGGGTGACGATACTGGTCGATCCGAAGGCGGTCATGTTTATCCTCGGGACTGAGATGGATTATGTCGAAGAGAAGCTGCAGAGCGGCTTCACCTTCCGCAATCCGAACGAGAAGGGGCGTTGCGGCTGCGGTGAGTCCTTCCACGTCTAGAGGGGTATCCGCAATCGCGTACGGCAGCTCTGCGTGAAGCTGTTTCAGATCGAGGAGCCGGACGGCGGGCCGGCGGATCCCCGAGCGTCGGGCGCCGCAATCGGCATCGATGCGGCAGGCGCTCGCGCCGAGGTCGCGTTCTCGGTCGGCGGTAATGCGCTCGTTCTGGATGATCGCGAGGGGTTCGAGCAGGCGCTGGCTGTGCCAGGGGATTCGGCTGGAACGGCAGTGTGGCAGGAGCTCTTCGAAGGGGCGCGGATGCGCGCCGAGCGTGCGCTGGCACGGCCGGTGAGCGATGCCGTAATCGTGCTCGCCGCGCCACCGGATGGCCGCACCACGGCGTCCATTACGGAGGCCGCGGCAGGCGCAGGGCTTGGGGTGTTGCGTCTCGTGAGCAGGGATGGGCTGTCGGCTGGTCTGCCTGCGGCGCTCGCGGCTGCGATGCTCGCCGAAGATTTGGCGCCGCGCTTGGGGTTTGATACACCGGACGCGGGCTGATGCCAAAGATGACCTTTATCGAGCGTGATGGGACTCGCCGAGAGGTCGACGCGCCGCTCGGTGCCTCGGTCCTCCAAGTCGCGCGACACCACGACATCGACATCGAAGGTGCCTGCGAGGGCTCGCTCGCCTGCTCGACCTGTCACGTGATTGTCGATACGGAGTGGTACGACCTGCTGAAGGAGGCGAGCGAGGATGAGGATGATATGCTGGACCTCGCCTTCAATCTTACCCAGACCTCGCGGCTTGGTTGTCAGATCATCATTACCGAGGAGCTCGACGGCTTGACGGTGCGACTGCCTGCGGCCACCCGAAACCTGCTTCTAGGCTGACCCGGACCTGCAAATGACCGGCGAGCCGGCGCTCTTCCCTCGTTTGGTCCGAGCGTCGGAGGATAACTGGCGGGCCTATGTCGGCCACGAGTTCGTGCTGCAGCTCGCCAGCGGCGTTCTGCCGGAACCGTGCTTTCGGCGCTACCTGGTCCAGGATTATCTGTTTCTGATCCATTTTGCCCGCGCTTGGGGGCTGGCGATCTACAAGTCCGACACGCTGAGCGAGATGCGCCGGGCGCAGCGGCTGGTCGCGGCGACGCTCGATGTCGAGATCGGGCTACACATCGACTATTGTCGCGGCTGGGGCCTTTCGGAACCAGTGATGGCCGCCGAACCCGAGGCGCCGGAGACGATCGCCTATACTCGCTTCGTGCTCGACCGTGGTGTCGCTGGCGACCGGCTCGACCTCGAAACCGCACTGGCTCCGTGCGTCGTCGGTTATGCGGTAATCGCCGCAGAGCGGATGGCCGATCCGGCAACCCAGCTCCACCAGAATCGCTATCGCGAATGGCTCGAGATGTACGCGGGAGCGGAATACCAGACACTCGCCCGCGAGGCAGAAGCAGCACTCGACGACCAGTTCATCCGGCGCGGCGGCGACGGGCGCTTTGCTTCTCTAGCGGCCAATTTCTCTCTCGCGGCTCGGCTCGAGGCCGAGTTTTGGCAAATGGGGCTGGGGGCGCGGCGGTGACCACGGTGGATCTCGACCTCGCCGGCAATCGGACCGGCCATCGCGTTGTCGTTGCGATGTCGGGCGGGGTCGATTCGTCGGTGACCGCGGCCCTTCTGGTCGAGCGCGGCTTCGAGGTCGTCGGCATCTCGCTGCAGCTTTACGACCATGGCGCGGCGACGGGGCGCAAGGGTGCGTGCTGCGCCGGGCAGGACATCGCCGACGCGAGGCGGGTCGCCGAGCGTCTCGGCATTGCGCATTACGTTCTCGATTACGAGAGCCGGTTCAAGCAGGAAGTCATCGACGATTTCGCCGCCAGCTATCGCCGCGGCGAGACGCCGATCCCGTGCGTCCGCTGCAATCAGCGGATCAAGTTTCGCGACCTTCTCGCCACCGCGCGCGATCTCGGCGCCGCGGCACTCGCGACCGGCCATTATGTACGCCGCATTATGGGCCCGGGCGGACCCGAGCTGCACAAGGCTTGCGATGCGGCACGCGACCAGAGTTATTTCCTGTTCGCGACGACACGCGCCGAGCTTGACTATCTGCGCTTCCCGCTGGGCAGATTTGCGAAGGGGGAAACCCGCGAACTGGCGCGACGTTTCGGGCTCGGCGTCGCCGACAAGCCGGACAGCCAGGATATCTGCTTCGTCCCGCAGGGATCCTATGTTGATATCGTCGAACGCTTGCAGCCGGAGGCAGGTGAGCCCGGCGATATTGTCGATCTGACGGGGCGGGTGCTGGGCCGTCATCGGGGCATCGCGCGCTTCACGGTCGGTCAGAGGAGGGGGCTGGGGATCGCCGCCGAAGAACCCCTGTACGTGTTGCGTCTCGACCCCGAGGAGCGGCGCGTGGTAGTCGGTCCGCGCTCGGCGCTCGGCGCGACCCGGCTTTCTCTGGATGAGGTCAACTGGCTTTGTCCGCCAGTGGCGTCCGGCATCGCGGTCACGGCCAAGCTGCGCTCGACGCAGCTACCGGCGGCCGCGACGCTCTACCCTGGCGCGTCGCCCGGCGAGGCGGAAGTCGTGCTCGCCGCCCCGGTGGGAGCGGTGGCGCCGGGCCAGGCCGCGGTGCTTTATGATGGCGAGCGGGTGCTCGCCGGCGGCTGGATCCGGCGGCCGGCCCGGCTGGCGCCGCTTGACCCGCATCCCTCCATCTCCTATATGCGAGCCCCTCGCGGCGGGATAGCTCAGCTGGTTAGAGCAGGGGAATCATAATCCCAAGGTCGGGGGTTCAAATCCCTCTCCCGCTACCATCTTTCCGCACACTCCTCTGACGCCATTTGGGTATGCGCGATCTCCCAAGAGCGCGGTCAACTGCCCAGTGATTTCAACCTCGACACCACCGGGTCGGGAGGTGCTGCGAAAGACGGTGACTGTCTCGACCAAGTGCCGCATAGCCTGTGCCGCCTCCATGTCGCCAGCATTTATGCCCCGGGATATGGTTTCACGCAGTCGCATGAGCTGGTTTTCGTAGTGTTTGAGGACTGCCGGGTGCAGCGACACGACGTTAGCCGGTGATGGCTCTCCTGCGAGTTCGGCGCCTAGCTCCTTTCGCTCGGCGCTTAACACGTTCATTCTATTCCCCAATAGTTGGGGATCCCCGATGCCCTTGGCGATGCCATCAACCAAACGGTCGATCTCGCGATCGATATCGGCCAGACGCCGTTCCAGCCGAGCCTTCTTTGCGTTGCTCTCCTCCGCTAATCGCTGCCATTCTTCGTGGTACGTCCTGAGATATTCGGCGACGATTTTTGGTTGTCGTAACTCAGACGTAAGGGCTGAAAGCACAGCGTTCTCGACGGTCTCGAGTAGAAGGTTTTCGGCTCCGGGCAAGTGCCGCTCTCCGTTGCCGCTGAGCAGCGGATGCGGACCCGTCCTGATTTGTCTTTTCCACTAGTACCTTGTTGCGTAAATTACCGTATGTTGACCGCGGGTGTTTTGAGAAAACGACCTGCTTGGTCCAGGCGAAGGGGTGAGCGTCTTGATTGTATGCGCCGATGAAGGCGTCGATCTGATCGCGCACCTGCCGTG
>WNFR01012111.1_pt1 | contig 12894 bp, 18 predicted proteins | sample 5400221 | NCBI WGS metagenome assembly WNFR01 (sample SAMN13153357, study PRJNA577476) | soil metagenome | isolation source: 40 cm soil under Madrone tree | place: USA:California | collected 2016-06-14
CAAAATAGGTGGCGCAATTGCGCAAATGTTGCAAAGCAGCGGCGGTATCTCCTTTTTGGGAGAGAATTACGGCCAGGAGTTGCTCAGTGTTGGGCTGGCGATGAAGAGGATCCATCGCGAGGGCCTTGGTCGCACTGGCCTCGGCCGGGCCCAGGTTCTTAAGCTGAAAATTGCCGAGGGCATTGTAATAAAAGATGTCGATACCGCCGCGAGGATCGATGGCCAAAGAGTGATCGGTCTGGTTGAGGACTTCCTGCCAGTTCTGGGCAGCTGCAGCCAGAGTCGCGAGGTGCGGATAAGGAAGCAAAAATTTAGGGTCGGCCGAGATCGCTGTTGAGAACGAGTTCCACGCGCCCGGCGAATTCGCGGACTCCTGAATCCTACCAAGTTGGTACCACGCTTCGGCGAATTGTGGATAGACCGCAACCGCCTTCTGCAAATCTTTCTGCGTGCGGTCCAGCTGGTTGTCAAGGAATTCGGCTCGTGCCTTCTCGAAAGCCTTGATGGCGTCTTTGGGAGCAAACGCAGTTGTGCTGCTAAGTCCAGAACCTGAACCTCCGTCTTCGCGGCGAAGCGTGATCGTGCCGAGGTTCGGACTGTCCAACACGTGGCGAGTAGCAATAGGAAGAGTCGTGGAGTTAAAGCCCGGCGCATCTGCAGCGACAAGGCAACCGACATATTGATCCGCTACCGGCTTCGGATTGGCTTTGATTGTGGTTGAGCCCTTGTCGTCGACAGTCGAGATGATAAAGAAGCCGTTATGGTCTGCATTGGTGGTGAAGCGAGCTTTTCCGTCGCACGTTACAGTCACCAGAACCGGTTCCCAAGGTAGCACCCCACCGGCCACCGTCACGGTACCTGTGAGTTTGTCTCCGCTACGTCCAAGAACAGGCAGCTTATTCCAATCGCGATTGATGAGCGTACCGGGGTCGGCGGGTGGGGTTGGCTGAGGCGCGGAACTAGGGCTAGGACTACCGGTCTTAGGGGCCTGCGGAATCGCAGGGAGGGCGAGGGGAAAAAGCGCCAAGAAAGAGGCAAAGACGTTAAACTTGATCTCCAAGGGCTAACCTCACGAGAAATTTTGCTGCCAGTAAGGCGAGGAAGTAAAGGGCAATTCTATAGCAGGGTGAAGAAGCAGATTCTGCAAAACAAATCTGGTTTGATTCTCGTCCATCAGTACACCTTTGTTAATCAGGATTTGTTTCTAGCCGTGCGGTGTCTCCTGCGACACCAGCCCGCTGAGCCGCGATATCGAATGGCAAGCCTCTTACCTCGTGGAAATTGCTTTCGCGGTTCCCGGCTCACTGCTACGCAGCCGTGCTAGCCTGTTCGACGGGATCAGTCTCTCCCTTATCGACTTCAGGGAAGTCCGTCGCCTCGACGCCAGCGCAGAGTAGGGGTTCGAATTCTTCCGCGACGGCCTTTCTAAACTTTAGACAAGCTTCGATCCAGTGAGCATCTTCAACGTGCACCCTGCGTATGCGCGCAAGACGCGCTCGATGTGTGGTGGTACCGCGATCAGTTCGCGAAGTTCCTCAACGCTGCATTCCGGCTGAATCATCCGGTAAAGGCCATGCGCTTCTGCGAGTGCGGACTGACGTCCAAGCGCGAACGAGATTGGCGCTTCGCCCATTTCTCAGGCCGCTTGGGCCAGCCAACCGAATTTAATGGGCTAACGTTCGGTCCAATTCCGTCCCCCGAATCGAACTGGCCAAATCGTCGGAGGACAGTCGAACGACCTGGGCATGCTGCCCAAAAACCTTGTCCGGTACACGCCCGCAAGCCTCGGGATTATGCTCAGTCCAAAATCTAAAGATTAGACCGCCTACAAAGAACTGATTTTTTGCGGATCATTGGCAATTCTCCTAGATAGGAGAGATTCTAGCGTGCCAGTGTATCCGAGGACACCGGCCCGTAGAGCAACGATCTCACCACTAGGAAGTTCGACCGTGCAGAAATCGGTCTTGCTTGCCGCAATCCAGAAAGAAATTCAGCGACACGATCTTTCATACGTCGTTGACGAACCGCCATCCGTCGCGCTAGGCGGAAAAGGCGTAGTTGTGTCAGCCTGCCCGGCTTGCAAGAAAAGAATCAACACGACGGGCCAATTCTTGGATCATCTGGCGAACGAAGTGATGCCAGAATGGGTCGGCGACGATGAGTCGAAGTTAAAGCACGGCTTCACAAGCTGGCTTGATCGGCGTACGTCGGAACTACGTCCGAAAAGTGCTAAACTTCGGCCACGTATAAGTTTCCATGTCAGCCAATTCCTTATCCTCAATTGTCCGCTTCGGCGCGTTCGAGCTGGACCTCCAAACCGGCGAACTCCGCCACGGCGGGCAGAAAGCAAAACTTCAGGAACAGCCCTTTCAAGTGTTGGCCGCGTTGCTGGAACACCCTGGAAAAGTAGTCACCCGTGAGGAGCTGCACACCAAACTCTGGCCGGCCGACACGTTCGTCGACTTCGATCACAGCCTGAACGCCGCGATCAAGAGGTTGCGCGATGCGCTGAGTGAATCGGCAGACGCTCCCGTATACATCGAGACCCTCGCTCGGCGTGGCTATCGGTTCATCGCTCCGGTCAACGGCTCCTCTTCGCCAGGCGAAATCGAAATCGCTGCCGCCCCGCCGCCCGGGGCGTGGAAGCGCACAGTGATTATTGCAGTTGTCGGATGTCTCGTCGTCGCGGGTTTGCTATACGCGTGGATGAAGCCAAACCGCGAGAGATCACCGAGACTGGTTGAGCTGCAACGCTTGACCGAAGTTCCCCTCACGGCATTGCCCGGAACAGCGTTGTCACCGACTTTCTCGCCGGACGGCAGCCAGATCGCGTTTGCATGGGATGGAGGAGTCATTGGCAAAGGATATGATCTCTACGTCAAAGTCATCGGAGCGGATGAGCCGCTACGTTTAACGTCTCATCCATCGGCCAGACTGTCCGCGGCCTGGTCACCCGACGGTCGCACCATCGCAATATCGCGGGGAGCGGGAGAAGATGATTCGGGCCTCTATCTGATTCCGCCCACGGGTGGGCCGGAACGGAAATTAATCGCCCGAAGCCCGGTAAGCTGGTTCGGCACCGAGGCAAACTGGATCAGCTGGTCTCCCGACGGAAAACAACTGGCGTTCATCGACCACCCAGCGAATGCCGTCGCGGACGCAACATTGCAGCTTTTCCTACTATCTTTGGAGAACCTGGAAAGGACTCACGTTGAGACAGGCTGCAATTCGGTATCAATTCCCAAGTTTTCGCCTGGCGGAAAGTACCTGGCATGGGTTTGTAATAAGGCTGCAGCCAGCTCTTCTCTGTGGCTGTTGCGCCTAAGTGATGGCGATCGAAGTCAATTGTTAAGCTGGGAGGACGGAATATCTGGCATAGCGTGGTCAAGAGATGAACGGCGGATCGTCTTCAGTTCCGTATTCCATGATGGGGGCGTTTGGGAAACCTCATTGGATCGTCCGAGCCACGTTGAAAGGCTGCCGACTGGACACGATGCCGAAGCTCTCGCGGCCGACCCGGCAGGCCGTGGGCTTGCCTACGCGCGAGGAACCCACAACGTGAATATCTGGCGTTTGGACTTGCTGAAATCGCCACCGCAAGCTCGAAAGCTGGTGAGCTCATCTCGTCAACAGCAAGCACCAAGCTTCTCCCCCGATGGAAGCAAGATTGCATTCGAGTCCACCAGAACCGGCGCAACCGAGGTGTGGATTTCTGACGCCGATGGCTTAAGGGCTCAACAATTGACGAACTTCGGCCAGTCCACGACGGGAACACCACGCTGGTCTCCAGATGGCAAGCTCATCGCGTTCGACTCGCGCTTGGGTGGTGAAGCCAATATCTACCTTGTTGATCCTCGCGGCGGTGTTCCCCGCAAGTTGAGCATCGACCGGCAGGACAACTGCCTACCTAGCTGGTCCCATGATGGTCAGTGGATCTACTTTGTGAACGGCGAAGACTCTGCGATACGGAGTGTGTGGAAAGTTCCATCGAGCGGCGGCCATGCCGTTTTGATCGCCAAACAGAGCGCAACGTTCCCGCTCGAGTCTCCCGATGGCGAGAAGGTGTACTTTGTTCGGAATCAAAAGCTTTGGCAGGTGAAAACTGACGGATCAATGGAGCAGCAGGTGGCAGGTATGCCCGAATTGAATTTTATGGGGGATGAATGGTTTCCGTTTGGATCGAGCATCTACTTTATCGCCCACGAGGGCGATAAACGAATAATTAGCCTGTTTGATCTACAAACCAAGCGGGCTCGGCCGATCTTCACACTGGAAAAACCTTCACCTGGCTGGATCGGCGGGATGCCTGTTTCGAATGATGGCAACTGGCTGCTCTTCCCTCAAAAGGATGAGCGTTCCAGTGAACTCATGTTGATCGAGAACTGGCAATAGGCGCCTCTCGGGATTCCGTTTTCGCGTTTTCTGGCTCACTACTACGCGACAGCATCCGGTAAGGGCCAAATGCTTCTGCGAGTGCTGACTGCCTTCCGGGAGCGAACGAGTTTGGCGCTTCCCCGATTTTCCCATAGAACTCGGTCAGCCAGACTCGCGTCCAACTGGACATTCTGGTGTGAGATCCGCGTCCATCTGCGTCCAAAACTAGGTCGTTTAACGGTCAGAATCGGGGGTGGAAGTCAGTAAGGGCAACTGCATCAACAAGGCCGGACCCAGGCTTTATGGAGCGGGCGATGGGAATCGAAAACAACAAAGCGGATGCTGCCGTGCCTGCTTGGTCCTCCCCGGCCACGCTACGCTGCCTTCTATAGCAATGCGGATTGGCGCTCCTGGCCGCTAATTCTTTTGTGGAGGTGGGCCGACTGGCGGGGTTAGATCTGGATGATCTTGCAAATACTTCTGCCAGGGCTCGTTGCGTAACACGAACTTGAATCCCAGTTGCGTATTAACATCGATGGTTCTTTGCAAATCCAGTTCGTCGAAGCCAATCACCTGCTCGACAGATTTCGTGCCAGTCTCGTCGATCATAGTGAAATGTATCTGGCCGTTCACGAGCCAGTAGTCGGTCACGTTGTACACCGTGCCGTCATTTAGATAGAGCTGCACTAGCTCACGTTCTTCTCCGTTATAGAGGTACAGAGGGCTCTCGTACGGTTGCGGGGTGACGTAATTTTCAAACCCATACCAATAGAGGGGTGAGCTGAATCCCCAGGTCCAGAAAGGACCGCAGGTCGGGCACCAAAAAGAATTGAATCCCAGGCGCGCCCCCAAAAACGGTGCGCCAAAGAACACAGGATGGCGGAACACGGGGTGGCGAAAAATCGGGTGCTGCCGAAATGCGAAACCAGGGGAGCCCACTCGCGGACGTGCGAAAACTGGAGGCCGCGAAATCCTTGCTTGTGAAATCGGTGGAGCAACTACATGTGGGATGCCCATGCGGCCCCCGCTATTGAAGTGGCCACCTGCTCCGCCAATGTGTCCGGCGCCGCGTTGCGCCAACGCAACAGGAGTCTGAATGCAGGCGGAAGCCAACACGCAGGCACCAACAATCAAAGTCCTCCTCAGAATCGAACCGTGAAGCACAAAGCGCGCCGTACACGTCATAGTTTTACCTCCTTGCACCGTTGAAGCTGCAAGAATCGCGTAGACTCGTTCCGAACACGTAATAATAAGTTGACGCGCCGTTGCACCACGAAGTTACAGCATGTGCTCACGCGTTAAGGTCAGAGTGAACACCTGCAAGCAGGGTTGCGCGGGACTCTTTAGTGAGCTAACATAGGTTAGCTAAGGAGCTGCAATGAGTGTCGTCACCATCCACCAAGCCAAAACAAACCTTTCTCGGTTAATTGAGAAAGCTTCCGAGGGAGAGGAAGTGATCATTGCACGCGGGTCAAAACCGGTAGCCCGACTGGTTCCGGTCGGCGAGGTAAAAGGTAAACGCCAGCCAGGATCGTTGAAAGGCAAGTTGCGTGTTGGACCTGAGTTTTTTGAACCCCTTCCGATTAGCGAACTGACGGCCTGGGAGTAGTTCACTTTGCGCGCGCTACTCGATACCCATGCTTTGCTGTGGTGGCTTTCCGATGATCCCGCGCTAACGCGAGCCGCTCGAAAGATCATTGCGGAGACCAAAAATACGCTTATCGTAAGTGCTGCTTCGGCTTGGGAAATCGCCATCAAGGTCAGGCTGGGAAAACTCCCGACTGCTACTGACCTCGCGGCGGATTTCTCCGGCCTAATTGAACGCGAAGGTTTTCAGCCGTTAGCCATTTCTGCAGAGCATGGTATTCGGGCTGGACTCTTGCCGGGCCCTCACAAGGACCCATTTGACCGTATGCTCATCGCCCAAGCTCAGGCCGAGAATATACCTATCATCAGTAATGAGGCATCTTTCGAAAGCTATGGCGTGCGACGCCTTTGGTGAAGAACGTCAAAAACCACAGAAGCGGTGCAGAACTACTTCAGGGCCTTCCAGTAATACCAAGTTAAAAACCAATAGAGACGCGAAGCCGTCCAGTTCTCAAAATGAGCTCGAGCGTCCGCCGCTGCCGTTCTTCGAGCTCCGCAAAGGCTCTCTTGAGCTGTTCTCGGTCTAGTTTCGCGCCTACCTCTCGGTCCCGGTCGGTCGTCCCCAGTAGGACATCCTCAGCAGCATTGACATTTGTACCACCATAAAATCCGCGTCTCGCGAGATACCCGCGGCTTGTTCACAGCCACGTTTCCACCAACTGAGGCCATCCCGTTTATCGGAAGCTCCGTGCGCCGCAGCCCGAACGAAATGCCCACCCTGCGCATACAAATGCATCTCGACAGGAACCTTAGCGTTCTTCAAGGCGATGTAGTAGACGAGCGACTGGTTTACATTGTCCACGTAGTCACTTCGGCGTGTACTGCTTGGGTCAGTTTGTAGCGGGCTTTTTGATTGCTTCTTCTTGGCCATAAGCACATCATGGCGTATCCCTACCAATTTGAGTAACCCCTCAGACTTGTAGCGGTGCAGAGGTGTCTCCTATGATCGGCCTAAACGAAGAACGCTGGCGCGAAGTGTGCGAACAAGTCGCTGTCGAGCAAGACCCTAAAAAGTTAGTAGAACTAACCACAGAGATTTATCGCCTTTTGGAAGAAAAGAGAAGACGCCTTCAGAGAAGACGCCTTATGGATGTCACGCCACCAGAACAAGTCCTGAAGTGAGACAGCGCCGCGTGGAATTACAGACGCCTCTATGGGCTATCCCTGCTTACCGCGAAGCTCTTGGAATTTCTTCGCGGGTTCCTTTCAAAAACTATCTGCCGTGCCGGGTGCGGCACATCATCATTTACCGTGCGTCCTTACTTCCGAAGTCTTCTCGCTTTTCTTTCCCGGTGGCCGTCCGTTCCTCTTCGGCGTAGACTGGGCATCAAGGAAGTAGAAGACAATGACAATCGAAATGCGCGTACCAGAAGTAACGCTGTGTGACTATTGCAAGAACCCGGAATCTCCGCTGACTAAATCGAACGGCCAGAATCTGTTTCAGCGGAACTGGAAAGGCAAGGAGACTACCCGCGCCAACGTTCACCGAGAGTGCGCCGAACCTTGGGCCGCAGCGCATGGTGGGATAGTCGTGCCCGATCAACTGGTGCCGCCGCGTCCGTCTTGGGTTGTGTGACTGTTAGGGCTTCGGCGTGTGCTTGGGTCTGTCAAGGGATATATTACCAAGTGGTATACAACCAACAGAGTTGCGTGGTATAATGTTTGCGTAGAGTTTTTAGAAGCGCCCACCGAAAAGCACACTTCTCAAAGCTGATGGACGGAACATAAACCGTTGCCCTGCTCACCCTGAGCAGGGGCTACAGGCTCCCATATCCCTGAATCTACGGGACGGCATATTCTAGCGGAGGATTGGACCGATACGAACGCGATATTCAACCACCCAACGTAGAAAAATTGGCACTAGCAGCACACGTCGAGCTGTCGCGGAGTTTTCGGCGCTTCATGATTTCTGCGGAGCTGCAGTCGCGGGTGCGTTCTTGCACAGATTGCTATCTCGACCCGGGCGAACGCATAGTTGAGACGATTGGTTCGATTCGCGGTCGGGCAGGCATTGACGTGGTGTCGGAGATTCTCGATAAGGGTAAGTCCGTACCTGAGGTTTTCGACGCTGTACAAAAGGCATTTCCCAAACGTTGATTCTTTCTGAAACAGACCACACTACAAAAGATTTGCCCTAATCCAACTGCTCGATTTGAGTGCGCTTCGCGACAGGCGATTTCTTCTGGCCCCCTGCAAATTTCTCCGCCTTTTCTCGATCGCTATAAACGCGCCCAAATGTCTCTTTGTCGGAGTACGTGATCGTAACTCGCCAGTGGTGATGCTTGCTCCGCAGATCAATTTTGCGGCCTGCTCCTTTGCCTGTGGCCATTGGGATTTCTCCTCACGAACCTATCCATCAGAACGTGAACCAACTATTTGAACAAAGCCTCGATCGTGCCCATCGGCATGAACAACCGTCTTTCGACATTCGGCAGTTCGAGGAACCCATACTTTTTGTAGAAAGTGACAGCCGCAGCATCCTTGGCGTCCACGATGACGCCTGTGGAAGCGACTTCCCTGCTGTGCCGAAGAATCCGGTAGAGCGCGTCCATGAGAAGTGTCTCGCCGTGTCCTTGGCCTCGGAAGGCCGTACTTACCGCCAGACGTCCTATAAGAATGACACGGCAGCATGCTTCCTTAAATCCTGCCCGGCCTGTTTGCGGAGGTAGGCATCCAGAAATTCGACTCCGCACGAGAAAGCCGCTCGGTCGTGTTTCGAACTGAGCGGCTCAACAACATACTTGGGTCTTTGCGCTTCGTCGGCCAACTAACGCACCATCTGTTCCTTATAGCGTTTTGCTGCCGCACGAGCAGCTTCGTTGGGCGATGGAGGGTTTAAGATTGCATTCACAAAGACGTCCCGCGCGCCGTCGTGTAATGTCAAAAGTTCGAAATCCTTGATCGCTTCCGAAGCCGCCTGCTGGGCGCTGGCCACAACAAATTCCGTTAGGGAAAATCCGCGCAAGGCGGCGGCGCGAGCAATCAGTTTTTTTTGTTCGGGCGTAACCCGAGCCTCCAGACGCTCCTCTTTTCGGGAACGCCGAGCAATGGCGGCTGCATGTCGCACCAGATTCCTCCTCCTACCGTCACACTGTACGGCGAATCGGCGGACAAGTCAATGGTAATGTACGGCTAGCAACCGTACATTGAACTCCGAAAGCCCGGAATCTTCCGTATCACATAGGCCGGAATCGCGCCTGGCTGCGCCCCTTTATATATGCATAGCGAAGCTCGAACTGGCCGCGCTGTTGCAGCGCATAATTATCGATTCCCGCCGATGCCAAGCGCTCAAGATGCTCTTCGCGCCGACGGGGATCGACTGTGTGAATCGCCTTCTCTCCTAATTCCAGACCTTCCTGAATGAAGGGGAGGAGTACCGCATATCGTTCATCCGGAGTATTAACTGAGATGGCTCGCCGCCGTCGCGAAAGCGAGTTGGCCTTGGAGGCGCTCACTGCAACAGAGTGGACAGCTATCGAGACTGCACCAGACGAAGACGATACGCTGGTCCTTCTCTTCATGTGCTGCCATCCCGCGTTGACTCTGGCCTCGGCGATTGCGCTCATATTACGCGCAGTGGGCGGCTAGACCACAGCGGAAATCGCACACGCGTTTTCTTGTGCCCGAAGCGACGATGGCGCAGCGGATCAGCCGGGCCAAGCAAAGCATCAAGGAGTCTGGCATTCCATTCCAACACACAGAAGGAGCCTGGCTATGCTTTCCGCTGAAAAAATCGACACCCACCACAAAGCGCTCATCCTGAACCTCGATCCCTCTACCTTCGGTTCTTTCGCCGAAATCGGCGCTGGACAGGAAGTCGCGCGCTGGTTCCTTATAGTGGGCGGCGCCTCCGGCACCGTCGCCAAAACTGTTTCGGCATACGACAAGGAAGTCAGCGACGATCTCTACGGCTCCGGTTCGCGCTATGTTTCCAGGCAACGGCTTGAAGCCATGTTGGAGAGCGAGTGGGCTCAGCTGCTTACGCAATTAGAAAGGGCTCGCGGGTCGCAGACTCGCTTCTTTTCCTTTGTTGGTACCGTCTCGGCGCGTAACTACGCCGGAACCAACGACCCCCACGGCTGGATTGGTATACGGTTTCAGTTGCAGCCGGGCGGCCCACCCAACGATATTCTGCTGCACATTAACATGCGGGACCCCTCTAATGTCCTTCAGCAGGAAGCCATCGGTATTCTGGGCGTTAATCTCATTTACGCCGCGTTCTATCAATTAGTGACGAAGGAATCGTTTTTCGCCGGCCTGGCACAAGATGTCCGAAAAGAACGAATCGAAATCGACTTCGTTGATTTTCGCGGCCCTGCGTTTGCCAGCTGGGATCGCCCCACCCTCCTGGCATACCTCGTGCACGCAGGACTGGCCGAGGCTGTGTTCTTCTCCTCTACAGGTACCACTGTTCCCCCCACTGAGGTCCTGTACAAAAAAGCCGTTGTGCTCGCGCCAGGATACTTCGGCCACGTGGACCCCGCTCACAGGTAGATTCACGCTCAAATGCTGGCGGCAGCCGTTCAGGAGCTTCGCAAGGAATTGGGGGAAATCCGCTCCGCACCGATTGGCATCTTTTCCCTCTCGGCGGCTCCAGTTAGGCCCGAAGCGTCAGCCCCAGAAATCCCCGACCTGCTGCAGCGGTAAGAAGTCATTGGCCCTGCGGTTAGAGAGCGCAGAGCCTGTCTCTACCAAAAAGTACATTCTCATTGAAATTGTTGCATTTGCAGAGTCGCGACCGGTAGCCTTCCCAGACCATGCTGAGAAAAAGTTGGTGGAGGTGACCGGAATCGAACCGGTGACCCCCTGCTCTATCCAGACAGGTGCTCTCAATGGATTTTCAGCCGAATTTTCAAAGCCCAAACCGAGCCACAGGTTCGCTAACCGAAAATGATCGATCGTCGATGCGGGTAGATTTCGGTCAAGCAGCACTCTGAACTCTGAACCGTTGAGTGAACCTCATTTTTTGTTCGGACTCTGGCGCGATTGACATCGTTCCGGCTTTTTCCTTCTACTTGGTTTTTTGTTCGGCAGCCGTTTCCTCTTGCTCTTCAGTCTTTTGCCAACTGGAATCGGGGTTGTATTCCTTCATGCCCTTGGCGAGAACTTCGGTCTTCTTGCCGAGATCTTTTTGATACACAACTCCATCCTCGTTAACTATGAAGGTCATCACGCCGGACGACCGGTATTCCGCCGGATAGGCCGCGAAAGCGAAACCTTCAGTCATCTTGCCGTTTACGATGTAATTTTTCGTGCCGCCCGGGCCGTATTTTCCCTGATGAGTCAGGATGTGGTAATAGTAGCCGCGGTAGGGAGTCGGAGCGCCGTCCCGGCTTTTAGCATAGCCCTGAGCAACGGCCGACGCTACCAGTGGCCCGATGGGACTCTGGCGTTCGCCCTCAGCCGTTTTCCAATAAAGGCCATTGTGCTGGCCTTCGTCGCTGAAGATTTTCTGGGCGTACTCGTCATGCTGCGTGGAGTAGTATTCCTTTTCAGCGGCCACGAGCTCCTGGCAAACGCGAATTGTCGATAATTCATTGCGGCCAATTCGCCGGAACAAAATTTCTTTCTTACCCGCGTCGGTGTCGAAATACCACGAATTGCCTTTGTTCACGAGGGGAATGGGCGTTGGCCAGTTTTTCGCGCCGATATGCAAGATAACGGTTCCATCCGGTTCTTTGACCAGACGATGCATCTCCTGATATCTCTGAACGAAATTAGCGCGGCTGTGGGCGTCCTCGGTTTCGTCTCCCGAATAGACGATTTGCTTTCCGTCTGGTCCGAGGATCTCGAGCATTGCTTTTTCGTCGTTATTCTGCGCTGCGGTGACGAAGGCATTGCTCGCGTCTTCCGGCGATGAAAACGTTTTTGGGCCCTGTTGCTGTGCCGCGGAACGGGTGGAAACGCACACCGTCAACAGGATAGCGACCGCTGTTATTTTAGGAAGACTGGGGCAATGAAATTTGTTGAAGTTCGGCTTCGTTCGCCACATATCGCTTCTCTCCATTTTATAATTTGGCGTATTACCCAGAACGTAACGAAACCTCGATTACGGATGCCGGCCACCGCCGCTACGCGCTCCGCCGCCGCCGAAGCTGGCACTTCCGCGTGATGAATAGCTCCGTGTCTCTCCGCCATGATCGTAGCCGCTGAAAGCGCCCGAGCGCGTACCGCTTTGACCACGGGGTTCAGCGTATCCTCGAGCAGCGTTATTGTTTCCTTCGAAAGGCCTGGCCGTCGCGCGGGGACGGTTTTCAGCCCTGTCGCGGCCGCCGTCGTTCGCATTGGGGGGCCTGTTCCCTTCATTGCTGCGGGCACGAGCTCCGGCCCGGTCGCCGCTAAATCCGTCGCGCGCGTTTCCGCCTCGATAGTAGTTGTTGTGGTTATAAAACGTATTGCTCCGAGAGTAGTACCTATCGCGATCATGAACAACGACTCGGTTATGCCAATCGGACCCCCAATGACGCCAGCCCCAGCCGTAACCTCCGAAGTGGTCGATTCCGAAGCCGACTCCGAACGAAAGATATGGACCTCCAGACCAGATCCCGGGATACGGATACCACCCCGGCCACGCCGCGACCGGACCGCCGTAAACCACCCAAGGATCATACGCGGGGACGTAAACGATCTCGGGACTAGCAGGCTCAATGATGATGGTCGAGTCTTGCGTCGTTACGGTTTGCTGCTCCGTATTCTCAAGATTGCCCGCTTCTTGCGCGCGCTGGCGCAGTACCTGTACGGCATCCATCACGTCCTCTTCCTGGTTGTAATAAGCATCACCGAGAGACGACGTCCAGGAGAGGTTTCTGTCCATGTTCCCGAGGACGGATGGGAATGGAGTGAGCGCCTTGACGCTCGGGTCCCACGGTTGTT
>WNFR01005554.1_pt1 | contig 12891 bp, 16 predicted proteins | sample 5400221 | NCBI WGS metagenome assembly WNFR01 (sample SAMN13153357, study PRJNA577476) | soil metagenome | isolation source: 40 cm soil under Madrone tree | place: USA:California | collected 2016-06-14
CGTTGCGAAGCGGGCAACAAGCCCCAAAACTCCGAAGCCACGTGTGATGCCAAACGGCGTCCGTGCCAATAGCCCTCTAGCCCAGGTCACTGCCAACTCACCGAATGGAACTGGCGCCATCGCGGGACGTGGAGGCAGCCCTGGGCCTCCCTTACCCCCGCGTCCCTCGCCCATCGTCCCTTCTGCGAAACTCAACCACAAACGGAAAGCAGATGAGACAGAAGATGTCCTTTCTGCACCCTCCCCAGCCGCTTCTCTAGCTGGTGGCCAGCCAAAACCCAAGAAACGCAGGGCCACCGCAGCAATGCTCGGCCCAGATGGTCAACCCATTGAGCTTGAGGATAACATGGTGGTCGAGTGGTTACGTAATACGCCAAACGCAAAGACAAGAGACTGCATCTCTCACTTCACGCCGTATCTCCGTACTGACGAACAAAAGGCGAAGTTCACTGCGCTGATTAAGGAGGTTGCACAGCTGAAGAATGGTATTTTGGTGTTACGAAGTGCATATCGTGTAGGAGGTGGGAGCAAGGCTTCGTCACCGGGACCTATGGACAACAAATAATGCCGCCCTTGTCCCGTCTGTCTGTCAATGGATTTGTTTGATGTCAATCCTATCTTATCACCCACCCTGTAAATTTGATCGTTCGTTTATGCATTTCCTCTCGTAATATTAAGACACATCACTCCCTATAGGAGATTTTGTTTTTAAAAAACCATTAATAATACACAAATTCGGCATGCGAGGTGGATACAAAACAGTTCAGTAAATCCGACAGAGTTCATCAGATGGCACGTCAAGATCAGATAATGACCGCGCGCAATACACGTGGGGGACCACTTAGGATATGGGAGACAGCAACTGAGAGCAAACTTGTAAATATGATAGCCTATCTACTAACTGGATGGACAATAAATGAATGTGGGCCTAGGGTCACGAAAAGAAGTGGTCAGACGATCTAGGACGATGATGCTTCTGGCTTGGGACCAGACGCTCCGCTGCCGCTTCCACTCTGTGGAGCAGAAGACGAATTAAAAGCGTTATGCGCGGAGCTCGGACGTGAATCCGATTGTGGAGGTGCAGGTTGATGATTGGTAACTTGTGAGGGCGGATGGGATGGTAACGTGTGCCCAGTAGGCGGATGGGGATATGGCACGACACCAGGTGGACCTGCCGCATATATGCCAGGGTGCGGGCCCCCTGACCCGAAAGGAACACCAGAACGTATACTCTCAAGCTCGTGGCGTAGCATATCGATTTCTCGGCTCATGTCCTGATGGCCTTGCTTAAGTTGCACTATGAAATCGATTGCTGTGGGAGACATAGCACGTCAGTTTCCGTGAAACGGTCCCCAGGGGAGGGGGGGCACGTGTACCTTTGCTCAGGATCTCCCATTTGCTAGCTTTCATGCCACGATCCGCTGGGAGCTGGTCTCGTAACTCGTCGAACAAATCCTTCATCTCCTTCCTCCTTTTCCGCTCTGCAAGCTTATGCGAAACACGTAGCTCAGGTGAGCGTGAGTATGGCGTCATTCCTGCATCCTTTGCTGACGATGATGGTAGAACGTTTGACGACGACGCAGGGGTAGTACCAGCGGACTCAACAGTAGCCTGAGTTGAAGCAGAATCCGGAGCAGCAGTCTCGACAGTTCTGGCACGCCCAACAGACGGTGGTCGTGACCTCGATCTAAGTACCCGAGACACGGTCGAGTTTGTAGACATAGTAGAGGGAAGATTTGTGGGGACGGACATGCGGCGCTCAGTGCTGAAGGGAACAGGGGGGACCATAGCTATTGGAGGGACGGAGCTTGGATCGAACGGTCGCCCTGAGCTAGACCCATCACCTTCACTCTGAACAGTTGATGATTGATCGGGGGACTGCCACGCGAAAGGTGCCGTCCCAGGTGGATGGCCATGCGAAGAGTCTGCAGAATACGCTGGAGAACCATAACTAACGGGAGGACTTGGAAACATCGACGACGACGAGTCGCGTCTGTCGCCGCTCCACCATTGAGGTCCTCCGGGGGCTGAGCGGGCATCCATTGAGTGTCGGCGGTTGTCAAAGATATTCACCCGTTGTGTCTCGGCAATAGAGCCACGCCTTTTCAACGCGGGACCCTCCAGGCCCATGTTAATCGAAGATGGAACACCCGGACCAATGAGCTGCGAGTCAATATCGTCACCACCTGGTATTGGCATGTTTCTGTCAGAAGACAGTTTGCGCTTTGTGCCATGAGGCAGGGATGGAGAACTCGAGCCACGCTGTGAAGTCTGTGAGTTGACGCTTGTCGCAGTCGCTTGTATGGGCGTACGAGTTAATTGGTTAAGATGTATGAGCGATAGCACGAGGCCCACCTTCGGTCTGTGTATGGCTAGAAGACTGTCCAGTCTGAGAGGGTTTGTGCTTGGAATCACGGGGGGTATGCATGGCTGTGAACGCGGTTGAGCACGTTCGCGCAAGCAGAAGGGGAAGTCAACGTGGACATGGAAGACATACCAGAATTTGTACTTTCAGACACGTCGATTGAAGTTCGTTGAGAATATGATTCTGCCGCAAAGTCAGAACCCACAAGTAGGACAGGGAAGAGAAGAAAAGCAGCGCACGGGTATGGGAACGGTCTGGAGAGTTAGAGCTCCTGTCTGAAGATTTGAAAGGGGAGGGTGGTCGAGAATGGGACTGCGCAACCCTCTGGGAATGGTCGCGTCCAGTGTCGGTGTCAGCTGAGCTGAAGGAGAGACGAGAAGGAGGATGTGGTAGTTTGGGCGTGAAACTAGGGCTCGCTAGGTGAGAAGCGTCGGTCGTGGAGGTTCTCCTTGGACTCTGATGGAGGCAGTGAATAGAATTGATACGAGAAACGAGAGAGCGAGAGAGCGCAATACCTTGTTAGATGAATCGGCCGAGGTTCGACGGAGATTCAAATGAGTTTGTGCGATGGCGAGGTCAGAGGAAGAACGGTCACTCTGGGCGAAGGGAGTCTTCCCTTCTTTTTCGACCATGTTTATGGGTGATGAAGAGGAAAGTATAACTTGAATACGCCAAGTTGAATGGGCTCGACAGTACAGACAACGTGGGGTGAACACACCTCCCAGCACGTGCATTCTAGACGCCAGCGAGCAGCCCCCCCGCAGCCCTCACTGCCCCTCTTAGCTCCTCTGTAGCGTTGAGCCATCGACAACTCCTCTCTGTGAGTCTGCTACTTCTTCCCTTCACCCTCTCCATCACCCTGGCTATCTCTTCGTCCTCCGCCTTCACCATCATCCCGATCACAGGTCTGTAATCCAAAAATACCCGGGGAAGATCAACCATGCCTTCCAAACCTGGATCCGTCTTCAATCCCTCCCATAGTCGTCTCCGGTACTCTTCACGCCTTGCCCATTCTCCCGTTTCACAAGCGTCATCAAGCGCCATCCGGGACGAATTCCGCTCTAGTATTCTTTCGAATGTCATGAATCCAGTCGTCGCCATCTCTATGTCACCAGAGTAGTAGTCCCCATGTACCGGCATCCTTGTACGCTGTCTAGCTTTCAGCGCTTTGTATCCAACCTCGTCATCCGGATGGTCGTCTGCGATTTCTAGGTCGTGGGGTTGGGCGAGAAGCACGCATGCATCGAGAAATGATGCTGCATCCGCGCCTCCGAGGCATTGTCGCAACGCGTACAGGTTCTTGAGCTCATCCAGTTCCGATTCCACCGCCATAACTTCCTTGAATTTGAGGCGAAATGAGAAATCAATGTTCGCGGCCATGTCTGTGAGCCCCATGGGTTTTCCACAAGTAGAGCCCAACTGGCATTGGTTGATAAGTTGCCGTAGATCAGCCTTAGAGACTTGTCTCTCTGAATCAGGTCCATCTGTCGGCTCTACAGCTGGCCGACCCTCCACCTGACAGATGGCATTTAACAGCGACGACGTCAGGGACGCAGGTGGAGCATTGAAGGTCAGAGTTATTTGTAGTGGCAAGGTATCAACTGGGATGAGCGAGACATCTATAAGAAATCTCACTATCACCACAATAACCTGAGATTGAAGCTTTCTCACCATTACATGTGATGATGACTGGCCTCCTGCACTCTTTGATAAATGCAACGACGGATGGCCAGAAACCTGCCTCATCTGCAAACACGACATCAGCTTCCTCGATGAGGACGACAGACTGTGGGTGAATTTCTGCCTCTCCGAGCTCGTCAGAGGTGCCCACGAAGTTTGTCGACCGTTTTCTGACTGGGGACGGCGGTTCTGAACGACCACGGTGGAACGCCAATGGCTGTGGCTGCGGCAATGTGTGATTTTTCCCCACGTCTCCGATCAACTCGTCAAGATGAGTGCCCCCACGTTTACCCAGACCCGGATAGACTTCGAAAACGTTCCAGCCTAGCTCGTCGGCGCATGCATAGACAGCTGCGGTCTTCCCACAACCCGGTGGTCCAACCAAGAGAATTGTATTGCGGATTTTTTCCCCAAATGAGATAGGCTGACGCTCACGGAGATCCAACGAGCTGGGCGAGGACCAGCTATCAAAGTCTTCAGAGCTATACCCCTCATTTATTCCGTCCTCATGGTCCTCATCGCTAACTAACCAACCATCTAGGTTTCCTGCTCTCTGCCGCTTTCTTGCCACTTCGCGAACAACTTGTGGGCGTCGATCTCCCCGCTTCCTTTTTTTGCATTTTCTTTTAGACTTGGTGCTTTTGCCATGAGATGAGGGTGTAGTGTCGAAGTACAGCCGCAAAGCGTGCATCCATTCGCGCAGATAACACGCATTCCGCTCGTTACCAAGGATATGCTCTGCCCGACGCGGACGCCATTTCTGGTTCCAAAGCTGCTGAGAAGGTTCGTTTACATCTTCTAACTTCGAAGCAAGTCCAAAGATGGTGGAAATTGCGGGGTGGAGGTCGTCACGACAGCTTAATACAGCATTTGCATTGGCCTGGCGTTCGGGGGATCGCACGCGGCGGTGGGACCTGACGTGCTGAGCAGCAATGTCGTTTGTATTTGAACCCACTTTCAGCAGCTCATAAGATGTACTGGTTTCCAGAGAAGCACGAGACGTCTCCCTACGTCGTTGGCCCAGACCAATAGGCGTTGCCTGGACACTCAAGACAGAGTCGCGCACGTGCTGCATCGAAGCACCGGGAAGCGGCGCATCTGGAAAAGGCTTGTCCTTTATTTCCTTCCACTTTCCAAGAGTCTTCCACTGGAAAGGAATGTGTGACGGAGCCGCAATGCGTACTAGCGGTGACTGAAGAATGGGTGACGGCCCAACGACAATAGGCGTACTTTCCGTCCCCTCCTCCATGGTGAGGTCAATGACGTGAGAAGAATTCTCAAGAGATGGACCCAGGACCGGTAGTGAAGTGGATGGCCCAGGTTCGACAGTGCAGGAATCAGTGAGACCGAGTCGCGCTAAGGAACAGCCAGCAGTTAAATCAACACCACAAGGACGAGAGGGGGAAATGTGCTCCTGATCGATGGTGGCACTATCCTGACTTCTTTCTGTTCACAGCGTGAGTGAAGGAAGGCGTACGGTATGGAAAGCGCACCAACGTCAACCTCCCCAATACTTTGTGGGCTGGAGCAGCAGGAAGAATCAATGTGATTGCGATCATTAAGAGGACTCTTGGATGAAGGCTCTGAAACATCAGCGGAGACTGGAGACGCGTCCCTCGCGCCCGGAGTCTCGACAGCGGCTTGTTCCTCACACCCGACACCCTTTGTCTCAACTGGTATTCTAGCAGCGTTTTTCGCCGGAGAAGGTTCTCTGGTCACCAGAAAATTGTCAAATAAAGTTCCTTGTCTGAGATGATTCTGTATTAATTGAGGAATTATTTTCAAAGGCTGAGACGTGGGGATGGCTCACCAGATTTGCCCCCTTCTTTTTAGAGCCCCGCCTGGTGAATTCGCTCATCAGCTAAGGATATCCAAGACAGAGAACAGGGAGAAAGCGAGAGTGTGGTGTACCCTCAAGGTGCGACCGACACGCTCATAAATCGCTCGCCAGCGTCGCGTCAAGTAACGCGCTGTCACGTCGTCACGTATTGCTACAACTCAACTAATGGATTGCAGTAGCCGTTCGGATGATCATCCAAACGTTCCCAGTGAAATATTGCAATGGATATCAGCAGAATATTACGGTATGTAAATGGTCGTAACTTGGGAGAATATCGAGTACAATTCTCGCTCAGGATTAAATGGCGGCCATTATGAAATTTTGAAGTCCCCACCGTCTTCCGTAGAATTCTCCCGGATCTGCCATATATCCCGACCTATCCTCATAAAGGGTGAATTGGTAGTAACGATGGCATTAATTATCTTGAGATGACCTTGATCACAGGATATAAGATTCCTAACTTGCAGCGTTGGTCGAACAAGTATCTCGCGGACACCATGGGAGACAGTCTGCTTTCGGTAGCAGTTACGCCAAATGGGTAGGCTTTGACTTCGAGTGTCCAAACCCTGTTCTCATCAACGAACTCCAGGTATGCTGACGCTGTCACTCGTAACTCCGATGGAAAGTGGTACTTCGTCGAGCCATACTACCAGAAAATGACCATGCAATCACTTCTCTCGAAACTGGTACCATCCAGTAAGACAAAATTACGATTTGGGTGGATTAGCCAATGACCCACTTTACTTTCAGCCAGTAGTAATGTCGAGGATGTCTATTATCTTCAATCACAGAACGGCAACCTATTCACAGGCGGGTATTTCACCTCTGGAGATGCAGAGAGCCGCTGTGAGCTCGCCAACCTGAGAGGTGATGTCCCTCCCGAGATTCCTTGGTGCAGCGAAGCATTAGGTAGAAGCCCGGATGCAGTCAACCTTTGGATAGGTAACGGCCAAAGCATCACTAGCATCCACAGTGGTTAGATAGCCTCTGCATCCTTTTCTACAGGTGTCCCATGATAACACCACAGATCCATACGAGAACATATATCATGTCGCAAGAGGTTGCAAGACGTTCCTACTCCTTCCGCCCACAGAAGGCTGGTGCTTGAAAGGTTTGGTACCCACACAGCGACTCCAGCGCATTTACGACCCCCAATGTTGCATCCAGAACGAATGTTTCCTCATGCAACTTATCAGCGGAAGACCGAAAACTCTCCGCTTGTGTTGAAACCGTCGCCATCTACGACGCCGGCCGTTCGCTGGTCTTCGATACAACATCCAGAACAGCCGGGATCTCTGCCAGACACGGCGCATCCTTTGATAATTGATGTCAAGGCGGGGGAGACACTCTATCTTCCAGCAGGTTGGTGGCACCATGTCCGACAAACCGACTTGTCAATTGCGCTCAACTGGTGGTACGATATCGAACCTCGAGGATCAGCCTGGGTATGGTTGAGACTTTTGAGAGGAGTGGATATTGCCGCAGCCGAGGAAGAAGTAGAAGAGTAAGTGGTGCGTAGGCAGGCATGCAATCACCTATCTTTAACATTGAACCTTGCCTGAGCTGCTACCCAGAAGAACTGGCCTTGCTTGCGGACGTGACAGGGAACGAGACAATGGAACCCTTCCTTCTTGCACAAAGGCGGTATTGGCCATCATGCCCGCATAGTTAAAGTACCCCTGTATCCACAATAAATTCAGACGCGGCCGCGCTGCCGCGTTCTGCCTACACGTCTCACCTCCCTTGGCCACTCCTCCGCGGATCATCAAGTTGCGCTTCACGCCGGTTGCGGGGTGCGAGAAATAAACTTCCCGAGGCGAAGGAACCTGGTGAAGGTCACGCATGAACGGATGTGAACGGAAGTGCGTAAGCACGGGCCAGCTGGTTCATCCAGTTGAGGTGGATCGAAGGTATCGGCAACGTAGCCGGATTGATGGAGTCGTCAAATGAAGATGACGTAACACACCACGTGACATACCTTGGCTACTATTAGGGACGATCACGTGCGAGTCTGGTCCTCCTCTTCAGCTCTTCAGTGACATCGCAGTATGGCTAAGGACAAGCCAGAAAAGAAGAAAAAACGTACCTCTGAGGGTGCCTTAGCAGCAGTCGACGAGGATGTTGGGATGGAAGGAAACGAAGTACGTGGACAGTGTTTTGTGATTGTTTTCAAAACCGCGAGCCACGAAGACAGTGAAGTCAGGGAAGAAGAATAAGGAGGAGGAGATTATAATCCCCTTGGAGGATCTATCGCCTATAGCACATCCCCTTGCTCAAAAGAAACTGCTCAAGAAGCTTCAAAAAACAATTAAAAGAGGTGAGTCGCCACCAATGTTCTTTTCGTTCATTCAAAAGTGACACATGGCCCTTAATAGCGTCAAAAGCTCGTCAAGTTAAGCGGGGAGTGAAGGAAGTCGCAAAGGCTATCCGTAAGGGGGAGAAGGGGTACGCATATTCTTGTCGGTTTTAGAAATATCCCGCTGACGCCATGCATGAAATAGACTCCTGGTTCTCGCCGCTGATATCACGCCCATTGACATCATCTCACACCTGCCTGTCTTGAGTGAGGAGGCACAGATCCCGTATATCTTTATTCCATCGAAAGAAGAGCTGGGTCATGCTAGCTGTACCAAGCGACCGACAAGTTGTGTTATGATCTGTCCGGATTCGAAGCGGGTTGGTAAAAGTAAAGAGGGAGATGAAGAGAAGAGAGACTACAGGGAGTTGTACGACGAGTGTCTCAAGGAAGTGTCAAAGCTGGACGAGCGTGTTATATTTTAACCGACCGATTATTATAACCAAACCAAATCATTTCCACCGCACGACACGTCGGCATTGGACCAGAACACGTCTCCGTTTTACACAACATTCGTCCCACCACATGTCCGTCCCAAAAGACAAGTCTGTTACTAACGGCACCAAAAAAGCAAAGGGTTCTACTGCTACAGATGGCCCTACTGACCTATCACACAAGGCTCCCGCTGCAATTTCGGGTAAACCAGACAAGGCTACATATGAGGCCGAGCAACAACGAATAAGGTCTGAAATTGACCTGGTGCAGGGAAACTTGGTACGTCCTCGTGTCCGACGTTTCAACATCAGCTATCAATACATAATTGTTTAGAATGCAGTGAAGGAGAAAATCTCTTTCGTCACCAAAGGGGGCCCAGGGAACGAGAGGCGGACCACTCTCCGTGCCGAACTAGATGAACTGCGTTCTCAGCAGTCGGGAAACAAAGCTTCACGCGGTAAAATTTTCGACGAGATAAAAACACTCCAGGAGGGTATTCAAAAGAAGGTGAGTGCGTTCGTCTTGGCACCCTTGGTCCTGCTCTTACACAGACTATTTAAGGTTAAAGACCTTCAGTCCGCCCGAGGCAAAACACAATTCAGAACAGTTGAGGAAGTCGATGCACATATCAGGCATGATTACTCCGAGTGTCTTTTTTTACGTGACGTTTCCTGAACACCCTTTTTTTTTAAAGGCACCTCGAGAAGCAAGTCGATTCCGGTAGTCTGAAGCTTGCTGACGAGAAGCGCGCGCTTCAGGAGATCAACCAGACCAAGCGCATGCGCAGGGCGGTCGAAGGCTTCCAGGCCGAGTCGGACGCCATCGACGCAGATCGTGCGGCGGTCGAAGGGCTCAAGAAGCAGCTCGACGACCCCGAGGCGAAAGCTATTTCCGAGCGCTATGACACGATTAAGGCGGAGCTGGACGAGATCAAAAAAGAAGAGGACGAGCTTTATGCGAATCGCTCAAAGCTGTTCGACGAACGAAATGCATTGCAAGAGCAGATCGAGGCCCTCCTCAGAGAGCGACGTGAATCCTCCGCGCTATTTCGTGAGGCCAATGATCGGTTCTACACGAAGCTCAACGAGGATCGGGCACGGCGTGCAGAGCGGGCACGTGCGCAGAGGGAGGCCGAGGAGGAGGAGAAGCGCAAGGCGCGCGCGCTCCAACTGCGTGAAGAGGCGTCTCAGCCCGCGTTCCAGGTGCAGATCGAGGACTGTCAAACGCTGATCGATTGCTTTTCCGGCAAGTCGACCACCGCGGTCGTATCGATCACAAAGGTCGAGTACGACGAACCGAAGCAGGACATTCGGCAGGTGGAGGCGGCACCCGACAACTTCGTGCAACGCAAAAAGAAAGGAGAAGACGACGAGGCGTATTTCGTTGGCGGCAAGGGCAAGGGCAAAAGCAAGAAAGGCCCAAAGGCTAACGCTAACGATGCCACCAACACTGAGGGGACGCCGTCTTCTTCTAATGTCAATGTCCCCTTTCCTATGCTGTCGGCCCTTCTATCGTTGTCCATACCCCCACCGTCTTCTCAAGCTGACGTCCCTCGTGTGGTCGAGGACCTGAAGACGAAAAAGGCATGGTTCGAGGCGAATCAGGCCCGTGTAACGTCCGAGGCCATTGCAAAGGCCGAAGCCGAGATCGAGCGTCTTAAGAAAGGCAAGGGAGATTCACTCGACAAGTTGCCTAACGACGATCCCTGGGCACACCCAGAATTGCCCCTCACGACCGAGATCTCTAACGAACAGCCGTCGGATGTTTTACCAGGGGAGCCGGAGGGTGCACAGGAGACCGAGATATCATGATGTGGCTGTTCGAATACGCGCGCCATTCGTTATCTAACTTACTATGGCGATGCTAGCCAGTAGGTTGACATCGCCTCTTAATCATGGCATTGAGCAATCAAACCCACCTACCGACAATTGGTTCTTATTCCTCGGATGAAACTTTACATCGATATCTCGAGTATACGAAAGACAAAGTGGTGAAATTGTGGATACAGAGCAACGGCGACGGGGATATAAATACTAAACAAAGATGAGAATAGCAAATACGAACGGCAGTACTATGTATACGACCCAGCAAAACCAGGCTCAGTGGGTACGGCATTATTGTAAGCAAATATCAACAAGAGTCTATGACAGAAACGTGGTTTCGGACCGTTTCACATACGCACAAGACCGCAGACCCATTCAGCCTTCCGTTTTTACGACCTCTCCTTCTGATCCCCGTTCCCCACTTGCACGGCCGCTTGCACCAATTCCCAAGTCCTGTGGCGTAAAGGTGACATCGAAAGTGTTTCCAGAACCAGTCACATAATCCGGAAATGACAAGCCTCCCGGATGAACCGTCCCCAGGGCATCCTCTTGTGCCCCCGGGGCATCCATGAAGGAAGGTATGCTGTAATTGTCAGGAGCGAAACCAGTCGACGATGGATCGAGCGGACCGGAAGGGTACGGTTCTTGCTGGAGTGCGGCAAGCATACTCGAAGTTGTGGGAGTGTGGCCCATAAGATGAGGTGGTGGCTGGTTGCTGCCGAAAGAGTCCTGTCCAATCATCGGGGAGAACGTTATAAAGTGCTGCTGCATGACAGGCTCGACAGATGCAGCAACAGATGTGGTCGAGAGCGCTACGTTCCGCAAAACGTTCAATGCGATCCAATCGCTGTATGGGCATGCTGCTTTAGTCTCGAATCTTCGCTATGACCTGCTTGGATACATACTCGAGAAATAATTTTAGAATCTGGTATGCGCCGAAGGTCGGATCGCTGCGGATCGTCTGCAAATTTACTGTCAGCGAAAAATTAATTGATGGACGCAAAAGTAACTTACGAGATCCCTCATGACCTGACTCGTCACATATCCCCATCGAATGAGGACACTCCGTGAGCTCATTGTACCCCTCTCCTCTGTGCTCGAGCCTGGGCCCATAAGCCGTTCACAGCACTTGTCCGCCCACGCCATTACATCCCGCACAGGTTCTGTGCTCTTTCCAAGACCATCCATCAAACCTCGAAATTCGACTTCCAATAGTTGAATGAGATCCTCATGGCGACAATTGCAGACAAGTGCAGACTGGTTTCGAACGGACTCGAAATCGATCTTTTCCCAAGAACGACGCATTTCTGCAAGCTGCTTTTGATTAGTAAGGACGGTATTCAAGGCCTGGGTGACTTGATAGATATCGAGGAATCGCACTTTTGTGGGAGCGTTCAGTGAAGGGAAAACCTGACTATAACGCACAACTTACAGACAAGATGACCAAATCGCGCGCCCAGCTCAACTTTAGGCTCCACAAAAGTATTTCCATAACCCTCAAGAGACACGAGTAGAATTTTCTCCATCTTGTCTGCCAGTTGGCGCAGACTCGCTAATGATGTCGCTGGAATTGACGATAATAGCTGAGAGCGCAATTGTTCCAGAATTTCCTACGTTCCTTTTGTCAGTACGAGGCTAGCAAAATGGGCTTGACATTTACGTACATCATAAACAATGGCATCACCCTTCGCCATCAGTCCAGCGATTGCTGGAGCGTGAGCCACTTCTCGATGGTTGCCGCTCAAATTCGTCCAAAATGATCGAATGTGCATCTCAAACTGGTCGAAGCGGAAGAAGCGGACGCTGTCCAGCAATGCATCCAAATGATCCACGAACCATCCCCACAACTCACGAGCGGCAACACTGTGCGCCGAGACAGAGGAACTAGAACCAAGAGCCTCTTCGATGGAAGGAAATTGAGGCATCTGACGAACAGACGATGATTGTTGGGGGGATAGATAAGAACTAGACGCAACAGTCGACGGCGCCTGGGACTGTATTGTCACCACACCGTCTTGGCCAACGTGTCGCCTCATCGGGGCTTGTGGGGGGAAAGAGCCAGCTCTGGGAGCTGCCTGCGCATGCGCAAGGATGGTTGCAGCTGTGGGCGTCTTCTCTACGAGGTCCTCTGAGTAAAGCATTGGGCTCTTGACCCCATTGTTCAGCGTAAGGGAGTTCCTTTTGGACACATTACCAGAGCTTGCACCCTCTGAATCCTCCTCTTCGTCTTCGTCAGAACGCTCCTCTCCTCGCAAGGATGCCTCAGCTTGCTCGCTTGCAAGACGAGCAGCATTGACAGATTGCTGGGCGGCGGTGTTGTTCGACTTCCTAATGTAATCCTGCAGCCACTCAGCTTCGGCGGACGTTGCTGGGCGGATCCCACAATCTTTGC
>WNFR01007402.1_pt1 | contig 12888 bp, 9 predicted proteins | sample 5400221 | NCBI WGS metagenome assembly WNFR01 (sample SAMN13153357, study PRJNA577476) | soil metagenome | isolation source: 40 cm soil under Madrone tree | place: USA:California | collected 2016-06-14
AGCGCCACAAAATAACCAGCAGTCTGGTAAGGCTTCGGCCCCTGATTCTCGAGATCGACATCCAGTCCAATGATAAAGTTGTCTTTCTTCTCCGTGGACGGCGGAAAGAAAAACTTTTTGCGAGTCGTAATCTGCTCGGATGTGGTGCGCTCGAACTGGACCGCTGAATTCGATTGCGGAGATGCCGTGAACTCGGGGAGCGCAGGCGCTGATGGCTGCTCAATGATTGCGCCGATAGGAGCGCACTCGGGTGAATTCAGGATAACGCGCTCGCCTTTTTCCGCGACTTGCTTGAGCAAAACCGCTTCCTTAATTCCACCTCCCCGATTCGTTAGATGGAGTTCAACGTCGGAATTACTCAGCGTTTCTATCTTCTCCGGGAAGCTCAGCGCTGCTTCTTCCGGTTTGAGAGCGGTTGCCGGAGGGGTCGCGAGCGGAGGCGCTGAAGGACTAGCGGTGAGCGTTGGGATCGCAGAGGCCTGCCAGACGCACCGCCTGGTCGAGCGACGCATCACACCATGGTTCCGCGGCGGGACCGGATCATACCCAGCCCCACCCCACGGTTGACACCGCGCCAATCGCTTCAGGCCGAGCCAGCTTCCGCGAACAACACCATGGATCTCAATTGCTTCCAAAAAATACGCCGAACAGCTTGGTGTAAATCGACAGCCCGACGCAGGTCCGCCGAGCAAGCAGAGGAGCGGCGACAGTGTGAATTGGTAAAGCCGAACGAAAAAGCGAAGCAATCCGAGCATCAGAGCGCTAGGATAGAAGCGCGTTTTGCCAGACGCAACCACTCATCTTCCAACGCGCGATAACTAGCACTCGCAGCATCGCGCCTGGCGATGAGCACAATCCAAAAGTCTCCTCGCAGATCGTGCTGGTGCTTGCGCACAATTTCCCGTAGGCAGCGTCGAATACGATTGCGAATGGTTGCGCTGCCAATAGCTCGCGTAGTGATAAAACCGGCGCGGCATGGACCGGCATTTTTCATCGCGAGCACGCTGAGCGTCATCAACCTTCCACGCTCTGCGCAACCATGTTGTTTCATACGCTCGAATTCCGACGTTCGGGTTATGCGACGGCTTTTCGGAAAGGAAAGCGAGCCTGTTCCCGGCATATATATGTTATCGATCTAGCGATTGCATAGCAGACGCGGGTTGCGTCGTTACAGCAAAAGCCTTCTCCCAAACCAACTCGGGAGAACACTCTGCAAATACAGAACGACCGAAGAGCTAGGGAGTTGGCGAAGAAGTCGTGGCGCTGGAATCGGTCTCCGTCTCGCCGCTCGCTGAAGAAATCGCACTAATCGTGGTGTCCGTTTCCACCTCGCTGCCAGATGAAGACGTCGCATCAATCGTTGGGGCCGTCTCCGTCTCGCCGCTGGATGAAGGCGTCGCATCAGTCGTTGGGTCTGCCTCCGTCTCGCCGCTGGATGAAGGCGTCGCATCAGCCGTTGTGTCTGCCTCCGTCTCGCCGCTGGATGAAGGCGTCGCATTGATCGTTGGGGCCGCCTCGGGCTCGCTCGACGTAGCCGGAGCTGGATTCATCACGGTCGTATTGCTCTCTTTGCTCTCGGCAGGAGGATTGATTCCGGCCTGTTTTTGCTCACAACCTACAAGCAATGCGGCACCAGCGGCGATGAGTATGTATTTCCTCACAGGCTAGGAATTCGGTCTCCTCAAAACAAATTCGGGAGAAGACTTTGGAAAATGAAGCGCCCGGGAAACTTAGGGACTCGGCGAAGAAGTCGTCGTTGTCGTCGACTCCGTCTTCGTCTCGCTGCTCGGCGTAGATCTTGTATTGATCGTCGTGTCCGTCTCCGTTTTGCTCGAAGTAGCTGGAGACGGATTCACCACCGTGGTATTGCTTTCCTTTTTCTCGGCGGGCGGATTCGTCACGGTCGTCTCTTTTTGTTCGCAAGCCGACAGCAATGCCAGTCCAGCGAGAAGACAAATGTATTTCTTCATACGTAGAAATCGAGTTTCCAAACGGGTTTAGCCCTGATTAAGGAGTCGGCGACGGCGAAGTTGTTTCCGCCGGGCTCGTAGTCGTGGTTGTTGTTTCCGCCGGACTCGTGGTTGTAGTTGTTGTTTCCGCCGTGGCCGTGGCTGTTGGGCTTGCGGCCGGCTCGGTCGTTTCGGTCTTTTGCTCGCACGCCGCTAGGAGCGCGGCACTGGCCAGGATGCAGATGTATTTTTTCATAGTGATAGTTGGAAAGGGCATATTGCTTTAATTGATTAATCGGGGCAAGGCTCTTTTTGGCCCTGTCGCAATTTCTTTTCAGCGGCAAATCGTTGATAATCGTGGACTAAAGTGGGGCCTCGTATTTGAGGCCATGCGCCTCCGCCACCGCCCGGCAGGTCAGCCGTCCATCGCGTGTATTGATTCCACCAATCAGGGCGGGTTGTTTTTTGGATGCACCCTCTAGACCCAGATCGGCGAGCAACTCGACATAACGATAGGTGACATTCGTAAGGGCTTGTGTGGCGGTGCGCGCATAAGCCGCCGGCATATTCGCGACGCAATAATGGGTTACGCCTTCTTCTATATAAACCGGATCGAGATGAGTCGTTGGTCGCGAAGTTTCAGCACAGCCCCCCTGGTCGATCGAGATGTCCACCAGCACGCTGCCCGGTTTCATCTTTTTTAACATCGCGCGTGTGATTAATTTGGGGGCTTTGGCCCCGGGCAGGAGCACCGCACCGACCAACAGATCGCATCCCGGCATCAGATCGTGCAGGTTCGCTTCGTTCGAATAAAGCGTGCGCGCATTTTTCATGGTCATATCGAGAAAGCGCATTCGATCGAGATCGACATCCAGGATTTTTACATCTGCGCCGAGACCAGTCGCCATCCGCGCCGCGTTAACGCCAGACGTTCCACCACCAAGCACAACAACACCCCCAGGCAAAACGCCCGGTACGCCGCCAAGCAGCACGCCACTGCCCCCGTTGTGTTTCGCCAGGAAATATGCGCCCATCACCACGGACATTCGGCCCGCGATCTCGCTCATCGGCTCGAGCAGCGGCAACCGGTTATTGACCTGGATGGTTTCGTAGGCAACTCCAGTCACGCCCGACTTCAGCAACGCTTCTGTGAGCGGTTTGCTGGCGGCCAGATGCAAGTAGGTGAAAAGAATCTGTCCTTTGCGCAATAGCGGAAACTCCGCTTCCAATGGCTCCTTCACTTTCACAATCATTTCGGCACGCGAAAAAACGCCTTTCGCCTGATCGACGATCTCTGCGCCAGCTTTCGCATATGTTTCGTCTGGATAACCGGAGCCGGCACCGGCGTTTTTTTCCACCAGCACCGAATGACCGTGCCGAGTGAGTTGATTCACGGCAGAAGGCAGCAATGCGACGCGCCGTTCCTGCTCTTTTATTTCTTTCGGGACGCCGATGATCATCGGAGAAGTGATAAGTCACCAGTGACGAGTGACAAGCTAAAACGGACCGAAGTGAATGCGACTCGTCACTCGCCCGCGCAGCCGTACGTGGCTCCGGCGCAGCGAAGGCTCGTCACTCATCACTAATCACTAATTCAACGATGGATCGTCCGGCGCCACCGCAAGCATTTTATACCACGGCCCCAAGCGGCGCATGATGTCGAACCAAAGTTTCGGCAGGCGATCAAGCTTGATCACGGAGCGACTAGGCTTTTGCACGAGCCAGGCCTTCTGTTTCATTTCGGCCTCGAGCTGACCCGCGCCCCATCCCGCATAACCTACAAACGCGCAAATCGAACTTGGTTTCTGACCGGCCGTGTTGCTCGATTGCAGCAAATCGATGTTGTGATTGAGATTAAGCCCTTCGCCTTTTTCCCATTCAAACGCTGCAATTATGAGCTGATTTTTACCAACCGGTCCGCCCAGAAAAACAGGCACATTCGCCAGTCCTTCGGGTGGCGTCTCACTTACAAGTTCGGCCACTTGTTTATCGAGCGGGCGATTAATGATGACACCGAGTGCGCCGTCATCTGGATCGTGCGCAGAAATGAACAAGACCGTGCGCCGAAAATTTGGATCGAGCATGTTGGGATGAGCGACAAGCAATGAACCGGCGAGACTCCGCGGCGTTTCGCCGCCCAAATTGCGCATGCAAAACTAGAACCCTCCAAGCGAGAACGCGCAAGCGCCACCTTGCGTTTGATCATACAAGGCGCCGGGATTTAAGCGGTGAGCGCGAAAGATCGACATCTTCTTTGCAATCCCTGTACCGCCTCGCATAAATTCACCGAGAATTTTGTTGCCACCAGCCGCAAGCTCGATTAGTAGCGTCAAAGTTTTCCACGATTGTTCTGGGGGGAACAGCCGCCCTTCACGTCCATCGGGCGTGGGGGGCGGTACTTTTTTTGCGGTAATTCTGAGCCTTTGAGCCGTATGAAAAAAAATTCTACGCACCAGGTGCGATTTTCCTGGCCGATCAGTTTTACTCTGGTCGCGCTCATTACTGCGGCAGTCGCGGTCCTCGTTTTTCTGCGTTTGGAAAGTTGGCCCGCCCGCACCGCGAAACAAAGCACCGCCGAACTCGAACGGCTTGGGAAAGATTTACGTTCGGCTTTCGTCGACATCGCGCATTTGCAACCGCGGATCACGATCAACAACCGCGTCTACATGGAACAAACAACACCAGTGAGCGAACTGGTGGTTCTTTCACGGCGGATCGAGGTAGAACACGCATTTTTACATAATTGGATGGGCAGTTCGAAGCGCATAAAGCTGCACGGCACGTTCACGGTAAAAGCGGGATTCGATTTGCAGCAGAACCTGTCAATCGATATTCGACCGGACCAAATCGTCATCCAGCTGCCGCATGCTCAGATTCTCGACGTTTCACAGGACCAGGTTGACGTCCTCGCGTTTGACAACGGTTTTTGGAATCGGATTTCTGGCGACGATGTGCAAAGCGAATTGTCGATCTTGCCTCAACTCGCACGGGAAAAAGCAGCGGAAACGGGTTTATCTGTCGAAGCCGAACGCGCGTTGCAAAAACAACTCGACGAGCGCATTCACACGCCACAGCCGCTTCGACTGATTTTCACAACCACAGTCAAGAAAGACTAGGGAATGGCGATCAGCGACGAATGCCGCGCATAATTGCTCTCCACCACTCAGGAGTCACCATTGACTCGTCAGGCCGCCAGTTTACGGCTAAAGGAATGACGTGTCGTGGAGAACAAGACTTTTGCTTGGCGCTCTGTTCGCCCTAATGGCAGCGCTGATCGTAATTTGGTTTACGCCATTCACCGTTTCTAACGGCATCCGTCTGTGGGTTTGGTGGAAGGGGCGGCAGGAAGGACTCATTGTCAAGATCGACAAGATCGACGCGCCGCTTCTCCGTCCGGTCACGCTCCGCGGCCTGAAGGTCACAAGTACGTCGGGCAACGCATTCCGCATCGAGCTGACCGCAGCGCAAGCGAGCGCCGCGTTAAACCTTAGGAGTATCTTGCTTGGCATGGGCGGCCGAGCCATCCGCAGTGTCGCGATCCAACAACTGCGTGGTGAGCTGCGGCACGACAATCCGGGCGGACGAGCGATAACCCCGCGGGGGTGGAGGACGATGCAGACGTTGCTTCCCCAGAATCTCACGATCGGTAGTGCAGCGGTGCGCGTTGAAGATGGGCCAACCGTAATGTTGCTGCGAAATGCCTTCCTCTCAGCGAGCGAAATCGAAGCGGGGCGTTTTTACGCCGACGAAGTCATGATCGCGTCGCCGTGGTTTCGCCAAACGTTTTCACAACTAGGCGGTGCGACCAACTGGCAGGGCAACCGCCTGACGGTCGCCGCTCTCAGGTTAACGCGAGGCTTCGACCTCCAATCCATCACGCTTGATCTGTCCCGCATTGAAAAACAACGCATCGGCTTGGAATTTGATGTCGACGCGTTCGGCGGAAAACTTCGCGCAAGCACTTCGCATGAGTGGCACTCGCCGCATTTCAATTGGAAGATGGCGGGATCAGCCACTGACATTTCTCTCGCACAAACGTCGGAGGCGCTCGGATTCACTGATCGCGTTGACGGTTTGCTTCACGCCTGCAATTTCAGTTTTCGCGGAAATCCTGGCGAACCGGCTCGCGCGACTGCGTCGCTCTGGACTGAACTAACTGGGCTTACCTGGCGCGACCGGACAGCCGAAGCGATCATGCTCGGCGCCGCGCTCTACAATCGGCAGATCCAGCTCCAGCAGCTTTACATCAAACAAAAAACAAACCAACTCACTTTGAGCGGCGAAGCCTCTTTCCCCTCTAACTCATCGGACTGGTTGAATCCGGATTTTCGCGGAGATATCTCCGCATCAATCAATCATCTCGGCGATTTCGCCAGTCTGTTCGGCGCCGATCCTGGTGCCTTCGCGGGAGAGATTGAAATCGAAGGAGCAATGAATGCGCGCGATCGAAAAATCGGCGGACACATTACCGCTATTGGCACATCACTCCGATTTTTCAAAACCTCCGTCGATGCGTTGAACGCGAAGCTCAACTTGAAAGCAAACGAGTTAGAACTTGAACAGTTGGAACTCAACCGAAAAAGCGATTTCGTGCGCGCGCAGGGAAAAATCGACCTATCACACAAGCACAGCTATTCCGGTATGCTCAATGCCACGATCGGTAATTTGGCGGAATATTTGTCGATCTTCCGCGGCCCTGGCGAAAACAATATCAAACCGGCGCCGGCTGATATTCATGTAAGGATTGACTCCAGCAACTGGGACGCGCACGGCACGATCGGTTTACCCGATTCGAGTTCGATTAATTTTACCGCCAGATTCCCTTTCCCGGTCGGAACGAACTGGAATGCATTTCTGACCTTTCCGCTCAATGTCACGCTTGATTTCCCGTCAATCTTTCTCGCCAACGCGCCTCAATTTTTTCATCCGGCGATTTTCCGCGACGGCATTCTGAGTGGAAAACTTTCTCTCACCGATACGCTGCACCATCCCCGCATCGTTGGCGACGCACAGTTGCTGAACGGAAAATTGCAGAATACTTCCCTGAATCTGACGGAAGCAAGTGGTCGCGTCACTTTTGATGGAATTCGCGCGTCGCTGGATTTCTTCAATGCCGCAACGAAAGATCTCGATCTTTCATTTCGCGGGAGCATTGATTTTCACGACACCAACGATCTTACGGTCGGGCTTGCCGCATCAGTGCCGATCTTTGATTTGAGACCGCGCACAATCGATTGCGTGAACAAGATCGAAATCGAATCCGTTGCCGAAACGCTTGCGCCTGTAGTCGCAGAACTTGAGCTTCGGGGAGGACTTTTCCGGTCCGATTGGACAATGAATTTGAAAGAGCCGATGGGGATTCGATCAAATGGCGCTTTGATCTTGAATGAAACAGCGCGAAGATTTTCGCTCTGTCTGGGAACCGGCATGGATGAAAAAACCTTGGTGCTTGGCGCGCATCCCCGTCCCGAGCCGGTTAAACCACGAAAACCCGCGAAACGACGTTAGCCATTTCGCTGTTCCGGCTTAGGCGTCACTAACCAGCGAGAAAGTTTTTCCTCGAGATCGCGTGTAAGATCGACACAAAAATCCGCCCCAACATCCAGACGCAAGCAATTGCCGGTGGCCCGATCAAAGAGCAACCGAACGCGGCGACGGCCCGGTGAGCTGGCAAGAATCTGGCGAACTTCCCGCAATTCATTGCTCGTCGCCGTGGGTGAAAACTGCAAAAACACGGCCGGTTCTTGGGGTGTACTTGTCGATCCTTCGTTTGCGGCCGTCCCATTCGCTTTTTTTCGCGCTAGTGTCGTCACGTTTTCGGCTGTAGCGCGAACAGCCTCGTCGCGTTTATCGAGCGTGCCGCGGATTTCTACGACGCGTCCCGGCGCGAGCACGTCTGCGACTTTCATGTAAATCTCATTCCAGAGAACGACTTCGACTGTGCCGGTCAAATCTTCGACCCATACGACGGCAAACGGCTTGCCCTCTCTCCTCGTGAATTTTTTGTCGATCTGCACAAGTGCTCCAGCGATTTTAAATGAGGCGCGGTCCTCAAGATCGCTCAACGACGCAATGGTCCGATAATTCTTAGTCGCAAAAAGATCGACATAGGCGTCGAGCGGATGGCCACTGACATAAAAACCGAGCAGCTCTTTTTCATACGAAAGCTTTTCATGCTCACTCCATTGCGTGATTGGTCGCTTTCTTGACGTTGTCGGAGTGGTCGCCTCATCGAAGAGCGAAACCTGACCAGCAACACGATCCCGCTGTGCCGACGCCGACGCATTTAACGATTGATCAATACAGGCGAAAAGTTCGTCGCGATCACGGCCAAGAAAATCAAAAGCGCCGGCTTTGATGAGGCTTTCCAACATTTTTCGATTAGCAGCGCGCGAATCGAGCCGGCCGCAAAAATCTTCCAGTGATCGAAAGTCACCTCGCTGTTCGCGCTCCCAAATGGCGGCTTCCATCGCGCTTGTGCCAACGTGTTTGATGGCAGCGAGGCCGTAGCGAATGGCATTATAGCTGCGATCGGTGATCGCGGAACACTGGTCTGTGGCTGCCCGGCTGGGGTCATCGACCCCGGCTGCAGCAAATTCCGGAATGAATTTCAAACCGCTGCGATTAATGTCCGGTGGCAGTATCGAGATGCCCATGCGTTTGCATTCGCCGACAAACACCGAAATCTTTTCCGTGTTGTTAATTTCATTGCTGAGCAGCCCAGCCATGAATTCGACCGGGTAATGCGCTTTCAAATAAGCGGTGTGATAACTGATCAATCCGTAGGCCGCACTGTGGCTCTTGTTGAATCCATAACCGGCGAATTTTTCGAGGAGATCGAAAATTGCGTTTGCTTTTTTTTCCTGAATTTTGTTCGTGCGGGCGCAGCCTTCGATGAAATTCTTTCTTTCTTTGGCCATCTTCTCCTTGTCCTTCTTCCCCATGGCCCGCCGCAGAAGATCGCCTTGCGCGAGTGAGTAGCCGGCGAGTTTGCTTGCCGCGGCCATCACCTGTTCCTGGCAAATCATGACGCCGTAAGTTTCCGCGCAAATGTCCTCGAGCAACGGATGCTCGTACCTGATCTTCATCAGGCCTCTTTTGCGCTTGATGTAATCGCCGATCAGATCCATCGGCCCTGGTCGATAAAGCGCGATCAACGCAATGATGTCGTCGATCTTGCGCACATCGAACTGTTTTGCCGTGCTGGTCATACCGCCGGATTCCATTTGGAAAAGGCCGATCGTTTCGCCCCGGTTGTAGAGTGCAAATGAATCCACATCGTCTAATGGAATATTCTTCAGCGAAAACTCCGGCTCGCCTTTGTGGATCAATGCCAGCGTGTCCTCGATTACGGTCAGAGTTTTTAGCCCGAGGAAATCCATTTTCAGCAACCCAAGATCGTTGAGCGGTCCCATGGGATACTGGCTAATCACGTCGTTGCCTTTCACGTCGCGGCAGAGTGGGATGTAGTCGGTGAGATCGCGATCGGCGATCACGACACCCGCCGCGTGCACACCGGCATTGCGCGATAAGCCTTCAAGAATTTTGCCGTACTCAAACAACTGTTTTGTTTGTGGCTCCGTGGCGATTGCGCGTTTCAATTCGACGTTTTTCTCGGCAGCCGAGTCGAGCGTAATGTTCAATTCGTTCGGAATCATCCTGGCGATGCGATCGGCATCGCGGTAGCTCAGTCCCATTACCCGGCCAACGTCGCGGACTACGCTCTTTGCTTTCAATTTGCCGAAGGTGATGATCTGCGCGACGCGACGCTCGCCATATTTCTGCCGGACGTATTCCAGTACTTCGCTGCGACGCGCCTCGCAGAAATCGACATCAATATCTGGCGGAGAGATCCGATCCGGATTCAGAAACCGCTCGAAAATCAATCCGTATTGCAGCGGGTCGATATCGGTAATGCCAAGAACGTACGCGACGAGCGAACCCGCGGCCGATCCACGACCCGGCCCCACCGGAATACCGCGCTGCTTGGCGAAGTGAATGAAATCCCAAACAATCAAGATGTAACTGACGAATCCGGTTTTCTCGAGCACGCCAAGTTCGTAGTCGAGCCGCTGCTGCAGTTGATCATCCGTTTTCGCTCGGTTGCCGTAGCGCTGCTCCAAACCCTTCGCGCAAAGATCGCGCAGAAAAGCGACGCGCGACGTTCCCTCTGGAACGGGATACTCAGGGTATTTCGATTTCCCGAGTTCGATTTCTAAATTGCACCGCTCGGCGATTTTCAACGTATTTGCGATCGCTTCAGGAAAATCGCGAAAGATTTCTCGCATTTCCTCTGGGGATTTGAAATACAGCTCCGGCTTGTAACGCATGCGATTTTCGTCCTGCACCATTTTCCCGGTCCCGATACAAAGCATCACGTCGTGTGCGTCGTGATCGCTGCGTCGCAAGAAATGGACGTCGTTTGCGGCGACGAGCCCGACGCCGAGGTCCCTGGCGATCTTCGGCAAAATGGAATTGCACTGACGTTGCTCTTCCATCCCGTGGTCATGCATCTCCATGAAAAAATTGTCCGCGCCAAGAATGTCGCGATATTCAGCGGCGCTCTGTTTGGCGATGTCGATCTTGTTCGCTTGAATCGCGGAGTTCACTTCGCTGGCGAGACAACCGCTGAGTCCGATCAATCCCGCTGAATGCTGCGCGAGAAGTTCCTTGTCGATCCGCGGCCGGTAATGAAATCCGTCGAGATGCGCGGTCGAGATCAGCTTAATAAGATTGTGATAGCCGATTTCGTCGCGCGCGAGCAATGTGAAGTGATAGGCCGATTCGCGCATCGAGCTTGGCCGATCTTTATGCGAATGGGGCGCTATGTACGCTTCGCAGCCGATGATCGGCTTGATGCCGGCGCGCCGCGCTTCCTGATAAAATTCGATCGCGCCATAAAGATTGCCGTGATCGGTCATCGCCACCGCGGGCATCTTGAGTTCGGCCGCCTTTTTCATCAGCTCTTTCATTCGAATCGCACCGTCAAGCAGCGAGTACTCAGTGTGAAGATGAAGATGAACGAAAGAGTCGCGGGCCATGCACGGTCATTATAGATGCGCGATGAAACCGGGCAAGAAAGACCAAGATTAGATCGTCAAATCATTGGTTCGATTCACAAGTCCACGGTTTCCGAATCGCGAATCACAAAACCGTGCTTGCATCGTTCGCCTGATGTTGTTATGAGAGCGCGTTCGCAGAGTTTGTATCGAAATGAAAAAACTGGAAGCGATTATCAAACCGTTCAAGCTCGAAGAGGTCAAAGAGGCACTCGCCGAATTGGGAATTGAAGGAATGACCGTCACAGAAGTGAAAGGGTTCGGGCGGCAAAAAGGGCACACCGAAATGGTGGAAAAAGCAGTGAGCGAAGTCGTGCGCGCCGCCAAGACCGGCAAAATCGGCGATGGAAAAGTTTTCGTTCTTCCAGTGGAGCACGCCGTGCGCATCCGCACGGAAGAGATCGGCGAGAAAGCGGTGTAGGCGCTGCGCGCATTCGTTGAACCGTTGGAACGTTAAAACGTTGAAGCGGTTCGAGAATTTGACGATTTAACGTTTTAACAACTTAACTTTTTAACGCTTTAACAGTTCAACCCTTCAACGCACATCATGGCCAACAAAAAAACTCCATCCGACGTCAGCAAAATGATCAAAGACCACGACGTAAAGCTCGTGGATTTCAAATTCACCGATCTCCCCGGGACCTGGCAGCATTTTACGACGACGCTCACCGAATATAACGACGATATCTTTACGGAAGGGCTCGGCTTTGACGGCTCAAGCATTCGTGGATGGAAAGTGATCAACGCATCGGACATGCTCGTCATTCCCGACCCGACGACGGCGTGGATCGACATCTTCAATGCCGAACCGACGCTCAGTTTGATTTGCACGATCGTTGATCCGATCACGCGCGAGCCGTACGATCGCGATCCGCGCGGCGTTGCCGAAAAGGCGGAAGCTTACTTACAAAGCACCGGCATCGCCGACACCGCGTTCTTCGGCCCCGAAGCCGAGTTTTTCATCTTCGACGACGTTCGTTTCGGCTACGCGACGAATTCGTCATTTCATCAGATCGATAGCGCCGAGGGCCATTGGAACAGCGCACGTGAGGAGTTTCCAAATCTTGGTTACAAAATTCGGGCGAAAGAGGGTTATTTCCCTGTTCCGCCGATGGACACGTTGCAAGACATCCGCAATGAGATGGCACTGGAACTGGAGAAAGCCGGCGTCCCGATCGATAAACAGCATCATGAAGTCGCTACGGCTGGGCAGGCCGAGATCGATGTGCGTTTCGCACCGCTCAAAGTGATGGGCGATTCGATGCAGTATTACAAATACATCATTCGCAACGTCGCCAGGAAACATAATAAGACGGTCACGTTCATGCCGAAGCCGCTTTTTGCCGATAACGGCTCGGGCATGCACACCCACATATCGCTCTGGAAAAATGGCAAACCGCTCTTTGCCGGGAACGGTTACGCGGGTTTAAGCGAGACGGCGCTCTTCTTTATTGGCGGGATTTTGAAACACGCCCCCGCGCTCACCTGCATCACGAATCCGACCACGAACAGTTTCAAACGCCTCGTGCCGGGATTCGAAGCACCGGTCAATCTCGCCTATTCCGCCCGCAATCGCTCCGCCGCCATTCGCATCCCGACTTATTCCGCCAGTCCGAAAGCAAAGCGAATTGAATTTCGCACGCCTGATTCCGCGGCAAATCCATACCTCGCATTTTCGGCCATGTTGCTTGCCGGTCTTGATGGAATCCAGAACCGGATCGATCCGGGCGATCCGCTCGACAAAAATCTCTACGAACTGCCGCCGGAAGAACTCGCGCAAGTTGCGAGCGTGCCCGATTCACTTCGCGGCGCAATCGAAGCGCTCCAGGCCGATCATTCCTTCCTGCTACGCGGCGATGTCTTCAATGAGGACTTCATCG
>WNFR01005560.1_pt1 | contig 12884 bp, 10 predicted proteins | sample 5400221 | NCBI WGS metagenome assembly WNFR01 (sample SAMN13153357, study PRJNA577476) | soil metagenome | isolation source: 40 cm soil under Madrone tree | place: USA:California | collected 2016-06-14
TCGGCAAAGCGCGCCTGTACCGTAGGCCTCTTGCGGGCGGCGTCTGCCGCCAGCGCGCCCAGCGTGCACCCGTCCGCCGGATCGCCGCGGTGCTCCGCGGAGAGATAGCTGCCGATTTGATCCTGGCCGTCGAACGGGGCGCGAAGCCGAGCGACGTCGGCCAGCAGGCCGCGACCGACGATGCCCTTTACGGCCGGGTTGTGGATCCCGACCTTGCCCCGGTCGAGCACGTCGGCCATGGTGAAACCGTTGTAGAACCCCTTTGTCGGGTGGGCGAAGGGCAGCTCGTCGTAGGACGGGCGGTTCATTTGCTCGGTCATGTTTTCACCTCTCGCTGAGCGGTTTTTTGACTTCTCACGACATGTTGATCCGCGGGTGCAGGGGGTCGGTCGATTGGGCTGGGTCAAGGATGATCATGCGTTGACTCCTTGCTGTTCGGGCGGGGCGACGGCCGGCGTGCTGTTCGGAAGCGCCGAGTCCGATTTCCAAGCGCGCGATGGCGGGCGAAGAGCCCAGGACGCGCCGGCGATGAAGAGGAGAACGAGCGGAGTCGCGGTTCTTCCGGGAGGATCGCCGGAGAAGGCGTGGGACGCGGCTGCGCCCGTCAAGTCGAAGAAGATGCCGGCATAGGCCCACTCTTTCAGGCGCGGGAGGCGTGGGGCCAGCAACGCGGGGACGCTCAGTACCTTCCAGGCGCCCAGGAGGGTGAGGAAGTAGGCTGGGTAGCCGAGCGCGAGCGTAGACGCGACTGCTGCCGGGTCCGAGGCGAGCTCCGCGGCGCCGGCGGCCAGGAATGCGGCAGCGAGGAGTCCCGTCGTTACCCAGTATCCGAACACTTTTGGCTTGGACTTCATGGTTCATCTCCAGTCCGCCTCTTATGGGCGCGCGGAGAGTGTGTCAGCAAGTTGTACGACTGGGCATCATCTGCTACTTTTTCGACCTAATGAGCGCCACCATGGAAACCTCGGAGCTGCTCGCCTTTACGCGCGCCGTGGAGGCGAAGTCGCTTTCGCGCGCCGCCGCGGAGCTCGGCGCGCCGCGAGCGACAATCGGAAGGCGTCTGGCGCGGCTCGAGGAAAGGCTCGGCGTGCGCTTGCTGCGACGCACCACACGCGCCCTCGCCCTGACGGACGCAGGTGACGCTCTCTATCGGCACGCGCGGATCGTCCTCGACGCCGTGGAGCAGGCAGAGGCGAGCGTGCGGACGTCCGACAAGGTCATCCGCGGGACGTTGCGGGTCGCGATGCCTCCGATGATCGACCCAAGCTTCAATGCGCTGGTCTGCGACTTTGCACGCGCCTATCCGGAGGTTCAGATCCACGTCGACGCTTCGTCGCGGCATGTGGATCTGCTGCGCGAAGGTTATGACGTGGCCCTACGCGCCGGCACCGAACTGGAGCCAGGGCTCATGGCGCGGACCGTGGCGCGCACCTCCGTTGTCGCCGTCGCTGCCCCCGCCTACCTCGCGGCCCACGGCACCCCGAGAAAGGCGCGGGATTTGCGCGCTCACCAGTGCCTGCTGGGGTTCATGCCGAGCGGGCTGCCTCAAACGCATTGGCCGAAAGCGGGAGGCGGAAAAATCTCCGTCGACGGCGCGTTCGTGTCCAACGACATCACGCTGCTCGTCGACGCCGCGGTGCGCGGGCTCGGTATTGCGGCGTTGCCAGCGCTGCTCGTCGGGGCGCTGCTCGAACGCGGCGCGCTGGTTCGAGTCCTGCCCGAGCTGATCCACGTCGAATCGCGCGTGGCCGTCGTCTACCAGGAAAGAGAGCTACTGCCACCGCAAGTGCGTGCATTCATCGATGTGCTCGTTGCGTGGGCACCCGCCGCGATCAACGCCGCCCGTGCCACTGATCGGAGATGGCCCCCGAAGCCGGAAGCCCAGGTCAGACCGCACCCGCGCGCCAAGCCCCCCGCGCAGCGCTCCCGAATCAATCGCCGCTAAGATTCGAGCTCGGAACCTCAAATCATCGGCGGACTCAGGCGTCAAGCGGTCCATTTCTTGGCAGTCACCAGAAGGCCGGCCGACGAACGACGCGACCGTCTCCCGGTGGAGCCGGAGCGCGCCGCCGATCCGCAGCGCCAGAAGCTCATTCCGCTGACACAACCTGTAAACCAAGGCCGTGCAGACGCCGACACGGGCTGCGACTTCGCGAACCGTCATGAGCCGCTCGTGAAGACCGGGATCCGCCAGCACGTCGCGCACCACCGGCGCACCAAACGGCGTCTCAACATATCCGCGTTCTGCTAGGCCAAAGCCCGCGCTGCACGGCCCCACGGACGTCACTGCTGACGAGGGAACGTCGGCGGCGCGCTATCGTCGACTGTAGAGGCAGTGCTGACGGTTCCTGCGAGCCAGGCGGCGATGCGTTGCATCACCTCGTCGAGATGCGAGGCCCCCGTCGCGTCGTGCATCTGGTGGTCGTAGCCAGCGAACTCCCAATAGGTGAGATTCGAGTGCCCGGCCCGTTGGAAATCATCTCGGACCATACGCGCATCTTGAACGGGCGCGGATCGGTCGCGTTCGCCCTGAATAAGGAGGATGGGAGCGCGCACCGACAACACGTCGGCCGTAAGATCGTGGTCCATGATATCCGCCCACCAGCGATAGGAATTGCCTCCCCACAGTTTCGAGCTCAGTGGATGCGCCTTGATCCTCGTGAACTCCGAGTCGGCTTGGGCGGCGACCTGCGGAGGAAGGACGAGCTTTAGGCTTTCGCGGAAGGATCGGCCCGGCGCCGCGGAGAAGATGACGACTGCCGTCGGCGTCACCCGAGGTGCCAGCATCGAGACCACTGCCCCGCCTTCGGAGCCGCCGAACAACACGAGACGCTGGTCCCACCATGGCGCCGCCTCGAGTTCGCCGAGGACCCGCTGAAGATCCTCGACTCGCCGGCTGACCGTGTTGTGCTTGTAGAACGTTCGGGAACAACCGCCGAAAGGATCCTTCGGCACGTCGCTGGGTCGCACGCCATACTTCTCAACCATCACGACTGCGAACTCCGGAATTAGGCGCTTTGCACGCTTCAGATTTGGATTCGTCCCCGTACCGAGGCAGCCGGATCCCTGAGCGAGCACCAGGATTCCCTGCCTCGGAGCAACGTGCTGCCGATCGATGGACCAATGGATCACGCTGCCGTCAGCTCGCCGAGCCCTCCTCTCGTCCGTCGCCACCGACACCGGTCGCGCCACCATGGTGGGTACGAACGCTATCGCCGTCGCCAACGCGAATCCTCGGAGCACGATTCTGCGCAGGATACTACGACCGTTCTCGCTCTGCGTTGTGGGCTCGAGGACCGCCTGCGTTGCCTGACGCGTCTTCCTCTTCGTCGCCTCCTCTTCGTCGTCCTTTTCGTCGCGTCCCCTTGTCCGCTTCCCCTTCTCCGCGTCCCCTTTTCCGCGTCCGCTTCTCCCAGCCCTTTCCCCCTTCTTTCACATCACCTTTCTTCCTCTCACCCTCCTACTCTCTTGGGGAAGTTGCCAGGTCTTGAAAAATTGTAGGAAGCGCCGACCTCACAGGGTCCTAGGACCGCTCTCCCCTCCTTTCCACTGCGCAGCGCTCCTCACCCGCTTCGCTTGACACCCGACTGCCGCGGTTCGCTACAACTCGGAGGACCGGGAGACGAAAGGAAGCCCCAGCGCGGCACAGAAACGCGAGGCGAACGGCGCCGCGGGCCCGGAGACGTGGAGGATACCTTGGCTATGGAAGTCACCCTGCAAAGAAAACAAAGATCGAACCCAAGGCTTCGCCGGCGCTGGAGGATCGATTTGAAGGCTGGAGACACGGGGGTCAATTCCACCGCTTTCACCAAGGACGTTTCGGCAGGCGGTTTCTGCGCCGAGTTGATGCGGGTGCCGTCGCCAGGCGCGCAGGTGAGGGGGTCGATTGTGATCGGCATAAACGCGTACGCGTTCAGCGGCACGGTCGCCTGGGCCCGCGCGAGCGAGCCGCGGATGAACGTCCGCGGTAGTATCGGAGTGACGTTCACCGAGATCACTGACGCCTTGAAAGAAAAGCTGACCTGAGCTTCGGAATACTCTCTTCGTCTACTGTGCGCTGCCCCCGACTCGGCAGCCGCGGCGTCACGGATCGGATCTGGGCTGCCGTGTTGCCAGATGCTCTGCCCATCCTCTCCAACTCTGGGACAACTGCGGAATCGCAAGCAGCCGCGGCACCTCATCACGATCGCGCGTATAGATGCGAAAGACATCTCGGATGGTGAGGTCGTGATCGGGCTTCTCCATGACCCGGATCTCGTCTCCGGCCCCCACATCGCCCTCGACGACGATTCTGAGATAGGTGCCGGGTCGCAACGCCTTGCTGAAGCGGCGTGGAAACGTTTCGTCGTTCACCCGGACTCCGAGCCGCCAACAAGGGATTCGCGGCTCGGAAACCTCGAAAACCGCGCTCCCGATCTGCCAACGCTCGCCGACGAGCGCGTCGTTGAGCTCGATCCCTTCCGTGGTCAGGTTCTCTCCGAACTCGCCGTAAGAGAGCGGGCGGCCGATCTCCCGTTCCCACCAGCGTTGGTCTTCCACCGAATAGGCATAGACGGCCTTGTCGAAGCCGCCGTGTGCCTCGAGATCCGCTTGGCGATCGCCCGCGAGATTGACGCCCCGAGCCGCGATCCGTCCACTAACCGGCGACTTCCAGATCGCGCTCTGGGCGGGCCGGCCGTGGTAATCGAACTTGCGCACGCCACCGACGTTGACTGAGAGGACCTTTGCGGTTTCAGGTGCCATTGGTTCTCACCGACCAGGTGGCGATATGGGACACGCGGGCCACCTCGGGCCATGCCTCGAACAAATCTCAGGTTACAGAGCCACGTTAGAACCACGAGGTGTAACTTGTCAAGCGCCACATTTCAGGTTACACGGGGCCTTGCTCAATGCTCTCTGACCCCGTACCCATGAGATGGTCCCGCTTGAGACCGCCCGCAGAATCGCGCGCCCTACTCCTGGCAGGTCATCCTGCGCTCGATTTTCTGAACACGCGGATGCGGGTGAATCGCGAGTTGGTGGACTTTTTGCAAAGCGACGAGGACGTGTTGCATTGGCTCAAACAAGCCGGATTGCCTGTCGCAAAGATCCGCCGGTACACAGCTCCAATTTCCCTCGTGGATGCCGCGCGAACGCTGCGGGAGAACATCCGGTCGCTAGTGGAGAAACGAAAGGCGGGGCAGCGAGGAGATCCGTCGGTCCTCAATGATTTCCTGGCTGAGGCGCAGAGCCATCCCCGACTGGTCTGGACCAAGCCGCGCGCGCTGACGATTGAGCGAGTGAGGCGACAGGACATGCCGGCGGGGATTTTGGCACCCGTCGCAGAAGCTGCTGCTGACCTGCTGGCGACGTACGACTTTACTCTTGTGAAACGCTGTGAAGACGAGAGCTGCGTATTGTGGTTCTCCGATCAGACCAAATCGCACCACCGCCGTTGGTGCAGTACAGTGCTGTGCGGAAACCGCCACAAGGTGGCCGCCTATCGAAAGCGACGTCGGGCGGAAGCTGCGTGACGCGTCGATGCGCGCTCACTCACGGTCAGCGAGAAGGACGAGCCCGAAGAATTGATGGTCTGAAGACCTGGGTCCATCGACCTGATTGACAGCATGCTCGCACGGGCGAAGATGCGAGCCTTGAGCGGTGGGTACCGCACCCACGGCACACATCGCCCTCTCGTTGAAAAGGGGGATTACGATGTCCCGATTCGTCCGTAGCCGTGCTTTGCTCGCCGCGGCCGCCACCGTCGCGATCGTCCTCAAGTCAGCGGGAGCGGCACCGTCGCAAGAGGACCACGAAGAGGACGACGACTGCTTCGGTGGACCACCGATCGGCCCTACCTGCGGAACGCTTACGGAGGCGAACCTCCGCAGTCTGGTCGCGCACCTGACGCTCGCGCAGAAGGCTGGGCTGGTGCATGGTCAAGCCGAGACGACGGATCCGCAGTTTGGCTGTGGGAACACGGGTCAGCCGAACGCGTTCCCGGTGATCAACCCGGGTGCGGCTGGCGCCGCGCTCGTCGCCGGTTGCGTCGGTCAGGCCGGAATCAACAATGGCGTGAAGAGTCTGGGCGTCCCGCCGCTTCGGCAGACGGACGGCCCTGCCGGCGTGCGGCTCAGCCACCAGGAGACGGGCCTGCCCGCGCCGGTGGGCTTGACCGCCACCTTCGACCGGTCCGCGGCGAAGGCCTACGGCGTCGTGATCGGCCGCGAGGGTCGTGCGACGAATCAGGACGTTCTCTATGCGCCGATGATCAACCAGGTCGCGTTCGTCACCGCGGGACGCAACTTCGAGACCCTCGGCGAGGACCCGTTCCTCGCGGGCGAGCTCGTCGCTCACGAGACGCGCGGGGTCCAGAGCCAAGGGCTGATCGTGACGCTCAAGCACCTGGCGATGAACGACTTCGAGAACGCGCGCACGAACACTGCGGTCAAGCTGGACGAGCGGATGCTCCACGAGCTCGAGCTGCAGGCGTTCGAGAAGGGTATCGAGGATGGGCATGCCGGGGCGATCATGTGCGCGTACAGCCGCATCAGCCAGTCGGACACGGGCTTCGACACATACTCGTGCGGCAACAACCTCCTGCTCAACACGATCGCGCGCGGACGGCTCGGCTTCACCGGCTGGGTGCTCACCGACTTCGGCGCCATCCACCGCCTGAGCGACCTCCTCTACGGCACCGACTCGGCGATGCCGAACGGCAACGTCGCCGGCATCCGCGACGAACCCGACCCAGGCAACCTTGCCGACCCGCCCTTCAACGCCAACGTCTTCGCCAACGGCGCCGGCTTCCCAGGGGGTGCGCCCGGCAGCGGCAAGACGCTGACGCAGGCGGTCCTGAACGGAACGAACGCCATCCCGGTCAATGGGAACTATCCGCCGATCCCGGCCGTGAGCGGCACCGAGTGGGCGGCGGCACTCGACCGGGCCGTCTTCCACATCCTCACGTCGATGAACCGCGCGCGGCTCCTCGAGGGAACGCCCTACGGCTCGGACAGCAACGGTTGTACGGCCGCGGCGGCGAACTGCACGCCGTTCGTCCCGGCGCGTCCCGACCTGCAGGCACTGATGGCGCCCGACTTCGCGATCGCGAAGGACGTCGCCGAGAAGAGCGCGACGCTGCTGAAGAACGACGACCGCGCGCTGCCGCTGCGAATCTCGGACTTCGCGGGGAACGGCGTCGTCGTGATGGGGCCGACGGCGACGGCCACGTACGTTGGCGGCGGCGGCAGCGCTCACGTAACCCCGTTCGAGCCGATCACGAGCTCGCTCACGGCGTTGCGGGCCGCGGCCGGGGGCGGCACCGTGAGGTATATCCAGGGCTTCGACCTCGACGGGGAGGTCGTGCCGTCGTCGGCGACGTCGACTGGGGGCCAGAGCGGTTGGCTGCGCCAGCAGATCTCGACGACCCTCCCGCCCTCCGGCTCAGCGCCCGACCCGTGCACGGCGCCCTGCGCGCCGGACCAGGTCGATCAGACGGTCGACTACACGAGTCGGACGACGACGCTGCCAGCCGGGACAGCCTGGCGCTGGACCACGCACTTCACTGCGCCTGGGCCCGGCACATGGCAGCTGAAGATCTTCGTGAAGAACCAGAGCAGCGCGCAGCTTTTCGTCGACGGCATCGGCACCGCGCAGCGACGGATCAACATCGGTGCCTACGGCGTCGCGGCCGGTGGCATCGGCGGCTCGTCGATTGCCGCCTGGGACGGGCTCGCTCAAACCGCGAAATCGCACGACGGCCTCGAGCTCCAGCAGGCCTCCTATACGGCGACGTTCTCGGCAGGAGAGACGCACGACCTTGACCTGCGCGCGTATGCGAACGCCACCGCTCCGCTCTCGGTGCGCTTCGAATGGGTACCGCCCGACTGGCAGTCGCGCTCAATCGCGGCCGCCGTGGCCGCGGCGCAGAACGCGAACAAGGTCGTCATATTCGCCTACGACGACGGCACCGAGGGCAGCGACCGCGGCGGCAACGACCAGAACGCTGGGCTGCTGCTTCCGGGCTGGCAGGACGCGCTCATCTCGGCCGTCGCAGCCGTGAATCCGAACGTCGTCGTCGTCCTGAACACCGGCGACGCCGTCTACATGCCGTGGCTCGCGAGCGTCACGTCGGTGCTCGAGATGTGGTATCCCGGCGTCGCGGGCGGAGTCGCCACCGCAGACGTGCTCGTCGGCGACGTGACGCCGAGCGGCAAGCTGCCGATCACGTTCCCGGACGGCTCGGCCGCACGCCCACGCTTCCCCACGGACGATCCCGGATGCAATCCGGCCGCGATCGTGATCCCCAACAACAGCACAGGCACTGGTGCGAACGACGGCAACTGCCCGCTCTACCCAGGCGTGTTCATGAGCAACCCGACGCAGGGCCAGCACACCTATCGGACGGTGGACATGCAGGCGAACGGCATCTTCCAAGGCTACCGCTGGTACGACGTGCACGGAAAGGCGACCTTGTTCCCCTTCGGCCACGGACTCTCATACACGCAGTTCACCTACTCGAGTCTGACCGTGACGCCGCGCGTCCAGTCGATGACGGTGTCGTTCAAGGTTACGAACTCGGGCTCCGTGAAGGGCGACGAGGTGCCGCAGGTTTACGTCGGCTCCCCTGCCTCGCCGCCGGTGCCGATGGCCGTCCGTGCCCTCGCCGGGTTCGAGCGGGTCTCGCTCCATCCGGGCCAGACGAAGCACGTGACCATCCACGTCGCGCGGCGCGCGTTCCAGTTTTGGAGCATCGCCGACCACGCGTGGAGGACAGCGTGGGGTAATCGAGAGATCGCTGTCGGTGCATCCGCGCGCGACCTCAGGCTCAGGACGACGGCCGCGCCGCTGAAGCCGTCTGCCGAGGAGGAGCTCGACTCTCGCGGCGGAGCAGGACGTCGGGCCGGGGAACAGCCTCCACGCTAAGGCGAAGGGCGGCCCAGGCCGAGATCGCCGCGTGATCCCAAGCTGGAGCGGGTGATCACCAGCCCTTCCGAGTCCCTCCGCAGTGTCCTGCAAGTCTCCTGGCGCGGCGCCTACGCGTCGCGTTTGGGCGAGCGCTCGGGGCTCAGACCCGCGGGTCGCTCGCCCCCGGAAGCAGGAGATAGAAAGTGAGTCCGTGATCCGGGTTGCGGCGAGCCCACAGCCGTCCTCCGTGAGCCTGGGCGATGGAACGGGCAATCGACAACCCCATCCCCAGGCCATCACGCTTGGTCGTGAAGAAGGGCTCGAAGAGCTTCTCGAGGTCATGCGCACCGATCCCGGCGTCCTGCACTGCGACGAGGACGCCGGGGCCGGTCTCGTCTTGCCCGCGCTCGCAGGAGATGACCAGCCGGCGCGGCTGCGCCGCCACCTCGGCCATCGCGTCGATGCCATTCATGATCAGGTTCAAGACCAGCTGCTGCAGCTGGATCCGGTCAGCCAGCACCGGGACGATACCCTCGGCCAGGGCCTCCTCGATGACGACCTGGTGCCTGGCCAGCTCGGGCTGGACGAAGCTGAGCACCTCGCGGATCATCTGGTCGACGCTCACGAGGCACTTGTCCCCGTCCGACTTCTTCACGAGGTCCCGTGTCTGCGCGATCACGTGAGCGGCCCGTTCGGCGTCCCGGATCACGCGCCGCATCGCTTCCGTGGCCTCGTCCATCACCGGCGGGTCATGGTCAAGCCATCGCAGGCTCGCTCTGGCGTTTGCGACGATAGCTGCGAGCGGCTGGTTGACCTGATGCGCCAGCGATGCGGTCAGTTCGCTGACGGTGCTGAGCCGCGTCACGTGCGCCAGGGCCTTCTGCGTTTCCTGCAGAGCTGACCAGGCATCCCTCTGGTCCGCCATCGCCGCCTCAAGTTGCGTCGTCCGGTCGAGCACGCGCTGCTCAAGGTCGCGGTTGAGTCGGGCGATCTCGGCCTTCGCTTGCCTCAGCTGCGGCGTCTCGACCATTTCCCAGCGGCCACCACGCTTCGCGACGGCGAACTGATGCGTGCCCGCCACGTCGAGGAACTCGGTCGCGCCACAGGTCGTGAGCGGATACGTACAGAGCACCAACATCGGGTGATCGCTGATGCCCCGGTTCAGCTCCGCCTCGTATTCCATGAATTGCCGCCACTGCCTTTGCTCGAGCCACGCGGTGTTCCCGGTCACCCGGATGCCCTGATAACCTCTGGACAGTGCCCCCTCGAGCTTGGCGCTCCAGTTGCCGATGATCCGATGAAGATCGATTTCTCCCCCCGCGAGATAGACATCGCGCGCGCTCAAGAGCTCGATGCTGTGGCTGGACACATAGCGGTCGAAGTCTGGAACGGTCCGATCCAGTGCTTTCCAGACCTCCGCCTCGTTCAGGGGCTCGGAGATGACCCACGCACAAAATTCGTTGCTCTCGAGACCGGCCTTGAAGAAGGGGAGCAGCGTTTCCAGCAGATCATTCTTGGTCTCGTAGAAATGGCAGAAGTGAGTTCCCCACGGCATCTCGCCAACTGGCTCGATGCCGGTTTGCCGAAGCGCGGTTGTCATGAATGACCTCCCCAGTACTTACGGGGACGGGGCAGCAACCTGGCTGACGATCCGACGCTCGATCATGCCGGGTACCACGGAGTCCTCCGACGCCCGCGAGAATCTGCCCGAACAAGCAGTGGGTCAAGGGATTTGCGGCGACTCGACAACAGTCCTCGCTGGTCGTCGGCGCTCGAGGCCCGACGCGTACAGCTGGAGGTGGCCGTCCGCGGCAAAGGACTTGCAGCGCTGGCGGAGGGCCTGCATTTCCTCAGGGCCCATCGGCTTGAAGCCGCGCGCGATCGTCAAATTCTGGCGCAGCACGCCCAGCGAATCGATGCCGCCGATTGTGGTCGCGACAGGCAGGCTCATTGCGTAACGCAGCGCTTCCTCCGCGCTCACGGCGCCGTGCAGGATCGGCTGACCATCGCCGCCCAAGCTCTTCATGCCCAAAGCGGCGATGCCGCGCCGCTGAACCTCCGGCAGCACCTGTTGCTCGAAGCTGCGATAGGTCCCGTCAAAACAATTGAGCGGCATTTGGACCGTGTCGAACGGATAGTCGTGCGCCAGCATCTTGAGATGAATAGCCGCGTTCTTATGTCCAGTGAAGCTCGTTTTCATCAAGCAGCATCCAGCCGAAGCTTGCGCGCAGCCTCGAAGCGACGGGCTACGTCGGGCCAGTTGAACACGTTCCAGCACGCGCCAAAGAACTCCGCTTTCCGGTTCTGGTACTGCAGGTAGTAGGCGTGCTCCCAGGCGTCGAGCACCAGCAGCGGCACTCCGCTCTGGTTCAGGTTCGACTGGTGGTCGTAGATCTGCGTGATCAGGAGCCTCCCCCCGAGTGGCTCCCAGACCAGCGCGGCCCATCCCGATCCCATGATCGAGCCCGCCACCTCGTTGAACTGCCGCCTGAAGGCCGGGAACCCGCCGAAGTCCCGCTCAAGGGCGGCCTTCAGCTCTCCCGCGGGTTCGCCGCCGTCCCGGGGCGAGAGGTTGCGCCAGAAGATCGAGTGCAGGATGTGGCCGGACAGATTGAACGCCAGCGAGCGCTCCAGCGCCGGAATGCGGTCGAACTGCTCCCTGACCCGCGCTTCGTCGAGGCGCTCGAGGGCCGCATTGGCGCCGTTCACGTAGCCCGCGTGATGCTTGTCATGGTGCAATTCCATGATCTTGCCGGAGACGTGCGGCTCGAGGGCGCCGTAATCGTAGGGCAGGTCAGGTAGCTTGTACTGGTTCATCGCCTTCTCCTTGGAAGCTGCGTCGTGCCTGCTTCAAGATCCCTGCCAATTCGCGGCACCCGCTCGCTTCCTTCAGCTCCACCCTGGATGCGCAGCCGGGCAGTGTCCGTTTCGCCGACACCATTGTCGATCGGCTGTGCATCTTCGCGTGCCGACGGGGCCGCAGTTTCCGGTGCTCGTAGATGCAAGGTCTCGGCGCAGCGGCGGCGGCGCGATCGTGAACCTGAGCTCGACCGGAGGCGCGGCGGCATGGCCAACATGTCCGTCTATGCGGCCAGCCCAGCACGCCGTCGAAGGACTGTCGCGTTCAGCCGCCCTCGAGCTTGCCGCCGCCAATATCCGCGTCAACGTGGTCGCCGGGTCCGAAGCTGACGCCGATGCTTTCGCGCGTTACCGATGGCAATCCCGAGGCATTCGGCCGCCGCGTCCCGACGGGGCGCCCCGTCGTATTGCCGGTGAACGGCGGTATCGCAGCGGGATGAAGCGATCCGTAACCGATTTTGTCTGGCCTCGTATCCCCAGCACTCGAGACCGACGCCGCCTGGCTTCCTGGCCGGGGGGGCGCCGATTCGTCTCGAGAACGGATGCACGGCCCACCGGATCTTCCGGGCGGCGTTGCCTCCAACGGGAGATCGACATGAATCGCCGGAACTTACTTGCCTTCAGTTCTCTGATCATCGTGGCGACCTTGAGCACGTTACCGGCCGCAGCGCAGGCCGCGCCGCACAGCCGCGCCCAAGTGTGCGCCATCGGTGCCTCCGGCGTGGGGGGACAAGGCACCCTGATTTGCAAAGACGTACTCACTGGCGACACGACCCAGTCGCTCCCCTTGGGAGCCACCGTCTCGGCAGCGGGCGGAATCGGCGGAAGCCTCAGCAGCCGCGGCGAGCGCGTGCTCGTCACCAACCAGGCGGGCGGAGCGACGCTTCTGCGCGAGAGCCAGGGTTTGCTGAATTCGTCGATTGCGCTGCAGACCGGCGGTGAAGGCTCGCTGTCGGGAACCTTGAGCGAGCTCGGCGCCTACGTGCTCACCGGTACGCGGATCCTGTTCTTCCCTGCGGGCAGCACCGTGTCATCGAGCAGTCAGCCGCTGCTCAAAGCGGACGGGTCCGCGGCGCAGGTCACGCTCGCGGGCGACTTTGCCTACGTGTCCGAGAAGACCGGCTCGCTCGAGTCGTTTG
>WNFR01006053.1_pt1 | contig 12882 bp, 9 predicted proteins | sample 5400221 | NCBI WGS metagenome assembly WNFR01 (sample SAMN13153357, study PRJNA577476) | soil metagenome | isolation source: 40 cm soil under Madrone tree | place: USA:California | collected 2016-06-14
TGCGCATGTTGATTCTCAAAGTGCTGGGTGGCTTATCTCTTTCTCGTTAGATGTGTACGCGCGGCAACCAAGCGCGGCTTACGCCTTTTGGAAAATCAGCCTGAGCTCAGGTTGACCTCGCTCGCGCCCGCTCGCTCGCCGCTACCTCGCGGCGTTACCGTCTACCCGGCGACCGCCCCGCCGCCGTGTTCTCTTAACGAACTCGTCAGCTTGATTCCCTAGGCTCTAGCACACGGGCCATCCACATCCCGTGCTTGTCCTACATCAACCTCGACGCTCTTGGCGCAGTGTCTGCAAAACGCAGTTAGAAACGCGACCGAGCTCAGGTATGTTTCATCTAAAACACAGTAGCACGAGCACGCCAACGCTACGCTGAAACCGGACGCGGCTCGGCCGTGCGCCGCGATCCAAGCGCGGCTTTGACGAAATTATTTCCAAGCTCCCACATCGGCCCCGGAAATTTGCGGCATTCCGTTAGCACGTCGTCGAGCGCGTTCACAAACATGTCGATCTCGCGTTCGCCGATAATCAGCGGCGGCAAAATCTTCATCACATCCATGGAATGCCCGGCCACCTGCGTGAGAATGCGATGTTTGCTCAGCATTTGCGTCACAACCATTTGCGTAAAGAGCACTTTGTCGATCTTGTGCAGGAGCTTCCAAGCCATCTTGAGTTTTAACTCCCGCGGCTCGTGAAACTCGATCCCGATCATGAGCCCTTTGCCGCGTACTTCCTTGATGAACGAATGTTTTGCACGCAAGTTGTCGATCTTTTCCATCAGCAACGCGCCCATTTTTGCCGTGTTGTCGACTAAATTTTCCTGATCGATAACCTCGAGCGCAGCCAGCCCGCATGCCATCGCCAGATTATTTCGGCCGAATGTTGTCGAATGCACCACGCACCGGTCCATGCGGCTGAATGTCTTTTGATAAATACCGCGTCGGGTCACAATCGCGCCGCACGGGACATATCCGCCGCTTAACGTCTTTGCGAGCGTGATGATGTCGGGCTCCAAATTCCAATGTTGGAAGCCAAACATTTTTCCAGTGCGACCAAGTCCAGTCTGCACTTCGTCAGAAATCAAAAGAGTGCCGTATTTGCGACAAAGCTCCTGCGCTCGAACAAAGAAATCGGTTTTGGAAGTTTGGCAGCCTTTGCCCTGAACGGTTTCAATGACAAAGGCGGCGACGTCACGCGACCGTAATTGTCGATCTAATTCCTCAGTGTCATCGAGCGGCACGCGCGCGTCGAATCCTTCCATCAATGGCCCGAAACCTTCGGTGAAGCTTTCGCAACCCATTAACGAGAGTGAGCCCAGGCTCAATCCATGGAACGCGCTCGCCAACGAGATCGCGCGTTTCCGTCCCGTCGCGGCTCGGGCAAATTTCAAGGCGCCTTCCATCGCTTCTGTTCCGGAATTGCAAAAGAAAACTGCGTCCAGATGCGGCGGGGTGCGTTTCGTCAACGCCTCCGCGAGCAACCCGCTCAGCAGCGAGCAATCCATCTGCACCATGTTCGGAAGATCGAGATCGAGCACGTCCCGAATCGCCTGCTTCACTAGCGGGTGATTCCGCCCAATATTGAAAACACTGTAACCGCTCAGAAAATCCAGATACGGCTGGTTATCCATATCGTAGAGATACGCGCCCTCAGCTCGAGCATAGACCTTGTCGAAACCGATCACGCGTTGTGCGGCCACAAGCGTGCGGTTCAGATGCCGTTCATGGAGCTGGTAATTCTCGCCCAGTCGCCCGGCGATAATTTCCTTTAAATCCAGAGACATTGACCAATTTTCCGGCATCTGCGCTCGAAACGCAAATGTCATCGGCGGCGCGCCGCGCTACCTCGGGACCAAAAGCCATGTCATTCCCCCTCCCGCAGGACGTGTCCTGCGGCCTCAAAAGCCAGGCGGGGTAGCGCCGCTTATCTCTGAACCACGGTGACCCGCGCGACCCTGCCCCTGCGGTCAAAACCGAGCTGCACGCGAGTGCCCGGCCGGACCAGATGGGGGTCAATTGCTCGCCCGTCTTTATCGGCGTAGCGGACTTTCTTGCCGAGCATATACGAGACCGGCTTGGTATCGGGAGAGGACTGCACAACGATTGGCGAGGGAGCCTCAATGGGTCTTTGGCCGGCGTTGAACGCGATCACGGTGCCGATTAAAACTGCGCCGGTGGTTATTTGCGTGGATGCCTTCTGCGTGATGCCCGTGTGCTCAACACCCGAAGTCTTCGCTACCGTTTGCGCGAACGCCAAAGGCGCAATCATCGTGCAAACAAGAATAATAGTTGTTCGTCTCATGGGTTCCTTTTCATTGAATTGACTATCCTTGGCTGTTTCGCGGCGCACGCTTCTTTCGGATGCCTCGATAGACCTGCAGTGCAACATTAGACTTGGACACGGAGGAACTGAGTTTTTATGTGCATCGGTTAACAGCCATTACCGATGCCTGCGACAACGCTGGAAATTACGGCACCAGCAGGACGCGATTCTGCCGCTTCCTGGCCCTGGGAGGAAGCTGGTAAAATTACTCGCAATGCATGCAAAAGCCGCAGGATCCACGAGGAACCCTGCGGCTTGGAATTAATCGACGATGTCGATCTTATTTTTCCACTTGGACGCGCTCAACCACACGGGTATCGCCCGTGCCGGCGTAATAGACACGCACCTTTTGGCCGGAGCGGAGCGGCGCTGTAACGATCTTGCCCGCGCCATCTACGATCCGCGCGGCCGTGCCCAGTGCAAAACTGACTGGGCCCTGTTCGCTTTTTACCACGATGGTTTTGCCAGGCTCGTAGGTAGTCACGGTTCCAGCTGAATAGGTCGTGGTTGTCTGTGTTGTAGTCGCCGGCGCAGTCGTAGTTGTCTGCTCGGTCGTTGTTGAGCTCGTTTGCGCAAACGCGATCGACGCGATCATCGCGCAAGCGAGTGTAATTATGGTTTTCTTCATATTTCCTCCGTTGTTGAATTGCCTCGGACCCAATCCAAGGCACAGCCGCAATTCAATGCGACCATTTCCTGCTTTGACTGACCCTGCGATGCGGCTATTCGAACAAATTAGATATTTGTCCGATTGAGCACGTGCTCAGCTTCGCTAATATCTTGTGGTCGATGCCGAACACGCCTGTCGATCCAATTGTCACACCGGAACTTGTGGCGGAGCATGGCTTAACGCCGGAGGAATTCGAGCGCATCAAAAAGATCCTCGGTCGCGAACCAAATTTCACCGAGCTCGGCATTTTCTCCGTTATGTGGAGCGAACATTGCTCCTATAAGAATTCGAGGAAAGAACTTAAGAAGTTTCCGACCAAGGGGCCGAATATTTTGGTGAAAGCAGGCGAAGAAAACGCCGGCGTAGTCGATATCGGCGATGGCTGGGCGATTGCATTCAAGATGGAGAGCCACAACCATCCAAGCGCGATTGAACCCTTTCAGGGCGCGGCCACTGGCGTTGGCGGAATAATTCGCGACATCTTCACGATGGGCGCGCGTCCCGAGTTTTGTCTCAACTCGCTGCGCTTCGGTCCGATCACGGCTGCAAATCCGAAATCTGAAACCCGACACCCGAAACTGACTGCAAATCGACGGATCTTTACCGGCGTGGTAAGCGGCATCGCGCATTACGGTAATTGCGTCGGTATCCCGACGATTGGCGGCGAAATTTATTTTGACGAAAGCTTCGAAGGCAATCCGCTCGTGAATGTTTTTTGCCTCGGTGTGCTACGTCACGAGCAGCTTGCGCGCGGCGCGGCGCGCGGCGTGGGGAACCCGGTCTTTTACGTCGGAGCTGAAACTGGACGTGACGGTCTTGCCGGCGCGGCCTTCGCATCGCGTGAGCTAACGGATCAATCACGGGAAGATCGTCCAGCTGTCCAGGTTGGCGACCCGTTCAAGGAAAAGTTGTTGCTCGAAGCGTGCCTCGAACTGCTCGCCCGCGATGCCGTCGCGGGGATTCAAGACATGGGCGCAGCCGGTCTTACCTGTTCAACGTGCGAAACGGCCAGCCGCGCCGGGAGCGGAATCGAAATCGATTTGGCCAAAGTGCCGAAACGCGAGCCCGGCATGACGCCGTATGAAATTCTCCTAAGCGAATCGCAGGAGCGCATGCTGATTATCGCCAAACGCGGGAAAGAAAACATCGTGCGCGAAGTTTTCGAAAAATGGGACGTGCCATGTGCGGAGATTGGACGCGTGACAGCCGATGGAATGATGCGCGTCCGCAATAACGGTGCGGTTGCCGCGGAAATTCCGGCGAAACCGCTCGCCGAAGAAGCGCCGCTCTATTCACGCGAAGCGAAACCTGTCCCGACACGTCGAGATGAACACCGAATCGATGATCTTCCGAGGATCGACAACCACCAGGCGCTGCGCCAACTGCTGCGCGACCCGACGATCGCGTCCAAGAATTGGGTGTATCGCCAATACGATCACACCGTTCGAACCGGTACTCTTGTAAAACCGGGCTCGGACGCTGCCGTATTCTTCGTCCGCTACGCAGACAAAATCCTGGCCGCGACGACCGATTGCAATTCACTCTATTGCGCACTCGATCCACGCGAGGGCGGCAAAATCGCCGTGGCCGAAGCTGCGCGGAACCTCACGTGCTCCGGTGCAATGCCGCTTGCTGTGACCGATAATTTGAATTTCGGCAATCCTTATAAGCCAGAAAATTTCTGGCAGCTGCGCGAAGCTGTGGAAGGAATCGCCGAAGCCTGTCGCGTATTTGGCACGCCGGTCACCGGCGGAAATGTCTCCTTATACAATGAGAGCCCAGCAGGAGTGGTCGATCCAACCCCGACGATCGGAATGGTCGGCTTGATCGATGACAAGCGGCATATCACGACCCAATGGTTCAAAAGTATTGGCGACAAGATCCTTCTCGTGGGTGAAATCGGGAACGAGGTTGGCGGATCGCGGTTCCTGAAAATCTGTCACGGGCTCAAGCAAGGTCCCCCACCCCATGTCGATCTGGAAGACGAAATGAAGGTGCAGCGCGCGGTCCGTGATTTAATTCGCGAAGCTCTGGTGAAAAGCGCGCACGATTGCTCCGAAGGCGGCCTCGCGGTCGCCCTGGCCGAATGCTGTTTTAACCCTGATGGACTTCTCGGCGCCGATGTCGATCTCGACGCAGGCGATACGCCAGCCACTACAGCGCTCTTCAACGAATCGCAATCGCGCGTCATTATTTCGGTAGCAGAGGCTGATGCCGAAAGGGCGATGTCGATCTTGCGAGAGCGCGGCGTTCCTTGGCAAGAACTGGGCAAAGTCGGCAGTGACGAACTGCGCATCCAGATAAACGGCGAAACGTTCCGCTGGCCGGTTGCCGATGTTTACGACGAGTGGTGGAACGCCATTCGGCGCGCAGTTGAAGATGAAACAGAAAGGATTCCCAGCCTGTGACGACGGTTGTAGAACATGAGATTGAATACCCGCGTAATCTGGTGGATTATTTGGCGTGAGTTCTCCCCCAGACAAAATCGACATCGACCAGGCGCCAGACTCCGCTGCGCTGCCGCAGCATGAGTGCGGGCTCTTCGGCGTGTTCGGGCATCCGAACGCAGCGGTGCTGACTTACTACGGCCTGTTCGCGTTGCAGCATCGCGGTCAGGAGAGCGCGGGGATTGTCACGTGCAATGGGCCGGATACGAGCTTTCTGACGCACAAAGATATGGGCCTGGTATCGCAGGTCTTTGGACAGGACGAACTGGCCAAGCTCAAGGGCACTCGCGCAATCGGTCACACGCGCTACTCGACGACGGGCACGAGCACGATCAAAAATGCGCAACCCTTCGTGGTCGACTGCGTGCGCGGCCAAATGGCTATCGCCCACAATGGCAATTTGATTAATGCCGATTTTTTACGTGACGAACTCGAGCGCAAAGGGTCGATTTTCCAAACGACCGCCGACAGCGAGATCATTTTGCATCTCCTGGCGCGACCGGCCGATAACGGCGCCAGTGTGTTGGCGGCATTGCGCAGAATCGAAGGCGCATTTTCACTCCTGATCATGAGCGAGCGCGAACTCATCGCGGTGCGCGATCCTTTTGGCTGGCGGCCGCTTTCGCTAGGTAAGCTCGACGGCGCTTATATTCTGGCTTCCGAGACCTGCGCCTTTGATCTCATTCACGCGGAATTCATCCGCGAAGTTGAGCCTGGCGAGGTGTTGATTATCGACGAAAACGGATTGCGCTCGGAACGGCCGTTCCCGGACGAGAGGCCGGCGTTCTGCATGTTCGAATACGTTTACTTCTCGCGACCCGACAGCATGCTCGGCGGCGTGAACGTGGGAAAGGTGCGAATGGAAATGGGACGCGAACTTGCGCGCAGATTTCCTGTCGAAGCAGATATTGTCGTGCCGGTGCCCGATTCCGGAAATTACGCCGCGCTTGGTTTTGCCGAGGAACTAAAGATTCCTTATGCCCACGCTTTTGTCCGCAATCACTACATTGGCCGCACGTTTTTGCAGCCGAGCCAACTGATTCGCGATTTCGACGTCCGGGTGAAACTGAACCTGATCAAGGAAATGGTCGCCGGAAAACGCGTCGTGGTTGTCGATGATTCAATCGTGCGCGGCACGACCGCGCGCGCGCGTGTGGTGAACTTGCGCGAGGCCGGCGCAAAGGAAGTGCACATGCGGGTGAGTTGCCCGCCTCATCGCTTTGCCTGTCATTATGGCATCGATTTTCCCGACCCGGAAAAGCTGATCGCCAATCAGATGTCGCTGGAAGAAATCTGCAAATACCTTGGCGTGGACAGTCTTGGTTATCTCGATGTCGAGGGAATGGTGCGCGCAACCGGGAAGCCGCTGAATAGCTTTTGCCTTGCCTGTTTCACCGGGGACTATCCTCTGCCCGTCGATCCTGCGCTGGACAAGTTCATCATGGAAAAACGCGAACAACGCGCGAAAGCGCTCGCCGAGCAGGAAACGCACCCGACGCTGTTTGCGGACTTGAAATAGCCAAAGCGTGTCATTCCCAGCGGAGCGAGGAACCTCGCAAAAACAGGATGGTCACGCGAGGAACGTGCGGCCATCATCGCGTCAAGGATAGCTTGAGAGATCCTTCGCACTCGCTCAGGATGACAAAGCAACGAAAGGCTTACGCTCGCGCCGGTGTAGATGTCGATCTTGGGAATCGACTCAAGCGGCGAATTCAAACCCTCGTCAGGCAAACGCACGGCCCGCAAGTGCTTGGAAAAATCGGCGGCTTCGGCGGATTGTTTCGCGCCGACTTTCGTAGCATGCGCGACCCGATTCTCGTATCGAGCATCGACAGCGTCGGTACGAAATTGAAGATCGCCTTCGCCTTGGATCGACATGATACCGTCGGCGCCGACATGGTAAATCATTGCGTTAACGACATCGCCGTCGTCGGCGCGCGTCCGCTATTCTTTCTCGATTACATCGGCTGCCAAAAACTCGAACCGCGGGTGTTCGACCAATTGCTGCGAGGATTCTCACGCGCGTGCCGCGCAGCCGGTTGCGCCTTGATCGGTGGCGAGACCGCACAACTGCCGGACATGTATCGCGAAGATGAATACGATCTGGCCGGGTGCATCGTCGGCGTGGTCGATCGCGCGAAGATGATTGATGGGTCGACCATCAAACCGGGCGACGTCGTTCTGGGACTTCCGTCAAACGGGTTGCATACCAACGGCTATTCACTCGCGCGGAAGGTTTTGTTCGAGAAAATGCGGCTCAATCCAAAAACAATCGGAAAAGAATTGCTGCGCACACACAAAAACTATCAGCCTCTGCTGGCGAAAGTCGGACATGGTTTGATCAAGGGTCTGGCGCACATCACCGGTGGCGGCTTGGTCGACAACGTTCCGCGAGTGCTTCCAAAAAATTGCGACGCTGTGATCGAGACAAAGTCATGGCGCGTCCCCCGCATTTTCCAAATCATCCAGCAATATGGAGATGTCGATCCCGCCGAGATGTATCAGGTTTTCAACATGGGCATTGGGATGGTGGCGATCGTTTCCGAGCGCGACGCGCCACGAGCGATGTCGATGTTAGAAGCAAGACGAATTGGCCGAATCGAGCGCGGCAAGGGTAAAACACGTTTGAAATTGTAGCTATCCGTGCCCGACGCCATCACCCGGTTGTTATGGGAAGTGCGACGGCGCACCATTCATTGCATTCACCGGGACCTGAACCTGCGGGATCGTCGTTGATGGGGCTATTTTACCTCGGCGCAAAATCCGCTGCAGGCCTGCACGCTGCGCTGCAAGATCGACGAGTTCGGCTACGCGCGATTTCAGCACGCGCGCGCGCGTTGCAAGAAAAACCAGGAAGAGCACGTACGGAATAATGAACCAAAAATCGACATGTGAAATGTTGAGCTGCCGATATACCAATAGAGCCAATGCAATGAGATTAAGAATCACGGTCGTTGTGACCAGTCTGTCACGAAGCCGAACCCGCGTTAAGCATTTCCCCCCGCCGTGATATTCGGTGACGGTTTGGAGCGCGATGCTCCACCAAAAATTCCCGTAGATTTGAATGTCCCATTCGTTCCATCCGGTATCGGTGGAATACCTCCAGCCTTCTTCCTCCAGCAACTGAAAGACGGCACCAAGCAAGTAGTGACGGTCCCTGCCTTCTTCGCTCCAAAAAACTCGGCGACTCAAACCGCCTGCGAAACGGGCGCCATTCGGCAAATGTTCGTGCATTCGAATCACGCTTCGAGGCGTGCGTTTGAAATGCAGCCAGGTGAAATAACGCGACCACCCTCGGACGAGCGGCTGGGCGAAAGCGAGGACCATCACCAGGAGCCGTGCGTGCACCGTATCGAATTTCGGTTCGATTGGCGCCCGCAGCATATACGAAAGTGCGACGCAGAAAGTGCCGCCCAGCATGAGATAAGGCACGATCCGCAGAGCAGGCAGGAAAATCCCGAGACCAAAAAGAAAAATCGTCAGCGCGAACCATTCAATGCTGCTCAGATAAGCGGCGACTTCCGACTGCGGCCTGGGATAAATCGATTGAAAGAATCCTTCGCCGAAAATTCCATGATAGATCACCGGCCGGTTAATGAACCAGCTAAAGCGAGGCGTCCCGTAGATCTGGCCGCGCCATTTCGCGGTGCCGGTCGGACCGAAAAAAATCAAGTGTTTGAAACGAAGCAGCGACTCGGCTTCGCCATACCCATCCTGTTGCTTTAAAAAAGCCAGGAGTGTAAAACGTCGATAATGCCAAACGATGGCGGTCGGACTGAAAGCAATTACGCAGCCGGCCTGTTGGAGTCGCCAGCAAAAATCAACATCGTCACCGGCTTTGCGATATTCTGGATCGAACCCACCGACCCTTTCAAACGCTGAGCGATAAAACGCCATGTTACAGCCGGGAATGTGCTCGGCGATAGTATCGGTGAGCAAAACGTGACTAGGCCCCCCGGGCGCGGCTGCGACGCAGGCTTGGATCCAATTTCTCGCCGGGGGTGTAACGTTGGGCCCGCCCACACCGGCATACTCGCCGCTGACAAGCGTGCCAATTAAATAATAAAGCCAATCGCCATCAACCATGCAGTCGGAATCGGTATAGGCGAGCACTTCGCCTTTCGCCGCAGCCGCGCCTGAATTGCGCGCATGGCTCAAGCCGTGGTTGGGTTGATGGATGTAGCGGACCCGGGGGAACTGCGCTGCGATGTAAGCAGTGTCATCGGTTGATCCGTCGTCAACCAGGATCACTTCGTAATCGGGATAATTGAGTTTCCCGAGCGAATCCAAACACGCAGCGAGCGTCCCGCCGCCGTTGTACGAGCAAACGATTACGGAGACAAATGGCACACGCGGCAATGGGTGATGCGGCAACGTAGAATTTTCCTGACCAAGTTTCTCTCGAAGCGCATGGAAGGCTTTCTTCGGTTCCCGCTCGCGTGTGACGAGCCCGAATGCCCAATCGGTAATTTCCTGTCCACCGGTAAACCACTCGTCCGTCCAGGTAAAAAAAATGGTTCCGGCCAGACCGCACTTCACGACGCTATCGACATGCCAGGTGAGCATTTCAGCCTGCTCTTCCTGCGAATGCCGGATGGTGTCCATGCCGAATTCGCCCAGGATGAGCGGGCGCTCGTCGGTCAGATTTTGCAGACGCAACAGATAACGCTCGAAATCGCGTTGGTTGTGCAAGTAAACGTTAAAACAAAAAAAATCGACGTTCTGCGGGAGGAGATATTCAGTCGGCGGATACGTGGCGTAGGAAAAAAGAACATCCGGATCGATCTCGCGGCCGATACGAATCAATTCCTCCACAAATTCCGTCACGCGCCGCGCACCGAGCCAGCGCACCATGGTGCTCGAGATTTCGTTACCGACGAGATAACCAAAGATCGCCGGATGTCCGGCATGCGCGCTCACCGCAACGCGAATGGCTTCGGCGATACCTTTGCGCGTCGATCGTTCCCGCAGAAACTCGATATGGTTCGCCCAGGGAAGTGTCACCAGGACGCGCATACCGGCCCCGGCGCAACGATCAAGAAACCACCGCGGCGGGGCATGATAAATCCGGACAACGTTCAGGCCGACCTGGCGCATGAGCGCTAGATCGACATCGACCTGCTCCGGTCGTCCGAGGTAATGTCCTTCCGCGTCCGGCTTGAATGGGCCGTAGGTGATTCCTTTAACAAAAAACTTTCTGTCACCTTCAAAAAAGAATTTCGCGACTGGGCGAATTCGCGAGTTTGCGGTCACAGCGGCAAAGGTAGGGACGTGGCATTGCGGCGTCCAGTCATCAAGCACGCCCGCGCCGACGCAAAATTATTACGGCAGAGGCGGTTCACGGAACCGCCTTGGGTCCGTGCGTGGCAATATCCTGTGTCGAGGCGACTGAGGTCAATCGCCGCTGCCTGGATAATCACAGTTCGCCAAGTGCTTCACGCATCACTGCGTCTGTGCGATCGATATCCTCCGATGTATGCGCCGTGGAAATGAATCCCGTCTCAAATTGCGACGGCGCGAAATAAATGCCGCGCTTCAGGCAGCCGCGGAAAAATTTGGCGAACATTTTCAAATCGCTCCGCTGCGCGCTGACAAGATCGACAATCGGCCCGCGCGCAAAGAACAAACACAACATTGAGCCGATGCGGTGAAACGTGATGTCGATCTTCGCCTGTGCGATTGCATCTCGCGCGAGCTCCTCGCATTGCGCTCCAAGTTTTTCGAGCAACTTCCAGCCATCGATTCTTTCCAGCTCGCGCAATTGCGCCAGACCGGCTGCCATCGCCAGCGGATTTCCAGATAAGGTTCCCGCCTGATAAACCGGACCATCGGGCGAAAGTTGATCCATGATTTCGGCGCGGCCACCAAATGCCCCGACCGGTAATCCGCCACCGATGACTTTCCCGAGAGCAGTCAGGTCGGGCGTGATCCGGTAGATTTCCTGGGCACCGCCGCGGGCTACTCGGAATCCAGTCATCACTTCGTCAAAGATCAAAAGGGCGCCATGGTTCGTACATTCTTCGCGCAAGACCGGCAAGAAATCGTCGCGCGGAAAATAAAGTCCAGCGTTTGCCGGAATCGGCTCGAGAATCACCGCCGCGATCTCATTTTCGTTTTGTTGAAACGCTTTGCGCACAAGATCGACATCATTGAAGGGCAGCGAAATTGTGAGACCGACAAACGCCTGCGGAACGCCGGCGCTGTCAGGTCGCCCGTGCGTTAGCGCGCCGCTGCCGGACTTTACCAGCAGTGCGTCCACGTGCCCATGATAACAGCCGTCGAACTTGATGATTTTATCGCGACCGGTGAAGCCGCGCGCCAGCCGGATGCACGACATGGTCGCTTCCGTGCCGCTGTTGACCATTCGCACTTTTTCGATCGACGGCATCCAGTCACAGATCAGTTCCGCTATTTCGACTTCGAGCGGATTTGGAATTCCAAAACTCAATCCGCGCGTCGCGGCTTCGCAGACCGCATCAACAACAACCTTCGGCGCATGACCGAGAATCGCTGGACCCCAACTGCCGACGTAATCGATGTATTCCTTTCCCTCGACGTCCCAAACCTTCGCGCCTTCCGCGCGGTCGACGAAAAATGGTTCAGCGCCGACGTTTCGAAACGCGCGCACCGGCGAATTTACGCCGCCAGGGATGCGTTTTTGCGCGGCGTGAAATAAGTCCGTCGAGCGGGAAGTCATGCTTAAGTGCAACGTCCAACGTTCAACGTCCAACGTCCAACACACAATATTGCCTCTTCATTGACACCGACAGTGCGCGCCGGATACTTTGCGTCTGCTCAATCTGGCGGGGTAGCCAAGTGGTAAGGTCGCGGTCTGCAAAACCGCTATTCGCGGGTTCGATTCCCGCCCCCGCCTCTTTGCCAAACCACCATGTCCTTTCTCTCGAAGAATCCCGGTTATGAGCCTTGCCGCGCTCAGTCTAATAACAGCGCTGCTCCTTTGCGATTGTTCCTCTCCAAATCTGGCGATTGAGAGCAATCCGATGCCCGAAAAACAAGTCGCGACTTACATGACATCCGTTACACCTTCGAGTGCTTATGATACGCCGCCGAAGTTCTTAAAAGGCTATGTCCCTCTTTTTCCTGCGACGGAAGCCAAGACGCGTCATTGGGGTTATGCCGTTGTTGAGTTCAGCGTCACAGCCGATGGCGCGACCAGCGATATCCGCCCCATAACAGCCACAGCTTATTCATTTGCAGAGGAAGCAATGTATGCCGTGCAAAATTGGCGGTTCGCCCCGGCACGCAAACATGGCCAGCCGGTTGTCGTTCGGATGCGACTCCCGTTTACCTTCCGAAGTTGAGTACGAGATGGATCGGCAGAGCGCTCAGGACAAGTTTTTAGATTGCCGATATTCGATTCAAGGAGATCAGCATTTGCCATCGCTGCGGCACCCTGCCGCGCGGATTATTTGGATGCTTTAG
>WNFR01005563.1_pt1 | contig 12878 bp, 12 predicted proteins | sample 5400221 | NCBI WGS metagenome assembly WNFR01 (sample SAMN13153357, study PRJNA577476) | soil metagenome | isolation source: 40 cm soil under Madrone tree | place: USA:California | collected 2016-06-14
CATGTCTGCCAATCGGCTTGGCCCAGCCCACTAGACCGTGACGGTCCATGAAGGATGTAGCTGTCTATGCGGGTTACACCGAGATGCTCAAGGGAGCTGGCTATAGACTGGCGCACTTGCGTGGTGAGATCGCAATCAGGATCATATGGTAGGCGGTAATCCTGGCCGTGTTGATATGTAAATTTTGTTTGAAGAAAAAGATCTTCTCGGGTAACTGTACCGGAGGCGATCGCAGCCCTTACTGCAGCGCCGACTTCTTCTTCAACATAGTGCTTACGCTGATTCGCCGTGTCGAAAGCGCGGAAACCGGTAGCAAATTGCCTCTAATACGAGTGCCTGAGTACGGTCCTCCTTCCAAGCTGTACCATACATGATGAGTGGCACCGCCACGTTCCGGACATGAGAAGTTTTGGCAGCTTGCATGAGGCCAGTATCCTAAGCGTACTGTTGTTAAGCAAGGAAATTGGGCGTTATTTAGCAGCGATTTCCCCGCCTTCGGCTCTGGTCCCGCGGCCGGTTAAAGGTCGACTGCGGCCATTGCCTCTCCGAGAGCCGCCATTTCCTCCACCGGCAGCGACATGCTGCCATGACTAGCGAATCCGGATGAACGGCGATGATAGCTCTGACCCTCGCTGTGTCGCACGACGCTGGTCGGCTGCATTTCCAGATTGCCCGCCAGCAAGCTCGGCCCCGGTTCGGTGCGGAAGGTAACAATGGCCCGCCCTGCTATCTTGGTCGAGTGACCGACCCGCGGCAGATTGTCGGAGAAGCGTTGCATCCACAGGCGATGGAGATCGATACGGATGATCTTCCCTGTGAAATGCCCGCGCCCGGTCACGCTTATCTCGGCCTTCGTTGCTCGGAGCGCCGCCGCGAAATCGTCGGGATCGGTGAAGGTTTGCACTGCGCTCGACGGCATCTTCCTCTCCCCTATTGTCGATAACCTATGCCTTCGCTCCTTTGCTGATCAAATCAAGGTCAACGGATTTCACAGAAATTTCATATGCGCTTGGGTGCCCGATGCAACGAGAGGCGGCCCATCGTCCGGCCCGAACCTCGCCGCAAGGTGGCGGATGGCAGCTCGCCAAAGAGGGCACGATAGTTAGCGGCAAAACGCCCAAGGCCGCGGAACCCGTAGCGCCGCGCGACCGCCGATATGCTTGCCGCATCGGGGTTTCCATTGCGCAGCGCCCGATGCACCAGTTGCATTCGCCCCCGGCGGACGTACTCGGTCGGACCCATGCCAAGCTGTTCCTCGCAGCAGATGCGCAAGGTTCGCTCCGAGACGCCGAGCGCCGCGCAGATTTCCGTGATGCGCGAGAAACGCTCAGCCGGCAGTAGATCCTCGAGCCGAGCAAGAATTTCTCGATGCCGCATGGTGGCCAGAGTTTCCATGTCATTCGGTCCGGGCGCTTCGCGATTCTCAACATCCCCCGGAACCTATTCAGTGAGGCGTCTGGCGCGGCTGCCCGGCGGTCCCGGCAGGAGGTCGTGAGGCGCACGCCAACCCGGCAGCGCGACAATCCGGCCAAGCCATGCGGCAACCGCCGGATGCGTCGCGGGCAGGTCATAGTCGATCTCTTCCGCGGGGTATGAGAGGTAAGCTGACATTGATAGGTCGGCGACCGTCGGGTTACTCCCTGCTCGTGATGGTCGGCACGGCGTGCCTTGTGCAGACCTTAGTATTGCTGTTTCGCTAGTAGGCATCAGACGAGGCTTAGGTATGGCACGAGAAATCAATACGCGGGAAATCGTCTGTCTCTCGGTATTGCGCGGCAAGTCCTCAAAAGAAAGCTGCGAGGAAGTCGAGCGGGCGACCAGCAGAATATACAGTCAGAACTATATCGACAGCCTGCGGTCTCGCGCAAAGAATCTGATCCGAATGCGGTGCCGGGAGCTAGAGGCTCCGCCGATGAGTTTTGCCGTGCTGCGCGAGATTGTGGAGTTCTCGGCGAAGTATGACCCGCCATTAACCGAAAGGGCTCTACGGCAGCTTGCCAATGCCGCGAATATTGATCAGGATGTTGTCGTCCAAAAGCATCAAGAACGGCACGAGCATCATATGCGTGCACAGGTTACGGATGTCATCGTTGACCGTTGGACTTGGAGTCTCTACTAGATCACCAATTTTCCATCTCCGCTTACAGAACTGCTATTTCTCGTGAGTTTCGAGCCGCCAGTAACGTCCATATAACTCAGCGTTCGCCCGGTCCTGTAGTTGAGCCGCATCGCCTTTTTCGCTGCCGTCGTGTGCGGCATTACGCTGGTGCCTATCATCGCTTCATCCGGCGAACATCGGGAGTCGCTCGCGATTTCCAGCAACAGCACCCGTGCCCGTCGACGGGCCGGACGACCGGCCCATGTCCCGGGATCATATCGTGCCGCTCGCCTGCGGCGGACCCGACTCGGCCTCCAACCTGCAATGGCAGACCGTCGCCGCTGCGAAGGCGAAAGACCGCTGGGAGCGGAAGGGTTGCGCTCGCTAATTCCGCCTGGACCAAACCGATTCTTAACGGCTGCCGCGGAACCTATTGAGGCTTCCTCGATCGGCGCGCCGGTGGCGTCGGCCACGCGATCGATGGCGTTGAAGAGGCCGGCGATGCCTCGTTGTTGATTCGCCGCTGGAGGAAGCGAGATTCGAACTGTCGTGTTTTCGACGTGACCGAATGGGCCCCGAAATTCAGGTTCGCAATTGACTCCCCGCTGGAGGGAGCCGGATTCGAACCATCGGTTCCGCTTGGGGTACTCACCGTCGGGATCGTCCCTTGTCGTCTCCGCGGACCTTTCCACGCTTCCCTCCCGAAAACCCAGGCCAATGGGGCGAACTCCCGATCGCTGGAAAGCGCCCTCGCCTGGGCCGAACGGTCTGACGGCGCGTCCGGGAACCGAAAGTTCGAATCCATCTCCCTCCAGCGCTGAGTCCGCTGCGCGACACCTGCGGCGTAACGTCAGGGTGCAGCTGATCGGCTGATCGACCCACGATCGCCTTGCCACGGTCGAAACGATGACTTTTTGCGATCGGAGCAGGTTGAAGAGGGCAGCAAGGCAGGTTGACCGCTGAGCAGCTTCACCTGGGTGAGCCTTTTTCCTCACGGTGTGAACCACTTCACATCCGTCAGCCGGCTCCTCGACTATTCTGATAATAAACAGTGGACTATCCTATCCAGGGGCGTCGCTTTCAACTGGGGAGGGTACTAGCCGTGAGATATACACTCCTGTTTTATTGCAGCTTGACATTCGCCACATTAGCGACTGCCATTCCGGTTGAGGCAAGGACCCTTACAGTCGATCGCACCGATGATGTTGTCGCAAGCACCTGTGATGATGCGGTGCCCAATGATTGCAGCTTACGCGGGGCTATTACCGCCGCGAACGCCGAATCCGGCGATACCATTCGCCTCCCCGCGGGCACATACACCCTTACAATTCCCTCTACTGCGTTTGAGGATGCCAATGCGAACGGCGATCTCGACATCACCGCTTCGCTTACCCTCATCGGCGATGGCGCCGCTACCGCGATCATTCAAGCCTGCGCCCCCGTTCCTCCCGCAACGACTTGCGTCGGGATCGACCGGGTGCTCGACATAGATCCAGGCCGGAAAGGAATCAACGTTCAAATTAGCGGGGTCACAATCCGCAATGGAAATATGGCCGCTTTTGCCGATACCCGTGGCGGCGGCATTCGGAACCGTGGGACACTCACCATCGCTGACAGCGTCATCAGCGGCAACGCGAGCGGCTTCCCCGGCGCGGTCGGTTTCGGCGGCGGGATCATGAATGAACGCCCAGGTACGCTCACGCTGGTCAACACTACGGTCAGCGACAACACGACTACGTCTTTTGGCGGCGGAATTTCTAATGACGATGAGGCGACGTTGATCCTAATCAAGAGCACAGTCAGTTTTAACAAAAGCTCGCAGGACGGCGGCGGCATTCATAGCGGTTTCTTCGATATAAATAAACCAAGCAACACGAAGGTCGTCATCAGCGGAAGCACGATAAGCAATAACAGCACCGGTGCGCAGGGTGGCGGGGGGATCGCCAGGCTTCGCGGGACCTTGACGCTGACCGACAGTACCGTGAGCGGTAACACCTCAGTATCTGGTGGCGGGGGGATCTTCAGCGCCGCTTTTGACAACGGCCCGAACCGCCTTACAAACTGCACCATCAGCGGCAACTTCGGCATTACCGGCGGCGGCATCGAAAGCGGTAGCGGCCCGTTGATCCTGGCCAACTGCACGATTGCCGGCAATAGCGTGACCAGCCTGGTCGGCAGCGTGACGAGCCATGGGGGCGGCACCTCGGGACCGCTCAGCCTGGCCAACACGATCATCGCAGGCAACAGCGCAGACTCTGGTCAGGGACCCGACTGCGCCGGCAGCGTGACCTCGAATGGCCATAACCTGATTCAGAACCCGGATAACTGCGCGTTGACGGGCGATACGACCAGTAACCTCATCGGCATCGATCCTAGGCTGGGCCTGCTCACCGATAACGGCGGCCCAACCCCGACCCAGGCATTGCTGGCCGGCAGCCCGGCCATCGACAAGGGAAGTCCCGGCCAACCGGGCAGCGGCGGTTCGAACTGTCCGGCGGTGGACCAGCGAGGATTTCCCCGACCGGTGGGCACTGCCTGCGACATCGGGGCCTTCGAAAGCCGCGGCGGACTGTTGGTTCTCGGGATGGTGCCCAAAAGCGGCGGCAACAGGGGCCGCCTCGTCACTGTCGTCTCCGGCAATGGCTTCGCCACCAATGCGACGATAAAACTCGTGCGCGCCGGCGAGAGCGATATCGTCGGAGTTCCAGTTTCGGTACAGCAAGCCGGCTCGGCACTGGGCACCTCGTTCGACCTCACGGGCCAACGGGCAGGATCATGGGACGTTGTGATCACCAATCCGGACGGAACCTCGGCCAACCTGGCCGGTGGTTTCTCGATCGAAGATCCCCGTGCACCCGACCTTTGGTCAAGCGTTGTGGCGCGCAGCATTGCTAGACCCGGCCGACCCGCAACTTTTACAATTATGTACGGGAACCGTGGGAACGTCGATACCTTCGCAGTTCCTCTAACGCTCAATGTGCCAGGAAATTTTCCCCTAAGCGTGCTGTTTCAAATCTCACCGCCCCTCCCGCAGCCGGGACAGGTGCAAACTGATTGGAGCACCGTGCCTGTCGCGGTGAGACCTTTCGCGCAGAACGGATTTCTCAACGTTCCGCTCATACTGCCGATCGTCCCCGCAGGCTTCACCGGGATACTCGAGGTCACACTGATGGTTCCGCCTAATTTGGGCGAAGGCGATGTTTTCGAACTATTAGCGTTAATGGGCACGCCCTACTTGCACCCAGATCCCGATCCTCAAGTCATCCACGATTTTTCTGCCGGAGCTCGAGACTATGCGGAGCACAATCTGGGAGTGACGATTCCGTCCACGCTTCTGCCGCAGCTCAACAGCTATATCACCACCCAACTCCTTAATATCCTCGTAAGTGGGCAGGAAGCCCTGATGAGCAGCCTGGGAACGCATCCCCAGATCTATAGCCTCGCCCAAATCGTTATTGATCTGGCGAGGTTTGGAGCGGCGTTGACGACGCAAGCCCAATCACTTGCGGGGGTGCGGCCGTTTCCTCTATCGGCGCCAGGAAAAACCCCTCCGAAGCCAGGATGCGACCCGAGTGCGGTCCTCCCGCTCGGAAGCACCGGCTGCAAGGAGGACCCGACCCCGATACCCAATCCCGACAACCCTCCTGGTGGCCTTACGCCGGGAGAATGCCGCGACCAGCCAAACCATCAAGTCTCGGCCGGCGGGACCCTATGTGTTCCAAAAGATAAAACGACTTGCGCGAAGTTCTCAAACCCGTTGGTGGGCTCAGACCCCCTTTGTGCAACCATCCCTATCAGGCAATCCATTGATCCGAACGACAAGAGCGGAGCGCAGGGCGTGACGCCGCAGCGCTTCCTCGTCGCAGGCACCCCACTTCTGTACACCGTCTTCTTTGAGAACCTCGCGACAGCTTCGGTGCCTGCGCAAGAGGTGGTTATCACGGATCAGCTCGACCCGACAAAGGTCGATCTCAGCACCTTTAGCCTCGGATCCATCTCTTTTGGCAATATCGGAGTGCGGCCACCGCCAGGGCAGAGCCATTACATTGGCGGCGTAGATCTGCGCCCGGCGCAGAATCTTATCGTCGAGGTCAATGCGGACCTGAACAACGACACAGGGCTGCTGACTTGGCGTTTCACTTCTGTTGATCCGGATACGCTGACAGTCACCACGGATCCGTCGGCAGGTTTCTTGCCGCCGAACCTTAGTCCGCCTCAGGGCCAAGGCAGCGTCCTTTTCAGTGTCAATCCCAAACCAAACCTTGCAACCGGGGCTCAGATCCGGAACCAGGCGAAGGTCGTATTCGATTTCAGTCCACCGATCCTTACACCCGTCTGGTTGAACACGTTGGACAATGATAAACCCCGAAGTCAGGTTGCGCCGCTACCTGCAACCGTAAACACAATCACTTTCCCGGTGAGCTGGGCAGGCACTGACCTCGGCGCCGGAATTTTGGATTTTACAATTTACGTCTCTGAAGACGATGCCCCATTCACACCCTGGCTGAGCAACACGGCGGCTACGGCTGCTAACTTTACAGGACAATCCGGAAAAACCTATGGGTTCTACAGTCGCGCTCGGGACCAGGTGGGGAATGTGGAGGACGACCGGCAGATTGCCGACGCCACGACAAAGATTATCGTTGCTCAAGGGATCCCGGGTGACCTCGATGGCGACGGTGCGGTCGATTGCGGCGACATCGCGATCGTCAAAGCATCCTTTGGGAAACAGCAGGGCCAGCCGGGGTTTGACCCACGAGCAGACGTTAACAGCGACGGCATCATTGACGTCAGAGATTTGGCGTTTGTATCCCAGAGGTTGCCCGTAGGGACGAGTTGCCCATGAAAGGAGCGAGAGATGAAAAAATTAAGAAAAAGAGCGCTGGTGCTGCTGTTGATAGTCGTTCCTGTTCTGCCCATCAATTCTGGACTCGCCCTCGCTACTCCGTTGCTGAGCGTCCAGCCACCCGATTCAACTCGCTCCGCTGGGAGTCTTTTCGACCTCTTCGTAGATGTCTCTACTGTTGCCGACCTTTTTGCTTTTCAGTTCGATATCAACTTCGACCCACATATTATTTCAGCGGTAAGCATTACTGAAGGGGGATTTTTGTCTAGTGGCGGATCTACATTTTTTATTCCTGGAACGATCGATAACACCGTAGGAAGCATTAGCTTTACTGCCGACACCTTGACGGGTCCGAGCCCGGGAGTAGCAGGCAGCGGTAGCTTGGCCACTGTGGGCTTCGAGGCGCTCACCCAAGGCATAAGTACCGTCGGCCTATCAGCTGTGGTGCTACTTGGCTCTAATCTTGCTGACATCCCAGCCAGTATTACGGACGGCATCGTCAATGTCGTGGCCGTAAATATCCCTGAGCCCGCTAGTTGGATACTTATTGTAACTGGTATGCTCGGGTTGGCTGCGCTACGAAGGCAGACCCGAATTCGCGAAAGGGTCGATTTGTCGCTACCCCTGAGAGTCCGGCTCGAAACTCATGATGATCTCGCCAATCGGAAAAGCTTGCTCGCGGGCACTTATTCTTCGGACGATCGGAGATCGCTAGACCAGCTACCCCCGAGGCTCTTTGAAGGTGTCCGCGAGGGACGATTTCGGCTGATCTGGAACGAGCCGACCCGGCGCGAGACCGAGATCATCGTACGACGGATTCCACGCCTCGATTGGGCAAGCATCGCCGATCTCTTCCAGCCGGAAGCGGAATTTGCCGGACCGGTCGATCTTGAGGCGTTCACCGCAATCTCAGACCCCGACGATCGAAAATTCGCCGCGCTGAGCGCAGCGGTAAACGTTCCGCTCATCACCAACGCGCGCCGCCGCGCTTTTCGAGTTGAAGCCCGCCGCCACAAATACGTTCGTATCGATCACGACGCCTTCCACGCGCCCTCCGCAAGTGCAATTCTACTTTGGACTGCCGCCCGCAAATCGCTCGTCGACGCAAACGATCGGCGTTCCGGGCTTCACGATCGCGGCGTGGGTCGCGTCGAGCGCGAGGGTGCACCGCGTTCACCTTAGGCGGGGGAACCGAGGGCTGCCTATTCCGCCATTTATCATCCAATTATACCGTATGATCAAATACTTAGTTGAACAGCTTCTTACCTTACCCACAAATTCACCCACGACCTTATCGTAGATGTGGATGGATTTCAGTAGATGATCCTGGACGCTCCCTAGCGCACGCCACCACCTAACCTAAGGCATGAGATCGGCATGCCCTCCCAGGAGGACCGCGGAGGTGGTCATGAACGGGATGCCAGATCCGCTCACGTGAACCATTGCCTAAGCTCGAGGCGATAGCCGTTCGGGTCGCAGATCTCCGCCCGTGAGTACGTCTCGCGGACTATCGGGCCCCATACAACGTCCACGCCCTTTCTCTTGAGATAGTCGGCCGCCTTTTGCATGTCGTCGACTTCGAGCGCGATCATGCGGTACCCGAGATGCTCCTTCTGTGGAGCCGGGTCGACCGAAGCGCCCTCGTACGAAATCAGCTCGACGACTGTGCCGCCCAGGTCCAAGTAGACGAGGTCAATCGGCACACCTAGACCCGAGCGCTCGATCCGGTCGCGGGCTTTCACCGTGAACCCCAGCACCTCGGTGTAGAACTTCTCCGTCCGATCAGGCTGGTCCGTGACGATCTCGACGTGATCGATCCTCTTGAAGATCATTGTTTCCGGCTCCTTCGGTGACCGAGATCACCAACCTCGATTCGATGCAAAGAGGAAGATACCCGGGCACACGCCAGCCGTCCTCTCGGAAGCGCGGGTTCACCTCCCCGCTGATAACTGGGCGATTGTCGTGCCAAGATCCAAGCCCGGCGCCGTCATCGTGATCAACGGTTATCGCGTCTGGACGAGTGGGTCCGAAGCCCCATCACCTCCGGCTGCGCAGCTTCACCCCCTCAGCCCACAGAAACATCAGGGTTGCCGCAAGGCCAAGAGCACTTCGCCCGGCATGGAGTGTGCCCCACCACTTGAGCATGCGGCGCGTTTCTGCCGTGGCAGCCTTCGGCGGCGTGTCCATGAGACGTCTGTTGGTCGGCGTGATCACGAAGATCGTGTAAGGCCAATTCGCGAGTAGGACGCCGGCTCCGAGCACCCAGCGCCAGTCGCGGGTGCTGAGATAGGCAACAAGCCCGAGGATCCCGCCGACGACGGCAAGGGTCGCCTGCATCATGTAGCCCCGCTTGTAGGCCAACTTCCACTCGGCGAGGAGAGAGCTATTGTCGAGCTGAAGGCGCGCGGGCTGCTCGGCGATGTTCACGTAAATCGCCGCTCCCGTAAACACGGCGGCCATCGTGAGCGCAACCTCTCCAACCAGCATTCGTCTTCTCCCTCGACCCGATCGAGCCTGTTCCGTACCGGGCCGGCAATAACTGCGGACGGCGCGACCTGAGGTGCCGGTAACGCTCGCGTCGCTGCTCCACGATGGCTACGAGCTGTGCCGTCGCCGTCCGAAATCGCCCTCAACCGACAGGCGTAGCGCCGAGGTCTGCTGCGTGGCAGACTTGGGTTAACAACGCGACCAAATGGGAGGAGACGATGAAGGCTTTCTTGCGGCTGCTGGCGCTGGGCGCGGCCGTCAGCACACTGCTTGCGCCGGTCGGCGGTACCCGGGCGCAATTCCTGATCACAGGCAACGACGAGAAGGTCTCGTTCGATCAGACCGGCAAAACGGTCCGCCACGCAGCGGGCAAGGATACCGTGTCGATCATCGACATCCGGGAGCCCACTAAGCCGCGGATCGTAGCCAATCTGCCCCTGATGAACACGATCACCGGGCCGCCGGTCAATCTTGCGATCACACCCGACCAGCACTTGGCCTTGGTCGCCAATTCGCTCGACTGGGTGAGAGACGGCGAAGACTGGAAGGGCGTGCCGGACAACAAGATCTATGTGATCGACCTGAGCGTCTCGCCACCCGTCCAGATCGCTACGGTCGAGGCCGGCAAACAGGCTTCGGGGATGGTGATCAACCGTGCCGGGACCTTGGCGCTGGTTGCCAATCGCGCCGAGGACTCGGTCACCGTGTTGGCAATCGACGGCAAGAACGTGAAGCCGGTCGGCACGGTATCGGTCGCTACACAGCCGACGCCCGTGGTGGCGACACCGCCCCCGGCATTCCCGGTCGCCGTCGCTATCACCCCCGATGGCAAGCGCGCGCTCGTCGCCAAGAGCGGCGCCAACCGGGTCGGACTGCTCGATATCGACGGCCAGAAGGTCAGCTACGCCCAGGTCGACGGCAAGAACTACGACATGGCCACCGGCCTCAACCCGCTCAACGTCCAGATCACGCCCGACGGCAAGCTCGCGATCGTCAACAACATCGGCGGCGGTCAGGACGGCCAGGTCGATACCGTCGGCATTATCGACCTCGAGGCCAACCCGCCCCGCGTCATCGATCAGGTAGTTGTCGGCGATGGTCCTGAGGGGCTCGCCATGAGCCCGACCGGCGGTTATGCCGCCTCGCTGATCCTCAACGGCACCGGCGGCGCACCCAAGACCGCCTTCTACCGGCATGAGAAATCCTACGTGGCCCTCCTCAAGATCGAGGGAAAGACGGTGCGCAAGGTGGCGCAGGCCGATGTGGGCGGGCTCGCCGAAGGCCTCGCGTTCAGCCCCGATGGGCAATACCTCTACGTGGGCAACTTCGTCGAGGGCGACATCGACATCCTGCGCCGCGATGGCGATACACTCACCAAGGTCGGCAGCCTCGCGTTGCCGGGACATCCGGCCTCGATGCGCGGAAGCACGCCCTAGGTCATTCAGCAGACGGGAGAGCCATCCTAGAAGCGCAGCCAATTTATCCGCGGGGACCTTCAGTCGAAGCGCTTGAGCCGCCGCGCGAATTTAGCCACGTCGATCACGACCCTGGAATGCGAGCCGGCCCCGATCTCCTTGGCGCCCTCGGTTGCTCGGACGGTGAACTCGATCTGCCGCCCGTCGACTTTCGTCACCTCGGCCTCCCCGGTGACCAGGCGTCCAACCGGCGTCGCCGCAAGATGGCGCACGTTGACGGCCGTGCCGACCGCGCTCTCGCCGGGATCGAGATAAGCCCTGATCGCATTGAGGGCGGCGTTTTCCATGACCATGATCATCACGGGAGTAGCGAACACCGGCGGCAGGGTCGCGTCCTTGAACCGGTTCGCAAGATGTTCGGGCTGGGCGAGAAGGCTGAAGGAGCCCTTGGCTCCAAGGGGGATCTGCCTCATGGCATGCCTTCAAAAGGCCGCAGTGATGAACCCGAGCAATGTTCCGATTCATACGGGACCGCATGCTCCACGATCCCTCCTGCGAGTCGTTCTAGACGATGTACGAGGACCTCGACTTCTCGATCGGCTTTCACGAGGGCTCCAATGCCGGCATGCCCGCAGTGGGTCTCGACCGGTTCGAGGACCGCGCCGCACGCCACGTGATCTCCCATACGATGAAGTTGATGCGCGTCGCGACGACGTGATCTCGGGCGGCGTGTGCGAGGAGAGCCTCTGCGTGCTGGCAGGCCATATCGGACCGGCTCATCCGCACTCCGACGGGTTCTTCCCGGGGCGCCGGAGATGATCCGCGTACAGGTCGAGCCGTTGTCCCACGAAGCAAAGCATCAGGTATTGGCCGAGGGTGCGATGCGATTCTAGTTCTCGGCCAGTCTTCCCGTGCCAACGGAGTCCCCTTGGCTTCATCGAGCCGCTATTCTGATGATCGAATCGTCGGCGGGAACCAACATCATGCCCGAACCCTTCACCGATACCTTGCGCGCTGCGAGCGAGCCTGGGTGGTCGCATGCCGTGGGGCATCGCTTCGTCAAGGAGCTGTTCACCGGAGCCATCCCCGATGCGGTGATGGCGCGCTATCTCATCCAGGACCACCGCTTCCTCGACAGCTTTCTGACACTGCTTGGCGCGACGCTGGCAAGTGCCGACACGTTCGAGGCCAGGCTTCGCTTCGGTCGCTTCATCGGCATGGTGTCGGGCGAGGAAAACACCTATTTCCTCCGCGCGTTCGAGGCGCTCGGCGTCACCGAGATAAGGCGCGCGGCCGATCCCGATACGCAGCCGACTGCCGGCTTCAAGGCGATCATGCGCGAGGCGGCGGAAACGCGCAGCTATACAGCCGCACTTGCGGTCCTCGTCGTGGCCGAGTGGCTCTATCTCGACTGGGCCTCCCGCGCGCCGCAGGCGCTGCCGGACAATTTCATGCACGCCGAGTGGATCACGCTGCACGACAATCCGGGTTTTCGCGGCTTTGTCGATTTCCTGCGCGCGGAGTTGGACCGGGTCGGCCCCGCGGAGGCGGATCTGTGCCGCGACTTCTTCCGTCGCGCTGTCGCCCTCGAACTCTCTTTCTTCGAAGCCGCCTATGCCGGGCGGACCTGACGCAATCCTCCATTGCCCGTAGCTTGACAGCCCAATCAGGGTCGCACTTCAGCGCTAATTCACAATCGTGAGGGGTCGTTGCGCGCCGCCGGCTGGAGCGACGACCTGCCGTAGACGCCCTTACCGGGAAGCCACCTGGCTCGCTCCTCGGCGGCCCACTGCACCTCACGCGAGATACGAGCCCCCATTTACGTGCAGGGTCTGACCGGTGACAAACCCAGCATTCTCAGATGCCAGAAACACAGCGGCTCGAGCGATCTCTTCAGGCTGTGCCATGCGACCGAACGGGATTGAGCGGGCCATATCGGCGAGTTCCTCCTCGCTGCTGCCATAGCGCGGCTGCGCTGTATCGGTGAGCCCGGGCGCGATCGCGTTGACCCTGATGTGGTAAGGGGCGAGCT
>WNFR01022331.1_pt1 | contig 12877 bp, 16 predicted proteins | sample 5400221 | NCBI WGS metagenome assembly WNFR01 (sample SAMN13153357, study PRJNA577476) | soil metagenome | isolation source: 40 cm soil under Madrone tree | place: USA:California | collected 2016-06-14
TACCATCACAAGTCCCGCTGCCCCCAGTGCAAGCTTGGTGCCCGAGTGAGATTTTCTGCGCTGGAGCGGTATGTCACGTGTTATTTTCGCACTCCGATTCTCACGCCGTTTTTACAGCTCCTCCAAACCGTCAACGTTGCTCAGCTCTGGTCGGACCCAAAAACCTTTGTTGACAAACCCACAGACTTAAGCCCCCAGAATGTCCTTGCTACTTTTGCGTCCATAAACTCCACCAATACCACTGAGGGTGCCGTGCTCAACTTTGTAGACAGCAACTTCCGTGGCGAGGGTCTCGAGCTTGAGGCACAGGCTCTGCCCAATTTTAACGCAAATCCACCTTTCCTGAATAACGTCGCGGACCCATTGCTCAGAGCCTTTTCCCAAGTTGTGCATAGCTATTGGACCCAGCTCATCCGTGGGACGAATTCTTCTACACTTTGCGATGGAAAGACCTGCGAGAGCACGCTTATTCCGCTTAATCATACGTTCGTGGTCCCAGGAGGGCGGTTTCATGAACAATGTAGGCGATTCTCGTATATACATTCCGTTCAGGCACTTACTGCGATTCATAGACTACTGGGACAGCTACTGGATAATTGAGGGCCTGATCCAATCCCAGCTGTTTTATATTGCCAAAGATACATTAGAGAATTTCATGGACGAGATTGAGAGGTTTGGGTTCATTCCAAATGGCGGGCGCATATATTGTAATGTACCTCCCACGCGCCACATTCCAAGCATTGACAACGTCTACCCAGACCTTAACCGCTCGCAGCCGCCCTTATTTATCTGGGTGAGTGTATCGTGTGATTGGCTCGTTGGCACCTTTATTCTCTGCTAATGTGTAAATAAGATGCTATCCACGTATGTCACAGCATCCAATGATACTGCCATTCTCGATCGGGCACTCCCTCTGGCAGAGGCATGTAGACACTCTTCGGCTTTACGTTGTCTTACTTGTATCTACCTCTAGAGGGAACTAGCATGGTGGAGAGAAAATCGTTCCATCAACGTCACTAGCCCTTATACGAACAGAACTTACACGCTATCGCGCTATTTCGTCACCAATACTGCGCCCAGGCCCGAATCCTATTTGACTGGTATTATCACATGCTTTCCATTGTCAAAGCTCCCATTCACCGACGTCATTGGTCTTTAGATTACAATACAGCAAACGACCCAACGCTGAGCACACCATTGACAGAGTCGCAGAGGGCCGAACTCTATTCGGAGCTCGCTAGTGGGGCCGAGTCAGGTGAGGTCTACCTTCCAACTTTTTTTTCTTTTGCCAGGCGAACTGGGTGAACTGATCGCTCTGAACAGGCTGGGATTACTCCACTCGTTTCATCGCCTTACCTGTTGCTGGTGGAACCAATAACACAGCCCCTGCACTACGTTCTGTGAATATAAAGAACCACATTCCTGTTGATTTGAACTCTATCCTCTGTAAGCCATCTAATTCCAAAAGTTTGACCTTATCTCACCTGTATTAGACAAGGCCAACCTCATTCTCGCGAATTTTTACAAGTCAGATAATCATTCCAATAGAACTGCTGTCTCGCAGCATGAGTCTGCAGCAGCAAATATCCGCGCTGGCATTCTTGACCTCTTCTGGGATTCCTCAAAACTGGCGTTCTACGATTTCAACCTGACCTCAAATTCGCGCAACAGCATCTTCTCAACCGCTACGTTTTATCCGCTTTGGGCCGGCATTATCCCCAAAGAACTCCTGTCAAGCTCGACAAATGCGTTTGGCTTCTTCTCGAGTATTAACATGGTGCTCCGCCGCTATAATGGCACATACCCAACGACTTTTATAGAGTCCGGTTTGCAATGGGATGCACCAAACGCCTGGCCACCCCACCAATACGTTGCGCTGCAGGCCTTATTGGCCCTTCCAGGCAACGTATCCAGCGGTGCAATCCCGCAGCCCTCGAGTGGACAATCTGCGTATGCACTCGTACCGAGCGGTCAGCTTGACGTGGTAGAGAATGCGCTGCCAGGCCAAGCGGTCGCAAATGGGAGAAATACTTCGAGTACCGGGAGCAGCGCGGATATCAACGCGCTAAGTGGGACATTCGTGAATGGCGGTAATGCTACCGCTGGCGAAGGCTGGCGCGATGCGCTTGCCAGAGGTCTCGCAAATCGGTACTTCACAAGTGCGCTCTGTAGCTGGCACGTATACTTCCTCTTTTGAGTGATAGACCTCCTGAAGACCCTCGGTGGATTGCGCTAGGTACGCTACCGGCGGGTCGATCCCTAACGTGCTCCCGCGATTGACGGATCAACAGCTGAACGTCAGCCAAAGTATTAACAATACCGGCAACGTGCGTTGGCCTTTCTCCGTTGGCTTCTTCCGAGTGCTCACCTCTGTCATCGTCATTCTCTAGATGTTCGAGAAGTTCTCGATCAGGGACATCGACAGCGGCGGGCGCGGCGGCGAGTACACTGTGCAGGCAGGCTTTGGATGGACGAATGGCGTCGTGCTTTGGGTTGCAAATACCTTCGGCGACAAGCTCGTCCCGCCAACATGCCCCGATCCGCTGGTCCAGGCTGACATATCAAATAGCAGCGGGAAGTCCGGCAGCACCAAAGGAAACAGCGCACTACGGTGGTCTGTGACACCCGGCACACTCGTCGGACTGGCACTATTCACGGGTCTGCAACTTTTGGTTGTGTAGCGCGCACAAGGTTTTTATCTGCTACAAAACCAAGAAAGTTTAAGTGCGGAAAATATTGTACCGTGTATTTTCCTTGCTCGCATATACTGTAACCTTTGCGCTTTGTTGTTCCTATCTTCTGTACTTGCCTACATATTGAGTCTGAGTAACGCCAGCTGGCTTGTTTTTTCCAAGTCAAGAAAGTTCTAGGAATCAGTTCTAGGAATAGAACGTTATCGGGCAATTGGAACAATTGAAGGCGTTGGGGCAGAATCCACAAAATTGAAGACGACAAAAACAACACCGAACGGGTATTTATCAAACGAGCGGCAGATCGTTCATCATCATTGCTCGTCGTTCTCACAGCGTCATCGTGATCGCTTCAAATGCGGCCATCACTTAAACGGCCAACCTGACGATCCTCCCTGCTTCGCGCACGCACCCGTCCGGTCTTCTTACTGCCTTGCCAGCTTTGAAGTCGCGTGCGTTATATCTGCCTAAAGACAAAACAGCAACGTCCGTATACTACGGTTCAAGAATGGATGGCGGCTGTGGTCATACAACGGGCGGGGCGCCAGCCTGAGTGGGGATTTTCCTTTGATGTCATTGTGTGCGTGTATTAATGGAAGGCGATGGTCATCGGTCAAGGGACGAAAATGACCCGAAATCGCCCACTGGTACGAATAGGAATAGTAGATGACAGCGATCTGAGCTCCGTGCGTGACTGTGGAGCACCTGTCAAAAACTGATTTACTTCAAGTTAACCAGTTCACCGCTGACGTGCTCATACGGTTCCTATTCCGAGTAAGTCTGACAAACTACAGCAGGACGAGACTTCAACAAGGTATCATGCAACTGGCACCTCTTGGTCCCTGTAGCTGGCACGGCTTGGATATCAGCCCGTCTGTCCAAGTAGACATCCTTGCTTGTGTATGCGATGTGTCGCCTCAGGATAAACACCTCTCTCTCTCATCCTCATATTCCGTGATTTCATTCAAATCCTTCCCCATAGATCCCACTCGAGTCGGCTCACGCACAGGTTCACTCGGAGAACGTTTTAGCATTGCGCCCTTTGTCTACCCAAAATATTTTGAACGTTTACTAACTCTTTCTGACCCCTTCGTCCTCATCAGGTGCCGAAGCCTCGGCCACGCATCATGAAGGCTCGGAGATTTCAGCACGATGGACAGTTGTCGATTCATTGACCCCCCCGGGTCCGGTCTAAGTCGAAGATACTTGAGGAATCGAGTTTCTCGTGCGCAATAGCTCCAGTACAAACTAGTAGTACTAACTCCATATCCGAGTCGACCTACTATGTCTCATTTCTTCGCTCCAACTATTCCAACGTCGGTCCACCCACTGCCTTCAAAACTCACCCACGCGCTTTCGAGCACGTACAACACCGCAAGCAGGATTTGGGTCATCAGATGACCATTGTAAGCTGCCAGGGAGCGCAGGAGGAGAGAATGTACGGTGTTGCTCTCATACATACAGGTACAGGACTGTGCGGGACACGGCAAGTGTTCGAGGTTGAGACAGGGTGAAAATGATTAGAGAATTTGCAGACATGTCTGCAATTCTGATGCTTTACTGTAAGCTTCTACTGTAAGAAATTAAGGAATAAGTATGTACAGGCAACCGCTTTGGTCCTTATGTGGAATGAAGGGAGGAACGGTAAAAAGGGTCTCATATCAAAGCAACATTACTATAAGCCCGAAGCCCGAGTGGTGTGAGTAAATGTAGGTCCGATATGGTAGCTACGAGGATGCCGTGTGGGTTTTGGTTCATTGAATGATTCTCTATCCCTGCGGCGCCCTGCCTGTGCCTTGCCTGTCAAGAATGGTACCACTAAAGACAAAATCACAAGATTGATGGCTACATTCCTCGACCCCAGGCTCACGGCCTCACGTCTCAACCGATGCACGGGCGCACTGGGTTGACAGGTGAGAACCAGGGACGCCTCGTTACCTTCAAATTGCCTTACGGGTTTCGAGTCCGTATTGATCCCAATGATCAATGATGACAACCAGTTCTTGCACAACATGGATATTGTCCTGTCAGCATATCAACTGAGGAGGGTCAGGCTTGAGTAGTCTTCAAGTTGTTTTTACTGTAGTGCCCGTAAGTCGTGACGCAGCGAAAGATGATGTGTTTGACCCCAGACTTTTAGATCGCCTGTTTTCAGCCACTCAGAAGACCTTTCATGAAAAACCGAAGTTTTTGGTACACTCCACTGATGCGTCTCACCACGGCCGATTCGACGCTCGGCTTGCCCTGTGGCGTCCACTTTCCAACCTAACGTAGGTTGGGCAAATGACTCGAATCGCATTGTTGTGCAACTAACCATTCGTCCTAGCATGCAACGTTTAGCCGCCGCGGCGTTCGACACTGGAAACTCCATGACTATCAAGTCCTAGCATGTTGTGCATGACTTGCTGGCGGGCGCGTTTCTTGAACAATATTCGCAGAAGGAGAAGGCTCCCAGTCCAAGCCCTAGTCTGTTACTACCTGGTTAAGATATCAAATGTATCGAGCTCCAAGGCTGCCTCAGATGGACGCCCAGGGCTGTGATCAATGCTGGCCACATGATTGTATTCCCGGTGAGGCACCTGATCCGTCTGTGGCCCCTTTCATCGAAGGCGCCAGCAGACAGCGTTAGCTATGAGACAATAGTAGAGAACAAAGGCCCGGTCGGCCTAAGGCGAAAGTTTGAAGCAAAGCACGAGAGAGACAAAAGCCCAGCCGGCACGTGATAAGTCGACAGCCGAATTGTACGCCGAGCGATGGGGCACGATGGTCAGTACCTGTTATTAGCGGTAGCGGAGAGCGTTAACTGCTGATCGGATCGAAATCGAAATCGAGTAATAGCGAATCATGTGATCATATTGCATTAATTTCAATTACTAAGTTATTATTTAAATTTACAGTAAAATAGTCGGAAAAATATATATCAATTTTGCCGACGGCTGATATAATCGTGATGGCGGTAAATTTAGTGTTGCCGAGCCGAGTCAACTTGAGCCGAAAATAAAGAAAAGACCCTAAATCAATCGTAGAATGACGAAATTACTCATGGCTCACTGAGTGTGGCGGAACGTCACGGAACGTCGACATTCCATTCCATTTCGACCAAGATCGTCACGATCACGGGATTACCGGTACAATAGGGCACCGTTACAACAGGGACCAAAACGATCCGGAGGGGGATTGCGCTAATAGTGCGCGCATCTCGGTGGAGCGTGTTGTGTTATGGAAGTAGTGGTGATACATACACCACGAACATGTGAACTCCGTTAGTGATCTAGTGATCCGCCGCACAGGTTGCTGGTCGTCTGTGACGGGATACGCTGGCAAGAAGAGATCGGTTCGCACCGTTACGGATCATTCGCCAGGTTAGCTCTGTTTTGGCATTCTGGATGCCAAAGAAAGACCAGACTTCGCACCCTCTTTCTTCCGATTGAGCACCCCGACCTCGGCTCCTAATGTACTAAGTTACCAAGAACTACAAATTCCTGTCCGCGGGCTCTTGCACTCAAACAAAGAGCTAACATCTTCAAGTATGCTGTTATTGCAGGGTTAAATTGATCTGTGAAGCCTGTGGTTAAGACTGTGACTCTTAAGAGACATGCGCCTGAGATTGTGGCCGTCAAATAAAGAACGGAAATAACGCCCACCGACAGTAGCGGATCATTGGAAACTGTGTACGACATAAGACTCAGAGAATGTAGGGGGGTTGTTGTTTACAATGCGCCAATAATCCTTCCCGCCGGTACCATTCTGCGCGTTGGTGTTACTGGATCGGGTTAGGAGGGGTTCGATGAATGGCTACATATCTCCGCACACGGGCTGAACAGAGAACAGAAGTACTAGACTGCCAGCCTGCAATGGAATAGAAGGAGCAACGATCAGCGGCCAGCCTAAGTGTAATGGACCAAGCAACTATCGAGAGTGAAATGTGGGTGCACCACGCTTGGAGTCGTGTCGGGTTGACGGACGGCCGGGCGCTGAACGTCGGTGGCCAAGTGAATCTACAAGTCCCAGTATATCATGTTCAATACCGTGGCGGTGATTCGGTGCGAACAGTAATGAAAGCGGCCGTGCGCGGTGATGCACTGCTCTGACTTCTCATGGGCCTCACCGAACCTTGTTTCAAACCCAAGCAGCAGACGTGTCCATTTTGTCAGAATCACGGTTGGTGTAACAATGACAATTATTGAAACCATACAGACTTCTAAAAAATGGATTCCGAATGGATTCCGCCCAACGGTTCTCCACAAATGCCGAGATTGAGGCGAAGGAAGGACATATGGGCGCCATCCCGCGTGCCAGAACGGCCCGCGTTTCCGAGTCCTTACTCTCACTCTCACACTCTCACGACGCGTTACAGCAGCTCTAGCTATCGGAAAATTACGTTCAATGACACGTTCAACAGGGTTCAATCGGGCTACTCTCAGGCTATCCTGTTCTCTCGAACTTTAATACTTAGCGCTAGGGCAAGTTAAATGTTCAACTCCAGCGTCCGGCTCAGGGGTTTGACCGCAATTAGCCTGCTCGGGACTACTTCATCGACCTCGGCACCGATTTAGATGCGTGACAGAAGTGCATCATCACCAACTCTTGGCCTCAGGTTGCCTCAGGTGTTGAACACGTGGATGAATACGTGGATGAAACGCCGCAAATCGCAAAACAGTCATTTGGTGTACACTGGCACGTTCCAAGGATCCATTCCCGACATCGTGTCTGTCTCATAAAGTTAGTGATGGCCCGAGAGTTCCTATACAACCTGTATATTGACGATATTGGAGAAATCGATTGCTAGAAATCCAGGCGCTTGCCCGGACTAAGGCCACTCAATCGAATTTACAGTTCTGTCATCCAAATCTTTCCTACCTAGGAGCTACTTCCAGCATACTGAGAACCGAAAATGCTCCAAGACGAAACACATGTCAACGGCAGTAGTCGCGTGGGTGGCGTGATAGGTTCTGCACATACAGGAAATCTTCATACTCTTGTCAAGCGACCCAGTCACTATAAATCTCTCACTGTGAAAGCTAAGCCTGCTCCAAGCAAGTCGACAACCCACAGTTTTCTCGCCATGCTAACTAAACGTGCAATCTTGGCCTCGTTGGCCGTGCACGCTCTCTCTTCTCTTGCTTCGCCGGTTGACCGCCTCTTGTTTCAAGACCCTGCCGAATACCTGGTGTCCAACGGCATGTGTCTCAACACACAGCCGGAAGAGCAGCTAGCTGAACCACCAGAGGTCCACCTTGACGATGGCGTGTTCACGGGCATCGCAAAGGGCGCCACGCATCAGTTCTTGGGCATCCCTTTCGCATACCCGCCGTGAGCACCCTGCTGTCGAACTGCCATATGCTTTCTTACAGCGTCGTGATCACAGGACGGGTGAACGACGTTTGCGCCCACCGGAACCTCATCCACCGTACGAGGGGATCCATTACGCTCAAGCATACGGCAAATCATGCCCACAACAGGAGCTCACTCTTCCAAATGGCCTGGACTCGACTCTGGTCAAAAACATCGGCAACGTCGTCAATCGACTCTATGAAGATCTTACACCTGCAGACGAGGACTGTGAGAGGATATGATATTCTCCCCACCAACCGCGAGCTGAACTACTTTCCAAGGTCTGACCATAAACGTTGTGAGACCTGCAACTGCCACATCTAAGTCTAAGCTCCCGGTCCTATTTGTATGTATACTCCTACTCTCTGGGTGCATATGGGTAATCACGGCGTTCCAGTGGATTTTCGGTGGTGGCTTCGAACTTGGTGGTCCCTCTACGTTTGTCTTTTATTATCTTTCGGTTTGTTTTGAAGCGATTGAATCCGTCTTCGCAGTTATGACGGTGGAAACCTTGTCTCTCGATCTATTGACCTTGGCGAACCCATGATTTACGTCAGCGTGAATTATCGGTGAGATTTTTACATACAGTGCGGGATTCTATCTGAGACGGAATTCTTGCTAGGCTTTCTGGTATGATGAGTGACATCTTCCTTTATGGATCGGGCCCTGATTTTCCGTGCTCCCAGCATTCGGTTTCTTACCCGGAAAGGAAATTAAAGCGGCGAAGTCCGGAAACCTTGGTCTTCTAGACCGTAAGTTGGTGGACGCCCGGGCTTGGCGTGTCTCATTCGTCAAATCGTGATCGTGCTCATTCTCTCCTGCAGAACGCCTGGGCATGAAGTGGGTGCAGACCTACATCGCGGAGTTCGGTGGTGACCCATCAAGAGTGACCATGTGAGCAAAACCTCGTCTCATACTTCGTCCATTTCGTCGATTAACTCTGGCCGCAGTTGGGGAGAAAGCGCGGGCGTCGGTGTCTCTGCAAATGTTAATAAACAATGGGAACCAGGAGGGGCTGTTCCGTGGCGCGATCATGCAGTCCGGCGGACCCATCCCCGTCGGCGACATCGAGAACGGGCAGCGGTACTACGATTTCATGGTCGAAAAGACCGGCTGTACCAACTCGGCGGATACGCTCGAGTGCCTTCGCAGGGTGCCCTACAATACATTCAAGAAAGCGATGGACCAGACTCCGAACTTCTTCGCATATCAGGTGAGGGCTTGTGGCCGTGTCGTCATTGTGTAATCGGGTGCTTGATGGCACCGCAGGGACTTGTGCTGGCCTGGTTACCCCGTGTCGACGGCGTCGTTCTGACAGAACCTCCACAATATTCCATCCTACGTGGCCATGTAGCGAACGTTCCAATGATTACAGGTATGTTCAATGTGGCCATTCGTGACACGAGACTGATATCTGCATGTCAGGAAATTGCGACGACGAAGGGTCGTTGTTCGCCCTCTCCACGGCGAACCTTACGTATGCCGGGATCATCACATGTTGGTGCACATCCGGTCTAATCTTCCTCATAGGACCACGGCAGACGTGAAGGACTACTTGAAACTGTACATGATGCCCAAGGCCACTGACGCCCAGATCGACCTCCTTCTCAAGTACTACCCGGAAGACCAGCGGGCCGGGTCGCCGTTCGATACCGGAATGAAGAATGTTTTCAGTAGGTGTCGCTTGTACTCCTGATGTCACGATTGGTAATACTCAAGCGCCGACGGATAGGTCCACAATTCAAGCGTGTAGCTGCTCTTCAGGGAGATTTCGTTTTCCATGGGCCACGTCGGTTCACCCTTAAGAATAGGGCCGACAAGCAGAAGTCATGGGGATTCAGTACGTTCACCCAAGTTGAGGTTGGAATTTTACACTCACGCCTCGTAGTCTCTAAGCGCTTGAAAGACGTACCTTTCATCGGATCGGTAAGGTTATCCCTTGCTTTCTACCCATGATAATGACAACGTCACCATTTACCGTCAGGCCCACATTACCGACGTCCTCAACTCCTTTGGCATCGGGGAACTCAGGGACTATTTCATCCATTTCACTAGCAACCTCGACCCCAATGGCAAGAAGGGTCTTGGGATCCCATGGCCCCAGTGGAACCCGCAGAATCCCGAGGTAGTCATTTTCCAAGACGGCACGCTTTTCCCTGTTATCGTCGGAAAGGACAACTACCGCGTTGAGCCGCTCAACTATGTCGCAAACTTGTCCCTACTTTATCCCATTTAAAAAAAGGGATATACGAAGAAGGCAATATAATTCGGGCTACTAGCACACTTTGCCTCTTGTTGTCATATCAGATGTGTCTGCTATTCGCTCCAGAAGGACAAGTCGTTGGTTATTATATCAACCGAATTTTTGTGTTCACATAAACGCTCTTGAAATTTGAATTTGTCGTACGCGTAAAGGATTTGTCAGCGGAGAGTTTTGAGGCATTGCAAGGATCACAATTCACCCTCAATTTGAACAAATCATCTCCAAATAGTCCTCTATTCTTCGTACGAGATGATGAGTGTCGACGAGTGGACTGAGAAAGTATAAAGAGCTGATATTCGGTAGTGGCCGTGACGACTTGAACCTTAGCCGTAGTCTCGCTCGCTGTGAGCGCCTTGCACGACCTTACTTGTTTTACGTGGTATCATGACAATCGTCGAGCGAACGCTCGATTCCATTCTAAATATGCACACGTGCAGTACCATCGACTCGAACGGAGGGTTGTCATAGACTGAAAGGAAAATACAACCTCTTGGACATTATTTGTGAACAAGCAGTGCCCGTGAATTAGTCTTTTAGCAAGAAAACTTTGCAAAAACCGAACAAAGACATAAAGCTACCATTGTGCTCGTTCACAAAAGAGTCAAGTTTGGCCCGGTTCCCACACATTTTGGCGTTTTGCACAAGTCCTGTTTTTCTTTGCTTTCCAAGATCCATCCGACTCCGAGACCCCCGATAATGCCGCTTACGTAAGGTCGCTGCCCGTCTACATCCCCCTCCTAACCGATAGCCCTCGGTTTGGGGTCTGGGGCATCGGATATCAGGGGATATCAGGTTCGCGAAACCGGCTGTATGTATGTGCCGTTGAGCCCGAAGCAGTCCAAGGTACCCAAGAGGATCCCCGAGGCCAAAATCGGCCGGATTCCATCCCCGACCTTTCGTAGATCATCGATCATTGACCGTCAGTCACCGGACCACCGGACAGCGGACGTGAAACTGGGATCTGAGATGGTATCCAAGGTTACGCTGCGCTGCCCAATGACCTTGTTCTTGAACAGAGCATGGGGATTGCGGCCGTGTCGAGCCCATGCCAGTGGCTCATGTTTCGTTCGTCTAAATTTCCGGCATGATTCTCATTTCCTGGACGTCTTAACCTTGTTTTGATCCTGGCGACTGCACTGGAGATTACAGGAATACCGTATTCATTAATATTCTTTCTTCACGACAATCAATTTAATTCATTTCTTTTTACAATTGGATCCTTCCAAGTCGCCAACCATCAAAAATTCACTTGACTTTGTCGTGAGACAGAGCGATTATTTCACTATTATGAGAGGCTGAGAGCAACCACCAGGCACGAGGTTCCAACCGACTGGCATCTGCGTGGCGTGTTGCTCGTTCTCTGCAGACCCAAATACTTTACTCACACCTCAATCAATCCATTGGAACGCTCTTGTTTTTGTAGGTGTCACATCGGCCCATGATGTACCCTTTGTTCCAGCGTGCCAGTATCCTCATTTCTCGCGCCACTTCGATTACTTTCATCTTGTCTCTTCAGGGCATTGTCACACAAAGAACATTGACTTCGCAGCGCGCGCGCTTACCATCGGTCATTAAGGCCGACAAAGCCAGCCAGAGGGTGAGAGCGTGCAAAGGCAAAAAAAAGACCGAGAGTGGAAAATGGTTTGATAGTTTAACCTGGCAAGCATGTCAAGATCTCAAGCCGGCTCAAGGCGGACTCGGGCGGGACGCTTCCGAGAATCACCAAGCAGTGGTGGGTGACCGGTGACCGGTGACCATGCGGCGCCGGCGTTAGGGAGGCGAGCATCTCTAGTCCTGCGTAACAATTCTGTGGCATGTGCTGAGAAAGAACGGAAAGCCGGTAGGAACAAGGATTGAAGCTTGAAGCTTGAAAGCTTGAAAGCTTGAAGCTCGGTCTGCCCAGATATGCCAGTCTATTATGTACCGGCTCGTCGGAGACGATATAGCTCCGAGTCTGCATCGCCCTGCACATACAGTTCCTCATGCGTCATGACTCGTGTACTTCTGCTGCACCACGCTTCCCTTCCTGCACCTTAGAACAGCGTAGCTCTGAGGGGAATGGGGAAGGGGTGGCAGAAAAGTTACGTAGTGGATAGTTCCAAGGGGAAGGTAAGTTACTGTAAAGGTATATATTTCACATTTCACCTGGTTGATCGGGCATTTTTATGTTGACCGTCGTTTAGCCATTTGACGCGGCCTGTTGACACATCTGCGGCCAGGAACTGAAACTTCCGGAATAGCCGGGCCAGCCCATGCTCACTCATACTCGATGCAAATGGGCCATGCTGTGGTGCACTTAAAGCCAATTTTACTTAAAGCCGATCTTCCTTCGTGGCACTCAGACATCCTCTCAGAACTCCTCCATCACACCCCCCGGCGGCTATGGCCATGGCCCTCTCTCTGCCATCGTTTCTTGCGCTCTGCGTCGCGGCTGCCACAGTCTTGGCTGTTGCTCCCCCAATACCGCCCTCTAGTCCTGTCGTCCAGCTTGACGGCGGCACGTTCATAGGAAAACCGGTGAACGGCACAAACCATTTCCTCGGCATCCCCTTTGCGAAACCACCGTCCGTCATTGACTTCTCAGTCCTCT
>WNFR01005566.1_pt1 | contig 12875 bp, 24 predicted proteins | sample 5400221 | NCBI WGS metagenome assembly WNFR01 (sample SAMN13153357, study PRJNA577476) | soil metagenome | isolation source: 40 cm soil under Madrone tree | place: USA:California | collected 2016-06-14
TCAGAAGATGGCGTGTTTGGAGATGGCGTGTTTGGGCCTGAGGCGACTGCGGCGATGGGTGAAGCCTTTGACGCTGCCTGCAAAGAGCTTTACGAAGTCGGCCAGCTTCAAATGGTGCGCAAAGTCATTGCCCAACGAATTATTGCAGCGGCACGCGGGGGTGAGCTTGACCCGGTTCGCTTACGGGCGGCGGCACTAAGCTGGATTATCAGCCAAATGTCGCCCGCAGCTTCGCGCTGACCGTGGGCCGATGGCGCCTGCGGCGTGCCGAGCGTTCACATAGGGAGCCCATGGACAGGCTCGGCGACTTAGGAGGCCCCTGCCGGTTCAAGACGGCTCAATAGTGTTCGTGAGGCTTCCCTGCGTGCATTGGGCCACATGCCTCGGCACACCCGGCCGATTTTTCCGCTTTCGAGGGCAGACCGGCTGTAGGCAGCGGTACGTCGGCAGGGCCGAAGATGTGAAGGTTTTCGGACGCCGGCCGGCACGAACGTTTTCACACGCACCGCGGCCGGCGTCCGAAAACCTCCAAGGGACGAAACCGCGGGAAGGGGCACGTATTGGGCGGTGCCGCGCGCTCAGCTATGGAGATTTGGCCGTGGACGGGCCACAGTTGAGGTGGGAGGCGCGGTCGGGTGAGTGGTGGCGATGGCTCTGGCGCTCAGATACGAGGCGCTTTTGTGATGCGTGGGGCGGTGTGCAGGGTAAGATCGGTGTGGCTGTAGCGTCGCGACCGCAGCTTTGGAGCGAGCTGAGCCGTGGCCCGGCTGAGGAGCGAGCAGACAGGCGAATGGCTCTTCGGGGGTGGCGGCTCTGAGATTGTCGTCATGAGGTGTCGATCCTGATCGCTCGTGGAAGCGGCGTCGGGTGCCTAGGCTGTTGCCCTGGCCAGAAGGTCTCAATGATGCGCATGCGCCCGCCGCAGCAAGGGCAGACATGCTCAGGCGCTTTCGGCTCTTCGTGCTTTGTGTTGGCGGCCTTGATGGCGTCGATCGGGATGAGTTGAACTGCGAGCAGCTCACGGATGCGTGCAATATTCCTGGCGCGGGTTGGGCTGGTCAGCAGGCCGTAGTAACGGATGCGGTGAAAGCCTTGCGGCAACACATGCATCAGGAAGCGGCGGATGAACTCGTGGGTATCGAGCGTCATCACCCCGTATCGCTCCCGACCTTCGAGGCGGTAATCCTTCCATTTGAAGGTGACGCCCTTGTCATTGAGCGCGACCAGGCGGCGGTTGGAGATGGCGACGCGATGGGTATAGCGCGCGAGATAGCGCAAGACTTCCGCGGGTCCCCCGAATGGGCGTTTGCTATAGACCACCCATTCGGTGTTGCGCAGCGGCGCCAAATGGGCCGTGAAGGCTTGCGCATTCGTCAGCGCGGCGCACGGGGAGGAAGAAACCGGGCCGGCAGGCGATCCAACGCTTACCGTCAAGGGAGATGCCGCCACCCGGCACGATCATATGGACATGCGGATGATGGGTGAGCGCAGAGCCCCAGGTGTGGAGGACGGAGAGCACGCCGATGCGGGCGCCGAGGTGCTTGGGATCGGCCGCGATGGTGATTAAGGTCTCGGCCGAGGCCTTGAACAGGATGTCGTAGATCGCGGCTTTGTTGTGGTAGGCGATGTCGGCGATTTGGGCCGGCAGCGAGAACACGACGTGGAAGTACGGGACCGGCAATAACTCGGCCTCGCGCGCAGCGAGCCATTCCCTCGCAGCGGCTCCCTGGCATTTGGGACAATGCCGGTTACGACAGGAGTTGTAGGCGATCTGGGTATGGCCGCAGTTCTCGTTCTCGCAGCGCGCGACGTGCCAGCCGAGCGCTGCCGTGCGGCAGTTCTCGATCGCCGACATCACCTTGAGTTGGCCGAGGCTGACATGGCCGGCGTCAAATGGCAATGCAGTTCCGCGTCGCGGTCGAGATCGAGGGTTCTAGCCCCGAAATCTTCAAAATTGGGTTTGTGTTCTCTGACGAGGAAGGATCAGGCATTGAATTCTACTCCAATCACGATCTGCCAGACCACGTCTCGGAAAAGCTTGGAGCCCTCGCCATAGACTTCATCAATAAAATTGGCGATCTCGTGCTCCCAACGATGCACTGACCATCAAGTCGCCGGCGGCGGGGCGACCTGCCGGCCTTTCTGTTTGGTAAGGCCCCGGCCGTCTGCCGGAACCCGGGGCGGGGTGTTTCAGGGAGGCCGGGGCCGCGTGCTGGAGGGATGTGGCCAAACCCTGCACGCACAGGTCAAACGCGATCGCCGACGGCGTGTTCCCACCACCCCCGAAATGTGCTTCCTGGCGAGCCGCCTTGAAGCCAGCGCCATGACGGGAGCGGAGCTGAAGCTTGCTGGGCGGCTGATCATGGCGCTGGTGAATAGGTTGGAGCCGGATTCGGCGATCGACATCTAACCTCAGAGGATCATCAGATGATTTCTCCTAATAGGGATTTTCCCGCAATTAGCGGCCATAACTATCAATTATCGAATGCTATCGATCTGCGCAGCGGAATGGCCCCGGCCGGCAGGTGGGCAGACCGGGGCCTCGTGTCAGAGGATTGACTGGATCCGGCATTTGTCCGGGCAATGTGCATCACCTCCTTCGCCAAATGATGCCAGCTCGGTTTGCGATCGACATCGCGTAGGACAGCCATTGAATGGCCTCGCCCCCTCGGGGCCACTACCCTACCGGCCCGCTCGAAATAATGCATGAGCGAAAGTCGCGCAGCGCGAAACCACGGCGCCGGCCGCGCAAAGCTGGCGGCAAGTGAGCCAAGCTGGCTGCGCCGTCATTGCCGGTGGCGGCGCAGCGCAGCGGCCAGCCAGCCTTGCTGGCAGCAGCGGCAAGCTGCAGGGCGGGGCCGAGGTGCCTGGCAGGCCCACTAGGAGCTTGTCCCAGCGGGCCATTACACTGGCGGCTAGGCTTGGTGAGCGGGCTGAGCAATCAAGCGTTCGTGGCTATTGTAAAATGCATGCCGCCTTTGATTGAATTGCATGCGTATGTTGGAGCCGACAAGAAAGTTATGTTGCGGAAACACATGAACAGATTTCCATGATTGCCCAATTATTCGCTGTTGTGCACAAATGCTCCTCCAATCCGAAAGGCCGCGCGTTGCCGTGAATGGGTGACATAAAGATGTTGTAAATAGGCTATTTGCGCACACAACGTCGTGATGACCGACAATCTTGCGCGCCGCAGGACTGGTCTTATTAGATGAGGGCCAGCCGAAATTAGCTGACAATCAACCGGACGGCCTTAACAAAAGTGAGGTTTAAACATGAAATCGAATTTGAAAGTGATCCTGCCAGCAATTGGTGTCGCAGCGCTGGTAGTGTCGCCGGCAATGGCAAAATCGAACGCGCGCCATCATAACACTGTTCACCATTTCGCGGCGGCTGCCAGTGTGTCAGTGCCGAGCAACGTCTACGGTTACTCAGGGCCGAGCCAAGAGACAGTCAGCGGCCGCTGGCGGGCAACACACAGCGGCAGTTGGGACGCTACGCACGATCCGCGCGAGAACGCAGAGTATTGAGTAGTGCACGTGCGTGCAAAGTGCGCGATCTTGGGGGTCATTTGCCTGAAACGAGCGCTAGCTAATTTGCGCTAGCCGCGCAAACCGTGTTCTAAGGCGCCAGAATGGGGGCGATTGACGACGCCGCACGATCAGCGGACCATCGGTTCCGATCACCTCTCCGCCCGTTGATATCTGCGCGCGCCCCCTTGCCGCGGGCTTTTTTCTGAGGCACATCCCAGCCAGCGGCCAGAGCTGCCGTGCCTAGCAAGCCAGCAGAGCGGGCAACAGCAGCAATTATCGACTGGCGGCGTTGGCAATCCAAATCTGACTTGTAGCGCAGCCAGCGCTAAACGTTGCCACCTACGCCGATCGTCCGCCGTAGCGTCCTGGCGTTAATCAAAGTGGCAACGACAGCCTGAGTCACGCTGATCAAAGTGAGCATGAGAAACTCAGTGTTGTTGAAGATAGCGAGGGGTCTCACACCGGCCGCCCCGAGAGCGAAAAGCAGGACCTGAACTCCTGCGATTGCGCCCATCAAAATGGCCTCCATCGTGTTATCGACTCCAGGGTGAGAAACCCTTAGCTGCTCGGCCATCGCCATCATCGCGGCGCCGACCATAAGGATCTCAACCCAAGAGAGGTGGTACTCGCCCCACTGGACCAAGGTAGCTCTTGGATCAGCGAAAATGAACCTCCCGGCTATGAAAAGAAGGAGGATATACAAGAAGCCAGGCGTGTGCTTGAGCAGCCGACTCCTCGGCGTACCGTGGAGGTATGCAGCAGTCACAGAACTTGCTATTGCACCGTCAGAGCTTCTGACTTCTGTCCTTGACATTGATTTTCCTGCGGCAAGCAACGTGTCAGCGTGGCCCCAAGTGCACAATTCCCCGCGCGGAAGCTATCAAGCCAATCCGCGAAAAGAAAAACGCCTATGACCGTCAATTCGATCCACTCAGCGGCAATCAAGGGGCGGCCTTCGGGTCGCCCCGATCTACTCCCCGATCTCCCTCCGCCCCGCGTCCGTGACTCCTCATAACGTTTGGCGAACGCCGCCTGCGCCTCCTCCGTCAGGACCGCTTCGCCCCGCCCGGCAAGTAATCCCGCCGCTCGATCCAGTTCGGTCTCGCCGTAGCGCCGAGCTTGCCACACTTCGTGCACCGCATGCGCGGCCCAAACGACGGCACCGGCACGTCATCGGGCCAAGCGTCGACGTTGACCTCGCTATGGTAGCCGCAGAAGCCGCAGGTAACGAACAGCCGCGCACTGCACAACTCGGAACACGCTGCTGCGGCCTGCGTTGGATTCCGGTGTGAGATGATCGAGTAGGCTCCCCTTACGCGGCCCCGGCCCAACTGGTCCGCGATTGCTTCCCCGGAGGGCTGGGGCCTCAAAATTGATTATGGTCCCCAAACCGGTTCCGGTCCGTCGTGGACGGCATAGGTTCCGCCGCGTTAGGAGCCAACTTGGGCCGGCCGTCACTGTGACGGCCGGTTTTTTGTTGCTCCGCGTGGTTGCGGCGCACTAGGTCTAGCCGGTGGAGCGGCTGTTCGTAGGCCGCTGCCCCATACATTCGCGTACATATTCGGCGTGTCCGGCCTGTCCGTGTGGCAGTCCCAAATCGAGAGCCTTTTGTTCGCACGCCTCGAAGTTGTTGACGGTCGGCGCGAGCGGCTTTTTCTTCGTTTCTGCAGACGCTGGAATGCTGACCGCAAATGCAAGCAGGCCAGCCATTGCAAATGCCCCGATGCGCATAACCCCACCTCCTTTTGAAATACGCCCCCATTTCATGTAGATCAGCGGCTGTTAGGTAAATCAACACCCGTCTTTCCCCACCAGCTTGATCCCTCCGTGAGGTTGGATTGGGAGCGAGCCGCTCGCCCCTCGCCACGTTGAACGTACTTACCTTGCGGCCAATACTGACGGGCATGTCCCGCAAGCCGCAACAACCGCCACCGCCGACAAAGACCAAGTGGCACGTCTTCAAGCTCGCCGCGAAGCGCCAATGGGTCGGCGAAATCGAGGCGGTTGACGAACGCGAGGCCATTGAGATAGCGGCGAAGGAATTCAAACAGCCGGCAAAGAAGCTAATGGCGGTGCAGCGCCGTGACCAAAGGGTCTAAGTCCGCGGCCTAAAGGTCTAAGTAGGTGCGGGAGACCGCCCCTTGATTTCGTTCCCTGCCTGTTCTTAGCTTGGAAATATGGCCAGGGATGACGACCGATCCGTCCCATGACGCTCGGCAACATGCGCCAGAACGGCGTTGGGCAAGTGGGCAGGCGGGCGCGATCAACCTTCGATCGCCCTGCGGCCGGCGTCCGTAATTCTCACGTAGATGACCTCAATCGTTCTGCCGCCGACTCGTAGGGGCATGCGGTACCGCAGCGCGAGTCCAGCACGGATAAGGCCGGCCGTCATCCCGCGGCTGAATCCGTGACCAACTCGCAGCAAATCCTCGTTGACGCCGAACGGATTGTTGGCGAGCAGCTCCAGCGCGCGCCGAGCTTTAGGGCTGAGACGACTTTTTCGAGGGGGCGTCGCCATGTGTACGGCCAAGCTTGCGTGCAGTTCGTTCGGCATCACGGACCGCTCCGCAAACGAGATAGTGCCGAGCAATCGGCAAAAGGTTCGATCAGGCGGGAGATAGGACCAGGATCACATCCGAGGCCCCGGCCCTACGGGCCGGCTAGCCGCAGGAAGGGCCGGGGCTGCGTGAGGCTCTGCGTCTGGACAGCCTCCACGCGGAGAGCCAACGCCGACCGCAGCGGCGCGTTCCTGGGCCGGCCGATTACGATCAGTATGACCCACGGCAAAAGCCCCGCCGGTGAGCGCGGCGTCATTCCGGGTTGCCGTTCGCCAGGACCCGATAGTCACATGGCCGTAGATGGGTTGGGCCGCCCTTGGCTGGAAGTGGGAAAACTGCCCTCTACCATCGACGCTTGGCTTGCTGCTCTTCGTGAAGAGACGCGACGATCGCGCATCGCACGCGGCGCTGATCCGGAGACAGGGCTTAAGGTGGTGGTGGCGCTCCGCTCCGATCTCACCCCGGAGCAGCGAGCGGAAGCGGTGCAGATTGGACGAATTGGATTTGCCTCAGCGGGCGCAAGGCGGAAGGCGGCCTAGGCGCGTGACCTATCCCGGGGCTGCGCTCGATCAACCTTCGAGCGCACTCCGGCCCGCATCACTGATCATGATGCGGGCCACCTCTATCGTCGTGCGGTCGGAAGCCGCGATTATCTCGCGCCGTGCCGTTGCGAGGCCTTCGTCGACGAGACCGGCAATCATGTCTCTGTCGAATTCATAGGCGTGCACGAGGAGGTCTTCTATGACGCCGTATGGAGTGTTGGCGAGCAGCGCCAGTGCACGGCGCTGTTCCCTACTGAGGCCCGGTTCTCGTGGGGACGCCGCCATGCGTCCGGAGGTACCTGAGTCGTTGACCGGCGATTGTCGCGTGGCCGACAAAGGGGTCAAAAATAGGAGCGAACGTGCAATTTCTTCGTCGACGGCGTCGAGAAGCAGGCACTTCAGAGGCATGCAAATGGATTTGCAGGCCGACATGATGAGTGCGGCGCGGGTTGCAAATCAAGGCATAATCGGAATTCTATTTGACTGACCGCCTAGCATATGTCCAATTTGTGACCGGGGGGTGAGGGTTAAACGGCTGGGACGCAAACGGCCATGCCAATTAATCCCTTCACAGCACAAGGCGCGTTTGAGCCTGAAGCAACTGCGGCGATGGGTGAAGCTTTTGACGCTGCGTGCAAGGAGCTTCATTGCACTAGGCCCCTTGAGGGGGTGCGCGAATTCATCGCCGCACTCATTGTTGCAGCTGCAAGGCGGGGTGAGCTTGATCCGGCTCGCTTACGGATGGCGGCGTCGGTAGGGTTCGCAATAGCGCAACGTCGCCCGCCGCGGCGCGCTTCCAATACTGCCAGAGCAGCCTCGTAATCCGCATCGGGCGCTCGATCAACCTTCGTGCGCCCTCCGGCCGGCGATCCTGACGGGGCATTGCGGCCTGCGTCGGGTTCCCGGCCATCCGGGATAGGGTTAACCGTGTGGCGGCGAAGTTGCCCGCAAGCTTCGCGCTCGGCTGTGGCCTCGACCTCAAGCGCTGAGGGCACAATAAAGGCCGGGGCCGCGCGCGGCGACATGCCCACAACACCGCGCGCGCCCGGACAGTACGGGGCGCTTGTAACGGCCTGACGACTTTGATTCTGCCTCTAGGCGAGTAGGTAGGGTGTGATCACAGGGCGAGCGCCCGGCTGCGCCGAACGCCTCGCTTTGTCCAAGACATCGCCGCGCTGGTCCGGTTCAAGTTTCTGCAACTGTCCTGTGGCCATGACCGAGCTTGCGACATCGAATTCACCGCACATTGGGCAAATAATAGTCACGCCGGCGATTGTCGTCCAAATTTGTTCTGCAATAGCACCGCAGATGGGGCAGTCCATGTTTTGGCTCGCTGGTTGCGAAGGCCTCCCCGCGCCGAGATCAACCTACTACCGGGCGTGGTCTGCTTCTGCACGCGGTCCGACATTTACACGCCGGTGGTGAGGGGATTAAGAGGTTGCGGGGATATGCTGCGGGGGGTAGCGGCCATGCCAATTCGTCCATTCATACGATCTGGAGCGTTCGAACCTGAGGCGATTGCGGTGATGAGTGAAGCTTTCGAGGCTGCCTGCAAAGAGCTTGACCAGGCTGGCCAGCCTAAGGTGGCGCGCGAAGTCATCGCCGGACGAACTATTGCAGCCGCAAAATTCGGTGAGCGGGACCCAGCTCGCTTGCTGGCAGCCGCGCTTGTTCGGCCGTGAGGCGGACGGGACTAGCCGTCACATCTCCGGCAGTATAGCCTTAAGCACCGCCCGGCCGCGCATCGTAAGCGCCAGCCGATCGAACGGATGATCCACGATTAGGCCCTTCTCAATCATGTTGATTACGGCCTCGCCCGGGACGCCGGCTTTCTGCCAGTCGGTGCCGCTGGCGACGCAGAACAGCAGGACGCGCTGGCGAGCCGTGAGGTCGGATGCGGTCGGGTCTTGTGTGGGGCGTTTGCATCGCTGACAAAGACGAAGGGCGACGGTGGGCTTTCACGCTGCAGGCGGCGCAGCGCTCGCAGCTCGTCGCCCTGGAGGGGATGCGTGCTGGGGGTGCCGTTCTTGACCCGGCGCACGTGGAGCACTGCCCCATTGAAGTCGACTTGGTCCCAGCGCAGGTCGCAGACTTCGGCCGCCCGGAGCCCGTGGCGGAAGGCGACCAGGATCATGGTCGCGTCCCGGTGGCCATATCGATTGGCCTTGGCGGCCTCGATCAGCGTTTCGACCTCGCCTGGCGTCAGGTGCTCACGGGTGCGAGGCTCCACATTCGATCGCCGTGTCGGCGCAACTGTTCGGAAAACTTCAGTTGGTGCGATCAGCTGGAGTGCAGAATTTGTCAATGAAATCCCCCTGCCCGCGAGGCAACCGTTCGTAGTTTATCCATTAACCGACAAGTTTCTTGAGGGGGTGATTGAATGGGTGATGACGTGGTCGAATTTCCAAGAGGCCGCGCCAAGGTGTTCACGGAGGACGAGGCACTCGCCTATTTACATTGCGAAAGGCGACATTTGGCGGCCCTTGCGCGGAAGGGATTTCTTAGATTGTTGGCTCGGGTCTTGCCGAAGAGGCAACCGCCGGCCCCATCACTGTTTGGGAAGTCGGGGATCCGTCGCAGGCGATAAGCTAAGTCGCTCTCAAAATTCACCCGCGGAACACCAAGTTCCTACAATTCGGAGGACAGCCTAATATGAAAACGCCAATCGCTCCCACAAGCCCTTGCCAGGAAACGTCAGTTAACGAAACCGTCGCCTCACGACGCACTTACCACTGGCGGACATTGGCCGGCAGGGTGTGGACTTCCGTCCATGACGATGTTGCGTTGCCACCCTTGGCCCTGACCCACGTCGTAGAAGATTGAGATGTCGCCTGGCGTCTGCACGATCCGGCGAAAGCTGCCGGTCAGCCCGCCAAACTCGGGCAGCCCGCCGGTCAGGCAGCGCTCCGGCGCCGAACTATTCTCGGTGCCAAGGCATAGCCCTAATGCCCGCGAAGCAGGCGCCGCAAGATCGGTGAGTTCTGTCGTCATTCCTTGATCGCGACGAGATCGCCCGCAGCGATGAGCCGACGAAGTGCTGCGATGTCGTTAGCAATCACCTCAATGAGTGTCAGCAGAGCGTTCCGGTTATCCTGCATCGCCGTGCGGCGCGCCCACCCGAGCCGCCGAATGAGCGCCGGTAAATGTTCCGGGTCGTGCTTACCAGCCTCCACCGCCTCACGGAAATCTGGCTGGCTCACTACCCAGCGCTCCACGGTCCTTGGGCTCACATCGAAAAAACTCGCCAAATCCACGCCGGTTGCGCCGAGCGCGACCAACTTGCGCGCCTGCGCGGAGTATTCAGACCTGTATGCGGTGGGCTGGCCAGGTCCTCGGGGAGGGGGCAATTTCGTGTCCTTCATTGGCGTAAAATCCGATTAGATGTGACAGATGGTGCTAATTCTAATGCGGCTCGGCGCCGCCTGTCACGACAACCTCGCGCTCTCGCCTCCGCGCGCTCCACGAGCGATCGTGCTTCCCGCCAACTAAAGGCTACGGGGCGCTGAACCGGGCCGCGGTGCGACCACTTTCTGGTTATCGGCGCTCGGGGAGTTGATGGCGGCGGGCGAGGACGATGCGCCGATGTCGTACTACGTAGGGGATGCGAAGCGTTGGGGAATACGCGACGGCGGAACAGATTCGCCAGATCCTCATGCATAGAAGCTCCAGACGTTGGCAGCGGTCCCCAAAGGCGGACCCTGCACAAGCGCAGTTAACGCTGCTGCTCTAGAATTTCAGGATCGTCCGCGCGCCGATGACCGTAGCATTCGGGATCGGCGAGATGCCCGGGGCGAGCGGATTGGGTACGTGACCGCCGGGGTGGATGATATATTGGAGATCCGGCTGCAGCGACCAGTCCTGCGCTAATTGCACTTGATAGGTCAGCTCGATCGCCGCCTCATAGTCGCGGATCGGCATCGGCGTGCCGGTGAGCGTCACCAGGTCGCGATCGCTCGCGGCCGCCTGCGGCGAAATGCGGCCGAACGCGAAGCCGATACCCACGGTATCGTCCGGCCGTGACGCGATGGGGCCCTTGAAGGTGAGACCGGTGTCGAAATAGAGATTGATCAGATTGCGGTCGCTCGGTGCCGCCGATGCGCGCAGGAAAAAGTTCAAGGCGCGATCGCTGCTGCTGCCGTCGGTCCGCCACAGCATCTGGTCGATCACCCCATACACGGCGAAGTTGCCGGCATGCTGCAGCGGATTGGCGCTCGATGCAGCAAGCAAGCCACTTTGCGCGTTGAAGCGCTGATCAGCGAATGAGCCGGTGTGAACCCAGGCGCCGAGCTTCACCGTGCCGGGCAGACCCGAAGCCGTCGATCGTGCCGCCGAAGATCGCTGGACCGATGTCCGCACGCGAGAGCCTTCCTGGTGAGGATTTTCCACTGAGGCGCCCGGCTGGTCCTGATTGTAGGCATAGGCCAGCTCGGCCATCAGAACCGGAGGATCGTTCACCCGGAAAGCGAGCCCGAATGGATCTCGAGCTACCGGATTGTCAAGACCGGGACCGGTCGGATCGCCGTTGAAGATCGCCGCCATGACGGTGAGCTGACCGCTCGGCGCGAATTTCAGCCGAGCCCCCGGAGTGGCTTCCGGATAAGCCGGACCGCCGCTCGGAAGATCCTGCGCCGGGAGTGCCGGCCAGCCGAAGGTTGAGTTGACGAACAGATTGGCATTTTGGCTGACCAGGAACTCCTGCGCCGCGGTGATCTGACCGAGGCGCAAATTCGTATTGCTGCCAAGTTTCTGCTCGATCCAAAGATTGAACAAGCGGGAGGAGGCCGGCGCCTCGATGCCGCTCACCACCATCAGATTTTCGAGGTTGTTGGTGCTCAGGCCGGATCCGTGGATCTGATGAATGCTGGCGTGAAACGCCGCGCCGGACCAGCCCACAAGCTTTTCAAAATCGGCATCGACGACGGTCCCGAAACGTCCCGAGTAGCCTATTCCCTGCTTCGCGCCGCCCGATAGGTTTCCGAGTGCGTCACCATAATACGTGAAGGTGAACTGCAGGCCCGCCTGCTCCAGCCGCGAGCGAAAGCCCCCCGGGTCGGTGATCTGCTTCCAGGCGTCGAAGAACGAAGGCTGCGCCTGCCTCGACGCGGAACCTTCCCCGTTCGGGCCGTCGCTCGCCCAAGCGGCCGGACCTCCAACGAGCGCGCATGCGGAAAATGTGACGATCCGCCAAGCTACCCCATCACGGTACACGGCCACCCCATCCGCGCATGTCACTGCTTCCGGCTAGCAGCAAATTTGTTAGCAAAGTTAGAGGGCTTCGAGTCGCCGTGCAACGAAACACGCCATGGCGTGTGTCAAATTTCAGAGAACTCCCACGCACCAGACGCGCGGTGTCAATTTTGGTGATTTGGCTATGTGCCTCGGGTGTCGGAAGGGGCGAAACCGCGTTTGCGCACATTCATCGCCCCGGCAACATGGAAAGCAGAACCGTGTCGCGCCGCCAGAAGTGATGATAGAGCGCGGCAGTTGCGTGGAGGCCCGCGAGCCACATCAGCGCATCGCCGAGCCAACCGTGGATGTCGCCCAGCGCAAGGCCGAGCTGCGGCGATTGCGCAAGCCAGGGCTGAATGTTACCCACGGCAAGCAGCGTGAGAGGGTGGCCTTCGAGCCACGCGCCGACAATGGCTGTGACCGGCACCAGGACGAGCAGCGCATAAAGTGCCCATTGCCCGAGCTTGGCGCCGACCTCCATCCAGGCTGGCATTTCCGGGCTCTTCCGCGAGGGAAAGATTGTCCGCCAACACAGGCGCACAAGTGTCAGCGCAAACACGCTCACGCCGAGCAACTCGTGCGACCCGCGGCTGAAATCATTAAGGGCCGAATAGACGCGCGTCTCCGGGCCACCGACGCTCACGATGTAAGCGACAACCACGAGCAGCGCCGTGAGCCAGTGAAAGAGCCGCGCGGTAGCGATGTAGCGCTCCACAGCAGTGAACGGATGACGGGCGTGCATTCTAGCGTCCTATGCCGGTCTCGGCATGATCATCGCGAGTCGGTCCGGCGCCTGTTGCCGCACCCCGGGGCGGAGCGTCAATTGCGCGGCTGCTGAGAAGGCGCGCGCTCGCATAAGCAACGTCACGATCAACCCAGCGATGCCCGATGCGGCCAAGATCATGGCGACGATAATGAATTGATAGATGCCTGCGTAGATCGGACTGGCGCCCGACACCATCATGCCGGCCATTACGCCAGGTATCCAGACCAAGCCGAGCGACTTCAGCATA
>WNFR01005957.1_pt1 | contig 12875 bp, 6 predicted proteins | sample 5400221 | NCBI WGS metagenome assembly WNFR01 (sample SAMN13153357, study PRJNA577476) | soil metagenome | isolation source: 40 cm soil under Madrone tree | place: USA:California | collected 2016-06-14
CTCAACTTGCCGACCAGCGCTCCCACGCCGTCAAGCTAGCCGTTTCGAGCGAAGGCATCGAGATTTCCGCTTCGAGCCCGGAATACGGCGAAGCCAAAGAAACCATCGAGAAGGAATTCAAGGGCGAGCCGATCGCCATTGGCTTTAATTCCAGCTACATGCTGGACTTCCTGGGCGCCGCCGCCGATGGCCCGATCAGCATCGAGTTGAAGGACGAACAGTCCGCCGGGCAGATGCGTCCGCTGGCCGACGAGTCTTACCGCTACCGCTACATCATCATGCCCATGCGTATCTGAATTTGCGCGCGCGCCAGGGAAGCGAAAACGCCAGCTGGTTTTCTTCCGATTTCATGTTCCAACTATCGTCCAAGGAACTGCAGGCGCAAGGTGGCCGCCGCTACGCTCCGTACGCTTTCACGGAGCAGGGCATCGCCATGCTTTCCAGCGTGCTGCGTGCGCGCGCCGTGCAAAGTGAACGTCGCGGTCATGCGAAGCTTTGTCCGGCTTCGCGAAATGCTCACGACTCGCCAAGAGTTGCGCCGAAAAATTGACGCGATAGAAAACAGATTTCAGACGATTTTTGACGCCATTCGGCGGATGTTGGAAGCGCCTATTCCCGCGAAAAGCCGATCGGATTTCACGCCAGAATTGACTTCCCCTCGAAGTCCGCTAAATCCGGAATGACACCTCTAAATAGCACAAAATAAATAGCTTACAGAGCGATTTTCTTCACGTTCCGGCTTGAGAATGCCCCCTCGAATCAGTTATACTGAATGTGTTGTCGATTCGTTTCCAGATTCCTCCAATCGACACGTCCGCCAGGTAAATGGGACCCAGGAATTGGGCTTCGCGCCAGAAGCTTAGGGTCGCTGACCTGGAGAAACATGAGTCTTCGCCACGTCTCGCTGCGCGAGATGGGATGGAGCAGGAACCCTACGAGTTTCGGATTCGCTGGGCGAAACCGGGATCACAGGGTGAGGCGACGTACGGATCATTCCGCAAGCACGCCTTCCTTGCTTCACAGAAAATGAATTTTAAGCGCGGGCCGGTACTGCGGATTACGCGGAGTCTGTCCAACGCCGCAGGTGCACGCGAGAAGTTGCTGGGCCAGGAGAAAAAATGGGCGACAAAGAAAACGTGGGCGGCACGCCGCAAGGCGGCCACAAGTACGACGCACAGTCCATCAAAGTCCTCGAGGGGCTGGAAGCGGTGCGCTTGCGGCCGGCAATGTACATCGGCGGAACAGGCGAGCTGGGACTGCATCACCTGGTATGGGAGCTCGTCGACAACTCCGTGGACGAAGCGATGGCCGGCTACGCGGATGACATTAAAGTAACCGTTCACACCGACGACTCGGTAACGGTGGAAGACAACGGGCGCGGCATCCCCGTGGATATGCACAAGACAGAGAAGAAGCCGGCAGCAGAAGTGGTGATGACCGTGCTGCATGCAGGCGGCAAGTTCGACAGCGACACGTATAAAGTTTCGGGCGGATTGCACGGAGTGGGTGCGTCCGTTGTTAATGCGCTTTCGGACTGGCTGGAGCTGGAGATTTCCCGCGACGGCTCCGTGTGGGAGCAGACCTACGAAAAAGGAAAGCCGACTTCCAAGCTGAAGCAAACCGGAAAAACGCGGAAGACCGGCACGAAGACCACATTTCACCCGGACCCATCGATTTTTGAGAAGGCGACATTCAGTTACGACATGCTGGCCCAGCGGCTGCGCGAGATGGCGTTCTTGAACAAAGGGTTGAAGATTACCCTGACGGACGAGCGGACGGAAAAGACAGCGGAGTTCCGGTTCACGGGCGGAATCGCGGAGTTTGTGAAGCATTTGAACCGCGGCAAAGAAACGCTCCACGATTCACCGATTTATATGGAGGGCAAGCGCGGCAACGTGGAGATTGAAATCGCACTGCAGTACAACGACTCGTACGGCGAAAACATATTTGCGTATGCAAACGCCATCAACACCGTGGACGGCGGGACGCATCTTTCCGGGTTTCGCTCTTCACTGACGCGCTCGATCAACAATTTCGCTTCTTCGGCGGGAATGCTCAAGGAGCAGAAAGACGAAGTGACCATCACCGGAGACGATGTGCGCGAGGGGCTGGTGGCCGTGGTCAGCGTACGACTGCCGCAGCCGCAATTTGAAGGGCAGACCAAAGGCAAGCTGAACAGCGACATCAAGGGCGACGTCGAGCAGATCGTTAACGAGCGGCTGGGCGAATGGTTCGACAAGCATTCCACCGTGGCGCGTCGCATCATTGGCAAGTGTATTGACGCGGCGCGCGCGCGCGAAGCGGCCCGCAAGGCGCGCGAATTGACGCGCCGCAAATCCGCGATGGATTCCAGCGGCTTGCCAGGGAAACTCGCGGATTGCCAGGAACGCGATCCGGCGCGGTGCGAACTATTTGTCGTCGAGGGCGAATCGGCGGGCGGCTCGGCGAAGATGGGCCGTGACCGCAAGTACCAGGCGATCCTGCCACTCAAAGGCAAGATCCTTAACGTCGAAAAAGCGCGTTACGACAAGATGCTGGGGCACGAAGAAATCCGCGCCATCATCACCGCGCTGGGCACCGGTATCGGCAAAGACGATTTCGACGCCGGCAAACTGCGCTACCACAAAATCATTTTGATGACCGACGCGGACGTGGACGGCAGCCACATCCGCACACTGCTGCTGACGTTTTTCTTCCGGCACATGAAGGAATTGATCGATCGCGGGCACATCTACATCGCCCAGCCGCCGCTCTACCGCGTCAAGCGCGGCAAGACAGAAAAATATATCCGCGATGACCGCGATTTCGCACGCGAGCTGATGAAGCGCGCCACGGAAGACCACGTGGTGAAAGCCAAGGAAGGCGTGAATCTCGAGGGCACGCGGCTTACCTCCTTCCTGTTGAACGTGCAGGAGTACGAAGCGGCGGCGGCAAAACTTGGCCGCAGGCTGCGCGAAAATGCGCTCGTCGAGTTGCTGGTGGAGAGCGGCCTGGAGAAAAAAACGGATTTCGAGGACAAGAAAGCCCTTGAGAAACTTTTGAAGCAACTGGAAAAGACCAAGCTGAAACTCGAAGGCAAGATTATTTTTGACGAGGAACACAGCCTGTACGAAATCCAGTTTGGCCCGCCGCACAGCCAGAAGATCAATTGGGCGGTGGCGTCGACGGCGGAATACAAGCGCCTGCGCGGGCTGGCCAAGCAAATCGAGGAATTCAACCATCCGCCGTTCACGGTAACGCGTAATGGCGACAAGGTGACGAAGGAAAAAGTGACAGACGTTCTCAATTACGTGGTTGAGGACGCCAAGAAGGATTTCACCATCACGCGATTCAAAGGGCTGGGCGAAATGAACGCCGAGCAACTCTGGGATACCACCATGAACGCGGACACGCGCACGCTGCTGCAGGTGAAGCTGGAGGACGCCGTTGCGGCGGAAGATATTTTCACGACGCTGATGGGTGAAAACGTCGAAGCGCGGCGCAAGTTTATCGAAGATAACGCCTTGGAAGTCGTGAATCTGGATATTTAGGGCGTGCCGGTTGATTCCAAAGCTGACGGGGGCTCCATCCGCAGCGCGATTCGCTGGGGACTGCTTTTGGCGGCGGTGGCCACATTGGGATTCCGTCTTCCGCGGTTGGTGAATGAATTTCGCGCCTGGCGCGGAGCGGTGCGACTTGGCGACGCATCAGCAGCCGAGAGCTGGCGGATTTTCCTGGTCGCCGACGCGATCGGGCTTTTGATCGTGGCGGCATTCGGTGTGGTAATTTTTTTCGTGTTGCGGCCGCGCAGCAAGAGCCAGCCATGATTTACCAGTTGGGATGGACGACGCTGCCAGGGTTGCGGGGGTTGAGTTGCAGCGAATTTCGCGCAACGCCAACGGAAACGCCAGACAACGAGCGTGGCGTGGCAGTTGAGTTTGCCGGCGATGCCGAACGCGATGTGTTCTTGCGGCAACTGGAAGAGCAATTTGCGGCGCGGCGGTTTACAAATTCGGCGGATGCGTTCGACACCGTGAAAGCATACGTGATCGAGCAGGCCGCGAAGCGTTAAAGCATTGCTTGTAGGAGCGCAGCGTGCCGCGCCCCTACGGAAGAGAATTTCAGCACCAGCGAGGGGAAATGGCGGACGAGACAAACACATCAGTACTGCTTCCGATCGATATCGAAGCAGAAATGAGGAAGTCGTACCTCGATTACGCGATGAGCGTGATCATCGCGCGCGCGCTTCCCGACGTGCGCGACGGCTTGAAGCCCGTGCAGCGGCGCATCCTGGTGGCCATGAACGATCTCGGCCTGGCTTCCAACCGCGGCTACCGCAAGTGCGCCAAGATTTGCGGCGACACTTCCGGCAACTATCACCCGCACGGCGAAGCGGTGATCTATCCAGCGATGGTGCGCATGGCCCAAGACTTCAACTTGCGCTACATGCTGGTCGACGGCCAGGGAAACTTCGGCTCTGTGGACGGCGATCCGCCGGCGGCCATGCGGTACACCGAAGCGCGGCTGGCGAAAATCTCGGAAGACATTCTCGCCGACCTCGAAAAGGAAACCGTCGATTTCATTCCCAACTTCGATCAGACCCGCGAAGAGCCGGTGGTTCTGCCTTCGCGGATCCCGAATCTGCTCGTCAATGGGGCGAGTGGCATCGCCGTGGGCATGGCCACGAACATTCCTCCGCACAATTTGCGCGAGATCGTGGACGCCGCGATTTTGCTGATCGAAAAACCCGACACGACGCTCAAAGAAATCATGAAAATTGTGCCCGGGCCGGATTTTCCAACCGGGGCATACATTGCCGGCCGCGAGGGCATCGAAGCCGCTTACAAAACAGGCCGCGGCAGCTTCACCATGCGCGCCAAAGCCGCCATCGAAGAAACTACCAAAGACCGCGAGAGCATCATCATCACCGAAATCCCGTATCAGGTGAACAAAGCGCGGCTGATCGAGCGCATCGCCGAACTCGTGCAGTCCAAAAAGATCGAAGGTATTTCCGATGTGCGCGATGAATCCTCGCGCGAAGGCATGCGCATCGTCATCGAGCTGAAGCGCGGCGAAGAATCGCAGCTCATCCTGAACAATCTGTTCAAGCACACGCAGATGCAGGAATCCTTCGGCATGATCCTGCTCTCCATCGTTGGCGGGCAGCCGCGCGAACTGGGCTTGATCGCGATGATCAAGCTCTTTATCGAGCACCGCATCGATGTGATCCGCCGCCGGACGATTTTCGAGCTAAAGAAAGCCGAGCAGCGCGAGCACATCTTGCTCGGGTATCAGATTGCACTCGATCACCTCGACAACGTGATCCGCATCATTCGTGGTTCTACAAGCCGCGTCGAAGCCAAGGAAAACCTGTTCAAGTATTTCAGCGAACAGGAAGTCACCATCACGGAAAACGGGAAGTCGAGAAAAATCGAGGGCGTGAAGCTGGACGGCCGCAAATACCGCTCGCAGGGCGCGCCGGAAATCGAAGCCGCTGGCCGCGGAACCGGGCTGGGTCTCAGTTACGCGCAGATCGACGCCATCCTCGAACTGCAACTGCACCGCTTGACGCAACTCTCCATCGACGAAATTCTGAAGGAATTGAAGTCCATCCGGGAATTGATCGACGAGTTGCGCGAAATCCTGGCGAGCGACAAAAAACTCAAGCAAGTCATCGTCAGCGAGCTGCGCGAAGTGCACAAAGCATATGGCGACGATCGCCGCACTCTAATTGTCGACAAGGTGGACGAAATCAAGCTGGAAGACTTGATTGCCGACACGGAGATGCTGATTACCGTCAGCCACGCGGGCTACATCAAGCGCACGGCGGCCGATACGTACCGGCACCAGTCGCGCGGCGGCAAAGGCCGCATCGGCGCGCGGACCAAAGAAGAGGATTTCGTCGAGTATTTGTTCATCGCTTCGGCGCACAGCTACATTTTGCTGTTTACGTCGAAGGGCCGGGTTTACTGGCTGAAAGTGTATGAACTGCCGGAAGCCGCCGCGGCAACTCGCGGAAAAGCAATTTCCAGCCTGGTGAAATTCCAGGAAGATGAAAAACTCACCGCGCTCGTCGCGGCGCGCAACCTGGAAGAAGCGGGCCAGTTTGTTTTCATGGCCACGAAAAGCGGCACCGTGAAGAAATCCGCGCTGACGGAATTTTCCAATCCGCGCTCGACGGGCATCATCGCGCTCACTCTCGACGGCAAGGACGAGTTGATCGGCGCGAAGCTTACCGACGGCAAGAAAATGATTTTCCTGGCTAGCCACGAAGGCCAAGCCATCCTTTTCCGCGAGACGGAAGTGCGCCCGATGGGCCGCAATGCCGGTGGCGTGAACGGAATGGACCTCGACAAAGAGGACTATGTTGTGAGCATGGACGCGGTGCAGCCGGACTTCGGAATCATCGCGAAAGAACACAACACGACTACGCAAAACCTTGAAGAGCTGGAGAACGAGCAAATCAAGGACTCGCTGGTGACCCTGATGCTGACGGTGGCCGAGAAAGGCTTCGGCAAGCGCACCCCGCTCGCGGAATATCGCATCACGTCGCGGGGCGGTAAAGGCGTCGTGAATATGAAGACCACGGATCGCAACGGGTACGTCGTGGCCACGTTGCAAGTGACTGAAGAATCCGACGTCATGATCATCACGCACAACGGCAAAGTTATTCGCGTGCATGCGAATGAAATCCGCGAAGCTGGCCGCTCGACACAGGGCGTGCGCTTGTTGCGCCTCGATGACGACGACTCCGTCGCCGCCGCCGCCGTTCTTCAGGAAGAAAACGAAGAAGAGAAGAAGTAGCTCTATCGTCCCTAGCGTCGGCGACGCCAGCCCAGCCACAGTCCGGTCCTCTCGGTGCCCGCGCAAGTCCGATGGTAAGTTTTGGCTTTGCCATTCGTTTCTGAGCGCGCCAACGATTCAGTATTTCCCCCACATCGAGCACTCGCGCCACGTCGCTGGCCATACACAGCAACGGAGTTGGTGATAGAATCCTTCGCCTCATGAAAATTACACGACGATGCATTGCGTTTGTAATTTTGCTGGCGGCGCCGCTGCTGCTTTTTTCTTCGGCGCAAACTTCCGGCAAGGCTGCCGCCAAAGGCCAATACCTGGCCTACGTCGGAACTTATACTGCCAAGACGAGCAGCGAGGGCATTTACGCTTTTCGCTTCGACACGGCGACGGGACAACTCAGCTCGATCGGGATCGCGGCCGAAACGCCGGACCCCTCGTGGATAGTTGTGCACCCTAACGGAAAGTATGCCTACGCCGCGAACGAAGCGGGCAAAGCGAGCACCGTGAGCGCATTTGCTGTGGATGGCAAGAGCGGAAAACTTGCGCCGCTGAATCAGATGCCGGCTCTCGGCGAAGACCCGTGCTACTTGTCGTTCGATAAAGCCGGCAAGTTCCTGTTCGTCGCCAACTACACCTCTGGCAACGTCGTGGTATTTCCCATTGGCACCGATGGCAAGCTCGGCGCCTCCACTTCAAATGTCCGCGACGATGGCAAGCTCGGGCCGAAAAAAGAGCGCCAGGAAGCGCCGCACGCACACTGGATCGAGACGTCACCGGACAATCGCTTCGCGCTGGTTGCAGACCTTGGCTTGGATGAAGTGCTGGTCTACAAGTTCGATGCCGCGACCGGCATACTCACCCCGAATGAACCCGCGTTCGCGAAATTGAAAGCTGGATCTGGACCGCGGCACGCCGCGTTTTATCCGAATGGGAAATTTGTCTTTGCGGTGAACGAACTGAGCTCGACGGCGACGTCCTTCGCGTATGACGTGAAAAAAGGGGCGCTCAAGGAAATTGGAACGGCGTCGACGTTGCCCCCCGGATTCTCCGGACGGAACGACGTGGCCGAAACCACCGTGCACCCGAACGGAAAGTTTCTCTACGTATCCAACCGCGGAAATGACAGTATTGCGATTTTCTCCATCGATCTTGGAAACCGAACTCTTGCGCCCGTCGGGGGGATTCCCACGGGTGGCAAGGAGCCGCGGCATTTTGCGATCGATCCGAGCGGCAAATACTTGCTTGCGGAAAACCAGTTTTCGAACAACATCGTGGTTTTCAAGATTGATGCTGCGACGGGTGGCCTCACCCCCACCGGACAAGTGGTCGAAGTGCCTTCGCCCGTGGACTTAACATTCGTCGCCGCTGAGTAGCTCGCTGCGCTACAATCCGCCTTCGCATTCATGGCAATTAGGGAGAAACAAATGATGGATTCAACAAGCGTGCGTGGAGTCAGAATCGCAAGCTTCTTGCTGCTCGTCTTCATTTCCGCAGCGGGGACACTCGCGGCCAGTGACGAAACGGCTCCTGCCCGCGATCCGAAGCAAGCTGTCGACGAGGCGTACACCGCCAAAATCCAGAAGTACACCACGGCGCCGTACTTCACATCGCCACTCGTCAACTACCTCCCCGCGTCCAAGACCGTGCCGACTCCCGAAACGGTGCTTGGCGATGTCGCCGGCGCCCCAGGAGTCCTGCCCTACGCCGAAGATGTCTACAAATATATGCGCCTGCTGGAAAAGGCCAGCCCTCGCGTCAAAGTTTTTTCGATCGGCACGACGGAAGAGGGGCGCGAGATGATCGCCGTGGCCATCTCTTCGCCCGAGAATTTGAAAAACCTCGAAGAAAACCGGGCGCGGCTCACGAAACTGGCTGACCCGCGAACGATCAAACTGGATGATGCGGAAGCTGACAAACTCGTCGCTCAAGCCGTTCCCGTTTACTACATCACCGGAACCATCCATTCCCCGGAAACTGGCGCCCCCACCGCGCTGATGGAATTGGCATATCGCCTCTCCGTGGACGAGAGTCCATACATCCGTGAAATCCGCGACGGCATGATCACACTGATCACTCCGGTGGTCGAAGTAGACGGCCGCGACCGCATGGTCGACATCTACAAATGGCATCTCGCGCATCCCAAAGATTTCTATCCGCCGCTGATCTACTGGGGCAAATACGTCGCCCACGACAACAATCGCGACGCCATGGGCGTCACGCTCAAGCTCACAGAGAATGTCCTCAATACCTACGTCAAGTGGAAAGCCCAGGTACTGCACGATCTCCACGAGTCCGTGCCGTACCTCTATGACAATACGGTCGGCGATGGCCCGTACAATGCGTGGGTCGATCCGATTCTCACCGACGAATGGCAGATGATCGGCTCGCGCAACGTGGCGGACATGACCAAGTTCGGAATGCCCGGCGTCTTCACTCACGGAGACTTTGACACCTGGTCTCCCGGCTACTTGATGTTCATCGCCGCCATGCACAACGGCATCAGCCGCCTCTATGAGACTTTCGGCAACGGCGGCGCCGACACGCAAGAGCGCACGCTCGATCCCGAAGAGTATGCGCGCACGTGGTGGCGCCAGAATCCGCCTCTCCCCAAGGTGCTCTGGTCGCAGCGCGACAATAATAATTACGAGCAGACCGGTCTGCTCACCTCCCTCCACTATTTCAATGAGAACAAGCGCCTCTTCCTCAAGAATTTTTATTTGAAGGCCAAGCGCTCGGTGGCGAAGCCCTCTGCGGAAGGCCCGGCCGCCTACGTATTGCCCGCCGATGAGTCACGCCCCAGCCTGCAGGCGGAGCTGTTGCACGTATTGCAGAAGCAAGCGGTGGAAATTTCGCGCGCAAAGGCGGGCTTCACCGTCGCGCTGCCGGTCAAAAAAGAAAAACCCAAAAAAGACGGCAAGGATAAGAAAGATACCAAGGAGGCTGAGAAGGACAAAAAGCCGGAGCCCACTTCAAGAGACTTTCCCGCCGGCAGCTACATTGTCCGCATGGACCAGCCTTACGCGCGCATCGCCGATGCCTTGCTCGATCATCAATACTGGAGCCCGGATGATCCACAGAAAACTCCTTACGACGACACGGGCTGGACATTCGGCGAACTTTTTGGCGTACAAGTTGCTCGCGTCACCGATTTGAAGGTGCTCGATGTGGCGATGGAACGCGTCACGGAAATTCACGCACCTGGCGGCGTGAAAGGCGATGGCGCGGTCTTCGCGATCAACAACGCTGCCGAGCCTGCTCTCGCAACGCTCCGTTACAAACTCAAAGACGCTAACGTGGAGGCCGCAGAAGAGCCGTTCGAAAGCGGCGGAAAGAAATTCAACCGCGGCTCCTTCATCATTCGAAATGCGAACCGCGCCGACCTCGATCGCGCCGCGACGGAGGTGGGCCTGCAAGCCGTCGCAGTCGGAGCCGCTCCCAGCGTAAAGACTCATGCGATTCGCGCCGCGCGCGTGGCCTTCGTGCACACCTGGCTCAGCACGCAAACCGAGGGCTGGTGGCGGCTGGCGCTCGACGATCTGAAAATCCCCTACGACTACATCAGCACGCAGGCAATCGCCAAAATCGACGACCTCAACGCCAAGTACGACGTCATTCTCTTTCCACCAGTTGGCTTTTTCAGCAGCCCCACCGCCATCATCAACGGCATGCCCACGGCCTGGGGAAATCCTCTGCCGTGGAAAAACACGCCGGAAACGCCGAATCTCGCCGGCAAAAACGATTCGACGGATGACATGCGGCCCGGCCTCGGCTGGGATGGCTTCGCCAAACTGCAAACTTTCGTACAAAAGGGCGGTGTACTACTGACCGCGACGGACACTTCTCGCTTCGCCACGGAAATCGGCCTCGTCACTGGCGTCAGCGCACAAACGTCCGAACGCATGAAAATTGTCGGTTCCGTCGTCGGTACCAGGCTGGTAGACGGTGCCAGCCCCATCGCCTATGGTTACGAAGAAAAGGTCCCCGCCTACTGCGACAACGGTCCGATCTTTTCCCTTAGCAGCATCTCCGGTGCGCGCGGACGCCGCCGCCTCGGCAACGAATCCCGTTCCCGCCCCACCGGGCGTGGTACTGCGGACGAACCGGATTTCACCGTGGGCCGTCCCGGCGTCGAGGCTCCCGAAGAACCAACGTCGGAAACCTGGGAAGCACCGCCGGTCACCGACGAACAACGACGCAACGGTTTCCGCGTGATTCCTCCGGCCGACCGGGCACGCGTAATCTTCCGCTATGCCGATCAGAAAGACTTGCTCATTTCAGGTCTAGTTGCAGGCGGGAACGAGATAGCACAGCATCCCGCCGTTGTGGACGTGCCCTCCGGCAAAGGCCATGTGGTGCTCTTTTCGATCAATCCGGTCTATCGCGGTGAGACGCGGGGCACCTATTCCATGGTGCTCAACACTATTCTTAACTTTGACAGCTTGGACGCCGGCCGCAAACTCGCCGAGAAGTAGGCGCGTCGTCTAATTTGGAGGTCATGCAGGGCCCGCCTTCGTAGGCGGGCCGCTCATTCCTCGGTGCGATAGTTGAACCCACTGGCAGTTTTGGCCAATTGGAGTACAATCCCGCCCATTATGGCCAAGCGCAAAGCAAAGCGGGCAGCCCCGAGACGTTCCGCCAAGAAGCGGGCCTCACGCCGACCAAGCTCACGCAAGACCGAGAAGCTCCCAAAGGACGCCGTCACGCTCATCGTCATCCTGCGTGCCCGCGAAGGCCAGGAAACTCTACTGGAAGCCGAGCTGCGAGCCCTGGTCAGCCCCACGCGCAAAGAAGACGGCTGCCTTCGCTACGATTTGCACCGTTCCGCTGATACGCCGGGCGCGCTCCTCCTCCACGAAGTCTGGGCCACTCGCGATGCTCACACCGAGCACACCCATTCCGCGCACTTCCTGCGCTGGAACGCGCGCAAAGACGCGCTCCTAGCCTCCCGCGAGGCCAACTTCTGGAAGCAAGTGGTGTGATCGGATGCTTTCCGTCCCCATCCTGATTCTCCTCGTCTTGGTCTTGGCGTGGATCCTACCCCTCTTGTACACGCGCACAACAGAGTCCCTGAGGTCCAGGGGTGGCAGCGCGTCGGGCAGTACTAACGATCCCAGTAAAGTGTCGGCAGCACGGCGCAATTTTTTCTGGACACTTTTTCTTTCAATGGGTTGGTGCTTGCTGTCTCTTGCCGCGTACCAGAGATATTCTGGATTGGAACGCGGAATGAATGCGGTTATTAGTTTAATGTGGGTCATCGCTACTGTGCTGAGGTACCGCCGATGGCGCCAATTACGGCTAATCGTCGGCTCCTACGAACAGCCCGGCATTATTTCGAATCCCAGGAAGTAAAGCACCCTTCCTCGGTTACTTAACGACTGTGAGCTACGCAACTAAAATCCTCATTTTGACTTTCATGGGCGCCGTCCTCCTCGCCGCAACTTATCTTTACATTCAAGATTTGCTTTACATCAAGGTCACCGGTCGTCCTGCCTCTGATCGCGTACGCGAATGGAAAGCGAGGAGGTACCGCCCGTTAACCCGCCCTAGATACGTCGCATATTCTGTGGTTCTTGTACTAGCCACGCTGCTGTCTGCCTACGCGGCAGGCTGGAGTGGAGATTACAAGGGCCGGGGCAAGGTTTTTCCACTAGTTCGGATGCTTTATGCGGCTTGTTTGCTTTACTACCTGCGGAAGCGCTGGCGAAAGCAGCAATCAGATCTGGATGATCAGCCCTCCGGAGGTGCGAGGTAGTAGCCCGGCCGCGCTCGGACCTTCAAATTCTTAGCATCGTTGCGCAGGACATTCACTTTAATTTCATGGTAACCGGAAGCCTCCGAACCCGTCGGCGTGTAGCTGATCGTGTATTGCGAATGCAGCTCGCCGCCAATCTCATCAATGGCTTTCTCAATGGAGCGATCCTTGAAGGTGGCCAGATGCGCGCCTCCGGTGGCCGTGGCCGCAACTTCGAGGGCATGATCCTTGATCTTACTTTCAGCGTGCTGCACCGCCCAGATGGCCAGAGCTAGATAGTCGATGTTGCCGTAGCGATTCTCTTCGCTGGTGGGCGTCTGCGCAGTGCCGGGCTGTGGCGGAAGCG
>WNFR01012367.1_pt1 | contig 12875 bp, 11 predicted proteins | sample 5400221 | NCBI WGS metagenome assembly WNFR01 (sample SAMN13153357, study PRJNA577476) | soil metagenome | isolation source: 40 cm soil under Madrone tree | place: USA:California | collected 2016-06-14
CGCGCGGCTTCTTGACATAAAGCACCGGATCACCGCTGGAGTGAAACATCACACCCTGGAAGCGGCTGGGCAGAAACCCGCTGCTCCACTGGCGTGAAGCTATGGGCTGATCCTGGCCGCCGCCCACCGACACCAGCACTACGAACCCTGGCAGGTTCTCGCACTCACTGCCCAAACCGTAGAGCGTCCAGGACCCCATGCTGGGCCGGCCAGCCAGCGCCGTCCCGGAATTCAAGAAGGTATGGGCGGGATCATGGTTGATTTGCTCGGTGTGCATCGAGCGGATGATGCAGATGTCGTCGGCTATGCTGGAGATGTGAGGCAGGATGGTGCTGATTTCCTGGCCTGATTTCCCAACCTTCGCAAAGGGGAACTGCGGCGCAAAACAGTTTAACTTCGCGCCCTGGAGTTGCGCAATCTGTTGACCTTTGGTGAAAGATTCTGGCATCGGCTGACCGTGCAATTCCGTCAGCTTAGGTTTGGAATCGAAGGTTTCCAAATGAGACGGACCGCCAGCCATGCAAAGGAAGATTACCCGTTTGGCCTTCGGCGCGAAATGAAGCGGGTTGACGACTCCTCGCCACTTCTGGGCCTTTGGGTTTTTGTCTGCTGCAAAAATCGTCCGTGGGTTCAACATCGAGGCCAACGCGATGGAACCGATGCTGGTGGCGGTTCGGCTCAGAAAGGTCCGGCGGGTTTGTTGCAGCAACAATCGCTCTAATGGGTTCATGAGGCTCTCCTGGTTCAATATCGAGTGATGGTTTCGTGCAGGTTCAAAACGACCCTGGAAACGGAAGTCCATGCGGCCATTTCGGGCGCCTCCAGATCGGCCGGCACGGGCGCTTCACCGGCGCTGATGAGTTTTTCAGCGGCTATTTTGTCCTTGGTGTAGCGGGCGATTTGTTTCTGATAAAGATCGCTTAGGAGTTTAAGTTCCCGCGCGTTGGGTTTGCGGGCCAGCGCCCGGGCGAAGGTCCAGTCAATCCGTTGCTTCACATCCCCGCCGCCTTCGCGGAGGATGTGCTCGGCCAGGGATCGCGCGGCCTCCACATAGGTAGGGTCATTGAGCAAGGCCAGGGCTTGCAGGGGCGTATTGGAGTTTATCCTTTCTACCGCGCATTCTTCCCGACTGGCCGCATCAAAGGCCTGCAGACTGGGTTGCAAAAAGGTCCGGCACCAAAAAGTGTACAGGCCACGTCGATACAACGCTGCCCCCTGATCATTTGTATAGGTCCGCTTCGGAAAATTTAACTGGTCCCAATAACCGGCGGGTTGATAAGGTTTGACGCTTGGGCCGCCAACTTTCTCGACCAGCAATCCGCTGACGGCCAGCGCATTATCACGCACCATTTCGGCATCAAGACGAAAAGCGGATTGGCGGGCGAGCAACCGGTTGAAAGGATCGCGCTGGCGAAGGGTGTCATTGGCCTTGGATGTTTGGCGGTAAGTGCGGGACATGACCATGAGTTTCACCATATGTTTGATGTCCCAGGCGTGACGCGTGATGCGTGATGCGTGATGCGAATCTTCAGTTGTGCCTCCTTCGCCCATAAATTCGCACGCAAGCCAATCCAACAACTCGGGATGAGAGGGCCATTCGCCGCGGGAGCCAAAATCATCCAGGGTTTTTGAGATTCCCGTGCCGAAATAGAGTTTCCATAGCCGATTGACGAACACGCGCGCAGTCAAAGGATTGTCCAGCGAAACCAGCCATTTGGCGAGATCCAGACGCGTGGCTTGCTTCTGCTGGGTGGGGGCATCAACTTTCTCGCCTGATGCCGCGCGCGTTAGGAACCGCGGCACGGCCGGGGTGACGACCTCACCATCGTCTCTCATCCAATTGCCCCGAGGCAGGACTCGCATGACTCGAGGTTCCACCGCAACCGTCGCCAGGGTCGTGGGGACGGTTTTCATGAAATCCTCCTGTTGTTTCTTGATTGCTGCGAGTTGAGCGCGTGTCTCCTCAAGTTCCGGAGCGAGGATTCGATAATAGCGGGCGAGCTTAATCTTCTGCTTTTTCCCGCGTTCCTGCGCAGCGATCTTGAGAATCATCCTAATCTTTTCCGGCAATCCATCCCCCGCGTTGAAGTAAAAACCAGAGCCGCCCGTGGCATTGACGATCTTCATCAGCAGTTTATTTTCACCCGCCTGCAATTGGACGGTTACCTTGTCCTGATCGGCGGCGAGCGAGCGGGTAACTTTGTTCGTATGGACCGCCTTGCCATTGAGCCAAACCTTGATTCCGTCATCACTGCCCAGGGACAGCGTGAGCGGCTGCGCCGAATCAACCTGAATGGTACGAAAAACATAGTTTGCAGAATTGTCCCCGCCGCTGAGCTCGCCATGAAGCTTGCCATCCTCCCACGCCGGCTGGGGATTCCATTTCAGTTTGCCCTCCTGGTAACTTCTGGATAAATCGAGATCGGTTTCCGGCTCAAAGGACTTTTTGAAAACCGCCGAGAAACTGTCCGCCTTGAAAGGTCCGATGGAATGCCACATGCCGAACTGGGGTGGAGGTTGGTCGGCCACTTTCTGTTCCCATTTCAGTTGCCCCGCTTCCAGCTCTGGCGTGGAGGTGTCGAGTGCCTTCTGAAGACTAGCGACCTGGTCTTCCAGCTTCTTTATGTCCGCTGATTGCGATTCATCGGGAACTGGAATGCTCTCCGGCCTGCCAACGCCTTGCTCTTTGATATCGCCAAAAAAAGCTTCGAAACTGTAAAAGTCGCGAGTCAGGAACGGATCGAATTTGTGGTCGTGGCATTCGCAGCAACCCATGGTCGAACCCAGCCAGGCCGTTGAAGTTGTGCGCACGCGGTCGGCGGCGTATTTGGCGAGATATTCTTTGGCCTGCGAACCGCCTTCTTCGGTCGTGCGGTTGAGGCGATTGTAGGTCGAAGCGATCTTTTGCGCGCGAGTCGCGTGGGGGAGAAGGTCGCCGGCGATTTGTTCAATCGTGAATTGATCAAAAGGCATGTTCGTGTTGAAAGCCTCGATCACATAATCGCGATAAGGATACACACTGCGATAGTTGTCCGCATGAAACCCATCAGTGTCTGCATAGCGCACCGCATCAAGCCAATAAACAGCCATGCGCTCGCCAAATTGAGGTGAAGCTAATAGCCGATTTACGAGCTCTTCATAGGCGTGCGGTCTGTTGTCCCTGACGAACGCTTCAACCTCGGCCGCAGTGGGAGGGAGCCCCGTAAGATCGAAGCTCAAACGGCGGATCAGCGTGTGCTTGTCCGCTTCTTGAGAAGGGTGCAATGACTCGGCCTCCAGCCGCGACAGAATGAACTTATCAATCGGATTGGCCGGCCAGGAAGACTTGCCGGTGTTCGCAATAGTTGGCCGGACCGGACGGATATAGGCCCAATGCCCTTCCCATTTGGCCCCTTGCTCAATCCAGCGTTTGATCAGTGCGATTTGCCGAGGCGACAGCGTCTTGCCTGACCCGGACTTTGGCATCAGTTCATCTGGATCGGTCGATGTGATGCGGCGGTACATCTCGCTTTCGTCCGGCTTGCCCGGAACGATCGGCCGCCGATCTTTAATGGCCTCAAACAATCCATCATGGGTATCCAACCGCAGTTTGGCCTTTCGCTTATCTTTGTCTGGGCCATGACAACTGTAACAATTGTCGGAGAGAATCGGGCGGATATCGCGGTTGAAAGCGACTGGGCCAGCCAACGCAGCTCCGGCGTGCGCTGCTTGAATCACGAATGGCCGGGCGATGAGGCAGATGGTCATCGTCAAAAACGCGAGGGGCCGGAATTCAAAGCGCATTAATTTTGAAAATCTCAGCATACACTTCCGCCATCCGCTCGTAAAGCTCCGTGAACAAGCGCATGGATTACATGACATTCCTTGTAGGGAACGATTTCCCGCAGTATGCTAAGCCATGAGCAAGGCGTTTACTCGGGAAGACGATGCGCCCGAGCCGATAATCCCCCGGCGTGTGGCTGATCCTTTGCCGCCGGGCGCGCGCAACTATTTGACTCCGGACGGTGCGCGGCGTCTCCGGGCGGAACTGGATCGATTGGTCCAGATTGAGCGTCCGCAAGCCCTGGCTTCCTCCAATGCTACTTCCGCGCGTGAGCAGCTCCAAAACCTCGACCAGCGAATCGAGCATTTGCACCAGAGCTTGCAATCAGCGGTCGTCGTCGAACCGCCCGCGGGCGTCCAAGGGCACGTTCGATTTGGCGCGACGGTATCAGTGCGTGAACCCTCCGGCGACGAGTCGCGTTATCGGATTGTGGGGATTGACGAGGCGGACACAGACCGCGGATGGGTGAGCTGGCTTTCCCCGATTGCCAGGGCATTGATGAATGCCCGGCTTGGCCAGCGTGTGCGCCTGCGGCTGCCGTCCGGGGAGGAGGAACTGGAAGTCACGGGCATCGTTTACGAATAACATTTCTCCACGCCTATGACGTAGAAGAGGCGACTCGGTTTTCCGAGTCGCCGGTTCCTTCCACCCACACATCCTTGCTGTACCCAACACAATCTGCACCGATGGTAGGTCCAATTGCATTGGGGTCATTTGCGTAAATGCGGGCGTGACGAACCCTACCTGTGGAGCCCGCAAAATGTAGGACTGCGATAAACCGAAAGACCTTCGATGCCGCCAGATGCTGCCACGTCGCAAAGACTTCAAGTACTATCTCGACCGGATCGGATGTATCGATGCTCGCAGTGTGGCCGAGCCGAGCCGCTTCAGGCTATTTTGGCAAAGAATGTTGGATAAGTTTCCACCCGAGCCTCACGGCCAATCATTAAAGCCAATTCTCGCGCGTGATAGTCACCCCACATCGAGCTTTCTCCGTTGGGGACTCTTTGGCCTCGAGCAATATAATCCCAACCGTTGGGCCGGTGATAAACTGAATGCAGCAAAAGGCCCTGGTGGTTCCAATCCGTGGACAGATATGGCTCTTCAAAAACCGCGTTTGCGATCGTGAGCGCCGCCTGGCGATAACGTGTCCCGCGTTTCTCCTCGCCTTGGAGAACAAGACAATTTCCCAATCGTAGCAAACCTTGAGCAGCAATGACTGCTGCCGAACTATCCATTGGTTCCCATCGATTGAATGGGTCGGCTGGTTTGCTCAGGTAATCACCCAGCCGATGCAGGTTCGGCGCGCCGGTGTCCCAAATCGGAATGCCGTCGGCACAGGAGTTCTTAAGATAGAAGTCAGCGGTGATCGTGGCAGCGCGCAGGAAGACAGTTTCGGTACCGGAACCAAAAACCGAACGACGCGGCCGGCCGGCCTCACGATCCCGGAGAGCGCCAAAAAATTCCAACAGTTCGGCGTAACCGAGAATGGCCCAGGCCAATCCTCGGGTCCAGGTGCTGAAGGGCGAATAACCCTGCTGTGAGTTCGGACACCGGTAACTCCCGTCCTTAATATTGAAGATGCTTTCGTGTGCGGTGCGGCCGGGAACATCGTAAGCATCGCGCCCCTCTCCATAATAGATCGCGTAGCGAGCCGTCGTGTCGGCATGCTCGATAAGCCGTTGCAGCAGGGAGATTTTTTGATCCTGTTCGCCCATCAGCACATGCCCAAGCTGGTGCGACAAAGCGAGAGAACGCAGGGATCTAATGGTATCGATAAACAGCGAATGCGCCCCGTTAAATGAGTAAATGTAACCCTTCCCGCCTCCTATCTGCGTCCAACGGGCGGCCTGGATTGCGCCCGAGACCTTCAGTGCCAATTCATAAAAATCATTCTCGCGTTCGTTGAAAGGAATTCTTCCCTCCCGCATGAGCCGCCAAAGATTTCCGTATGTCGAAATATTGTTGAAACCATGATCGTGCACACCGACATGAGAGACATGTGTGGCCATTCGTTCGAAAATGCTCTTGCGGCCCATTTCCAGGAAACGTTGCTCTCCGGTGCCGTCGAATTGCAGCAACGAAGAGCCGAACTGAAATCCTTGCGTCCACTCAGTCCAGCCGCGCGAGCCGTATTTGCCTCTTATCGTGAAAACCGGGCTTCCTTTTTCGAAATTCCAGGCCTTCTCCAGGCTGAGTATTTTACCTGCCGAGACATCGAACAGCCTCTCGACCCGCGAACGGAGCTTTTGCGTTGTTACGGAATGGTCAATTCTCAGTGGCATTTTTATCAGCCCCAACCTCCGGCGCTTCCGGATTCACCTCCGGACCAAAATAGCGCAGGACCACCAGGGGCTCGGTCTCGCTGGTGTTTTCGAAAGTCACGCCCCCGTGTGCGCCATCTGCGGTGCAGAAATATTCATCCTCAGTCAGCTCAATAAAACGAATGAGCTTGGGCGAGTTTAACGGCTGGCCGTTGATTCGGCCGAGTCCTTGAACACAGATCAGTCCGTAAGCGCCATTGTCCGGGATTACACACTTCACACCCGGCTGGACTGTAAGTTCCTTGGCCGTGAAGTACTGCTTGCCGTTTACTTTTCCGTACACGATCCAGCGATCTACAAAACCTTCCTTGCTCGTATTACCGATCGGCACGGGCTCAAGATAATGGTTGTCCTTAAAGTTAGCGTCCACATTTGCTTCCCAGTCGAGCTGCGCGACGATGAAATCCAAGTCGCGGTGTTTGGCTTTGGGCATGTCCTTGACGAGCAAGTCCCAAGGCACATATCGGCCCTCGACCATGCTTTGATACATGCCGAATACATCGCTTCCCCATTGCGGTTCATAGGTACAAAGACTGCCGGGCGCGTGAAGGATGCATGGACCGACCAGCCAGCCAGTGCCGGGCTTCAAGCGATAAGCTTTCGACAGGTCCAGGATGCCATTGTCTCCTTTATTCCAATCTTCCAGGCATTGGCGCACCTGGGCTTTTGTCGTGCCTGGTTCAAGGCCGAAGAACGTGTAAGGAAAATTATTGCCGATGTTGTTCTGTTGGGGCGGAAAATAATAGCTCTCCGGTTTGCCTTCCCGGCCGACGAGTTTGGCCTGCTTCTCGCTTTGGTGCATGTGATGCGGAATCGGTCCCATGTTGTCGAAGAATTTCGAATAAACCGGCCAGCGGGCATACTTTTTCCAGAGCGGTGTGCCGACCAAAGTCGCGCCGCAATCCTCGACCGCCTTCCGCAAAGTGAAACGTTTGCCGCCAACCACACAATAGCTGAGACCTTCATCCGGTACACGGCCATCGTTGGCGGCCTCGGTGGTAGAGGCAAACCAGCGCTCGTCAATGCCACCTCGGTGCGCGCCATACGCGTAAGTATCATCCGGGTGCAGCTTGATTCGCAGTCCGGGCTGCAGAAAAGAGCGGGGCACCCACGCCGGCGCCAGCCGCAAAAGGCCGCCCGTGCGCGATAGCTCGGCTTCGACGAGGGACTTGGTATTGCCAGTGAGAGTCTTAAGTTGGTGAACGGTATTCATTAAAATGGGAGCAAACCGTTGCAAATTTTGCGGGTCATGGCAAGGGAGGATGCGTCGGGATTATTCCTCCCTCTCATAATAGGTCACTTTCTTCTGCCGAAAACTTGGACCGTCAGGCAGGTGCGGCGCCCACATGCCCCATTTGTCCGAGTCGGGAAAGTAATAGAAATCCGCCGCCGAGTTGTTCGCGATGACGTAATAGAGAAGATCTTCTTTGCCCGTGTTGATGATTTGGTGCGGTTCACCGGGCGGATTCAGCACACAATCGCCCGACTCCAGGTTGCGCGTGAGTTTGCCCGCGCGAATTTTTCCAGTCCCAGAGACTACCAAATAGAATTCCCACTCGGCAGCATGGTTGTGGAAGGGAAAGTTCTTTGCGCCAGATGGCAAGCGAACTAATTCGACTTCAAAGGGCGGCTCGCTTCGCAAGCTCGGTCCAGTGTTTGGAGCTTTGAATGCCATGGCGACATCGCGGAGGAACCGATGATAGTCACCCCTCGGGGATTTTCGTTCCCGCCATGGAATAGCCTTGATGTTGATTTTTTTCATAGGTGTTTCTTTAGCGCAAGCTTGCAAACGCTGCATAATCTGACAAGCACTCTCTGGTCGATCAGAATACGACGCATTCGCCTTTTCCTCATCTCAGTTTTATGCGAACGTCGCCGCCGGAAATTGGAACAAATGAAAGTCTCCGTCATTGTCCCAGCCTACAACGAAGAACGGCTGATCGGTCAGACGCTCGACCAATTAAGAAGGGCGATGACAGCGTTTGACCGCGCAGGATGGATCTCCGAGCTGATCGTTTGTGACAATAATTCCACCGATCGTACTGCTGAACTGGCCCGGCAGGCAGGTGCCTTTGTCGTCTTCGAACCGATTAATCAGATAGCTCGCGCCCGCAATTCTGGCGCCGCGGCCGCTATCGGCGACTGGCTCGTCTTCGTCGATGCTGACTCGCAACCGACCTTGAACTTGTTCGAGGAGGTGATCGACTCAATCCAGGGTGGCCGCTGCCTGGCAGGTGGTTGCACGATAAAACTCGACAATGAATCTCCAGTTGGCACCCGGTGTATCAAGGTTTGGAATTGGCTCAGCCGCAATTTCGGGCTGCTCGCAGGCTCATTTATTTTCTGTGAAGCCACGGCTTTTCGCAAAATTGGCGGCTTCAATCAGGAGCTATTCGCCAGTACCTCGGCCCGAAAATTTCATCTTTATACCTTTCGAGAGTATATGTCGTTTTTAGCCCGCACCCTGTTGAGCGGCGGCAGGACTTTGAAGAATCGAGCCTCCTGCGGCCATTGGTATGATGGCAGAAGATAGGCTTGGTGCTTAGTTGCAGAAAGTGCCGATCTGCGCCGCTCATCCTGTAGGCCGCGTGCCCTCACGCGGCGACTCACTACTTCAGCTTGGCCAGCGTTTCTTTGACCTTGTCGAAATTGGGCAGGTCTTTGGGCGTGGGAGTCTGCTCGCTGTACTGGACGACGCCATTCTTGTCGATCACGAAAGCGGCGCGGGCAGCCGTGTCCCCTACCCCGGCCAGCATCGGGAAAACCACGTCATACTTCTTAATCGTTTCCTTGTTGAGATCGCTGGCCAGCGTGAGGTTGATCTTTTCCTTTTGCGCCCAAGCCTCCTGAGCAAAGGGCGTATCCACGCTCAGCGCTATGACATCCGCGTTCAGTCCGGAATAAGAGTTCATATTGCCGGATAATTCGCACATTTCAGTCGTGCAAACGCCCGTGAAAGCGGCCGGAAAGAACAACAGCACGGTGTTCTTCTTGCCGAAATTATTGCTCAGCTTGACGTCCACCAGTCCGGAGGCTTGTTTGGACTTGAGGGTAAAGTCAGGAGCTTTGGAGCCGACAGGAATAGGCATATATCAATTATTAGTTAATGAGTTAAATCGCTAAACAGTTAAGTCGGTTTCTGGCTCATGTCAACTACAGTGCCTCCAGCACTTCCTTTGCATGTTCAGCCGGCTTTACGCTGGGCCAGATCTTCTTAATCCGGCCATCAGGGCCAATCAGAAACGTGATCCGATGCGTGCCCATGTACTTGCGGCCAAGGAAACTCTTCTGCCCCCAAACTCCGTAGGCTTCGACGATTTGCTTGTCTTCATCCGCAAGTAGTGTAAACGGCAGTTTGTACTTTTCTACGAACTTCGCGTGGGTCTTTGATGAATCTGTGCTGACGCCAAGAACAACCGTATCCTTCCGTTCGAAGGCGGAGAATTCATCGCGAAAGGCGCAGGCTTCCTTGGTGCAACCCGGCGTATCGTCCCGGGGATAAAAATAGAGCACGACATTTTTGCCTTTAAATTCGTTAAGCGATACGGAGCCGGCATCCGCTGTGGCCGCTTTAAAATCAGGGGCTTTGTCCCCTTCTTTCAATTTCAATTCGGGTGGTTTTGGCATAAGCAAACACGCGTAAATCGTGACAATCGTAATTATGTTTTATCTGGTGACTCAGCATTCTTGAGCCCTGAAATCGCGCCTTCGCCTTCGGATTTTGCGCTTGATGAAGGATGCGCGCTCAACTGTCGTACCCCATCCCAAACGTATAGTAACCCTGAACCGCCCGTGCAGATCGCAGCGCCCAAAGTCCATACAGTGAGCCATCTCGTATTCCACTTCAATAAAATCCAGAGCACCACCGCCATCTGCAGCACGGTGGCAATCTTCCCAGGAATACGAGGTTTAACAGTGACTTTGCCAATCGTGATTTGAATCACCACCAGGCCCACCAAAATCAGAATATCGCGCCCTATGATCGTACAGGTGAGCCACAAAGGGACTGTATCGAAATAACGCCAGGGGATGCTCAGTAAGACAATGCCAGACACCAGTAACAGCTTGTCGGCCAATGGATCCAGAATCGCTCCCAGCTCGCTGCGCTGGTTGTATCTGCGCGCAATATAGCCATCCACCCCGTCGCAAATCGCCGCCACCGCAAAAGAAACAATTGCCAACAACCGGTGCAGCTCGTTGCCCCCTTTGACGTAGTAAAGCACTTCCACCACAAAAAACGGAATCAGCAGAATCCGCAGAATCGTGATCTTATTGGCGGTGGTCATGCTCTCGCCAGCAGTGTTGTGGCGCGGCCAGAATTGTCAATCTCCCCTTCTCTTCCGATATATAAACCACCAGAACCAAATCGTGCCCAATCCACCGCATATTGCCGCGCCGGCAAAATTCACGCGGGGCCCCAGGCTCCACAGCCAGGCGCCCAAAAACGAACCGGTGGTGACTACGCAATCGCGGATCAAATAATACGCTCCGTAGGTTCGCGCCCGCAATTCGGGAACGGCCTCGCCGATAATCAGCGCTTTGCGGGCAGGTTCGCCAAATTCCTTCAGACCACGAACGACAAATGCAAGCGCCAGCCAGCCGAAACTGTTTGCCCGGATCAGTGTGATCGGAAACAGCGTAAAGAAACCAAATGTCGCAAGCACAAATGGGCGGCGGCCATACTTGTCGGCCAGATGCGCGACGGGAATGTAGCAAATCATCGCCGCGATCATTTCAAAGCTCACCAGGTAGCCGAATTGTTGCGCGTCCAGGCGCGCATGGTTCATGGCCCACAAAACTACAAAGGCATAAGGAATGCGTTCACAAAAGCGGATCAAAATATCGCTGACGAGCAACTCGCGCAGAGCAGGCGTGAACGATCTGACGACCGCTGAAAAATTGACTGGGCTTACGCTGGAAGCGGGCGCCGCCTGATCGTCGCGAAAAAGCTTCGTTTCTCGGCCGCTTCGCGGATTCCCTCTCCTCCCTTGGAGGAGAGCGCCAGGGAGAGGAGGCTGCTTATGTCCGGGGCCTTTTGTCGGCGTACTACTATCACTACGCTCGATCATCAGCCATTGGAAAACCATGGTCACGAGCGTCAACACAATGCAGATGATCAGGGCTTTCTGAATGCCTTCCTGCCAGCCATAGTGACTGATGAGCCAGCCCCCCGCTAATGGTCCCACCATCATCGGCACCCGGCGGACCATCGATTGAATGCCGATACCCATCGTGTGCCGGTGGGCTTGCAGCGATGTGGCGACGACCGCAAAAGTGGTTGGTAACGAGAGTGCGCTCCAGGCCAGGAAAAGAAACGCTCCTAAAAGCAGCGCGAGCCAATGATGCCAGGCTAAGACTATTGCGTAACCGCCCAAAGATATCGCGCTGAAAAGCATCAGCGAACGACGCTGACCCCAGGCATCGGTAAGCCATCCTCCGGGGTACGCATAGAGAGCGCCCAGCAATGTTTGCAGCGCATCAAATAGTCCAATAACGAGAATGCTCGCCCCGAGTGTCTGCAAGTATTTAGGAGCGAAACCAAGCCAAAGTTTCTCCCCCGTGCCCGCCAGCACCAGCGCGATGAGCAGGAGAGACGTGTTGCGTCTCAGCGCCATGAATTCAGCCATCCGCTGCCACAGGTTTGAGGTCTCCATATCAAACAAATCGAGCCGTAGCATCGATGAGCTTTCCGATTGGCTTTGGCAATTGATTTTTGTTTGTTGCCAAGAGCTTTTCATTTTCAAATTGTTGTTGCCAAGAGCTTTTCATTTTCAAATTGGTGCCGTTTCTTTCTGGTAATTCCCCAGGCCACCCAGGCCGTCGGAATTGACAATGGGGCAGAGCTCACTAAAGATGGGCTTATGTTCACGCAATATGAACCTTTGGAGGTCATGTTTCGCACGAGCTTCGTCTGCCACACGGAGAGGCATGGTATGAGACGAGAGCACCGAGAGAATTGGACATGTCGGCCCCGGATTAGCCGGGCATTTACACTGATCGAATTGTTGGTGGTCATCGCCGTCATCGCCATTCTTGCCGCGTTGCTGTTGCCCGCATTGAACAAGGCCAAATTGCGGGCTTGGGGTATCCAATGCATGAGCAATCACAAGCAGTTGACCTTGGCCTGGCGCATGTACGCCGACGACAACCGCGACGTGTTGGTTTATGCCAGCAATATGCCTGATCCGGGCTTTCCGCAGCATGTGGTGCTGGACGAGTATGCCTGGACGCTCGTCCACATGGATTTCAATCCACTCAACCGGGGCAACTGGGACATCACCTACGACATGGTCAAACGCCCGCTCTGGCCTTACACGGGCAAGAACGCGAATATCTACCGCTGCCCTGCCGACAAGTCTTTTTTGACGGTCAACGGCGTTCATGAAAATACTGAAATTTTCGCCAAATCGTCACCAGGCGGTTCGTTTCCGCACACTCCGATCGACTAACTAAATTTACCCAGTTAAAACCTTGACGTTTTCCTATTTCAGGGCAAATTAACCGGCTCGGATGGTGGCGGGCCAAGAACCAGTCACCGATCACCATTACTGATTACCGATACATGCAGCACATACGAAACATTGCAATTATAGCTCACGTCGATCACGGCAAAACGACGCTCGTCGATTGCTTGCTCAAGCAATCCGGCACCTTCCGCGCCAACCAACACGAATCCACGGATGAGCGCCTGATGGATTCAATGGACCTGGAACGCGAAAAGGGGATCA